>Ga0224558_1000667_pt1 | contig 39607 bp, 40 predicted proteins | sample 714S32024metaG_FD_180682 | JGI IMG/M metagenome (GOLD analysis project Ga0224558, IMG submission 180682) | Peat soil microbial communities from Stordalen Mire, Sweden - 717 S3 20-24 | ecosystem: Environmental > Terrestrial > Soil > Wetlands > Peat | place: Sweden: Norrbotten County, Stordalen... | reverse complement strand
CACCGGCTTCCCCAAAGTTTTCTATCTCAACTACCACTACTATCGTCTGTATTTCCCGCTAATCGCGCTATCCGATTTTTGTGGGGCAGGCTCCCAGCCCGCCTCTTGGACTAACCTATGAGATTTCCCCTTTCCATGACCGCCGGCATGGCCGGATACATTTTCAAGAACAGAATGCGTCCGCGCCCGGAGTGGCAGAAAGACATGTCCGCCGCGCCGGATCTGGCCAACCCGTTCCGCATCCTGCACGGCGCTCCGGCCAGCCGGGCCAATCGCCAGCCGCATCCCATGATCCGCAAGCGCTTCCCGCTGGTGATGATGCTGGAGCCGCTGCACGCCTGCAACCTGACGTGCACGGGTTGCGGCCGCATCCGCGAGTACGAATCCACCATTACCGAGCGGGTGCCGCTCGAAGAATGCCTGGCCGCGGTGGATGAATGCGGCGCGCCCATGGTTTCCATCTGCGGGGGCGAGCCCATGATGTATCCGCAAATCGGCGAACTGGTGGCCGGCATCCTGGCGCGCAACAAGAACATCTACCTGTGCACCAACGGCATGTTCATCGTCAAGCGCCTGCGCGAATTCAAGCCGGACAAGCGTTTCTTCTTTAACGTGCACCTGGACGGGCTGGAAAAAACCCACGACATCTGCGTGGAGCGCGAGGGTGTTTTTCGCGAAGCCATGGAGGGCATCAAAGTGGCCAAAGCCGCCGGTTTCATGGTGTGTACCAATACCACCATTTACAAAGAAACCGACATGAAAGAGATCGAGGCGCTCTTCGAGTACCTGGAACAATACCATCTGGACGGCCACCAACTGGCTCCGGCCTACGGATATTCGGCGGTTGACGATCGTGAAATCTTCATGACCCGCGACGACATTCGCGAGAAGTTCCAGGACATCGAGCGGCTGGCGCAGAGGTTCTATATCAAACAGACCCCGCTCTATCTGGATTATCTGCGGGGCGCTCGCGAACTTCCCTGTACCGCCTGGGGCACGCCGACGTACAACGTCAAGGGCTGGAAAGGGCCGTGCTACCTGATCACCGACGGCCACTACAAAACCTTCGAGGGGCTGATGACCGAGACGCCCTGGGAAAGCTACGGTCCGGGTAACGACCCGCGCTGCGAGCACTGCATGATGCACTGCGGCTTCGAGCCTTCCGCGGCGCTGGGCCTGACCGCCAGCCTCGCCGACAGCTTCAAGATGCTAACCTGGGCGCTCAAATGACCTGGAGGGCGGCCAATCTTGGCCGCAGCCGCCTTTCAGGCGGCCAGAGTCGGCTGAAAGCCGGCTGCGGGCAGGATTGCCCGCCCCACAGCTTATGAAGCCGACGCTGGTCACCGGCGCATCCGGCTTCCTGGGCTGGCACGTAGCCCGGCTCCTGGTAGAGCGCGGACACAGGGTGAGGGCGCTGGTCCGTCCGTCGAGCAAGATTCGCGAGTTGGATGCCGAGCCTGTCGCCGGCGATCTGCGCGATCCCGCGTCCATTGAACGCGCAGTCGCGGGATGCGGCTTGGTCTTTCACGTGGCCGCCGATTACCGGCTCTGGGCGGCCGACGAGAGAGAGCTATACCGCTCCAACGTGGATGGCACGCGCAATGTGCTGCAGGCGGCTCGCCACGCCGGTGTGGACCGCGTGGTGTATACCAGCACGGTGGGGTGCATCGGAGTGCCGCAGGGCGGGGAAGGCAACGAAGATTGCCCCGTTTCGCTCGATGACATGAAGGGCGCTTACAAGCGCTCCAAGTTCCTGGCTGAGCGCGCCGCGCTGGAATCCGCGGCTTCCGGACTGCCGGTCATTATTGTGAATCCTACGGCCCCAGTTGGGGATCACGATATTAAGCCGACTCCGACCGGCAGGATCGTTCTGGATTTTTTGAAGGGAGACATGCCCGCCTTTATCGACACGGGCTTGAACGTGGTGGACGCGCGCGATGTGGCCGTGGGGCAACTTCTGGCTTGCGAGCGTGGCCGCACCGGCGAACGTTATATTCTGGGATCGGAGAACCTGACGCTGGCGCAGATTCTCGGCGTACTGGCCGCCATCTCGGGGCGCCCGGCTCCCACCGTGCAGTTGCCCTATGCGGTCGCCTATGCCGCGGGGATGGTCACCACCGCGTGGGCGCGAGTGACCGGAAAGCCGCCGCGGGCGCCGCTCGACGCCGTCCGCATGGCGCGCAAGAAGATGTTTGTTTCGCACGCCAAGGCCGCGCGAGAATTGGGGTTCGCACCGGGGCCCGCGGAAGGCGCGCTTCGCCGGGCTGTAGAATGGTTTCGGGCCAACGGATACTGTTAGTCGCCGCCGAACCCCGCGAGTTCGACGGGCTGTTGCCGTTTTGTTCCGGCGTGCGGAAGCAGGCGTGGCCGCTCTATTGGGCGCGGTCCGGAGAATGCGGCGACCGGCAGCTTTGGATGGTGGCGAACGGCGCGGGCGCGGCGCATGCGGGCAAGGCCGTTGAGGTAGCCTGTCCGGTGTGCCAGCCGGAAGCGATCGTGAGTATGGGATTCTGTGGAGCGCTGGATCCGGCGCTGGAAATCGGCGATGTTTTCGTGGCCGCGGCAGTGGATGCCGCGGGCCGCCGGTTCGATGCGCGCCTGCCCCAGGCGGCCGCCCGGTACGCGACCGGCGTGCTGGCATCCATCGATCATGTGGCGCAAACCGCCGCCGAAAAGCGTCTCCTGCGGGCGGGCGGGGCTTCCGCCGTGGAAATGGAAGCCGGCGGGGTCGCCCAATCCGCGACCGCGCACGGCATCCCCCTGTTTTGCGTACGATCCGTCACGGATACGGCCAGCCAGAGTTTTGTCATCGATTTCAACAAGGCTCTGCTTTCCGACGGCCATTTCGGTACAATAAAGCTTTTAACGTCTGCACTACGAACTCCGGGAAAGGCGTTCCCGGATTTGTTCCGGCTGCGCCGTGACTGCCGCATCGCCACGCGCACATTAGGAGAATTCATTGACGGTTGCCGATTCTGACTGGAGTATCCCGCCAACTATGCACGCGGCTGTGTACAAAGGCCAGAGTGTCGTCTCCGTGGAACAGGTGCCCACGCCGGAAATCGGACCGGGCGAGATACTGGTGCGCGTGGAGGCCTGCGGGATCTGCCACACCGATCTGAAGAAAATCGAATACAACCTTTTGGCCCCGCCGCGCATCTATGGACATGAGACGGCTGGTGTGGTGGTCCGCGTAGGGCGGCGGCTTGCGAGCGATGCCCTTCGATTTGCGCCCGGCGATCGCGTAGTTGTCTTTCACCACATTCCTTGCAAGAACTGCTTCTATTGCCACCGGAAACTCTACGCGCAGTGCCCGGTCTACAAGAAGGTCGGCGTCACTGCCGGATTCGAGCCGGCCGGAGGCGGTTTCTCGCAGTATGTGCGGGTTATGGACTGGATCGTCGAGAGCGGCGTGGAAAAAATCCCGGACGGTGTTTCATTCGAACGCGCCAGTTTCGTCGAGCCGGTGAACACTTGTTTGAAGGCAGTAGTGCAGTGTGCGACCCAAGCCGGTGAAGTGGCCGTGGTGATCGGTCAGGGACCCATCGGCCTGATGTTCACCATGCTGCTGCAGCGGACCGGCGCAACCGTTGTAACCACCGACACGATCGCGGCGCGCCGCCAGCTTTCCCGCCGTTGCGGGGCATTGGAAGCCTGGGACCCGCGCCAGACCAACGTGGACGCGGAGGTCCGCCGGCTGACGGACCAACGCGGCGCAGATCTGGTGATTGTGGCGGCTTCCGTTCCCGGTATTGTGGTCGAGGCCATCCGGCTCTCCCGTCCGGGCGCGCGCATTCTGTTGTTTGCGCAAACATCCGAAACCGAGCGCGTGGAGGTTTCCGGCGCGTCAATTTGCGTGGGCGAGCGCAGTTTGTTCGGGTGTTACAGCGCGTCCGTGGATTTGCAGAAGGACTCGGCGGAACTGGTCTTCAGCGGGGCATTGCCCGTCGAAGAACTCATCTCCCACCGGGTGCCCCTTGTTAAAATCCGTTCAGGATTCGATTTGGCGTTGCATCCCGGTCCTGAATCGTTGAAAATTATCGTTCAGCCACAGAGGTGGACACAGTGAAAACGCACATGATGGCCGCCGTGCTCTATGGCAAGGAACACTTGCAGGTAGAGCCGGTGTCCATTCCCAAGATCGATGATGGCGACATCCTGGTTCAAGTTCGCGTTGCGCTGACATGCGGCACCGACGTCAAGGTATTCCGCCGTGGGTATCACGCGCGGATGATCGTGCCTCCCGCCGTGTTCGGGCACGAATTGGCGGGCGATGTCGTGGCTGTCGGGCAGGGAGTCGAGGCCTTCAAGGTTGGCGAGCGGGTGGTGGCCGCCAATTCGGCGCCTTGCGAGCAGTGTTTCTTCTGCCGCCGCGGCTTGCAGAACCTGTGCGAGGATCTGCAGTTCAATAATGGCGCTTATGCCGAGTACATACGCATTCCGTCGCGAATCGTGGAGCGCAACACCTACCGCATTCCGGAGGGCGTCAGCTATCACGACGCCGCATTGATCGAGCCGCTGGCTTGCGTGTTGAAGGGCTTTGAAGAGACGTCGCCGCGTCCGGGCGACACTATCGCCATTTTGGGCCTGGGCCCCATCGGTCTGATGTTCGTGAAGCTGGCGAGCCTGTATGGGTGCCGCGTGATCGCCATCGGCCGGCGCAGAACGCAACTGGACCGCGCCGAAGCCATGGGGGCGCACGAACTGGTGCGCGCCGATCAGCATATCAATACCGTGGAGGCCGTGCGCAACCTTACCGGCGGCCGCGGAGCCGACATTGCCGTGGAAGCCGTGGGCAAGCCGGAAACCTGGCATTGGGTGCTGGATATGGTGCGCCGCGGCGGTACGCTGAACTTCTTCGGCGGATGCCCCAACGAGAGCCGCGTGATGTTCGATACCAACCTGCTGCACTACTCCGAAATCACGTGCAAGGCCAGTTTCCATCACACGCCTGCGCACATCCGCAAAGCGCTGGACCTGGTGACCCGCGGCGACATCACATCCAAAGACTTCGTCAACAGCGAGGAGCCGCTGGCGAATCTGCTGGAAGTCATGCGACACCTGATGAGTCACAACGGCCACCTGAAAACGGCCATCATTCCGTGATGACAAGTGGGGCAGGCTCTCAGCCTGCGGCGGCCTCTCAGGCCGCCCGCCTTGTCCCCAAAGACTTCGTGCGCTCCCCCGCCGCGCTGGCGACCCGCTACTCGATCGCCGAAGCCGAAGCCTACACCCGCTGGCTAGCCACGCATCACTACGAAAACTTCCAGGTCGTCAGCTTCCTGCTCCCCAAGCGCCTGCATCAAGACTTCTACAACGTGTACGCCTATTGCCGCTGGGCCGACGACCTGGGCGACGAAATGGGCTCGCCGGCCGAGAGCCTGCGCCTGCTCGCCTGGTGGCGCGAGCAACTGGCGGCGATGTATGCGGGCGAAGCGGTTCACCCCGTGTTCGTAGCCTTGCGCGGCACGGTTGCCCGCCACGCCATCCCGCAAGAGCCGTTTGGCGACCTGATCCGGGCCTTCGAACAGGATCAGACGGTCAGGCGCTATGCGTCGTGGGAAGATGTGTACGCCTACTGCCGCTATTCCGCCAACCCGGTGGGCCGCCTGGTGCTCTACCTCTGCGGCTATTCCGATGCCGAGCGGCAGCGGCTCTCCGACGCCACCTGCACCGCGCTGCAACTCGCCAACTTCTGGCAGGATGTGGCGGTCGACCTGGAAAAGGATCGCGTATACATCCCACTCGAAGTGCTGGCGCGGCACGGCTACTCCCTCGACGATCTCTACGCGCGGCGCACCGGGCCGGCCTTCCGCGAAGTCATGCGCGAGATCGTAGCCCGCGCCCGCGAGTTGTTCCACGAGGGACTGCCGCTTCCCGCTATGGTTGACCGGCGCCTCGCTCTCGATATCCACCTCTTCAGCCGCGGCGGTCTGCGCGTGCTCGACAAGATCGCGGAGCAGGATTACGACGTGCTCTCGCGGCGGCCCGCCATCTCTAAAGTGGAGCGCGTCTGGCTGCTGCTCGGCTCGCTGGCGCGCGTAGCGGTCTCGCGGGCGGCGTGATGACCGCGCTCGCAGACTCCTACGCCCACTGCCGCCGCGTGGCCCGCACGCGCGCCCGAAATTTCTACTACTCGTTCGTGCTGCTCTCGCGCGAGCAACGCAATGCCATGTGCGCCGTGTATGCCTTCATGCGCTATTGCGACGATCTGAGCGACGAACCCGGCGCGAATCGGGCCGCCATCGAGCAGTGGCGCGCGGCGCTCGACGACGCGTTGGCGGGCCGTTGCGGCGCCCATCCCGTTCTGCCCGCATTCCACGATACGGTGAGTCGCTACCGCATTCCGCCGCGCTATTTCCACGAAATGATCGATGGTGTGGCGTCCGACCTGGAACCCCGCCGCTTCGAGACATTCGATCGGCTTTACCGCTATTGCTACCAGGTGGCCTCCACCGCCGGGCTGACGACCATTCATATCCTCGGCTTCGACTCGCCCGATGCGCTGCCGCTGGCCGAGAAGTGCGGCATCGCATTTCAACTGACCAACATCCTGCGCGATATCCGCGAGGACGCCGAGCGCGGCCGCATCTACCTGCCCGCCGAAGATCTGGCCCGCTTTCACGTAACGGAAGACGACATTCGCGCCGGCGTGCGCACCCCGGAATTCATCGATCTGATGGATTTCGAGACCGCTCGCGCGCGCCAGTACTACAACGAATCGCAGCCGCTGTTGGGCCTCGTGCATCGCCGCAGCCGGGCGTCGCTAGGTGCGCTCATATCCATCTATTCGCGCTTGCTCGATCGCATCGAACGCAGCAATTACGACGTATTCAGCCGCCGCATCTCGCTCCCCGCCGCCGAGAAATGCTGGATCGCGATAAAGGCGCTGGTTGGCGCCGGCGGCCGCCGGTCTCAATAGAATGAGACGTCCCTCATCGGATAGTGCTTCCTGTTTCGCGTCCACAGAGTTAATCCGTGGATTGATGCAGTCGCCGCAATCAGAGCGTCGCCCAGCTCCACACCGTGGCTCTTCGCGTATAAGCGAAGGTACTCCCCGGCCCGGCGGCCAATCTCAGCGTCAATCGGGACACAGGTGAGTGCGGTGAAGAGCGCGTTCAAAGCGGAATGCTCGGACGCCCGCGCGCCATGCCAGATCTCGGCAACCGTAACGGGGGAACACAACAGCAATACATCGGCGCCGCTCAAGGTGTTCCAGTCAGCGAGGATGCCGGCGTCCCGGCCGCGTGAGACCTCTATAAAGATGTCGGAGTCGATGAGAATGGCCTTCAAGCCTTGAGCCTCTCAAGCCTATCGCCCTTGCGCAGTTCACGCACATACGTTTCAGTATCGGGAAGATCGCGCCGGCCTTTCCGGATTCCAACAAACGCCTGCATGGCGTCCCGGCGGTTGCCGGCGCCCAGATACTTTTCCCGCAATGCTCGCCGCACCAATTCGGAAACCGACTGCCCGCACTGGCCGGCGCGAATATGCAGCGTCTTCCAAAGGTCGTCGTCCAGGTAAAGTTGTGTTCGCTTCATGATGTATATTGTACATCGCGAAGATGAGTGCGGACACCGGCACGGCCAGACCTGTTTATAATGGATGGCGAGGTCCGATATGGCAGCCAAACGACTGCGGTACGTGGCGCTGGCTCTGGGTGCGGCCTGGGCCTGCTGGTGGGTGTTCTTCGAAACAGCCGAGGCCATCGGCGATAGGCAGTTCACTCAAGCGATTCTCTTCCTGGTAGTCATGTTCGGAGCCGTGGCGCTTGCCTGGAAATGGCCGGCCATCGGCGCAGCCCTATTCCTCGCCGAAGGAATCGCGGCCATCGTCATGTTCGCTCCGGGGTGGGCGCGCCACTTTCATCTCGGTGCGTTCCTGCTGCTGTTCGCCATGATGCCGCTGCCTCCGCTGGCGGCCGGCATTCTGTTGCTCCTCTCCCGGCGCCAGCCGCGCCACAACGAGCCCGCAGCCGTATGAAGATCACCCGCGTAGAGGCCATCTATCTCCGCCAGCCCGACGTCCGCTTCCTGTGCGACAGCGGCCAGGATGCGCTGATCGTGCGCGTGGAGACCGACGCCGGTATCACCGGAATCGGCGAAGTCGATTCCAACCCGATGGCCGTCAAAGGGGCGATTGAAGGCCCGTTCTCGCACACCACGGCATGCGGTCTGGCGCAGGTGGTGATGGGCGAAGATCCCTTCGAAACCGAGCGGCTCTGGCACAAAATGTACCGCGCCAATATCTACGGCGGACGTCGCGGCGTGGGCCTGCACGCCATGAGCGGCATCGACATGGCGCTGTGGGATATCAAAGGCAAGGCCCTGGGTCTGCCCGTGTGGAAGCTGCTGGGCGGCGGGTTCCACGGCAAGATGCGCTGCTATGCCAGCTCGTTGTTTGGCGCTACGCCGGAGAAAACCGGCGAACTGGCGCGGCGTTACCGCGACCAGGGATTCACCGCGGTGAAGTTCGGCTGGGACCCCATGGGCCTGGATGAGAAGACCGACATTGCCCTGGTGCGCGAGGCGCGCAAAGGCTTGGGCGACGGCCCGGACCTAATGATCGACGCCGGCCTGGTGTGGGACTCGAAGACGGCCTTGCAGCGGGCGCGCGCGTTTTCCGAGTACGGCATCTACTGGCTGGAAGAACCGCTGCGGCCCGACGATTACGATGGCTATCGAAAGCTCGCCGAAGCCACCGATGTGCGCATCGCGGCGGGCGAGGAAGAGAGCGGCCGGCTGTCGTTCATCGAGCTGATGGATCGTGGCCGCATCGACGTGGTCCAGGTGGACCTGACGCGCTGCGGCGGCTTCACCGAGGCCATGAAGATTGCGGCGCTGGCCTGGGATCGCGGCTTGCCTATCGCCAACCACGGCTTCACGACCTACATTAATGTGACGGCCGCGCTGCATTGGCTCAACTCCATCCCCAATGCGCTGATCTGCGAGTTTGTGGCCGAAGAGGAGACCAACCTGCGCGAGTCCGTCACGCGGCAGAAGCTGCGCGCGAAGGACGGATACCTCGAAATTCCGCAGGAGCCGGGCTTGGGCATCGACGTGGACTGGGACGCCGTCGCGCGCTTCCGCGTTTAATCCGCGTATAATCAAGGTCTCATGAAAGCTCGCGTATATGTCTCGCTGAAAACCACTGTGCTCGACCCGCAAGGCCAGGCCGTTCGCGCCGCGCTCGCCGGATTGGGACACACCGCCATCGCCGACGTGCGCCAGGGCAAGTTTTTCGACATCGCCATCGCGGACGGGATGACCCGGGAGCAGGCGCAGAAGGATGTGGAAACCATCGCGCACGAGGTGCTGGCGAACCCGGTGATCGAGGAGTACAAGGTAGAGATTGTGGGGTAGGGCTCTTGTGAGATAAGTGTCTCATCTTGTGGGGCAGCCAATCTTGGCTGCAAGCCGGCTTTTCAGCCGGCTTGGACGCGCTGGAAAGCGCGTCCGCAGGCAAAATTGCCTGCCCCACACGAGAACGCGGCCAGCCCATCCCCACTACCGATATATCAAATACTTCTCCCGCACCTTAACAAACGCCGCCACGCCATCCGCCATCTTCTGCTGAATATCCCGCGGATCCTCCCCCGCCGCGAGCGCGCGGATCACCTCGGCGCTCCCGATCAGCTTCTTGTTGGCCTCGAAATCCATCTTCCCCGGATACAGCTTCTGCAGCGCCGCCGCAATCTCCAATCCCAGCCGCGCGGAATCGACATCGTCCCGATTAGTGATTACGAAGCGCACACCTTCCACGGCCTGGAGCCGCGTGGCGTACACGCGGACTCCCGGAATCCGCCGCCGGTTCAAATACGCCGCCAGTTCCGGTCCGCGGATGAAGTCCGCGCCGATCTGCTCGAAAGGCGCGTCGGTGCCGCGGCCCACCGAATAATCTTTCGAGAATTCGAGCATGGCCACGCCGGGATAGAGTAGCGCCGCGTTCAAACTCCGCATATTCGGCGACGGATTGACCCACGGCAGATCGCTCGCGTCAAACCAGTCGCCGCGCTGCCAGTCCTTCATCGGGACTACCGTCAGGTTCGCGCCGATATGGTTTTCGCCGTTGAACAGCTTCGCCAGTTCGCCCATGGTCATGCCGTGGCGCAGCGGCAGCGGAAAATAGCTCAGGAACGAAAGCGCATCGCGGTCGAGCAGCGGCCCTTCCACGTGAACGCCCGTGATCGGGTTCGGCCGGTCCAAAACGTAAAACGCAATTCCTGCTTTGGCGGCCGCTTCCATGGCGTAGGCCATGGTGGTCGCGTAGGTGTAGAACCGCGCGCCCACGTCCTGGATATCGAACACCAGCGCGTCGAGCCCGCGCAGCATCTCCGGCGTGGGCCGCAGCGTTTTCCCGTACAGGCTGAAAACCTTCAGGCCGGTGGACGGATCGGTCGCGTCGCCCACCTCCGCCTGGTCCGCCGCTCCGGCGAATCCGTGCTCCGGCGAAAACAGCGCCACCAGGTCTACCCCGCCGGCCCGCATGACGTCGATATTGCGCCGCCCTGCGTGGTCCACGCCGGTGGGGTTCGTGATCAGCCCGATGCGCTTCCCGTGCAGCGTCTGGAATCCCTCGGCGGCCAGCACGTCCAGCCCGGTCAGCGTCGCAGCGTTGCGCTCGACCTCGCGCGCGAGCCCCGCTCCGGTGATGGTTTCGTTGTACCCGGTGAGGGCCACGCCAGGCGCGTCCACGCCGAGCGCCGCCGCCGCGATGGTCGCGATCCGGCCGCGCAAGCTGGTAATGGCCGGCCTGCGGAACGGGTGCACGCTGTTGGCCAGCAGGATCACGTAGGTGTCGCTGACGGGATCGATCCATATCGAAGTGCCCGTAAACCCGGTGTGGCCATAGGAGCCGATCGGGAACAAGTCGCCACGATTGCCGGAGAACGGCGAGTCGATATCCCAGCCGAGGCCGCGCAGCACAGGTTGATCCGCGGGGCTCTGCGGCGTGGTGAACTTCTCCACCGTGAGCGTGCTGAACAGGCGCGTGCCGTCAAACTCGCCCTGGTGCAGCATCATTTCGCAGAAGCGCGCCAGATCGTCCGCCGTGGAAAACAGTCCCGCGTGCCCCGCCACGCCGCCCATATAGCGCGACGTTTCGTCGTGCACCACCCCTCGCAGCGGCCGGCCGTTCGCGCCATCGCGTTCGGTCGGCGCGATGCGCGGGATCAGCGACGCCGGCGGCTGAAACATGGTCTCCCGCATGCCCAGCGGCAGGAAGACATGTTCGCGCGCATAGTCGGAGAGCGTCTGCCCGCTGAGCCGCTCGACCAACTCGCCCAGCAGGATGAAATTTATGTCGCTGTAGACAAAGTGCATGCCGGGCGGCGTCTTGGGGGCCTCGATCAGGGCTTTGTGGATGCCGGTCTGATGGCCGCTCCACGGTGGGTTCAACACCAGGTCCTCGGGCATGCCCGAAAAGTGTGTGAACAGGTTGCGGATGGTGATGGGGCTTTTGCCTTCCTGGAATTCCGGCAGATATTGCGTGACGCGATCGTTCAGACGGAACTTGCCCTCCTCGAACAGTTTCATCAGGGACGAAGTGGTCGCCACCACTTTGGTCAGCGAGGCCAAGTCGAAGATGGTGTCCACGGTCATCGGCTCGGGGGCCGGAACCAACGCGCGCTTGCCATAGGCCTTGCGATGGACGATCTGGCCCTGGTGCCCGATCAGCAGGACAGCGCCTGGAATGCGATCCTCGCGGATGGCCTGCTCCACGGCTTGGTCCAGCAACGGTGACGCGGAGAACGTCTGCGCGCATGCGGCGCCAGCGGCCAGCACGGCGGAAAGCAACAGCTTCATATCCTCTACACTACCGCCCGAAGCGCCGCGCGACCCGCATTAAATCCGCCAGCATGCGCAATTTCCGCATTTGGGCAGTCGGCAACCAGGCGTAAACAGAGCACGGAAAAGCCCCCAAAAATATCTATAACTACCTGAAACACAAAGGCTTACAAGGATTTCAGTAGGGTTACAGCTATACTTGGGGCACACCCTGTGCGATACTGATTATAGATCATTTTCACGGTTGCGAATGTCCCAGTTAGACGACGCCATATCCCGGTACAACAGGCTGCTAGAGAACGGCCCCTGCCGTGACCTCGCCTGGGTGGACGATCTCCACAAGCGCATGGAAGAGGAACACCTCTCCGCCGGCGGACGCCTGATCTGCCCGTTTCTGCGCCCCAATTTCATCACCCGCCGCCAGTACGACGGTCTAGTGAAAACGGGCGAGGCCCTCATCAGCGCTATCGACCGCATGCAGCGTATGGTGCTCGACAGCCCCAGCCTGCTGGCCCGCATGGAACTGCTGCCGGCCGAGAAAATGCTGGCCGCCATCGATCCCGGTTACCAGGTGCCGGAAGTCGCCTCGCGCCTGGATTCGCACCTTACCAACGGAACGCTCCACGTGGTGCAGTACAATGCCGACTCGCCCAGCGGCTCGGCTTACACCGAGGTGCTGGCCGATCTGTTCTACGATTCGCCGCCCGTCAAGGAATTCCGCAAGCGCTACCATCTGAGCCGCGTCGGTGGCAAGAAAAACCTGTTGGGCGCGCTGCTCAAGGCCTACAAACAGTTCGGCGGCCACAAGAAGCCAAACATCGCCATTCTGGAATTCCGGCCGGCTTATCACTCCGGACAAAGCGAGTTCCAGTTGTTTCGCGATTTCTTCCGCGAGGAAGGCTACGCGGTCGAAATTGTCTCGCCGGATCAGTTGGAGTACCGCAACAAGGTGTTGCGCAAAGGCCCTTTCGAGATCGACCTGATCTACCGCCGCATCAGCATACAAGAGTTCCTGATGCGGTTCGACCTGACTCATCCGCTGGTGCGGGCGTACCGCGAGCGCACCGTTTGCGTGGTGAACAGTTTCCGTTCCGAGCTGGCGCACAAGAAAGCCATGTTCGGACTGCTGACCGACGAAGCGTTGACGGCCAAATTCCCCAACGACGAACGCAAGGCCATTCACGATCACGTGCCCTGGACCCGGCTGGTGACCGCCACCAAGACGACCTATCGCGACGAGACCGTCGATCTGCCGGAGTTCATCGCCCAGAACCGCGACAAGTTGGTCCTGAAGCCTAACGACGACTACAGCGACCAGCACAGCTTCTTCGGCTGGGAAATGGACGATGCCGCCTGGGACCGCGCGCTGAAGCAGGCCATGCGCTCGCCCTATGTGGTGCAGGAGAGAGTAAGTCCGGTCCGCTCCGTGTTCCCCATGGTCACTTACGGCAACCTGGAATTCAAAGAGATGCAGGTGGACGTGCATCCGCTCGCCTACTTGGGCAAGGTGCTGAGCTGCTCCAGTTGGCTCTCCACCGGCAATAGCGGCTTCTCTTCGGTGGGCGGCCTGGTGCCCACGTTCATTCTCGATAACAAATCCTAGTTCTACTATGCGCTTGAGGGCGGCCAATCTTGGCCGCAGCCGCCTTTTAGGCGGCCAGAGCCGGCTGAAAGCCGGCTAGGCGGGGCTTAAGCCCCGCGCGGACTAAAGTCCGCCCTCCGGCTTGTTAATCGGCCTTTCGCGAGCGAAGCGCGCGGTGCTTGAGCCCCGTTCCTCATCGCGCGAGTAGCACCACGCCGCCCAGCACCAGCAAAGCGCCCGCGCCGCGCCGCATTCCCACATGCTCCTTCAGAACGAACTTCGCCAACACCGTCTCCAGGATGAAACTGGACGCCGAGGCCGGCACGGCGAAGCTGAGCGGTTCAGCCTGCACCAACGCCATGAACGCGAAGAAAGAAATCGCCAGGCAGACAATCGAAAGGATCAAGTAGCGGCGCTTGGCAATGGTCTTCAGCAATCGCGCGAGGCCCCGCGCGCCCACCGATTGCTCGCCAGCTCTCTTCATTTCGTGACTCTGCAGCAGGTCGCTCAGCGCCGTGGCCGTCACTACGATACTCAACAGGATCCACTTCATTCGGATCCCTGCGCCGGCGTCGTGGTGTTCTGTGAAGTGGTGCCTACCACGCCGGTGCCCACGAAGATCAGCACGCTTCCCAGCCACTGCTGCAGGGTGACGGCTTCGTGCAGAAACACTTGTCCAAACAGCGTCGCCAGCACGTAGCCGATGGCGGTCACCGGCAGCACGAAACTCAAGTCCGCGAGGCTCAGCAGCGCCATGCGCGTAAGCAGCGCCAGGATCAGCATCCCGATGCCGAGCGCCACGAATGGATCCACCATCGCGCGCAGGTAGACCGCGGGATTCAACGACAATACTTGCGGGAAATGTTTGGTACCCCATGCCAGAGACAGATTGCCCAGCGGCCGCAGGAAGACAAACAGACCCAGCAGAGAATAGGTGCGGAAGCGCGCGCTGGACTTGGCCCTCATCCATCCAGCTTAAACTGGAACCCCAAGTGCAGTCCAGCGGCCTGTGGCATAATAGCGCGCATAGGGGTTCATGTCCTTCGCACTCATTTTCCGCATCCTGATCGCCATCTTTCTGGGGAGCCAGATCTATTGGCTCGTGCGGGCGCGCGCGCTGGTGAAGAGGGTGGCCATAACCAGGACGGCGCGCATCGTGCTCACCGTTGCCGGGCTGGCGGTATATTTCGCGCTGTTCGCTCTCAACTTCGGCGTTGCTGGACGGCGCGCGAGCCCCACGCGCTTGACTTGGTACGACACGCTGATAACTGCCCCGTTTGCATGGTGGGTGGTCTGTTCCCTGGTGGCGTTTCTGCTCGCCATCCTGTTATGGCCTATACGACGGGTGGCGCGATCCACCCGCGCGCTGGGCTCGCCCGGCAGGCGGCAATTCCTGGAACGCAGCGCCAGCGCGGTGGTCGCCGCGCCATTCGTGGCCGGCGCATATGGGCTGTTTTATGGCAGGCTGAATCTCGAGGTCACGGCGCAGCGCATTCGCCTGGCACGCCTTCCCAAAGCCTTCGCCGGATTCCGCATCGCGCAGCTTTCCGACATTCACATCGGGCCGTTCATGACCGAGGACCAAATCCGCAAATATGTCCGGATCGCGAACGAGCTGAAGCCCGACCTCATCGCGCTGACCGGAGATTTCGTCACCTGGGACGCGTCCACGCAGTGGGCGGTCGTGAATGCGCTCACTGGCCTGCATGCGCCTTTCGGCATCTTCGGCTGTCTGGGAAACCACGAAGCCTGGTCGCATACCGAGGACTCCATCACGCGCATGTTGCAGCAGGTGGGAATCCGGATTCTGCGCCGCGAAAACGTGCGGGTCTCCACGCACGGGGAATCGTTCAATCTGATCGGAGTCGATTTCGAAACCCGCCGTCACATGGTGCCGGGCAACGAGAAGTTCGTGGGGCGCTATCTGGAAGGCGTCGAGAGCCTGGTGGCGCCCGGCATGGCGAACATCCTCATGAGTCACAACCCGGACACGTTTGATCGGGCCGCGGAGATGGGCATCGACCTGAGCCTGGCGGGACACACGCACGGCGGCCAGGTCGCGCTCGAATTCGTCAGTCCCGAGATCGCACCCAGCCGGCTGGTGACGCCCTACGTGGCAGGCTGGTTCCAAAAGCCCGGCGGCCAGCTCTACGTGAACCGCGGCATCGGCACCATCGGCGTGCCCATACGCATCGGCGCGCCGCCGGAAATCACGGTGTACGAATTGAGCCGCTAGGCTGCTTGACTTCTGACTTCTGTCTTCTGTCTTCTACTTCTGTCTTAGTACTTCACCCCAGCAGCCCGTCCCTTCGACTCGCCGCGCAGCCACACGAAAACCGGAGCGTGCGGCGCGGGCGCAGGCCACGGCAGTTCGATCTTCAGCAGTTGCTTTACCGGCTCACCGGCGACCGCGTCGGGAATAGACTCGACCGGCAACCCATGCTGCGCATCCCAGCCGGTTTGTGCGATGGTATCCAGATCTTCGCCTTCGAGCGTGCCTGCGTACACCGCATCGCCGAGTTTCTGATCGGTCAGCACGAATTGCTCGATGCGCGGCACGCGTAGAACGCGGCCCAGCGGGTAGGCGTCGCTGGTTCCTTCCGGCGACGTAACGCGGGCTTCCAGCCGGCACCCCGAGCGTCCCACCGTGCCCGGGTCCAGGGACAGGAAGAGCACGCCTTCCCCCGCGAGGTCCAGGCGCGCACCGCCATTCCGGTCGCCCGCCGCCAGACGCAGCCTCTGGCGTAGCGGTCCCGGATCGGTGCACATCACTTCCGCCACTGGTGCCTCGCCCGCGTGCGCCACGGCCAGGGCAAAGCTGGCGGTTACCGCCGCGGGGATCTCGTCATCGTTCAAAGCCAGGCCGAAATTCTGCGGATAGGACTTGCGCACGGACGCGATGCGCGGCCGCGGCCCCCGAATCTCGATCGCATCCGCCACGGTAAGCGGCGTCTCGATTCCCTGCACCTTCATGCGCAAGTCGAACCGCTGATCCTTACAGGCTTTGGAACTCAATCTGATGGTGGCCTCACGCGTGCCCGCCGCGTGCGGGAGCGGCGCCAAGTCGATTTCGCCGGCTTCCGTCGAGAGCTTTTCAATGCGCTCCAGCCCGCTGCCGCGTAACAGAAGCTTTTGGCTGGTCTCATCCAGATTGGGCCGCAGCGGCAGGTCCTCAAACTTGGGGCTCGGGGGCAATACTGTGACCGGAATCGGGTGGGAAACACCGTCCGATTGTGCCAGGAGCAACCGGTATGCGCCCGGCTTGAGACCGTTGGTATCCAGTTCCGCGTCGGCGGACTCCTGATCGCCTCCGCGCTTTCCATGCGGCAGCGTGAAAGACACCTTTACGGGAGCGCCCGCGTGCGCACCGGCCTGCTCCAATTCCGCTTTCTCGACGAATTCGAAATCCACGCCTTCGAGCTTCAGCGGAACGGTGCCGGTGCCCTCCACCAGCCGGTCGCGCGAATCGGCAGCCAGCTTGGCCAGCTTCCAGTCGCCGTAGGGATGCAGGTAGACGTCGCCCGCCACCGGCACGCCGTCCCAATCCCAGAACGCCTTCAGCCCATATTCGCCCGGCGCTGTCTTCGTCTTGCTCAGGTCGAGCTGGATCTCTCCGTCTTTCTCCACGGTCGCCGGCACGTGAAACGATGCGCCCCCTTTCACTGGCGTCAGTTGCCAGTCGCGCAGCCGGGCAATGGCTTTGGGACCATCATCCGCATGCACCACGACGAGGGACTTCGCGCCGATCGGCAGGTGCGCGGGAGCGGCCAGCGAGAGCTTGGGTTCCTTCAAGTCGGGCAGCCGGTGCGCCCAAAGGTAAGCAATGCGCGTATGGGCCTTCGCGGTCTGGCTCTTGGCGCACAGCGCAACGCTGCCCAAAGGAGCGGCCTCGGCCGGCTGCACAATGCTGGACTGGAATTCCGTCTCGGGAAACAGCATGGTGCGCATGTTCTGAAATAGTGAAGCGCCTCCGGCCGCCAGGCCCACTCCGCTGCCGAAGAACAGGCCCGCGACCGCGGTGGCCAGCCCCGCGGATTGCTGCACCACAGTGCTGTTCGACGCCGTGAGCGGGTCCATCGCGCTAATGGACGGCAGCAACGCGTGCATTAGAGTCGCCGCCTGCTGGCTGGTGGCGCTGTGTGTGTCGATCTGGGGCATGGACACGCCGGATTTGGCTGAGAAGCCGGCCAGCGCCGCGGAAACCGGGGCTCCGGAGTTCTCGGACTGCTGCAGTTCCTGGATCAGCGCGCCCACCTGGGCGGTCTCATCGGCGTAGTCCGCCAACTGCGAGAGCACCTCGTCGTTCTTCTGCATCAGGGACTTCACCTTGCGCATGCTGAGTCCCTGCGGACCGTAAACCAGCGCCACGATGGAAGCGTCGCGCGGCAGGACCCATGCCGCCGCCTTGCCCGCGGGTGCGGGTTTGAGCGCCTCCAAGGGGGCCTCGGAATTGGCGGAGGACGCCAGCAGCACGGCGATTTCGGCCTTGTCCTTCTCCGCTGCGGGAATGTGTACGGGTTCATACAGCAGAGTCTGCCCTTTATGCAGCGCGTTCACCTCGCCGAGGGGCAGAGCCGCGCCTCCCTTTGCAGGCGCCACGGCGAGCTTGAAAGTCGCCAGCGACTGGCTGCCCACGCATGCACGCGGCGTGGCAGCCAGGCAGGGGAGAGCCACGACGAAGACAATTCCACATAAGCGGCGCATCACAATTAGATGACGTATCCGCATGGGAAAAAGCCGACCCCCAATGGAGGGCGGGCTTCAAGCCCGCGCGGGGCTTGAGCCCCGCTCTTCGCCCAGCGAAACTGCCCTTGTCCTTTGCTACCATAAACCCATGCAGTTCCCCCGCCTTTTCCTCGTGCGTCAGCATTTTCCGGACCACCGCATCCCCGACGTGGCCGCCGAAGTCCAGCGCCAGCTTCACAACTCCGGATTCGCCGCGCGCCTGAAACCGGGAGCGCGCGTGGCCATCGGCGTGGGCAGCCGCGGCATCGCCAATATGGCCACCATCACGCGCGCCGCCGCCCAGTATTGGATATCGCAGGGCATGCACCCTTTCGTCTTCCCGGCCATGGGCAGCCACGGCGCAGCTACCGCCGAGGGCCAGGCCGACGTGCTCGCGCATTACGGCATCATCGAGCAAACCATCGGCTGCCCGGTGCGCAGTTCGCTCGACGTCGTGCCGCTCGGCAAAACGCCGCAGGGCATCCAGACCTACATGGACCGCAACGCCTATGAAAGCGACGGTGTCCTGCTGGCCGGCCGCGTGAAGTGGCACACCGATTTCAACGGCAAGATCGAAAGCGGTCTTTTCAAGATGATCGCCATCGGCCTCGGCAAGTTCGCCGGCGCGCAGCACTATCATACCTATGCTTACAAGCTGGGCCTCGAAAACACCGTCCGCGCCATCGGCCGCACGGTGCTCGAGTCCGGCAAGATCCTGGGCGGCTTGGCCATCCTGGAAGACGCCAACCACAATACAGCCAAACTGGAAGCGGTGCCGGCGGAAGGCATGGAGCAGCGCGAGGAAGAACTGCTGGCGCTCGCCAAATCCTGGATGGGCCACATTCCCATGGACCTCGATCTCCTCATCGTCGACGAAATCGGCAAGAACGTCAGCGGCGCCGGTATGGACACCAAGGTCGTAAATCGCAGCGTGCTGGGCGACTACAATCCCTGGCCGGACGCGCCGCGCATCGAGCGCATCTTCGTGCGCGATCTCAGCGATCTCACTTACAACAGCGCGGTCGGTATCGGCATGGCCGACATCACCACGGACCGCCTGGTGAATCGCATCGACTGGGCGTCCACGCGCGTAAATTCCCTGACCGCCTCCACGCCCTCCGCCATCCGCACGCCGATCCATTTCCCGACCGACCGCGAATGCCTGGAAGCCATTGCCCCCACGGTAGGCAAGTTCGATATACGCGAAGTCACTATCGGGTGGATCCGCAACAGTCTGGAACTTTCGCAATTCGCCATGAGCGAAAACCTGCGCCCGTCAATCGAGCGCAACCCCATGCTCGAAATCGTATCCCCGGAGCGGGAAATCGAATTCGATGCCGCCGGCAACCTTGTGCCGCTCGACGGCGCACCGGCCCACGAGCATGCTGTGCCGGCCCTGGTGTCGTCGCACGTCTAAAAATACCCGCTCGCCTGTATATCTTTCCGCGCGCTGCCGCCCTATCCTGGAATCAGTTGGATGCCTGGAAGCCGCTGGACCACACCGCAAATAGAATCGCTCGTCGATCAGATCGTTCACCTGAGTAAGCCGCTGCCGCAAATCGACATCCCCGGCAAAACACGCGCGGCCATCAACAACCAGCGCAAGAGACTGCAACGCGCCGGCGTTCTCAACGGCTCTTTCGCGGGCCGCGAAGTGCGGCCTTGGACCTTCCCCGAGCTCAAGAGGCTCACCGCCTTCACCGCGGAATACGGTTTCAGCGCGTCGTTCATCGCCCAAATGGGCCTGCTACCCGGCCGCACCAAAGACTCCGTCAGCAAGATGATGGGGCGGCACGGCCTCGGCAATCCGGCGATTAAGGAACGCGCCCGCCAAGCCTGCCGTTTCGATCCGCCGCGCCGCGCGGAATTCCAGCGCTTCCTGCTCGGCGAAGGGCGCTCGCTCCCTAGCATCGTAATCGCGCGGAAGTGGGGACTCGCGCAGAAGACCGTTACCGCATACAGGCGCAGCCTCGGAATCCAACTCTCGTGGCGGGAAGCGCGGTCTTCCGACGAGTACCGGCGCCAGCAGAACAAACGCGCCGCGGCCTTTGTCGCGCACACCCGCGAGCGGTGGAGGCAGTGGCGCGAGCGCAAGAAGGCGGCTTGGGAAAAACTCCGCCAACAACTGTCCCAACGCCCCGATTGTCCGCCGGCGCGCGTGTGCCAGGCTTGCGGTGAGCCATGGTACGCAGCGCGCGAATTCTTTCACGTGCGCACGCGCCGCTCGCCGGCGGGCGTGAAGACCAGCTACTGCCGCATCTGCCGCCTGTGCCGGGCCGAGCGGCGGCGGAGCCCGGCAACCGGCCCCGCGTGCAGGGCAATCGCCGCCCACGCCTAAGTTCTTGCGGCGATTAGCCGTTCTAATCTCCGCACAATATGCGGTGAATAGCTTGCACCTTGCGGTGATTACTTGCTATAATATCCGCATAAGGTGCGGTGAATGTATATCCATCAGCTCCCCGACTGGCCCCGCTTCAACTGGAACCAGGATCGTCTTGCCCAGCCTCTCGCCGGTGTCCGCTACCGGCAGGGCCGGATGATCGGCCACATGGAAGCGCTTGGCTTTGAGTTCCGGCAGGAGGCCGTCCTACACACTCTCTCCGAGGATGTGCTCAAGAGTACCGAAATCGAGGGCGAAAAGCTGAATGCGGCACAAGTCCGCTCCTCCATCGCCCGCCGCCTGGGCATCGACATTGGCGCGCTCAAACCCGCCGACCGCGCCGTCGAAGGCGTGGTGGAAATGATGCTTGACGCCACGGGTAATTATGACCAACCGCTCACCGCCGAAAGGTTGTTTGGCTGGCACGCGTCGCTGTTTCCCACGGGTCGCAGCGGTTTGACCCGGATCGCGGCTGGTGCCTGGCGCAACGACCGCAACGGCCCCATGCAGGTAGTCTCCGGCCCCATAGGCAGGGAGCGCGTCCACTTCAAAGCACCCCCGGCTGCCCGCCTGCGTCGCGAAATGCGGGCATTCCTCGACTGGTTCAACAAGCCCGCCGCCCTCGATCCCGTATTGAAGGCAGCCCAAGCGCACCTCTGGTTCGTGACCATCCACCCGTTCGACGACGGCAACGGCCGCCTGGCCCGGGCCATCGCCGATATGTCCCTGGCACGCTCCGAAAACAGCCCGCAGCGCTTCTACAGCATGTCGGCCCAGATCCAGCAGGAGCGCGCCGCTTATTACGATGCCCTGGAACGGACGCAGAAAGGCGCCATGGACATCACCCCCTGGATGGAGTGGTTTCTCGGCTGTCTGGGGCGCGCCATCGACGGCGCACAAACCACACTCGCCGCTATCCTCTCCAAGGCGCGCTTCTGGGAATCGATTGCGGGCGTCGCCATCAACGAGCGCCAACGCCTGGTCCTCAACCGCCTGCTGGATGGCTTTGAGGGCAAGCTCACCACATCGAAATATGCGAAGCTCGCCAAATGTTCCCAGGACACCGCCCTGCGCGACATCCTGGCGCTCGCCGAACACGGCATTCTCATCCGCGGTACCGAACGGGGGCGCAGCACCAGCTATGCGCTGGCGGATGTTTCACCCGCCTAGAATCCCCAGCTTCTTGCCCACCCGCCGAAACACCTCCAGTGCCCGGTCCAGATCCTCGCGCGTGTGCGTCGCGGTGACGATAGTGCGCACCCGCGCCTTGCCTTCCGGCACCGTCGGAAACCCGATCCCGGTCGCCAGCACGCCTTCCTCAAACAGCGCCGCCGAAAGCGCATGCGCCGTGCGCGCCTCCCCCACAATCACCGGCGTGATGGGCGTTTCGCTGACCCCCGTGTTGAACCCCGCCGCGCGCAGCCCCTGCTTGAAATAGCGCGTGTTGTCCCATAATTTCTGAATGCGTTCCGGCTCTTCTTCCAGCACATCGAACGCGGCCATGCAGGACGCCGCCACCGCCGGCGGATGCGAAGTCGAAAACAGAAATGGCCGCGCCCGGTGGTACAGAAACTCGATCAACGCCCGGCTGCCGCACACATAGCCGCCCAGCACCCCGATGGCCTTTGAAAGCGTGCCCACCTGAATGTGCACGCGCCCGTGCAATCCGAAATGGTCGATCGTGCCGCGCCCGTTGCGCCCCAGCACGCCGGAGGAGTGGGCGTCGTCCACCATCATGATGGCGCCGTGCTTCTCGGCTGCCTCCACCAGTCCGGGAAGCGGGGCGATATCGCCGTCCATCGAAAACACGCCGTCCGTGATCAGCAGCTTGCGCCCCGGCTGTCCGTCCAACTCCGCCAGTTTCCGTTCGGCCGCCGCCGTGTCCTTGTGCGGAAAGACGTGGATCTTGGCGCGCGAAAGCCGGCAGCCATCGATGATGCTGGCGTGATTCAACTCGTCGGAAACGATGTGGTCCTCCGGAGTCAGGACCGCCGCCACCGTGCCTGCATTGGCCGCGAACCCGGATTGAAACACCACACACGCTTCCACGTTCTTGAACCGCGCGATGCGCTCCTCGAGCTGCATGTGCAGCGACATGGTCCCCGATATCGTGCGCACCGCGCCCGATCCGACGCCGTAGCGCCGGGTGGCCTCCAACGCAGCTTCCCGCAGCTTGGGATGCGTGGTCAAGCCCAGATAGTTGTTGGACGCCAGGTTGATCACGTCCTTGCCGTCGAAGCGCGCTTCGGCGGCGCTCTCCGACTCCAAAACACGCAGCCGCTGATACGTTCCTGCCTGCTTCCAGGCTGCCAACTGCTCTCCCAGGTACGCCAAAGGATCGTTCATATCCCCCAGTCTAAGTCAAAACGGCCACTCTGCTACAATCCTTCTTCATGGCTCAGCGGGTCTCGATATTCGTCACCTGTATCGTGGACCAACTCTTCCCGGCAGTCGGTCTGGCGATGGCCGATGTCCTGGATCGCCTCGGCTACCAGGTCGACTTTCCGCAGGATCAAACATGCTGTGGCCAGCCGGCCTTCAACACGGGCTATCGCCGCGAAGCCTGCCAGGTGGCGCGGCACTTCCTCAAAGTCTTCCGCGATTCCGAATACGTGGTGGTGCCTTCCGGCTCGTGCACTTCGATGATCGTGCATCATTTCCACGATCTGTTTCCAGATGACGCGCAAGCCCTGCGGGCCGCCGATGCGCTGGCGCCGCGCGTCTGGGAGTTCTCCAAGTTTGTGCTGGAAGTGGCCGGCGTCGATGACGTGGGCGCGCGCCTGGAGGACGTGGTCACCTATCACGACAGTTGCCACGCGCTGCGCGAATTCGGCATCCGGGACGGCCCGCGCCGTCTGCTGGCCAACGTGCGCGGATTGGAACTACGCGAGATGGACGCTGCCGAGGAATGCTGCGGCTTCGGCGGCACGTTCTCGGTGAAATTCCCCGAGATTTCCGGCGGCATGGCGGGCACCAAAATCGATTCCATCGTGCGCACCGGCGCCAAAACCGTGGTCAGCGTGGATTCCAGTTGCCTGATGCAGATACAGGGCGCTCTGGCGCGCGCCGAACTGCCGGTGCGGACCATGCACCTGGCCGAAGTCCTGGCGAGCCGCTAATTCTATGTCTGCCGCATTCGACGAAAAGGTCCACAGCACGCTGGCGGATGCCAACCTGCAATTGGCCATCTATCGAGCCACCGGCCGCCTGATCGATCACCGCAAAAACGCCGTAGCGGCCGCCGCGCTGCCGGATTACCAGGAACTCCGCACCGCGGCTAACGCTCTCAAGCGCCACACCATCGACCACCTGGACCACTACCTGGAACAGTTCGAAGCCAACGTGGCGGCGCACGGCGGCAAAGTCGTTTTTTGCCAGGACGCCACTGAGGTTGCGGATTTCGTCCTCGGCCTGGCGAAGGAACGCGGCGCGCAGCTCATCGTGAAATCGAAATCCATGACCACCGAGGAGATCGATTTAAACGAGCGGCTGGAGCATCACAAACTGGAATCGGTCGAAACCGATTTGGGCGAATACATCCTGCAGCTCGCGCACCAGCGGCCCTATCACATTGTCGCGCCGGCGCTGCACTTGACCCGGTACGACGTAGGCGACCTGTTCGCGCGCACGCTGGGCGTGGCCAACGAGACGGCGCCGGAGAAGCAGACTCTGATCGCGCGCGCGGTGCTGCGGCAGAAATTCCTGGCCGCCGACATAGGCATCAGCGGCGCCAATTTCCTGGTCGCCGATTCCGGCGCGGTGTTGATCGTCGAAAACGAAGGCAACGCGCGCCTGACCACTTCCGCGCCCAAAATACACATCGCGGTGGCGGGCATCGAAAAGCTGATTCCGCGCGCTCAGGATCTGGCCGTGTTTCTGAAGCTGCTGGGGCGCAGCGCCACCGGCCAGGCGCTGACGGTTTACACCTCGTTCCTTTCGGGGCCGCGCCGCGCGGGCGAAATCGACGGCCCCGAAGAATTCTACGTGGTGCTGCTGGATAACGGCCGCACCAGGCTGCTGGCGGATCGCGAGAAACGGGAATCGCTCTATTGCATCCGCTGCGGCGCGTGCCTGAATCATTGCCCGGTGTACCGGAAGATCGGCGGCCACAGCTTTCCGTGGGTTTATTCAGGGCCGATCGGCGCCATCATCACGCCGCAGTTTCTGGGCATCGAGCATGAGCCGAGCCTGCCTTTCGCATCGAGTTTGTGCGGCGCGTGCGCGGAGGTGTGCCCGGTGAAGATCGACATTCCCAAGGTGCTGCTGGATCTGCGCGCGGAAGTGAAGCAGAACGAGGAACACAAAGGTGTGAATCGCCTGGAGCGCCTGGCGTTCCGGATCTGGGCTTGGGTGATGTGCCACCCGCGCATTTATGAGATGGCGGCGATGGTGGCCGCGGGCGTGGCGCCGGCAGGGAACGGCAAGTGGTTGCGGAGCGCGCCCGCGCTGATGAACCTACCGCCGGTGCGCGCCTGGCTGAGCCAGCGGGATCTGCCGCCCGCGCCGGCCAGGAGCTTCCGCGAGTTGTGGAGGAAGCGCTGATGTCCCGCGAAGCCATCCTGAACAAGGTGCGCACGGCGTTGGGGCGCAGCGCCGGGCAACCGATCGCGGAGCCGCCGCCGGTGCGCCTGCGCGTGGCCGAAATGGATTCGGAGACGCGCGTCGCGAGCATGCTGCGCGCGGTGGAGGCGCTGGCGGGCAAGACCCGGCGCGCGGCCACGGCCGAGGATGCGCGGGCCTACGTCGGCGCGGTGCTGGACGGAAGGACGGCGGTCGCCTCCAACGCGCCGTTCTTGCGGGAGTGCGGCATCGTGGATCTGGCTGGTGTGCAATCCGGCTTCACCGGTGCGGCCGCATTGCGCGCGATCTGCGCAACGGCGGAGGTGGGCATCACCAGCGCCGACTACGCGCTGGCCGACACCGGCACCCTGGTGATGCTGGCCAGTCCTGCGGAAGCCCGCTTGATCTCGCTGCTGCCGCCGGTGCACATCGCGGTGGTGCCCGTCGAGCGCGTGCTATCGGGCCTCGACGAACTGTTCACCATCCTGCCCGATCCCGCCGCCGAGACCAGTTCCATGGTGCTGATCACCGGCCCCAGCCGCACGGCGGATATCGAGCAGATCCTCGTGCGCGGCGTGCATGGGCCGGGCGAGCTTCATGTGGTCGTGGTGGGGTAGATGCGCGGAGCATGCTCATTCTGTTTGCCGGCGGGGTAACTCTGGATTTCGCGAACAACTGCCACTGTGGGCCCGCTATACTCCGAAAACGTCCTCTTCCTGGAGTGCCTTTCGCACCGCGACGACTTCCGGATCGTTAATCGACAAAGAGCGCGATCGTTACGCGCCCGATCTGAGTCAGGGCATTCAAATGAGGCCCGCTCCAGGTAAAGTGTTCCACCCAGGAATCGCGCCGGGGATGGAAAAGGCGAACGATTTCGCCGCTATCCGGATCAAGCCCAGCATGTTGGGTCCTTTGAAGCGGTTGCAATGGATGCAAGCGAGGGCCAGATTCTCAGGTTCAGTCGCGCCCCCGTGCTGCCGCGCGATGATATGGTCTATCTGGAACGGCGCCGGGTGAAAAGCCGAGGGCAATTGGCAGTACTCACAGCGAGAACCGGCTCGCTGCCAAACCCGATGGATGAGACCGGCGTTCAAGATCTTCGATTATTGAATCGACCGCGGCGAAGCGCGGCGTCCTTTGGATTGCATGACGGCGAGCAGATTACCGACATGCAGGTAGCTGTCGAGTTCAGCTTGTTCGTCGCCTGTCAGCTTGCCTTGACGAGCCAACTCGGACAACTCATTCATCCGCGCGGTGTCGCGATCGCCAAAGCGAATCGACAGCAGGTATTCTGCTGCACCGCGCGGCAACTCCTCTTGCCCGATCTGGATGAGGCGGGCCAGGATCGCCGCCTCAGTATTGGGGCTGGTGATTTGGGAACTCATCGAGCTTCCATGGCGGCCTGAGAGGCCGCCGCAGGCCACGGGCCTGCCCCACTATGTTATCAGGGATCACGTAGAGTGAGCAGCCAGGCCAGATCTTCAGATCGGCCCGCTTCTTCCGCCTGTACGCGGACTTCTTCCTTACAAAAAGTTCCCGAATGTTGGTATCATGAACATTCCATTAGATTGACCGTGCTGGACTGCTTCATCTGACAGCTCCCCATTCATTCATCGCGTGCCTGGCGCTCATGGCGCTTCCGTCTCTGAATGCCGGGACAGCCGACGCGCCCGCCATCGTGAGCGCTACGGTGGATTACGCCGCCAATCGCGTGACTCTCACCGGTTCCAATTTCAGCCCGGCCGGCGTGCCGCCCACGGTGGCATTCGAAAACGCCACGCTGGCCCTGGTATCGTTCACCGACCAAAGCGCCGCGGCGAGTCTGCCGGCCGGATGGGCCTCGGGATCGTACCTGCTGGCGGTCACCAATAGCAACCATCAAACCGGCGTTTACCGCATGACGCTGGCAGCGGCGCCGGCGCCCATCAATAAGCTGCGTTATCATGCCGAAGCCCTCTACGGGATCTGGCCGCTGGCGGGCACGCTGGCCTACGCCGGATTGCTCCAGGAGTTGAACGCTCCCAAGGAATGGGGAGACGGCTTGGCCGCATACGGCCGGCGGGTGGCCTCCACGGAGGCCTGCGGCGTGATCCATGGCGTGTTGGCGTTTGGCCTGGATACGACCCTGCATCAGGACCCGCGGTATTACCGGGCGACTCGCAAAGGTCTCTTCCGCAGAATGGTGCACGCGGCGCGGGAAACCATCCTGACCCGCACGGACGCGGGCGGCGAGACCCTCTCCACATGGCGTCTGGGCAGCGCATACGGCGCGGAATTCATTTCCAACCTGTGGTATCCGGACCGGCTCGACACCGTGCGGCTGGGTTTTTTGCAGGGTTCGCTCCGCGTCGGGTTCGACCTGGTCAGCAATCTTTCGGCCGAATTCTGGCCGGATCTCAAGAAAAAGCTGCGGCGCAATTAGCTTCCCAACCGGCGCCGCGGTCGCACGTCTAAGGGAACGGGAGCAAACCATGAACCGTATTCTGATTCTGGCCCTGTGCGTGGCGCCGGCGGCGCTGCCGCAGGAAAAAACGATGAGCTGCGACGACGACAGCCGTGGGAGCGAACGCGGGCACTACTGCGAGATACGCGAAGTCACCGTGCCCGCCGGCGGACAACTCGACGTGGACGGCGGCGTCAATGGCGGGATTTCCATCAAGGGCGCAAACCGCAGCGATATCCTGGTGCGCAGTAAGGTGCAGGCCTATCAGGACGACCAGGCGGACTCGCGGCGGGTGGCCGCCGAGATCCGCGTCGAGACTGCCGGTGGGCGCGTGCGCGCGACGGGTCCTACTTCGGAGAAGCACGGCTGGGGCGTCAGCTATGAGATATTCGTGCCGCAGAAGACCGACCTGGTGTTGCACACCCACAATGGCGGCATCAGCATCGCGGGCGTCGAGGGCCATACGCAGTTCGAGGCGATGAACGGCGGCGTGTCGTTGAAGCATTTGGCGGGCTCCGTGGCAGGCCACACCACCAACGGCGGGCTGCACCTGGAACTGGCCTCGGACCACTGGGATGGCGATCGCTGCGATGTCTCCACCACCAACGGCGGCGTGACCATCCGGATTCCCTCCAACTACTCGGCGCACCTGGAGACCGGCACGGTCAACGGCGGTGTCAAGGTCGATTTTCCGGTGACCGTGCAGGGCGAGATCAGCCGGCATCTAGCCGTGGATCTGGGCTCCGGCGGAAGGCTGGTACGCGCCACCACGACCAACGGCGGTGTCCGAGTCGAGCGCATCTAGTGCGGTGTCCAAGAAATAACTGTACAGCAGATTAGCTGTGGGGCAGGCCATCGTTTTTCGTGGCCTGCCGAGTTCTAGCGGTGCGCAGACGACAAACAACGATCGTCTGCGCCACGCCGGGAACCCCAATGAAATTCGCGAAGACCGTATTCTGGGTAGCCGGAGCGCGACGGACCCGGTGCTGTTCCGGCCGATGACGATTCCCTCCGTGCTGGAGAAAGTCAGCTACACAGGAGCGCTGCTCGTTCTGTATTTACAAGACCGCATTTCGGCGGTGCAGGCGGCCACCGCCATCCCGGACCTGCTGCTGCCGGTACTGTTCGTCGCGGCGTATTGCGTCACGCCGGGTTCACAATGGGCTCAGACCCAACGGCCGGGTGAGCCGTCTCGTGAATCTGCTGGCTGAGTTGGTTCTGTAGTTGGTTGATGGCCTGTGCGCCGGTCGAACTCAATGTCCCGCCATTGGCCTGCTCATCGGTAGCGATTTGCTGTTGGATGGCACCGAGCTGTGAACCCAATTGCTGCGCCTGATCGCTGCTCAGGTTCCCTGCCTTTTCATTCAACGCGATGCGTCCCGCTTGGAGAGCTTCGCGCGCGGCGGCCTGAGGCGCATTCGGATCGGATGGCGGAGGGGCGCCGTCGTGGGCGTCGCTGTAAATCGTCCCGCTCAACTGATTTTGCGACTGCTGGATGGCCTGCGCATTGGTGGCCGAGAGCGTGCCGCCGCCGGCCTGCAGGTCCGTCGCGATCTGCTGGTGGATGGACGATATCTGGCCATAGAGCTGCTGCGTTTGGCCGCTCGTGAGATTGCCGGCTTCACCGTTGATGGCGACGCGGCCGGTCAGAGCAACCTCCCGCAACGCGGCGGGGCTGAGTTGTACGCTGTCCGCCGGCGCGTCGGCTGACTGCACGCCGCTGCCGGGCTTCGGCACCGGCGCGTACGTTTCCTGTATTGTGCCGCTGTTAAGAGTAACTGGTGTCAAATGCGATCTCCTTGCCGCCTCTATCGACAGCCGGGATCGGGACTTTAGTTGCCTAGGTGGCACAGGCTTTAGCCTGTGGCAGCGCGGTTGCTATTCTGTCCCCTGTCTCCTGTCTCCTGACTTCTGTATATACCCCTTCGGAATCAATAGGGTCAACGCATCCGGGACAATCTCCACGCTGGCCGGAATGTGTCCCGCATATTCGCCGTCCACTTGAATATAGACGTGCCGGCCGGTGGTGCCCGGCATACACACGCTGCCCGTCCGGATCAGCGAAATGCCCGGCACTCCCGTCAGTTTGCGCACCGCCACCCGCGCCAGGTACGTCAGAAAACGGAACGAACTGTGTCCCTCGAACAGCACCACTTCGAACTGGTCGTCGAGCAAGCTGGTCGATTGCGCGATCTCGAGATCGCCGCCGTAGTTGCGCACTTTGCTGACCAGCGCGAACGAGCAATTCACCCGGCGGCCCTCCACCAGCACTTCGAACTCATCCAGGTCGCGACCCAGTTGGCTGAAGCCCGCGAGCCAATAAGCCAGTTTCCCAAACCGCGCCTTCAGCGGCATGCTGAGGTTATACACGATCTTGGCGTCCAGTCCGATGCCCGCCATCAGCAGGAACAGGCGGGTCCGCTCGGAGCCGTTCAGGCACTGCAACCGCCCCATGGAAATGCGCGTCGGAACGCATTCGCCCAGACTCGCGGCGGCGCCTTCGATGCTCGGATCGAGTCCCATCTCGTTGGCCAGGACATTGGCAGTACCGGCGGGCAGAATGCCCAGCGGCACGTCGGAGAAGGCCACGCCTTCGGCGATCTCGTTGATGGTGCCATCGCCCCCCGCCGCGAGGATTAGCTCCGCGCCGTCGGCGATGCTGCGGCGCGCGATGGCCCCCGCCGTGCCCGGTCCCTGCGTCGGCACCAGCCACGTGTCGTGCCCCGCTTCGCGCAGGATCTCGGCGGCGCCGGACAGGCGCTTCAGGCCCTTATCGCCCATCTTGCCTGCAAAGGGATTGTAGATGACGATGGTCTTGCGTGCGGCGGTTATGGCTTCACTCCAGTCATCTCAGTTTAAACTAAAGTGAGAACGCCGATGCCGAAAGATGCTGCCGCCCGCGTCGAAAAGCTGCGCGAAACGGCGCGCCCGTCCGTGCCTCCATTTTGAGACCGATTGATGAGACTTGCAAGTGCTTGATTTTACACGGCTGGCGCGGCGGCTCAAAACCACTTGTGAAACTCGGCGTCGTTTGCGGTAACGCCACTTTGCGAGATCGCCCGTTCAAAGTCTCCGAGAAGTGACTCTAGGTTATCGGCGTCTGCAGACCACCATTCCCGCGATCGGCACGCATGAAGAACTTCGCGTGATTGTGAGGTCAGCGCACGTATGAAAGGACTAAGGGCAGCCTCACCTGTGCCAACCTCGCGATCTCGACTGATCAATCTGAAGTGAAGCACCCCAGATGACACAGCAACATCGACAGCATACGGGCCATCCATGAAATGAACCCGCACTCGAACGCCGTTGCTGCGGATGGTCTTCAAGAGTGCACTAGCCCACCAACCCAAGATCACGACGGCAAAGTCGCTCCAACCAGCCGCCGGAAATGCGCCGCTCTCCGTGACCAGCCAAATACCAGCCACCGCTGGGCCACGTGGGCGGACCTCAAGAGTTCCAACGTCTACGATCAAGCAAGTCTCGGTGCCCATCGTCCAAGCATACCCTCGTGAAGTGGGAGCCAATCAAGAACGCTAGGTTTTGTCATGTTGCACAAAGGACCCTTTGGGGAAGACGGCTGGGCGTCATAGCGCAAGCTGCGCCGCGCTACCCAAGCGGCGAACGTGAATCTTCCCCGTTTGCATTTGTACCTGCGCCAAGTCATAGTTCAGTTGCAAGCGAAGCCAAAAACCCGCCGTGCTGCCAATGGCCTTTTCGAGCCGCAAGGCCATTTCAACGGACACGCCCGCTTTGCGGTTGATGACACGCGACAGCGCCGAACGGGTTACGCCCAGCGCCTTGGCGCCGTCCGTTACGTTGACACCTAACTCTTCGAGGCAATCCCGGATAATATCGCCGGGATGATTGGGATTCTTCATCGGCATGATCTGTGCTCCTCCGCTTCAGTCATCCAAGCACTAGTGATAGTCCTCTAAATTCACGTCATACGCGGCCCCTTCGTGAAAACGAAACGTGACGCGCCAATTGGCCTTGACCGTCACCGAGTAAGTGCCGCGCCGGTCGCCGGTCAATGGGTGAAACCGGAACAACGGGAGCGCCATTTCTTCCAGGCCGTTCGCCGCCTCCAGCGCCGAGAGAATCTTCTGTGCCTTCTCCACGAGATCGGGCCGGATTCCGCTGCGGTCGTTCTTTTCATACAGCCGCCGCAAGCCCTTGTGCCTGATGGTCTCGATCACGCCGTGGCCTATTCATAGTGTATAGCGAGGCGCTCCGCTATACAAGCCAAGCACCTTGTCAGCCGCCGTCCGCACTAAACTAAAGTAATCACGCCTATGCCGAAAGATGCTGCCGCCCGCGTCGAAAAGCTGCGCGAAACCCTGCGCCACCACGAGCGCCTGTACTACGTGCTGGACCAGCCCGAAGTCACCGACGCCGAATACGACGCCCTCATGCGGGAACTGCGCGATCTGGAGTCGCGCCATCCCGAACTGCTGACGCCCGATTCCCCCACCCAGCGCGTCGGCGGCAAGGCGCGCGAGGGTTTCGTCAAGGTGGCCCACAGCGCGCCCATGCTCAGCCTCGACAACGCCCTGGACGAAGGCGAGTTGCGCGATTTCGACCGCCGCGTCCGCGAGTTGTTGCGCGGAGCCGAATTCCAATACGTTACCGAACTGAAGCTCGACGGCCTGTCCATGGCCGCGCACTATCGCGACGGGCAATTCGTGCAGGCCATCACCCGCGGCGACGGACTGGTCGGCGAGGATGTCACCGAGAACGCACGTACCATCCGCTCTCTGCCGTTGCGCGTGCCCTCCAAACTTCCGCAATTCGAAGCGCGCGGTGAGACCGTCATGAACCGCCGCGCCTTCGAGCGGCTGAATGCCGAACGCGACGAACGCGGCCTCGCTCGCTTCGCCAATCCGCGCAACGCCGCCGCGGGATCGCTGCGCGTGCTGGAACCATCCATCACGGCGTCGCGCCGCCTGGATTACTACACCTACTTCCTGCAAGTGGACGGCCAGCCTGCCTACCCGCGCCACTGGGAATCGCTTGAGGAACTCGCGCGCATGGGCTTCAAGGTGAACGCCAACCGCAAGCTCTGCCGGGATGTGGACGAGGTGCTTCGGTTCTGCGCCGAATGGGAAGCCAGGCGCGAGCAACTGCCCTACGAGATCGATGGCGTGGTCGTCAAAGTGGATTCCATCGCCCAGCAGCAGCAGCTTGGATGGACCGCTAAAGCGCCGCGCTGGGCCATCGCCTACAAATACCCCGCGCGCCAGGCGCTTACTGTCGTCGAGAACATCGAGGTGCAGGTCGGGCGCACCGGCGCTCTCACGCCCGTGGCGCATCTCAAGCCGGTCGAGGTCAGCGGCGTGACCGTATCGCGCGCCACGCTGCACAATGAAGATGAGATCGAGCGGCTGGGCTTGCAGATCGGCGACACCGTGGTGATCGAGCGCAGCGGGGATGTGATTCCCAAGGTGGTGCGGGTCGAGTCGCACGGCTCCGGCCGCAAGCCATTCCGCATGCCGGAAGCGTGCCCGGTGTGCGCCGGTAAAATCGTGCGGGAAGAGGGGGAAGCCGCCTCGCGCTGCATCAACGCCAACTGCCCGGCGCGCCTCAAGGAGTCCATCCTGCATTTCGCGGCGCGCGGTGTGATGAATATCGACGGCATGGGCGAGGCGCTGGTCGATCAGTTGGTCGACCGCGGCCTGGTGCATAGCGTCGCCGATATCTACGGGCTGACATTGGCCCAGTTGGTGTCGCTGGAGCGCATGGCCGCCAAATCCGCGGGCAATGTGATCGTCAATATCGAGAAATCCAAACAGAGCCCGCTGCCCCGCATTCTTACCGCGCTCGGCATCCGCTTCGTGGGCGAGCGCACCGCGGTCTTTTTGGCCGAAGCTTTCGGCAGTCTGGATCGCATCGCGCAGGCTAGCGTCGACGAACTGCAGCGCGCCGAGGAGGTCGGTCCGAAGGTCGCCGAAAGCGTGTACCAGTTCTTCCGCGAGCCGCGCAACCAGGAACTGGTCGAGCGCCTGCGCACCGCGGGCCTGAAATTCGAATACGAAGTCGTGCGCAAGAAAGGCGGCCCGCTCGACGGAATGACGTTCGTGCTCACCGGGACGCTGCCGAACCTGAGCCGTGAGGAAGCTACGCGAGTCATTGAATCCGCGGGCGGCAAAGTGAGCGGCTCCGTCAGCCGCAAGACCAGCTACGTCGTTGCGGGCGAAGAAGCCGGCTCGAAGCTGGACAAGGCGCGCAGCCTGGGAGTCGAATTAATCGACGAAAGTCGCCTTTTGGATCTGGCCAGTGGAGGGCGGGCTTGAGCCCGCGCGGGGCTTTAGCCCCGCCATCGTGTCACAATAAAACCTTGTGGTTCTGGTTCAGAACGTATCCAAGCTCTACAAGCTCTACCGCCGTCCCGCCGACCGGTTGCGCGAGGCCCTGCCGTTCGTCAAGCGCAAGTTCCACACCGATTTTTGGGCGTTGCGCGATATCGGCTTCCAGGTCGAAAAGGGCGAGACTCTAGCGCTGGTAGGGCCGAACGGGTCCGGCAAGAGCACGCTGCTGCAAATCGTGGCCGGCATCCTGCAGCCCACCAAGGGCCGCGTCGTCACGCGCGGACGCATCGCCGCACTGCTGGAGCTGGGCGCGGGCTTCAACCCCGAATTCAGCGGCCGCGAGAACGTCTTCCTGAACGGCGAAATCATGGGGCTGAGCCGCGCCGAAATCGAGCGCGCCATGCCTTCCATCGAGGCCTTCGCCGAGATCGGCGAGTTCATCGCGCGCCCGGTCAAAGAGTATTCCAGCGGCATGTATGTGCGGCTGGCCTTCGCCACCGCCATCCATGTCGACCCCGAAATCCTCATCGTCGACGAAGCCCTGGCCGTGGGCGACGCCGTCTTCGCCAATCGCTGCGTGCGCAAGTTCGAAGAGTTGCGCGCGCGCAAGATCACCGTGCTGTTCGTTTCGCACGATCTCGGCTTGGTGAAGCAGCTTTCCGACCGCGCCATTCTGCTGCTCAACGGCCGCATGGAGGCGCAAGGCGCGCCCTCGGACGTGATCAACCGGTACATCGGGCTGGTGCTCGAAAAGCAGCAGGCGCGGCAGGAAAAGCAACACCGCTTCGAGGCCAGTTTCCGCCACGGCGACGGAGTGAGCGAAATCCTGACAGTCGAGTTGCTGAACGCCGCGGGCGAGCCGGCGACGTCGGTGGCCGGCGGCGAGACCGTCACCGTGCGCGTGCGCAGCCGCTTTCATCAACCGGCCTGCGATCCCATGGTGGGCATCCTGATCCGCAACCGCATCGGCATGGATGTCTACGGCACCAACACGCGCATCGAGAAGAAGCACCTGGGCAGCTACCTGGCGGGCGACGAGTTGGAGGTGGATTTCCACTTCGCCTGCTGGCTCACGCCGCAGCAGTACACGCTGACGGTGGCCACGCAAAGCCCCGACGGGTCGAGTCACGACTGGCTGGACGACGTGATCCCTTTCGACGTGGTGGACACGCGCGCGGCGGCAGGCGTGGCGAACCTGAGGGCGGAGATCCAATGGCGCGTATCACGGTGAAGGTGCATCCGCGCGCCCGGCAGACGCGCGTCGCCGGCCGCCTGGGCGGCGCGTGGAAGCTGGATCTGGCCGCGCCGCCCGTGGATGGCAAGGCCAACGAGGCGTGCATTCGATTCTTCGCTGACCTGGCCGGCGTGCCGCAATCGCGTGTGCGGATCGTGTTAGGCTTGTCAAACCGGACCAAAGTGATTGAGATAGACGGAGCTTCGCAAGAGGTGCTGGAAAGCAGGCTGACCCCCTTTCTCCCCAAATGATCTACGCCGTAGTGTTGTCGATAATCGTGGCGGTTTTGCTGGGCACCGCCGTACTGCGCTCGCTCACCGTCAAGAACCAAGCCGACTTCCTGGTGGCGGGCCGCAAGCTCACCTGGCCCGTGCTGGTGTTCACGCTGCTTTCCTCCTGGATCGGCGCAGGCAGCCTCTTCGCGGGCGGCGAGAACGCGTACCGCAACGGCTTCTCGGCGCTCTGGCAGCCGGCCGGCGGCTGGGTCGGACTGGTGCTGATCGCGGTCATCGCCGGGCGCGCGCGGCGCTTCGCGCAGTTCACCGTGCCCGATCTGCTGGAGACGCGCTACAACACCGGCGCGCGCGTGCTGGCCACCATCGCCATCGTGATTTCGTACACCATGATCACCAGTTACCAGTTCAAGGGCGGCGGCGACATCTTGCATCTGATCTTCCCGTCGCTCGACCAAAAGACCGGCATGTACATCATCGCGGCGTTCGTGATCACGTTTACGGCGCTGGCGGGCATGGCTTCGGTGGCATACCTGGACCTGATCATCGGCCTGCTGGTGACCGTGATCACGCTGATTTCGCTACCGCTGCTGCTGGCGCGCACGGGCGGCTGGGAGGCCGTTCACCAGGCGCTGCCCGCCGATCGCTTCACCGCGTTCGGGCCGCTCGGCTGGGTACATTGCCTCGGCTATCTGCTGCCGACCATGCTGCTGCTGCTCGGCAATCAGAGCATGTATCAGAAGTTTTTCTCGGCGCGCTCGGAACGCGACGCGCGAATTGCGGTCTTCGGATGGATCGGCGGCACGCTGGTGCTGGAAACCGTAATCATCACCATCGCCGTTCTCGGCAGCGCAACGCTGAAGACCGACCACCCGCGCGAAATCATCCCGTTGACCGCGCGCATGCGGTTGCCGGAGTTGGTGGGCGCCATCCTGCTCGGCGGCGTCTTCGCCAAGGTGATTTCGACCGCCAACAATTACCTGTTCTCGCCCGCCAGCAACCTGATCCACGATGTCTACAAGCGCTTCATCGATCCGCAGGCCAGCGAGCGGCGCACCCTCGTCGTATCGCGCGTGCTGGTGATCGCACTCGGCGCATTCGCGCTGTTGCAGGCCGCCTACTTCGAGTCGGTGCTGAAGGCCGCGCTCTATGCCTACACCGTTTACGGCGCGGCCGTCACGCCCTCCGTGATGGCGGTATTCTTTTGGAAGCGGGCCAATAAGGCGGGCGCCGTCAGTTCGATCGTCTTGGGGACCGTCATTACGGTGGTCTGGAACATTCTGGACATACGACGGCTGGACGCCGTTTATCCGGCGCTGGGCGTTTCCGTGCTGGCGCTGATCGTGGTCAGCCTGGCGACGGCGCCGCCCACCCGCGCCAATCTGGAGCCTTTTGAAAAATGAACCTCGCGGCCATTCAGGAAGAACTGCAAAAACAGAAGCTGGACGGGTGGTTGTTCTTCGACCACCATCGGCGCGATCCGCTGGCATATCGCGTCCTGGGCTTTCAGCCGGCCTCGCACGTCACGCGGCGCTGGTATTACTGGATTCCGGCGGCGGGTGAGCCGCGCGGTCTGGTGCATCGCATCGAGTCGGGCCGGCTGGACACGCTGCCTGGCGATAAGATCCGCTATTCGAGTTGGAGCGAGCAGACCGGCGGACTGCGCGCGTTGGTGGGCGGCGCGCGGCGCGTCGCCATGCAATATTCGCCCATGTGCGCCATCCCTTACGTGGCCATGGTGGACGCGGGCACGGTGGAGTTGGTGCGCAGCCTCGGCGTGGAGGTGGTCAGCTCGGCGGAGCTGATCCAGCACTTCGAAGCGCGCTGGAGTGCGGAGGCGCTCGAATCGCACCTTGAAGCGGGCCGCCGCGTGGATGCGGTGCGCGCGCAGGCTTTCCAGATGATCCGCGAAATCACCCGGGGCGGCGGCGCAGTGCAGGAATTCGCGGTCGCGGAGTTCGTACGCGACGGGTTCGCCAAAGCCGGCCTGTTCGCGGAGGATGGGCCGATCGTGGGCGTGAACGCCAACGCCGCCAACCCGCATTACGAGCCGTCCGCCGAGATCACGTCCGAAATTCGCAGCGGCGATCTGGTGCTGCTCGACATGTGGGCCAAGCTCGCCCAGCCCGGCGCGGTCTACTACGACATTACCTGGACCGGCTTCTGCGGCGACCGCCCCAGCGACGAAATGCTCAAGGTGTATGGCGTGGTGAGCGGCGCGCGCGACGCGGCCATCGCCCGCGTGCGCGACACGGTAGCGGCCGGCAAGCAGTTGCGCGGCTTCGAAGTGGACGATGCGGCCCGCGGCTACATCTCGAGCCGCGGCTACGGCGACTATTTCGTGCATCGCACCGGGCACTCTATCGGCGAGGAAGTACACGGCAACGGCGCGAATATGGATAATCTGGAAACCCACGACGAGCGCCGCGTCGTGCCGTGGACCTGCTTCTCCATCGAGCCGGGCGTTTATTTGAAGGACTTCGGAATCCGTTCGGAAGTGAACATGTTTGTGGGTGAGACGGAGGCGCGGGTCACGGGAGAGATGCAGAAAGAGTTGGTCATTTTATAGGTGAGGCAAGTGCCCCTGCCATGGTGGCACAGGCTTTAGCCTGTGAGGGGCCGGAACCTCCTACCGCCGTACGGGAACGTTCGCGCCATTCGCCGGATTGGTATAGATGCTGTGGCGTCCGCCCTCTCGCGCCAGATAGCAGCCGTGGCGTGCCAAGTGATCGATAAGCTCGTGCCTCTTCACACTCGGGAAGCGCCTACGTGCACCGACAGCGACACGAGTTCGATCAGGTCGGCATCGGTCGCGGATGCGTCCGGGTTCGGGGTCGGCAAAGGCTTGCTCTCCTCCAGTAATAATTCCGCAAGATCCCCCATTGCACTGGCGATCATCAGCCGGGCGTCCGGCAAGTCGAAGCCTTGGCTGACCGCCCCGGGAAAGTCGAGGGCCTCTGCCACCACCATTTCACCCTGCGCATGCGGAAAGTGGAAAGCGACCTGGTAGCGGAGCATGTATCCATAGTACCGCAAGCTCCTGCAAGTACTCTCCGGCATGGCGCGGTTTATCGGCAGGAGTGCTTCGCTGGCCCCGGGAGTCAGCCTGCTAACGGGTAGAAGGCGCTCCCAACTGTCCCTGTTCGCGGAGGATAGACCGATCATGGGCGTCAACGCTGGTGCTGCCCGACATGTGGGCCAAGTTCCAACGGCCCGGGCGCGGTGTACTACTGAGTAAGCGCGATTAGCGGACTCGAATTGGATATGACCGGCACTCAGTCTCGCTTGCTCTCTGCAACTTCTGCTCGCCATTCGTCCTCAGTGAAGCGGAAGTACGGGATGCCCAACTCCGATGCGCGCTGGATGAATTCCAGGCGGGGAATTCCCAGGAGTTCGGCGGCCTTGCCGCTTGAGACCAGGCCTCGCCGGTACAACTCGAACACAATCATCTCACGCACCGTCTGGTCGATCAGCCGGCCTAGGGTGGCCAGGAAACCGCTAAGGTCTTCACCAAGATCTAAGATCGTGGAATCCATCGCGAATGCTCCAACTTCATGATACCGCTCACTCCCGCGAAGACCGCTCCAGCCAATCGCCCCTTCGCCAAGCAAAAACAAGAAATCGGTCGCGCGCGATACGTTGCAGCCGGCGCGAGATTCGTGCAAAATAACTCCGTGAGGTTCAAACACCGTTCCGATTCACCTTTGAAGAAGAAGGCCCGCCGCGGCTTTCGTGGCTTCCCGGCCGCGACCATCGCGTTTTACGGTCCCGACGACAAACGCGCGAGCAAAGTCGCGATTGGGATCGTTGTCGCGGAGGGCGCCGAGCCGGTAATGGAACGTTTGTTCACTGAGGACGGAGACGCTCGGACAGATCCAGCCATTGGAGCCAGCATCCTGCGGCTCCTGCAGGATCAGGGAGTCAAATCCGTCATCATGACGGATGGAATCATAGGCTGCCCGCATGAGGAGGGGATCGACTATCCCGACGGACAGGTCTGCCCTCAGTGCCCATTCTGGGCGCATCGCAATCGCTGGACGGGCGAGATCGAGCAGTAGAGGCAGCGCGCTTGCCGGCACGGGCGCCGCCAGCACCACCGTGCCAGGACGGCCCAACAGATCCCAGCCGCGATCATATCAATACTCGATATAATCGATGCATATGAAGTCGCTTCTGATCCAGTTGGATGAGCACACCCTGACGGCATTGAACCGCATCGCCGAGCCTGGAAAACGCCAGCGGTCGGAGTTTGTGCGGCAAGCGATTCGAAAGGCGATCCGGCAAGCCGAGTACCAAGCTATGCGCGAGGCTTACCGCAAACAGCCCGATTCGGCCGCGGATGCCGACGACTGGTCCACG
>Ga0224558_1000666_pt1 | contig 39609 bp, 40 predicted proteins | sample 714S32024metaG_FD_180682 | JGI IMG/M metagenome (GOLD analysis project Ga0224558, IMG submission 180682) | Peat soil microbial communities from Stordalen Mire, Sweden - 717 S3 20-24 | ecosystem: Environmental > Terrestrial > Soil > Wetlands > Peat | place: Sweden: Norrbotten County, Stordalen... | reverse complement strand
ACTCCAAACTCAACTTTTCTGCGTCGTCCATGCGGATGTTCACATCCCAGCATGACCGCCCCTTCAGGCTCATCTTGTATTGGAATCAAAGTCGGCCTTCAGGCTCATCTTGTGTTGGACAAGAGTAGGTCGGCAAGAAACGACCCGTTTGGAGGATAATGAAGCGCCACAGAACCTCTGTGCCGGAATATCTCATTCCACAGATGAACAAAAGGGGCCGACCTTGTCTTCTCATAGGCGGCGGAGCGGCCAGATTTTGTTACCAGCAAAAGGGCTTCTGAAAAGTGGATTGGGTATGCGCACTCTCGCAATCCAGCTTGATCCCACAGACCCATCTCTCTTGCCACAGCAGAGATAAGTTGGGGACCGGTCTGACCCCATGTAAGGTCCTTGCCTGCCTCGACGCACTTCTCATAAAGTGCTTTGACGAACGGATGGCCTATGGGAAATTTGATGACTCCGCAGCTTAATAAATCTTCGCTCTGCCGCTCGAGAAAGATTTCACCTTCGGGAATCTGCGATGAGAGGCAGACGACATCGGTATCGACCCACCAGCCACCGCGCAGCATAAGAAGACGATAGCGGAATAGGTTGGCAAAACTAGATACACTACCTCTTCCAAAACCGCGCTTGTAAAAAAAGACTTCGCTGCGGGGGAGAATCTCATTTGCGTCCAACACCCGAACTCCCACAGGCACGGCAGGGGAGCCATAGCAATAAAGATCGTATTCGTGGCCATAATCGATAAATGATTTCAAGCACAGCTTCTGACAAGGTGGAAGAATATCACCAAACCAGAAAGATTGAAAACGCCCTATGGGGCCTCTTTCTCGAATTGGGCGCAGTTGCTCTCTTCGCATTACCGTCTCAGCATTAAACGGAAATTATCATTTTGCCTCTCGGCTACAAATCAATATACCACAGGTTGACTCCGTTCGCGATCTTCTTTGCATTTATTCCAATGTCAAATTCGCGCGCCCATTCAGCGCGCAGCGGCAAAGGCAGAATTCGCTGCAGCATGCTTCCAAACAGACACCGCGTGAGATAACTCTCCGCCAACAGCAGCCCGCAGTAGATTGCATGCTTTACCAACTGCCCGCCGTTTTTTACTAACTGCTGCTGCAAACTGGTCAATGATCACGTTCCGACTCTCTTTGGTAGCACCAGCCGTCGCCAAAGGTTAATGCGATCACTCTTAGCCACAGCCGCTCCTCGTTCACCGGAACCGGTGGCAACTCAGCCACGTATTCTTCGCCTCCTGATTGCCTACTTGATCCACAACTCGGCATTGTTATCGGGAATGAAGACGCTGATCTTCATAATCGACTCGCTCAACGCACCCATAACTCCTTACCCGTTATTTAGATGCAATATCGCATGAAAGGCTTACCCGGACACTCGCTTGCAGCAGGTTTGCAGAGCCATGATGATTGCGAAAGAATTCGCTTCCTCCAGCCAGTAGGGTGCTTCACTCTGTATGAATCCGCATTTATCGCAACGAAAGTATTGAACGCGGTGCTTTGTGAGTACAATTGCTTCTCCGAAGTAAGCCATCCGCTCCTCACGCACCCTGCAATTGTCGGGCAATGAAGTTGCACTTGGAATCGTAGTCGTCACTAAGCAATTCCTCCGCAGGAAGATTTGTCCTCCAAGATGCGAGCATCAAGATGTTCATCAACGTCCTTTGACGCCGTAAAAGACATTTGAAGATACTACAAGTGAGAAGAAGAAAGCATAGCATAGAGCTCTTGGAAGTTTGCAGCCATGTCCTTAAACGAATATCGCGATAGAACCAAAGTCCCCTTACTGATTAGTTCTTGCCGGAGTTCCGGCTTGTCTAGGATATTCTTCATCAAGCACGATAGTTCGTCAGGTGAATCGGGGTCGAAGTAAAGCGCTCCATCGCTGGCGACTTCGGGTAATGCGGTGGCGTTTGAACAAAGCACGGGAAGCCGAGCATGAAAGGCTTCCAGTATTGGAAGGCCAAAGCCCTCGAACCTGCTTGGAAATATCATCGCCGTTGCGGTCCTATAAATTGCTTGCAGTTCTTCGGGTGTCACAAACCCGAGAAAGTGCACCTGCTCGGATATGCCAAGGTCTTGCGCAAGCTTGTCAAGAACTAATCGAGGCTCCGTAGACGATCCACAAAAATAGACATGCGGTTCGATGCCATTCTGATTCTTCAAAATATGGAGAGCTCGAAATATGATCTCGTGGTTTTTATGCGGCCAGGTCCTGGCTGGGTAGAAGAAGAAGCGGGTCGGAAGGCGATATCTTTCAATGGTCGCTCGAGTTTCCTCTGGCGAAGGGCTCCTGTATGCCTCGAATACCGAACCCCATGGGATCACCACGACTTTATCGGGTGGTATATGATAGTTTTCGATAACATCCTGCCTTGTCCACTCAGTCTGGACGCAGATATAGGAGGCGCGATAGCAGAAGGTACGATACAGCCTTTCGCGATGCACAAGATCCGTCTTGGAAAAGAACTGCGGGCAATGAAGGTGTTGCAGGTCGTGCGGCTGGTAGATCGAGGGCAATTCTGTCGCGAAGGCATTTTGGGTTGGGAAGTGGACCAGATCAAATTGATGGGATTCGACATAGCCGTCTGAAACAGGAATCTGCGCCATTTTGCCATGCAGTTTGTGCCAAACAATCCGGAGTGGGGCGATCTTACCAAATGCCGCTTTTACCTTATGAAATACCGACTTCGCGGCGGAGTGCGTCGGTTCTGACACTTCCACCAGTTTACAAGGACCGTAAACATAAGGCGCAAGCCATCCCCTCATATTCTCGCGGACAATGAATGTATATTCCTGATTTTCGGTGTCTGAATCAGACAGTGCCTTGGCAAGAGCCTGCACAGCCATACCGACTCCTTGTTCGGGGTCGGAGATTCTACAATCGATTGCGACTCTGAGCTTGCGAGCCATGATTCTGTTCCACCTTGCCGGATTATACCCTGACTGAGGAAACACCTTTGAACTGCGAGTTAAAGGCGGTTCAGTTGCGAGCCAATGTGCGGAGTGAGATTCGCCACGCCCTCCCCGCTGCTACTTTCGAAGGCCCCAGGCGCGCAGGTCTCCACCCGTTATCGCCCGTGCGCGTCGATTTCTAGCGGTCGGCAGGCCCATGTTTTCCAATAGGCAGATGACGCGAATGGGCGAGAGGAATGATTCTGCAACCTCTGCGGCGCCATCTGTCGATCCGTCATCAACGACGATGATCTCGTGAGGAACTTAGGTTTGGCTCAGGCAACTCTCGATAGCCTTGGCAATATACGGCTCGGCATTGTAAGCGGGAATGATGACGCTGATTCTCAACCTGTTCCCTCTCGACCCGACCTGAAACCGCGGTTAGAATAGTCTCCAATTTCTGACTATAACAAATACTCACTCATGCGAGCCTCTTGCAAAATAACCAAGAAACCTGCATTACCTATTCATGCACCCCTTCGGGGCTTTGGTTTGTTTCGACGGCAAAGCTAATGCTTGAACGGCCTACCCCCACCCGTACTTTGGACACAAAGTCGTTGTTTTCTTGATGTTACAGACAGGGTATCGCTGTAAAATCGTCATAACAAAGGAGTTATTTGCAAAGTCGTCCAGGATAAGGAGTTAGCGGCACATTTGGAGGACGATTGAAGAAAAAGCACCTGAGTATTATTTTGCTACGAAGTGCCGAAATGATCTGCAAACATCTTTGCCTCTTGCAAATCCTGACTCTATTTGCACTCCTTTTTGAATTTTGCAAGTGGCTCATGCGCTCAGAATTATATTCCCCTAAAATAGCCGCGGCAGCATTGATTCATTACAGTCGAGCGAGTACTCCCAGAAGCGTGTCTGCCGGTGTGGCGATTTGCTTAGGAAGCATCCTGGCCACAGTGCCCAGGCGGAAGCGGTCTTCCGGTTCAAGCACACGCATCAGGTAAATAAGACCGAAAAGGACAATGAGGGAGGCGGTTCCGCCGCACAGGATGCCCCACACAGGCGACAGGTGCATAGCGATGAAATACGCGGCCAACGCCGCCAGTACGCTGATGAATGTAATCTTAGCCACTTGAAGCCAGGGAAGTTTTACTTTGTAGAGGCGAATGCCGACGGCCCACATGATAACAACGGCCGTGGCCTGCGCCGCGCCACTGCCGATGCATGCACCCACCGCGCCAAACGCTGGAATGAGGCTCCAGGCAACGCTGATATCGACGATGCCAGCCACAACGGTTGCCATGATGACAAATCGCTGGCGCTCGTTGCTCTCCAAAAGGCTCTGCACGGGGCCAGCGAAGGCTTTGGGCATGCACAGCAGAGGAGCCACAGTGGCTACCATGGCGGCGCCCGCATACTGGTGTCCGTAGATAAGCAGCAGCGCCGGAGCAGCGAGAGCAGTGGCGATGAAGTGCAGTGGGATCGAGGACAGCGCAAGGTAGCGAAACGCGGCAGACGTAATCTCGGGGAGTCTGGACTTATCTCGACCATACTGAGCAAATATCGTTGCGCCGGCCGCTGACCCGAAGATCGTGGCGCTAAACAGCAGCATATCCGACATGCTAAAAGCTATCGAATAATACGCAACCTGGCGAATATCCTTACAGAATTTTCCTAGCAAGATGACCTCTGAGCGGTTCCAGACGATCAGCGCCACGGACATGCTGACTAGGCTCTGCCACGCAAAAGACATCATTCGCGTCCGCAATTCATATGGATATAGATGACAGGTCTCCCATCCCAGCGCGCGCTTGAAGGTTGGAAATACCCGCAGAAGAAAATCGACGGCCCTCATGCATAACTGCGCCGCGCCGATGCCGATCACGCCCCACTTAAACACCACGGTTAGCGCGATCATGACGAAGTAAGTGAGAATCGATACGACAGAGGGCGGCAGATTTGCGAATAAATCTTCCGTGGCGACATTGGCCTGCGCCGAGATGGAATTGACCATACCGGGCCAGATGCTGAGCACAATCAGCGCCGATGCCAGCTTGTACTCACCGGGGGCATGAGAGAGCACCCAGAATAGAAGGCCGCCGGTTGCCAGAGTGGCCAGGCCAGTTTGGAGCAGCAAAGTGCGGAAATAGATAAACCTTGCAGTCCCCCGGTCGCCCTTGCCCAGGAACTCGGCCATATATTTTCGCGTAGTGGCGGGAATGCCAAATCCTCCCAGGCAGCTGACCACCCCGACTATAAACGAGACATAAATGATATAGCCTGTCTTCGAAGGTCCCAGGGTACGGGCAATTGCGATCGAAGAAAATACAGTAACAACTATATTGATTATGTTTTCGAGGCCGTACCAACTAGCATTCCTGGCGATGGTTCTGGTGTTTGTCATATTTGAAACAACTCTGATCCTAAAAGTATGGACACACCATCTGCCCGCGTCAGCCTAATTGTTCATACCGTCAGCCGGCAGCATCTACTATGCTGCCGGCTCCTCTAGAACCAGATTGCCGCCTAACCTAGTCCTTGTAGCGCAGTCTGCGCGTCCTTAGCAGACTGCGAATCCGGCGCCAGCGAAATGGCCTTCTTGAGGTGAGTCGTGGCGTTAGTTTTGTCTCCCTGTTTGGCGTAGACCATTCCCAGGTGATACTGGGTTGTCGCGTTGTTTGGAGCGGCCTTGATGGATTCCTCCAGAAGATCACGGGCAAAGCCGTAGGTTCCCTTGGAGTAGTAGGCCCACGCCAAGGTATCCGCGGAGGTGGGCGAATTCGGCATGCCGCGGCGCGCCGTTTGCGCCAGCGACAAGGCCACATCGACGTTGCCGCCATTCATCAACATTCTGTAAGCAAGATTGTTGGCGGCTACAGGCTGCGTGGGCTGAATGGCAAGCGCCTTCTTGTAGTAATCCTCGGCTTTGCTCCCATTTCCGCGCGACTCCTCCAGGGATCCAAGAATGGCCAGTGCGCCGGCATTGCTGGGATGAGCCTGCGACCATTTTTCCCAGGCGCCGATGGCGTTTGCCGCCTGGCCGCGCTGCCCCTGGAGCTGCGCGTAGATGGCAACCGCCTCGCCGTCATCGGGATTCAAATCCATGGCCTTCTGAGCCGAGGCGGCAGCCTGGTCAAAGTTTTTGTTTCCAGCCTGAATCTGAGCCAGCATGTCATAGAAGCTGCTGTTCTTCGGACTCTTGGCGATTTGCTCGTTGATGTGCGCCAGGGCCTGAGCCGGCTGCTTTTTAATAAAGTCGCAGCTGACCAGCCCATGCAAGGCGCTAGTCGAGTTGGGATCGTACTGCAGCGCCTGCTCAAACAGCGACGCGCTTTCCGCGTAACGCTTTTGCGAGAAGCGAAGATCGCCGAGCATGAGATAAGCCTGCGCGCTTTGCGGGGCATTCTTGATGGCGGTCTTCAAGTCTTCCTCGGCCTTGTCCGGGGCGTTATGGGATATTTCCGCAATCGCTCGCCACAGATAGCCGCCGGGAAAACCAGGGGCGACGGAAATTGTCTTCTCCGCCACATCGGAGAGCAAGCTCATGTCGCCACGCTGAGTTGCAACACGCGCAAGTTCCTCCTGAGCCTCCAGGAGACGCGGATTCAGTTGAGCCGCCTGACGGAAGCTGTTCTCGGCCAAACCGCTATCGCCTTTGGCGAGCGCCGCCCTGCCCAGCCAGTACTGAATAAAGGCGTCCTTGGGAGCATTATTGGCAGCACCCTGTAGGGCGTTGATTGCGTCCGCCAGCTTGCCACTGTTGAGCAGGACAATTCCATTCAGCACAGCGACCTGGGGATCCTTGCCGTTCTTCTTCATCAACTCAGTTACGATGGTTTGTGCGGTCGCAAAGTCTTTGGCCTGAATAAGAATCCGGACATATCCTTCCTGCACAGAAAGGTTCTTGGGGTACTTTTTCGCAAGGCTGGTAAACTCTGCCCTGGCCTTGTCAGTCTGTCCAGAGCCTAGATAGTAGTTCGCCAGCAACAGCACACCCTGCGGGCTGTCGGAAAGGTCATTCGAAGCCTGGCGGAGCGCATCCTCGGCCTTAGGCTGATCTCCCTGTTTGAGGTAGATCTGGGCCAGACTTATCCGTGCAGTCAAGTTTTTGGGGTCCGTGGCGATGGCGTTCTTGCATGTTTGTTCGGCCTCCGGCCAGCGGCTGTTCTTTGTATAGAAACCGGCGAGCAGCAGTTTGGCGTTTACCGACTTCGGATCGAGCGCGATGGTCTTCTTCAATTCGTCTTCGACAGAAGCGCCCTGTGCGACATCGCCCACTTCGAGCAAGGCGAGAGTTTCATGAAGCATCGCCTCGTTGGGAGAAAGCTCCAGAGCTTTACGAATCTCTTCGAGAGCCAGTTCCTTCTGTCCTCGGCGGGCGGCAACGCGGGCAAGCAAAGCGTGGGCATCGGCGTTGTCGGGCTGCGCTGCAATTACCGCATCAGCCTGTGCCTGTGCGTCGTCGGGCTTGCCTCTTCCTGCAAGGATCAAGTTTCCCAGGTCGATCCTCGCCTTGTAGTTTGCCGGCTGAAGGTTGACGGTCCGCTGGAGTTCGCCGTAAGCAGCGCTCAAGACGCCCATATGCATGTAAGACTGCGCCAGTGCATAGTGCGCCTCGGCGAAGTTCTTGTCGATCTTCAAGGCGTTGGCATACTGGATGGCTGCTTCCCTGTCCTTGCCCTGGGCGCTATACTTCTGTCCGCTCTCCAGATACTTATGTTTGCGCACATTTGGATCGCGGAAGCACCCGGACAATAGAGTGAGCGATAGAAAGAGTGCAACTATGCCAAGAACCGCGCACCGAATCTGCGGAATCCGCCCGCCACCGCAGCCGAATTGAATTGCTTTGACTCTGCTTTCCACTTTTTTCATCCTTTCATTCTGTCTGCCGAACGGTTTCAACCAGAATCCATTGGGCGAACAGCGATGTCATTCACTGCTTCATCAATGCACTTACTCGGGGATAAATCGCGGCAGCAAGGGGTTAAGCTGCCGGGTAAACATTTCGACGCGCGCTTTTGCATCTGAAATGTTTTCGCCTGAAGAGATAGGCGTGATAACCCGGACCAGCGCCCCGTCCGTGCGATTCATCCGAATTGCATCAAGAACCATGTAAACCTTCGCCTTGTACTCATTAGCCACGCTGCGGCCGTGTGCCTGGTACCAGTAGACGACGAACTGTTTTGTTGAGCCGTTGGCGATAATGTACTCGCCGACCTGATGCGGTTTACCGTTCATGTCGACCAAATTGATGGTAGACGACGACTCGAAGACCCAACCGGCCCCAGGCAGGCAATTTTTTGGAGAATGAATGGTCTGGCCAGTTCTCTGTGAGGGGAAATAGCCGATAAACAGACCGATTTGTTCCGGCGTCCCTTTCTGAGTATAGACACGCGACAGAACATCTCCTGCTCCCAGGACATCAAGTGTCTCCGGGTCAATCTGCTGATCGCTTCCCTCCAATCCCGCAATGTTAGCCGGCAACATCGACAAGGGCTCACGGGGTGGATTTTGATCGGCAGCGGGACGCGTATGCAGTACCAGCGCAGTTGCGGCCAGCAGCAGGACAGCAGTCCAGAAACGAAGGTTTTTCATATCTGCCGCCTTTTGGCCGGGAATAGACTCATCCCGCGATGGACGGCATACAGGCACGCAAGCGACACCAAAAAGATGACCCAGCCGGAAAACTCATGAAAAAAGCCCAGGGCCTTATCCGGATCCCAGTACTGTACGCACAACCCAGTGCCGAGGATGCGCACCGCGTTGGCCGCAATCGCGATGGGAATGCTTGCCAGCACGAGCGCCACGCGCCTCCAGTTGGATTTTTCCAGGAAGTAACCGTAAAAAACGGCGAGGGTAAACAGGCTCATCAGTGAACGAATGCCGCTGCAGGCCTCAGCCACCTCCAGCTTCATCAAGGGAAGCTCGATAACGTTTCCCTCGCGCAGAACCGGCACACCGAATAAAGGAAGCAGGCCACTGGCCAGTTTTGAGGCCAGGATCTGGAGAGGGAAGGTTATCTGATTGAAAATAATAGCCGGAATGGGAATGGCCAGCAATAGAACCAGCAGGGCAAAGCTAAGTTCCTTCAAGAACTGCCGTCCGCCAAAGCAAAGCACCAGTCCGGCCAGCACAATGACCAGCGAAACCCGCGAGAGAAAGAGTTCGGAACCATAGACCCCCAGGAGCAGAACGAGCAGTCCCAGGAAAATTACAGCAATTCCACCCCAGCAAGGAGCAATGATTGTGCTTCGCAGGGTCTCTCTCTTTTCCCACACCAGATAGGCCGAGAACAGGGGCACCAGAAAGCCGTGAGAAAAATCGGGAATTTGCCACCAGTCGGTAACCAGTTTCACCAGCACCTGGTAGTAAACCACCGCGATCAGGAGGCAGATCACCGCTAAACCCCATGCAAAATGGGCGTAGAGGACTCTCCAGTTCCCGGGTGGTGTGGTTTGCGTCATTGTGCTTTGTGCCATTATCCCTTTCCTGGAGCTTATTAACCCGTTCTACTCTACATTAGCAATTCAAGAACCGGAAGAGAAACAATATGAAATAAGGCAATATTCCATGGTAATGTCCCATGGAAATGTCCATTGATAGGGAATCCGCCTTCCGGCTCCGCTGGAAATTGATTTCCACTTCCTAGAACATTTAATGGTACACTGTTTCTCAGTGGTAGGGAACAAATCTGCCTTATCTTTGGCATCGCTAAGGAAGCGTGCGCGATAGTCGATAAACCGCATGGGAAGCCTATCCCTTATTTTGCTCCCCCACCCTCCCCGCAGGTCTGGAATCTGTATTTTTAAAGATGAAATGAACGTTGGTTTCCTTATGGCGACAATTGCAATGATTCACAATGGGAATCGGCAGGCGAAACCAGCCCTTCTTACGGAGGCTCGGCTCCAGTGCGCGATTGAGCGTATTGCCGAAAGCGATTGCCCTCTCCTGATACTTGGCGAACACGGCACCGGGAAGCGCTCCATTGCGGCACAAATCCACGCACGGTCGAATCAGTCCCGCAGCGCATTCCAGGAGATCCGCTGCATGGATGCCACCGCCATGGCGCTGCGGTCTTCCCTATCCACCGAGGGGACGCTTTATCTAATTGAAATTGCAGAACTTAGCCTTCCACTACAGGAGCTGATCGTCAACACATATTTTCGTTCCGAGGAGTCGCAAGGCTGCCGGCTGGTGTTTGGCTCGAGCCGTGACCTTACGGAAAAGGTCAAATCATGGCGCATGAGAGAGGATTTTTACTACCATATTTCGTCAGTTACTCTTCGGATTCCCCCTCTGCGCTGCAGGAAAGCCGAGATTCTCTCCATTGCCGATATGCTGATGACGCAGTACTCCAAACAGTTTGACCGTCCCAAGCCGGTCCTCTGCAGGGAGATTATCGGACATCTGATGGAGCACAGTTGGCCCGGCAATCTGACGGAACTTCAGACCGCAATCAAGACGATTGTGGCCATCGGAGACCAGGCAATATCCCTGGCGGCCATCAAGGCGGCGGCGCCCTGGGGAAGGCCGAATGAGAACCGCAGACCTCAGTTGCTGAAGGAGGCCACGCGAGCCTCATCGATTCAGATCGAAAGACAGTTGATCACCGAGGTTCTGGTTTCAACCGGCGGCAACCGAAAACGCGCCGCGGTCGATTTGGGAATCAGCTACAAGGCCCTGCTCTACAAACTCAAGCAGATCGAAACGGAGAACCAATCCGCGTACTGCAAGAATGGAGTCGCACCATGAAAACGGGAAGCCTTCTGATGGCGGCATTTTTTGCTGCGGCGATTTTTAGCCCGGCTCAAGACAAAATACCGGCGGCGCAGGACACGGCCAAGCCGCCCGCTCCAACAGCGCCCGCGCCGGCAGCGACCTCGCCGGCACTGCCCGCGCTGGTTGTGCCCGACAGCTATGTCATTGGCGAGTCCGATGTTGTAATGGTTACCGTGTTTAAAGAGCCGTCCCTGTCAAGCAGCTTGCTTGTTCGTTCAGACGGCATGATCTCGTTGCCCCTTCTCGGTGATGTCAAGGCCGCGGGCAAGACGCCACTGCAGTTGGCGGACGAAGTTACGGCCAAGCTGAAGAAGTTCATACAAGACCCGAATGTCACCATCATTCTGAACCAGATGAACAGCAAGAAGGTTTACCTGATCGGCGAAGTAGGCAAGCCCGGCCCGATGGAGCTGACTCCCGGCATGACCTTGCTTCAGGCAATAGCGACGGCCGGTGGAATTTCACAGTACGCCAACGCGAAAAAGATGTACATCCTTCGCACTGTAGACGGGAAGCAGCAGAAGATACCATTGCAATACAAGCAAGCATTGAAGGGCGACAGCTCGCTCAATCTCACATTGAATCCGGGCGATACGTTAGTCGTACCGTAAGGCAACCCGAATGAAACCAAGTTACGCACTCATGGCGATCCTATTTATCTTTACCTTCAGCGCCTCGGCAAGAGCACAAGTTGCTCCCGCGGCGACGGGGCCGGCCGGTCTTGGCGGCTCCCTGGGGCCGCCGGTGAACGGGATGCTGCAATACTCTCTTAATTATGCGCAAACCGCGCAGTTCTATGGTGGGACCCAGGGCGGCAGTCAGACGAGCGGTGTGAATGGGCAGGTGACGTTCATAACCGCCAAAGCCCATCCCTTCGCACTGACATATTCCGGCGGCGATATGTGGACGATTTCCGGCGCGGGCGAAGGAAGCGGAGTATTTCAGCATCTGATGGTATCGCAAGGCTTTGTTCTACATTCCTGGGCATTCAATCTCAACGATAACGTGAGTTATACGCCGCAGGCGCCGACAATGGGATTTTCCGGGATCCCCGGCGTGGGCAGCCTTCCGGGCGCACCGGGCGCGCCGACTCAACCAATTCTGACGCTGAACACGCGCAGCGTCAACAACCAGACTGGAGCGAATTTCACTCATGGCCTCGGCCACGCAACCAGCCTGGGCGTCAACGGCAGCTACGGAATCCTGCGCTATCCGGACGGCAACGGCCTGGAGACCAATTCTTTGCAAGCAGGCCCGCAGATTACCAGGCGACTGAACGCGCTGAATTCGATAACGGGTCAGTACTCATTCTCCAGCTTCAGCTATCCCGGGTCCACAATCACCATGGAGACTCAATCAGCGATGGCTGGCTACCAGCGCACGTGGAGCCGGCGGCTCAATACGAGCGTCAGCGCCGGACCCGAGTGGATACAGGGCTCAGCGGGCAGCAATATACCTTCGTCGACAGATCTCACAGTGAACGCAAATATGAGCTACGCCGCCAAGTCAGGAACGGCCACACTGAGCTATACCCAAGCGGCCTCGGGAGGCGCGGGGGTAACAACGCAGGTGGGGGTAAACAATAAAGACATAAGCGCGGCACTCTCGCGGCAGCAGGGAAAAAACCTGTCCCTCAGCGTAACAGGCTCATATATGCGCACTGGGGGATTGCAACAGACGGGCGTGACCAACGCAGAGTATGGCGGAGTGTCGGCGACGCGACGATTGGGGCGATATATCGTTGCATCCGCGAACTACACAGCAATTTATCAGTCGACAAGCTCCTCGCTTCCAGCGAATGCCGTCAGCGGGCTGTCGCAGGTGATCGGTTTCAGCCTCGGTTTCTCTCCGAGGGAAAAGCGCTTCAAAAAGTAACTCACGAAGGAGGATTATGCTCGGGCACCGTGAATTGACAATGCAGGATTACGCGGGGATATTGAAGCGGCGATTCCTGCTGATTTTGGCTTGCACAATTCTCCTCATGGGAATCAGTACCGGCATCAGCTATACTTTGCCTCCGCAGTATACGTCGCAAACGCTGGTGCTTATCGAGCAGCCGAAAGTATCAGAGGATTATGTGAAGTCGGTGGTCAATGAAGATCTAGGCGAGCGGCTGGCGTCGATGAAGGAACAGATATTGAGCCGTTCGCGCATAGAGCCGATCATCGAGAGATTCAATCTGTATGCGGGCAACAAGGCCACCATGGACGACCGCGTCGATATGACGCGCAAGGCGATCGGGATTAACCCGATTCCCTCCGGTGCGCGCGGGATGCCGGGCTTTTATATCACGTTCAAGGCGCAGGATGCGCACACCGCCCAACAGGTGTGCGGAGAGATCACATCGTTGTTTATCAGCGCGAATCTAAGCGCGCGCGAAGAGTCCGCGGAAGGCACGACCGACTTTCTGAGGCAGCAACTCGCCGATTCAAAGCGAAACCTGGACGAACAGGACGCCAAGCTTGCCGACTTCGAGCGCAAGTACAGTGGCAAGCTTCCCCAGCAGGAATCGTCGAATACCAACAATCTTCAGGCCCTCACGACTCAGATGGAGGCCACGACAAGGGAGATCACCTCCATGCAGCAGGGAGAAACCCTGCTCGGAGCCATGATCAACCAACAAGCGCAGGAAGCGTCGTCCACCGACCCGGCCACTGGGACAACGGGGGATGCCCTTCAGGCGCAGCTCAAAGCCGCCCAGGCTCAGGAAAAGGAGATGGAGACTCTCTACACACCTGACCATCCAGATATGCTTGCGATCAAGCGCAGGATTGCCAGTCTGCGGGCAGAAATCGCGCGCGGCGCGGCCGAACCCGCGAAGGGAGACACGACCGCCAATTCCAAGGGAGAGATAGCAGCCAAAAGTACAGACACGGCGCAGCTTCGGCAGCTCAAGAATCAGCTTCGTGTGCAGAAGGCGTCTATAGCTGCTGCCAAACAGGAACAGGCCCGTCTCGATCAGAAGATTCGCAGCTTCGAGGCGAAACTTGAGGCCAGCCCCCTGATTGAGGAAGAGTACAAACAGGTTACGCGCGACCATGATACGGCGGTGCAGTTCTACAACACTCTTCTGACCAAGATGAATCAATCGTCCATGGCCACGGCGCTTGAACATCGCCAGCAGGGCGAACAGTTTCGCGTGATGGATGCTCCCAATCTTCCGGAAGCGCCCACCTTTCCGAACCATCTTGTCTTCGCCGGAGGCGGCTTATCATCCGGCTTGGCTTTGGGTCTGCTGCTCACCGCGCTGCTCGAGTACCGCGATAAATCCATGCGCAACGAGGGCGACGTTTTTGCTTTTACCAAACTGCCGACACTTGCGGTCGTCTCCTACATCAATGACCTGGATACCTCTCGCTCGCCCGGCAGGCGCAGAAAATTATTTTCACGAACCGCCAAACCAACAGAAAGTGCGCGTGGATAGCCATGTACAAATCTTTCTTCGGTCTTCGCGTCCTTCCTTTCGGAGCCAGTCCAGACCCGCGGTTTCTCTTCCTGCGGCCGCAGATCAGGGAGGCGCTTGCGTGTCTGCAATACGGCATTGCGGCGCGCAGGGGTTTTGTAGTCCTGACAGGAGAGGTGGGAACGGGCAAGACAACGCTGCTCAAAACCGTACTTGACACCTTCGCCACAGGGCGCATTTCGACGGCTTACGTCTTCAATCCGCGCCTGGAAGTGCTCGATTTCTTTGAATTTCTGCTTACTGACTTTGGCATTCCTCCCACAACGCGGACTAAGTCTGCCATGCTTTTACAGCTCAATGGCTGGCTTATCGAGCGCTATCGCGCCCACCAGTTATGCGCCATCGTGGTCGATGAAGCGCAGAATCTGTCCTGGGAACTTCTCGAAGAGATTCGCTTGCTGACCAACCTGGAAACTTCATCAGAGAAGCTGGTGCAGATTGTCCTTTCCGGCCAGCCAGAACTGGAGGAAAAGCTATATCATCCAAGCCTCCGTCAGCTTCGCCAGCGCATTTCTCTGTGGTGCAGAACGCAGCCGCTGACTAGCGAGGAAACCCAGGCTTACATTGAAGAGAGACTGCGCATTGCTGGAGCTGCCGGGCCGATCTTTTTACCCGAAGCGGCGGAGCTTGTCCATCACTACTCGAAAGGAATCCCCCGCATCATCAATCTTCTCTGCGAGCATACGCTGATCTTTGCTTATGCGGAGCAGGTCAATCCTATTCCGGCGCACATCGTTGAGTCGGTGGGTCTGGAACTTGATCTTGTTCAGCATCCTTTTACGATCTCTTTCTCGGCAATGCAAGCGTTAATGAGTCGTTCTCTGCAACCAAATATGCTCGACGCCATAACGTCCATCGACGACAGCGAAGAATCTTTGAAGGAAAGTGAAATATGAGCCGCATTTACGATGCACTTCAAAGGGCGGATGTTGAACGAAAAGCCGCCCAGGGAACGGACGCCACAAGGTCTTCCGAGACTTCAGCAGTTGCGGGCGCCGACGCCTTGCCGTCGATCAAGGCAGAAGTCAACACGGAGAACATCGCCTTGCATTCATGGAAGCCATCCGTGGCCTTTCTTCCGACGCTAGGAGACCGTGGCGAAAGCATTGAACAGTTTCGCGGCTTGAGGTCAAAGCTCTACCAATTTCGCGATCAAGCAAAACTCAAGACGATTCTTATCAGCAGTGGACTGCCCTCCGAGGGCAAGACATTTGTCACGGCAAATTTAGCAATCAGCTTGGCGCGCAACAAAAACAACAGGGTTCTGCTTATCGACGGCGACCTGCGCAGCCCCTCGCTCCACGCTATTCTCGGTGCTTCTGATATCCCCGGACTCACGGAGTATCTGGCGGGATACGCTGAGCCGGGCGACATCATGCAACGGAATCAGGATTCCAGCCTTGTTGAAGCCGGTCTGGCGCGGAGCATTTCGAATCTTGCTTTTATCCCCGCCGGGTCGGGCGGCGACAACTCCTCTGAGCTGGTTGCCAATCACCGCATCGAAGAACTGATAGCCATCCTTGCACCGCACTTCGACTGGATTCTGATCGACTCCCCGCCGATCCTTGCGGTTGCGGACTCAATTGACCTGGCCCGCGCCGCCGATGCGGTGTTGCTTGTTGCGCGAGGAGCCAGTACATCATACGATGTCGCGCAGCGCGCGCAGGCCGCCTTTAAGAATTCGCGCATTCTCGGCTTCGTGTTAAACGCGGTTAAAGATGTTCCTCCTCATTCCGCATACTCTTACTACTACGGTAAAGAAGAGGCCAGCAGCGGATTGCCAGGACGAAAGGACATGGGACGGCAGGGATGACCAGACTTTTCAATGTTTACTATCCGACACGAACGCTGGCGCGTCTTTTTTGCGAAGTAATTATTGTGGGCGGATCATTTATGCTGGCCACGATATTATTTGCAGGGCCGGATTGGCGCCTTATTCTGATCTACGAGAACGGGTTGTTGAAGATTGCGGGAGTCACCGCCTTTACACTGCTTCTTACATATTACTTTGATCTTTATGGGCCCCGTCGCTTCTCGGAAAGCTGGGAAATTTACTTTCGCCTATTGCTCGTTCTCAGCGTTCTGTCATTTGTTCTCGCGGGGCTCGTATATTTTTTTCCCGAGATAGACATCGGCCCTGATGTATTTCTTGTTGGCGCTTCCTTCCTTGCGATTCTCCTCGTCCTCTGGCGCGGGGCGTATGAGTGGATCATCGGCCTTCCACTGTTCCGTGAGCGGGTTTATGTTCTGGGCTGTGGACCTCGGGCTCATACTGTGGTCGAGTTGCTGCGAACCAGCCGCGACGCCGGCATGGAAGTCGTGGGCTGGAAAGGCGAAAGCGAGGTTCACGGGCGGCTTGATCGCTTCTCTGCGGATCTTCGCGCCTTCCACGGCCCAAAGCCCGGGATTGATCGCGTTATCGTTGCCATGGAAGACCGCCGCGACTCGATGCCCGTTCGAGAACTGCTTAACCTCCGCCTGTGTGGTGTTGTCATTGAGAATTCCAGCACGTTGATGGAGAGGCTTACGGGGAAATTGCAGTTGGACGGCCTCAATCCGAGCACACTCATTTTCACAGAGGGGTTCCGGATGAACGCCTCGGAGCAAATTTTTCGGCGTCTGCTCTCCCTCGCAGTCTCCTTTACTGCGCTGCTGATCTGTCTGCCGTTCGTGCCCCTGATTATTCTTGCAGTGCGCCTCTCTTCGCCAGGCTCCATTTTCTTCAGACAGACGCGAGTCGGCCAGCGCGGGCGTCTGTTTACCGCTTACAAGTTTCGAACCATGTGGCAGGACGCCGAAGCGCAGGGAGCCGCATGGGCGACCAAGGACGATCCGCGCATCACTACGATTGGGAGGTTTATGCGCAACACGCGGATCGACGAGATTCCGCAACTCTGGAACGTGCTTCGCGGAGACATGGCCTTTGTAGGTCCGCGTCCGGAGCGCCCGGAGTTCGTGCGGTGGCTGAGCCAGGAAATTCCCTTCTACGACCTGCGGCATATGATTCGCCCAGGGATTACAGGATGGGCGCAGGTGCGCTACCACTACGGCGCCAGCCTGGAGGAGACCAAGCATAAGCTTGAATACGATCTTTACTACGTGAAGCATCAGTCGATTGGTCTCGATTTACTCATCATGTTTGAGACCATCAAAACCATCATCCTGCGCAGGGGCGCCCAGTGAGAATCATTTTCTGGCTGTCGCTGGCCGGCATTCTCTATACCTACGCCGGATATCCAATCGTGATGTGGATGCTCTCGCGTCTACGGCCAAAGCCCTGGGCAGTCAGCGCCATCTTTCCCAGCGTGAGCATTGTGATAGCGGTGCATAACGGCGTATTGATGCTTCCGGGCAAGATCGAACACCTGCTGGGCCTCGACTACCCAAACATCAAAGAGATCATTATTGTTTCCGACGGATCAACCGACGGCACAGCGGAATATTTGGCTCATCAGCGCCATCCGCGTCTCACTGCCGTCATCCTTGACGAGCACAGCGGCAAGGCGGTTGCCATCAACGCCGGTATGGCGAAGGCAACGGCGGACGTGATTCTCTTTATGGATATCCGGCCGGAGATTTGGCCGCGAGCGATTCAGCAACTGGTCAGTAACTTCGCCGACCCCAAAGTCGGCTGCGTGGCGGGCGAACTGATTCTGCGCAAGGATAGCCACAACAACGCCACCGCGGCTGTCAGCGGGGCCTATTGGCGTTATGAAAAGTGGATCAGGAGGTGCGAGTCTGTCTGCGGCTCTCCGGTGGGCGTCTCCGGCTGTTTCTACGCGATTCGTCGCGAACTCGCGGTGCCGCAGCCGGCTGGAATAATCCTGGACGATATGTTCCAGCCGCTTTCGATCATTCGCCAGGGCTACCGGTCAGTTTTCGATGAACATGCCTACGTCTACGACACCCAGCCGAAGAGAATTGAAGAAGAGTTTCATCGCAAGGTGCGTACGCTGGCAGGAAACTTCCAGCTCTTCCAACTTGCGCCGTGGACGCTGACCCCAAGGAATCCAGTTTTCTTTCAGCTTGTCTCGCACAAAGTGATGCGCCTTGTCGTGCCTTATCTGTTGATTCTTCTTTTTGTTTCCACCTTGGTGCTTTCAGGCAGCTCGCGCCTCTATGCGGCATTTGCGGTTCTTCAGATTGCCGGCTGGCTCATCGCGATTGTCGGCCTATACTACAGGATTCCCGTGCTGCACCGCATTGCGGACCCAGCCAGTGCGATGCTGGTGCTCAAAGCAGCCACCGTTGCCGGGCTTTACAGGTTTCTCTTTACGCGAGGCCCGCTTTGGAAAATATGGACTTCTGATGATCCGAGAATGGGGGCTGCAACTACTAAAACAGTGGACCCCAAGCCGTAGAAGCACCTTTTTCCCTGTCTTTGGGAATGATAAGGCGTAGAATTCTCTTGTAGGATTCACTTTCACGAGAGGAGCATAGGCCAATATGAAAAGCTTGAAAGTACTAGCCATATTTATGTTGGGAGTCATGGCAGGAATCGGAGTTGCCATTACAGGCCACAGACTCCACAACCATATTAACTTCGCCCAAAAAGCCCATCACCTCAAAGACCACATGGCCTTTGCGCTGGATAGAGCGTTCGGCGGCAAGGTGAGGGCAGCGAGGATGGAACAGGTCGTCGCGCCTGCGGCCTACTTTCCTTCTGGTTCTATCTGGACACAGGACATCAGTCACGCGCCCCTCGATCCCCAATCCTCTGCCATGATCGCCTGGCTCGCGGATGCGGGCGGTTGGGGAAACAACAATAAGATGCAAATCGATTTCAGTCTTCGCGCCTTGCAGGCGGATGCCTCAACCCCGTATGTCCGCTTCAAAGGCCCTGGGCCGAATTCTGCTGATTCCGACCAACCCTCGACCTTTCCGCTTCCTGTCGGAGGCGGCGTTGAAGGGCAAACGGGCTATCAGTGCCCCTCCGATGGCGATTGCCACCTCCTCGTAGCTGACCGCGGCCATGGCAAACTCTATGAAGCCTACCAGGCCAACTACGCAGAGAATGTTGTTACCGCAGGCTTTGTCGCGGTTTGGGACTTGAATCGAGTGTATCCGCCATCGGGGCGAGGAGATCAGTGCACCAGTGCCGATGCCGCCGGCTTCCCGATTGCTCCATTGCTCTTCAATGCCGACGAGATCGCTGCCGGAAGCATCAACCACGCCATCCGCTTCATTCTTCCCAATCAGCGTATACGCGCGCACGTCTTTGTGCATCCCGCCACGCACGCCGGCTCTCCGCGCGGGCCGGTTTCCGCTCCAGCGATTGGCGCCCGCTTCCGCCTGAAAGCCTCGTACGACGTGTCGCAACTGATGCCAGAGGCACAGGTCGTCGCGCGAGCCATGCAAAAATACGGCATGTTCCTGGCAGACGGCGGCGATATTGCCCTCACCGCACAGAGCGACGCAGACACGAAAGCAAAGTACGCGGACTTGGACTTCGATTCCCACTCTATGCGGGGCCTGAAGGTAACAGACTTTGAAGTCGTCGATATGGGAACTCCGATCCATTTGACCTATAACTGCGTACGGAATCCATGAGGCGAAGAGCTGCATTCCATCTTTTGGAGATGAATTGCCATAGGACACGAGAAAGAGGAATTCTGCTGTGTTAATCGGGAAGAAACGCATTCCTCAACGGACCAGAAGAGATGGATGGAATATGGTCCGTGCTATTTAATTAATTTCCTTCCATGAGTACGTTGCGGAAAAGCGTAATATCCATACTCAGCGTTTTGCTGTGCGCCGGGCACGTAAGGTGTTCCGGTAAAGATCCATGTAGGCAGCAACCATTGTCTTTAGAGTAAAGCGAGAGAGGAACGCTTCTTCCGCGTGCGTTGCAAATTGCAACCGTTCCTCATCGTTGTTAGCCAGCCTGAGAATCGCGGCGGCCATTTCAGCAGGATCAGTTGCGGGCACCGTGAACCCCGCCCGTGCCAGCCGAACAACTTCCGCCATCCCGCCCACGTCGGTCACGATTGCCGGCAGTCCCAGAGAAAAGGCTTGCAAAAGCGATACGGGCAACCCCTCCGACTTCGACGACATGATGAAGGCATCAGCCGCGGAAAAAAACGGCGCCACGTCAAACTGCTGTCCCCAGAAGGTCACTTGCGTATGGATGCCCAACTCCACGGCCAGGTTCTCCAACATCTTGCGTTCGCTGCCATCGCCTACCATCCATAGCCGCAAACCCGGCATGGACTGAAGCGCAGAGCGAAAGGCATTCAGCAGCAGCGCATGGTTCTTTACGGGCTCGAGCCGACCAACGTAAACCAGCGTGAATCCGCTCTTCGGCGGCCACCGTTCTCTTGCCACTCGCGACACCGGATCTGCGCCATTATAAACGCGCACAATCTTTCGCATCGGAACACTGTGCATGCTTTTCAGATTGCCTGTGGTTGCATCGCAGATGCCTACGATCCAGTCGCAACAGGTAGCCGCCAAGGCGTATTTCAACTCAATAATCAGCCTGCGCGGCGGGGCCACCAGGCTATGCCGCGTAGAAATTATACTTGGCACGCCCGCCATCCGGGCAGCCATGGCTGCATACACTGTCGGCGTTGGATTATGAAGATGGACCACGTCGGGATGCAACTCTTTGAAGATGCGGAAGAAATTCCGCGTGGCATCTGACAGGTGACGACCCGCATTGGCCTGCACGGCGAAGCCTTCTGCTCGCATCCGTTCGCCAAGCGGGCCAAGTGTCAAGACCGCATAGACGTACGGGTCGTGACCCTGTTCTCGCTGCAGGCGGCACATCTGCGAGACAAGCGTCTCGGCGCCGCCTACCTCCATGCTGTCTACAACATGCGCAATCTTCATATAGATTTGTGCAAACCTCCGACAGTAGGAACCAGCTCGTACTGTATATCGAACATGGCCGCGTAAGCCGCGTGATTGCTTGAATTAGTGCATCAGATTCACTGTTCGAAGCAGGATGTACATCAGCAATACCAGCAATACAGCCAATCCGCCAGAATAAGAAAGCGCGCGCGCCAGCCGCAGGCGTGGAGCGATCATTCCTTGCCGCAAAGCTATCTCATAAACCACCTCGACCGCTCCGCCCAACAGGAAAAAGGTCATGACGTAGGTGCGAGACAGAAACCAACCCGCAACAAGAAATCCGGTAAACGACAACACCAGCAGTCGTCCCAAGTGGTTGACCTCCGCCTTGTCGACAACTTTAACCTCCTTTGTCGCCAGTGGAAAAAAGTCCTTCTCGGATAGAATCGGTTCTGCTTCACTCACCTTAGCTGGCGAAGCAATTGTCAGAGCGTCCCTCACCGAAGAAAGCAAGAACAGACACCAGAAGAACAAGCCGAACAGACCAAGTTCTGCCGCGCAGATTACCAGTGAGTTATGCGCTGTAAGACCGCAATGATCGCAATTATCAATAAAATTCCCGAAACCAACGCCGAATAACGGATGAGACTTCAGCATTTGTAAACCCGCACTCCAAAGGGCTGTGCGGTCCGAGCCGGCATTTGCGGAAATGTCGCGACCGCCTGTAAAATTCAGGGACATTGCCGCAACAAACACGCCGCCTGCAATCAGCAGCGCAGGCAGTGTCCCTGTGCGGCGCCGCGCCGCCACGATCATTATCGCCATCAAAGCCAGCAGGGCGCCGCGCGAGTGTGTCAAATACATCCCGAAAAGTAGCGCACACACCGGCAACACCACAAACACGATATTTCTTAGCATCTTTTTCGGACGCCAAAAGATGAACAGCAGCGGAATCAGACAGACGATCACTTGTCCAAAGTCGTTTGGGTCGTTAATGAGTCCCTGTCCTTTAAGCCGATAAAACGACTCTCCCGCGTCATTCTTCATTTCTAGAAGGTATGGGTGCTCCATGTCCCAAAGATATGAGTTGACGCTCTCTGTGGTCCCTGACTGAACGGGGCCGCTCTGCGAAACTCCATGGCGCAGATCATAGTACCCGTGCGAAATCACAAACAGGCAGACAAACAGCAGCATAAGCACAACGACCTGCAACTTCTTCTTCGAGTTGCAGTGCAGGCACACAAGGAAGTAAGCATATGCGCAAGGGAGGAACACCGGAAACACCTGCACGGCTCCCGCGACCCAATGCATTCCGAAAAGAATGGACAAAGACCCAGCAAACGCCAACCCGATCAAGGCCAGAGACTGTGGCGTTTTCAAAATGATTGATCCCCTCAGCTTAGGAATCGATATGACAAATATTGCTATTGCCAGAATAAGCTCAATACGATATACCGCTAGCGGCCCAAACAGGACAGGTGGCGTGAGGTAGGACGTAACGAAATACAGAATGCTAAGAACAAAGCCCATTGTGATCGCCTGATTGAAGGTGACAGACATGATCAGGATAACCCAAATGGCAGCTCCGGCTCCATGGATTGCGTAAATCCGGTTACTCTTGAGCGCTGCATAACCGGTGCGACAGTGGAGCGGATCTTGAACTGAATCGGTGTGAGCCAGGCGCTCAGCGACGGAAGAAAACACAGCGGCTGGTAGCGATTAACGTAACGGTTTTCGCCGTTGTTTGATATACAACTCATGCCACAAATTGTGAGATGAAGGCCAAGAATTATCCTTGGGGCTTTGACACTGGAACAAACCGTGCTCGATACTCTAAACGGGTTGTTTTTGCTCATAGCGCATTCGCCGCTAGTGGCCATAGCGCTGAAAGGTAAACCTTATCTCATGAAGCTCCCACGACACGCGGAAATCTGGCTTGCGCCGTATTTGAGAGACCGACTGCGTAAGAGCATGCAGCCAAGGAAGCCGAAGCGCGCCTGGGTTGCAATCACCGATCACTACGAGCCTCTGGGCAGGGGCGTGTCCATAGAAACAGCGCTTGGCCGCGTCGCGCAGTGGCGCGAGAAATGGCCACGTATAGCAGATGACGCTCCTCGGGACAGCGCGGGGCAGCACCCGCAGTATAGCTTCTTCTACCCGCAAGAAGAGTACCGGCGCGATCTACTTGATGGGATAGCGGAGATTGTTCGTCTCGGTATCGGCGACGTGGAAGTGCATCTACATCACGACCACGAGTTGAGCGATTCCTTTATACGGAAAGTCACCGATTACTGCCGCCGCCTGACTTGTGACCATGGACTTCTGCGCCAGCAGGACGGACGCACTGTCTTTGGCTTTATCCATGGAAACTGGGCGCTGGACAACTCACGCCCGGATGGCAAGCGCTGCGGCCTCAGCGGCGAGATCGCATTGCTGCGCGATCTGGGCTGCTATGCCGACTTCACTATGCCGTCCGCTCCCTCAGCGACTCAAGGGCGCGTTCTTAACCAAATCTACTGGTGCACGAGCAACCCCGGCAATCGTCCCAAGTCCTTCGATCGCGGAATCGAAGCTACTGTTGGCGGTGGCAGACGCGGAGACTTGCTGATGATTACCGGTCCGTTCGGCTTGCGCTTTAGCGAACGGCTAATGCCGCGTCTGGAAACCGGTGAGCTTGCCGGCAACGATTTGCCGACACCTTCGCGTGTGCGCCGATGGTTCGACCTGGCTCCTTCCATCGGCGAAGACATATTTTTGAAGCTATACACCCACGGCGCGATGGAGGGGAATTTCGGGCCGCTACTCGGCGGAGGCTTGAGCAGCCTCTTCGCCCAACTAGCGGAAGAAGCGGACCGAAGAGGCACCGAGATTCACTGGGCAACGGCTTATGAGATGTACCGCGCCATCGCCGACCTGATTCGACCTACGTAGTGTCCCTAGTTCTCTCACTTGCGAATGACGGACTAATTACTTTGATGTCGGCGACGGGGCAATGGGAGCAGGCGGGGCCGAATGCCGCCTCAGCACGATCTTTCTCATTTGCAGGAACGGGTATTCCACGAAGCAGAAGGTCACCAGCGCTATCACAACCGAAAACAGCGTGATCAATGCGAAACCAATGATGTTGGCGAGGACGGGGAATTGCACCGTGAAGGGCAGTCTTGAAAGCAGCACACGCACGATCCAAGGACACATATAATCATGATTCAGATACATGCCGTAAGACAGGCGAGATATCCAATAAAAGATTCGTGAGTTGAAGATAGGCAAGTTACGCTGAATTCCCAGCCAGACAAACGATCCAAAAACCAACGCGGAGATCGTAAACTGGAAAATCTCTTTTTGAATCTGGTTCAACACAATTGATAGTACGATCGCAGCTGCCGCCAGGATGATGGGAGTGGCGAGTCTTGAAGCCGGTTTCTCGCGCGTTACCCAAAGATTCGCGATGATCATTCCCATGATCAGCCCATCACAATGAGTGTAGGGAGTAAAGTAAATCGAATCCATCCAGACCCTCGGACTATGCTGGAAGAAGTGACCGGTTGCGTGTATCCACACAATTGTCCGGATGAGCGGGACGGAAAACAGCAGTCCCCACAACCAAGGGCGGCACCTTCGAATCAACCTCAAATGACGCGCAAAAAGAAACAGCGCAAGCGGCGCAACTATGTAAAACTGCTCTTCAGTGCAGAGAGACCAGCTTCCCATGACCAGACCGCGGCTGTGGAAGTTGGTAATAAAGACAAGGTCTGACCAACCGTATTCCTTAGCCGCGGCGCCGTGTCCCAATGTGAGCTCAAACGTAAGCACACATAGGTACATGAAGAAGTACAATGGCCAGATTCGAAATCCGCGGCGCAAAACAAACCGGCCCACATTGATGGTTCCCCGGTCTCGAAGCTCCTTCCACAATTGACCGCCAATAAAGAAACCGCTGAGGACGAAAAACAGATCGACGCCGACCGCCCCGTTCGCTACGAAGGGCAATCGCGAATAAAGATTGGGGCCATACACGTCTACAAATCTTCCAGTTAGATGCGCACTGACCACAAGCAACACGGCTATAGATCGCAAACCGTCAAGGAAGGGGATTTGGCTAGCAGGCGGGTGCAGCAGCTCGGAAATCGAGCCGGTAAAGAGACTAGCGTTAATTGTGTTACTCCTAAACAGTTTCATGTGCCTCAACAGTGTTTGTGGCTTGCGCCTTGGGCGTCTTCAAGAGAATGGCGGAGGCAAGCATGTTGCGAACAGCCGGATTATACCGGAACATATCCTCGGCTTGAATCTTTAGTTTATTTAGCATGGAAGCACCTGGTGATCCTGGCTAAACAAGTGTTCGCTTCGCGGATGAAGCTTTGAGCGGGAGCTTGGTGAGATCGAGAATGGTCATCCCGCTGGCGGTCATCTGAGCCAGTGCCGCGACCGTAGGCTTTTGTGCGATTACCAACGCGTCTGAGGACGAGATCAGCTCATCTAGGCTACGCGTCAGGAGTCTGCCGATGTGAGGCAGCGCAGAAACCACGAAGCTGAGATTACTGCCATAAATCTCGTCGAGCTGAATGTGCGGATCGTGAATGCGAACCGCTCTGCCCTTGCCGATCAAATGCTCGATGAGGGTAATCACCGGGCTTTCGCGAAGATCATCGGTATCTTCCTTGAAGGCAAGTCCGAAAATACCGATCCTCGATCCCGATAGTTCTAGCACCTCGTGAATGCTGCGCTTGAGATGTTCGTCGTTGGAGGGCAGAACGGACTCCAACAGCGGCAGCTTCAAATCTAGCCGAGAAGAGCGAAAGGTGAGGGCGCGCAGGTCTTTGGGCAGGCACGATCCGCCAAACGCGAAGCCGGGTTTGAGATAAGCCGGCGAGATATTCAGTTTTGTATCGCGGCACATGGTCGCCATTACCTGCTCAGGGTTGACTCCGAGGCTGGAGGCAAGCGAGCCGATCTCGTTTGCGAATCCTATCTTCAGCGCGTGAAAGGCATTGCAGGTGTACTTGATCATCTCGGCAGTGCGCAACGAGACGATGGAAACCTCCCCGGGAAGGCCGGAGTATAAGCCGGCCACCGTCTGTGCGGCCTCGTCCGTGCTTCCGCCGACCACCAGAAGAGAAGGCTCCATGAAATCCTTCACGGCTGTGCCTTCCCTCAGAAACTCAGGATTAGAGACGATGTCAACATCCTCTCTTTGGGCGAAGACGCTCTCAAGAAGGCTCTCGCATGTCCCCGGAAACACGGTACTGCGCACGGCAACGATCAGGCGCTTTGTTCTGCGCCGGAGCAGGACCGAGATCTCCTCGCAAACCCGCCGCAAATGGCTGAGGTCGATGTTCCCATTCGGCTGCGAGGGAGTGCCGACGCAAAGCATCACAACATCCGCCGCGCCAAGAGCCTTTTCATCCAGCGCGCCAGCCTGCAGCCGTCCCGCGGCAACATTTTTCTGGATAAGGTTGTCCAGTCCGGCTTCAAAAAACGGCGATTGCGCCTTCCTGATCGCTTCCACTTTATTGATATCGCGGTCAACTCCGAGCACATTGTGCCCAATTTCAGCCAGGCAGGCGGCGCTCACACAGCCAACATATCCCAGGCCCATTACGATTACGTTTTGCTTATAATTCATGCCGTTCGACTCGCCCTCATTCGAAGGTAGTTTATCATGTGTATGTGGATGTCGATAAAGCAGCTGCTCCGTTAATACTCTGGCGAGGAGTAAAACCGCAACAATGAAGATTCTTTGGATCTGTCCATTTTTCCCGCACCCCATCGATTGCGGTTCTCATATTCGCACCCTTGGCACACTCGAGGAGCTGCACAAACGGCATGAGATTCATTTTGCCGCACTCATCGACCCGCGAAATCATGAGGGTCTGCAACGAAGCTCGGAGTACTCCAGCCGCCACATTTACGCGGAGCATTCCGCGCCCCGCAGAGGCTCTCTCGGTCTTATTCCTCAGCTCGCGAGCAGCATCGTGAACCCAATTCCGTTGGGAGTATTCCGTTATTCTTCAAGAAAGCTCAGGCATCAGATTGATGCCTTGATTGCCACCGAGCATTACGATTCCATCGTCTGCGACTTTCTGACCTCAGCCCCGAATGTTACAGACATGGGACAGTGTGTGCTTTTTCAGCACAATGTTGAGACGACGATCTGGCAACGGCACGTCGAGCACAGCCGTTCTCTCCTGAAGAAGCTTTTCTTTCAAATGCAGGCCAGAAAGACGGAGGCTTATGAGGGAAAAATTTGCCGGATGGCGAAGCACGTGATCGCTGTTTCAGAGATCGATGCATCGAGAATGAAACGCATGTTTGGAATTGAGAACGTCACCAGTGTCTCGACTGGCGTCGATGTAGAATACTATGCGCCCCGTGGCGCCGTTTCTCCTATCTCGGACATCGTCTTCAGCGGATCCATGGATGCGCTGCAAAACGCTGACGCAGTCGTGTATTTTCTCTCCGAGGTGCTTCCCTTGATCCGTGATCGGCTGCCCGGCACGACTTTTACCATCGCGGGACGCGCGCCCGACACTAGCGTGCTCAAGGCGGCGCAGGGTCTCACCGGCGTATGCGTCACCGGCAATGTTGAAGATATGCGGCCTTATCTCTGGGGAGCAAAGATTTCCATCGTCCCCATGCGCATCGGCGGAGGAACCCGATTGAAGATTTACGGGTGCATGGCGTCGGGAGTCCCCGTTGTCTCCACCACGGTGGGTGCCGAGGGGCTGCGTTATACAGACGGCAAGGACATCGTCCTGGCCGACGATCCTGGCGACTTTGCCGCTGCTTGTGTCCGCTTGCTCTCCGACGATGCAGCACGGCACACCATCGCGCACAACGCGCTCATGCGTGTGCGAAACGAATTCTCCTGGGAGGCTGTCATCCGCGAGTTCGAGGCTATTCTGGAGAACAACCGGATTTCACCAAACCGGCCTTTGCCACAGGTTGTACCATGAAGATTGCCGTAGTCACGCGGTATTCTCCCAGCTCGGCGGAACCCTGGCAGGGCCGGTCTGCCTGTCAGATACTGCTGAGGCGGCGCAAAAAGATCGCGAGCGGATGCAGCCGGTTTATATTTTTTATAGCCGAGAGTCAAAATGGAAATCCTGGTTGATGATGAGTCTATTTTGAAACACGCTGTAGGCAAGTCGGACGAGGATTCAGTGTAAGGAGAAAGTGATGAAGGTTTTGTTGGCTGATCCGCCTCAGCGCGAGCGTGATTACGACGCCGCGTACCCCAACATGGGGATTCTTTACTTGATAAGCAGCGCGAGACAACGCTTTTCCGGTTCTGGCATCAGCTTTGATTACCTGGAAAGCCAGTATGACCTTGCCGGTCACCTCGATGCCATAGAGCGCATTCAGCCGGACCTCTATGGACTGTCCTACGCTTCTTTCACATCTCCGCTCGCGCACCGAACGATTGCTGCTGTACGCAAGCGATTTCCGAGGCTTCCAATTATAGCGGGTGGTGCGCATCCAACAGCCGCGTGGGACCAGGTAATCCGGGAGACCGCCGTCGATGTTTGCGTCATCGGCGAAGGCGAGGATGTCTTCTGCGATGTTGTAGCCCACTATGCAGGCCATGGAAAACTCCTGGCGGATATTTTCGGCATCGCCTTCCGGCGCGATGGCGAGCCGTTCCGTACCGAGAAACGCCCGCCCATCAAGAATCTGGATTCTATCCAGGTTCCGGCGTGGGACCTTATCGACTTTGCCAAGTACAAGGGAATGCACCTCCATCGCGCCGAACCGCAGACCTATGTCGTGGTGAGCCGGGGCTGCCCGTTCGATTGCTGGTTCTGTTCCAATCCGATCTGGAAAGAGAGCAAGCCGTGGGTACGGCTCCGCGGGGCGCAGGCGGTTGCCGCGGAAGTCGAGGGGCTGTATCAGCGCGGCATCCGCGAGATTTACCTGAGCGCCGACGAGTTCAACGTGAATCTCGATTGGCCGATCGAGGTTGCACGTGCGCTTCAGAATCTTGGGCACAGAGACCTGTATTTCCAGTGCAATGTTCGTGCCGACAAAGTCAGTGAGGAGTTGGCGCGCGAGTTTCGGAAGATGAACCTGTGGATGGTCCACATCGGCGTGGAAAGCGGCAACCAGCGTACCATCGACGGCCTCAAGAAGCACATTGAACTCGAACAGGTGGTCAACGCGTGCCGGATATTTCAGGCTCAGGGTATCAAGGTGTTCGGGTTCTTCATGCTCTATCATGCCTGGGAAGAGGGTGGAAAACTCGCCTACGAGTCGCCGGCCGAGGTGAATAAGACTTTAGAATTCGCGCGACGCTTATTGAGCGAAGGACTGATCAACTATATGTCATGGCAGGTGGCTACGCCGTACCCTGGATCTCGTCTTTGGGGCACCGCGCAAAAGTTTGGGTTGCTGCTCGACTCACACCAATTCGGCGACGTCCGGGAACGAGCCATGAATCTGCCTAGAGTCTCCGAGCAAGATATTCGCCGTTCGTTGCGCAAGGGCTACATTATCAAAACCTGGTATGCGCTGAAATCCGGCAACATAGGCTGGAATCATGTCACTCGCATCCGCCAGAGCGTGGCCGTAATCCTCGGCCAAGACTGGATGAAGAAAAAGTAAGCGTGCGCCTGGGATCATAGTCCGCACCTGAACCCAGCCTGCCGTAACAGAAGGATAGTTATGCTCAGAATTGCGGTCGTCACTCGTTATTTCCCCAGTTCTGCGGAGCCCTGGCAGGGGCGGTCGGCCTATCAGACGCTGCGTGTGCTTGCCCGCGAAACTGATCTGCGCGTCTTCTATCCCAATGCGACTTATCCTTCTTTACTCAAGCCACGCAGTCGGAGTTATAGCAAGCTGGACCCCTCTTACAGCCCGCCCGATGTGAAGGCGAGTTACTTTGACTATCCCGCGCTGCCTCTGCTCTCTCGTCCGTTCAACGGATGGATGGCCGCCCGCACTCTGCTTCCGCATGTGCGCCGGTTTGCGCCCGATCTGATATTCAGCTGTTTTCTTTATCCGGAAGGATATGCCGCTCTCAAGCTCGGCAAGGCCCTCGCGGTTCCTGTGGTTGCCATGAGCATTGGCTCCGACATCAACAGAATCGGCGATCCGATATCGTATCTGCACACACGCACCGTTCTGCGCGAGGCCGATTATCTGGTCACGGTCAGCGGCGATCTGCGCGTGAAGGCTGTAGCCATGGGCGCACCGGAGGAGAAAACCCGCGCCGTCGTCAACGGCTGCGACCTCTCCGTCTTCCACGTCAGAGACCGTCTTGAGGCAAGGCGGAAGCTCGGCATCGACCCAGCTTCGCAGGTTGTGCTCTATATCGGGCGCATGGACGTGAAAAAAGGCCTTCGCGAACTGGTCGAGGCAGCGGCTGCGCTGCGTCCGAAGCGCGCAAACCTGCATGTGTATCTGATTGGCGAGGGACCGGACAGGCCTATCATCCAAAGCGACCTTCAGGCCAATGACGCCGCCGGCTACATCCACGCGCTGCCAGGGTGCGCCTTCGATGAGGTCGCTGTCTGGATGGCAGCGGCTGATCTGGTTACCCTGCCGAGTTACATGGAAGGCTGCCCCAACGTGGTGCTTGAGGCGCTGGCCTGTGGCAGGCCTGTCGTGGCCTCCAATGTCGGCGGCATCCCCGAGATCCTGAGCGATGAGTGCGGACGGCTCGTGCCCCCTCGCGACTCCGGCGCGCTGGCTCAGGCCCTCGCATCCGTCCTCGACAGAAACTGGGACAGAACCTGGGATGCCCAGGCTATCTCCGCGCACGGAAGCCGAAGCTGGGAGGCGGTCGCGGCAGAGCTGCTCGGAATCTTTGAATCGCTTGTGTGTGCCCGCGCGAAAGGCAGCGTATGAGGACCCTGCGCAAAGCCGGCCGAGCTTTCTATCGCCTGCTCGCGGTTATCGGACTCACTACCGTGCTGGTGATCTCCACGCCTGTCGTTTCGTGGTGGGTACGGGCCTACTCCGGCCCCGGCAATTCTGATTCCTCCGGGCAGCCCAAAGGCGACGTTCTTATTCTGCTCAGCGCCGCGGCCGACGAACAGTATGGCGGCATCTCCTATTCGTCTTACTGGCGCGCGCGCCAGGCGCTTTTTGCCTGGCAAACGGGTGGCTTCAGGAAGATCGTGATCTGCGGGAGCGGAGGGCCCGGCATTTTCAACTTTCTGATCGCCGACGGCGTTCCCCGCGAAGTCTTCGTCACCGAGCGGGGATCCGCCAGCACCCGCGAAAACGCCATCGAGACAGCGCGCCTGATCCAAACCCTGCCCGGCAAGAAGGTTCTTCTCACCAGCGATTTTCATATGTATCGAGCTCTGCGCGTATTCCGCAAGCTGGGCATCGAAGCCGCACCCATGGCGGTACCGGATGTGCTTCACTCCACCGAGCATTGGTACGAGCGCTTTTCCGCCTTCGAGACCATGGCGACCGAAACCGTCAAGATCGTCTACTATGCCGTCCGCGGCTGGATATAGTTCGTTCGTTTCAATGAGGTGCTTAATCGACCCGTTCGACCAGCAGAACCTGTTCGTCGTTGTCTATCTCCTGGAACTTGACTTCGATGATTTCGCGGCGGCTGGTGGGCACGTGCTTGCCGACATAAGTGGCCTCGATGGGCAACTCGCGATGGCCACGGTCGATGAGCACGGCCAGTTGCACGCGGCGAGGCCGTCCGTGATCGAACAGAGCATCGAGTGCGGCCCTGGCCGTCCGACCGGTATAAAGCACGTCGTCGCACAACACCACGTCGCGGCCCTCGATGTCGATTCCGATGGCGCCCGGCGTGACCACTGGGCGAATATCCGCAGTCGTCAAGTCGTCACGGTAGAACTGAATATCGAGTATCCCTGTTTCGATCGGGCGCTTCTCAATGCCGGAGATCAGCTTTCCGAGCCTCTCAGCCAGCGGTATGCCGCGGCGTTTGATGCCGACCAGGGCCAGATCCTTGCTGCCATTGCTCTTTTCCACGATCTCGTGCGCCAGGCGCACCAGTGTGCGCTCGACCTCCGAGGCAGACATCAGCCTGCCCTTGATGCGCAGGGAAATTTTGCTTATGGCTTCACTCATGGGTACTCTCTTTGCGTGGCTGTAGCAGCCAGCCTTTCGCAGCTAGCTTCTCGAAGGATGATACGAGGGTTTCGTGCTTGTGAGCAAGTTGTGGACAAATAAAGCGGAATCCAAAGGGTAAGAACGTGCCGGAGATCGGGCAAATTGGAACCGGGAGACTGTTGCAGAATAACCAAGAAGCCTGCATTCCATATTCAGGCACCCCTTCGGGGCTTTGGTTTGTTCCGACGGCAAAGCTAATGCTTGAACGGCCTACCCCCACCCGTACTTTGGACGCAAAGTCGTTGTTTTCTTGATGTTACAGACAGGGTTGTGCTGTAAAGTCGTCAAAACAAAGGAGTTATTTGCAAAGTCGTCCAGGATAAGGAGTTAGCGGCACATTTGGAGGACGATTGGAGAAAAAGCACCTGAGAATGATTGTGCTACAAGATGCCGAAATGATCTGCAAACATCTGTGCCTCTTGCGAAACCCCAGAAAGAAACAAGCGTGGACCGGGAGGCCGGCGCTATAGTTTCATGCACTGCGGGTCGGCAACGCCGGTGGGGCACTGACACTATTTGCATTCCTTTTTGAATTTTGCAAGTGGCTCCCGGGGTGACCCTGACCTGCAAGCCTAAACCTCCGGCTTGGAAACTCGAGCCAGCAAGCGCGCCCCCAGAGCACCGCCGGCGGCGGCAAACAATAGCAGAAAAACCGAACTGAAAATAAGACCGAGGGTCACGTTACCGGCTTGACCCTCCGGCGTGAGCATCATGGCATGGATTCCGGCCTGGTTGGCCTGTAACCTGGCCATGCCCTCTGCGTCCAACCTTGAACTCCACTGTTGAATCATTTGTAGAGCTGCCTGGTTAGAAGCATCGGCAGAGTATTTCCACTGAGCATCCATCTGGCTGGACTGATGAAGAATGAATCGCTGTACAAAAAGGGTGCCACCGCTGATGGCAAATGCCAACCAGCCAGCCAGCAGGCCGGTGACCAGGCCAATGCGGGCGCCGGCTCCTGCGGTGATCCATGCCGGCCGCTGGCTGCGCATATAGAGCGCAACAGCCCAGGTTGCCGCAATCGCCATCCACAAGAGCCCGATATTACCGAGAGGCGTAACGCTACTCGTCAGCAGCCCGGCGGGAACCGCCAGCAGCAGAGCTGCCCGCAGTGCCGGCTTCCAATCGACGCTGCCCGCATCCCGTCCCGTCCCGTCCCAGTGCTCCGGCGATATCGGCCCAGGGGTGGCATCTGCCGGGTACACCAGCTGCGGCAGGCCGCAGACGGGGCAATAGCAGTTGTCGGCCTGGACGGCCTGGTGACAGCGTGTGCAGGTGACTTCCATACATCTATGAGCCTATCGCATTCAGCCTATGCACGCGCAACGCAATCAAGACCTGGGTAATGGTCCAGCGTATAACTTGTGTCAGAGCCTGTCCAAAAACTATGCTTTGAAGGGTACGGGCTTCAGCCCGTACGTTGAGAGTCGATTTTGATTTCCGGCTTTATCCGCTGAGGGAATGCAAACTGCCGTAAAACATCCCTCAGGGGCTAAAGCCGACAGCTACATCTGCCTTTGACGTACGGGCTAAAGCCCGTACCCTTCACCAAAGCCGAGTTATTGGACAGGTTCTCAGATGATGGACAGAACGGCTATGAGGCGGTGCTGGAAGCGGCGGGGGTGATCTTTGCAGCCACGATGGCCTGGGCGGCAACCAGCACCTCCTCCAGCGTCAGATGGGTCGAATCCAGCAGAATGGCGTCCGGGGCAGCTTTAAGAGGGGAATTGGCGCGGTTGCGGTCCCTCTGGTCACGCTCCCTGAGGTCGCGGATGACCTCTGCGGGCTGCTGGGCCGGCATGGAACCTAGCTGGTCATAGCGTCGCATACCCCGCACCTCGGGGGCGGCATCCAGAAAGATTTTTACATCGGCGTGGGGAAAGACCACGGTACCGATGTCGCGGCCCTCCATGACCACCCCGCCTTGTGCGCCCATCTGCTGTTGCAGGCAAACCATCCAGGTGCGAATGGCGGGCCATATGCTGACCCTTGATGCGGCTTCGGTAACAGCTTGACTGCGAATCTGGCCGGTTACATCCTCGCCGTCGAGCAGGACGCGATTTTCCTCTTCGCCGGGTTCGAGGCGGATCAGGGTTTCAGCCGCAAGGACTTCCAGGCTCTTGCTTTCATCCAGAGAGATTCCTGCGCGGAGAGCTTTGAGGGCAAAGGCACGGTACATGGCCCCAGTCTCCAAGTTCAGCAGACCGAAACGCCGTGCCAGATAGCGGGCGATGGTGCTCTTTCCCGCTCCTGCCGGGCCGTCAATGGCGACGATGACCTTAGGGACCGGCTGGAGAGAGCTTATTGATGGGACACTCATCCGCGCTTCTTCGTCCCTTGCTTGGGCCGTGCCCCCAGACCAAACCGCTTGCCGCTGCCAGACTTTGTACTGGAGGCAAGGGCTGGCTTCCGGCTGCTGACTCTGCGAGCAGGCCGCGCGGCGGGCCGGGAATCTTTGCGGGATGATGCGCCGGGCTTGCTGGAGGTCTTGGCGCCGTTGGAATGGACTTTGCGCTGGTTGCCGTTACGCGGTGTCCAGGCGGGCGCGGCAGACTTGACGGAACGTGTGCCGGAAGAGGATGGGCGAGCTGCATGCCCCCCTGCTCCGTTTCCGTTGGAGCCGTTCCCGCCGGCTGCACCTGCGCCTGCGCGCCGTACCGGACGGCTGCTGGAGGAGGCCTGCGCCGGCTTGCGATCCCGGGCGTGAGTGGCCGGCCGGCTGAAATGAGGCCGCGCCGTGGCTGATTTTCCGCTGACTGCCGGTTTGCGCATGGCCTGGGTGCGGGGCGCATGGAGTTCGGCAGGCTTGTGCGGTGCTGGCGCGGCAACAGGCATTTTCTGCTTTGCAACTTCAGGCTCCGCCAGCTCCTCGTCATGAGAGCGGAGAAAGTATGCCGAGGCGGGAATGGATGCGCTGGCGTAGATCGTGGGAGGGCTGGCAAACTCCGGCAGTGTGCCGGCGACATAGAAGTGAGGCGCATGCCCCAGCGAGATGGTGTGCACCTGGCGTGTGGCCACCAGTCCGCGCAGCACTTCACGCACCTTGCTGCGGGCGGTGAGCGGGGCCAGGAACAGCTCGACATCTTCCATGCTGGCGGCGATTACCGCCTGCAGGTAGATGGAGGCCAGCACGGAGATGGCCGTCACCTGGGAGGTGGAAGCGCCTTCCGCAATGGCTTTCTGGAAACGCTGGCGGAGCAATTGCCATAGAGCAGACTGGCCGGGAGCGGAAACGACGGGGATAATGCGGAGCTGCTGCCAAAGTTCAGTGATGGCGCGCAGAACGGCAGCTTCAGTCACTTCCCTGCCCAGTGCGCGGGTGAGTTTGCTCAGGGTTGTGTCGCCGCCCGCTTCCAGCAGCTTGTAAGCCTGGACCGCCAGTTGCGAAACCTGGCGCGAACCTGTCAGTTGCGGGGTGCGGCGCCAGTCGCGGTCGCCACGCAGGGCATAAACATAGGGCAGAACCCAGCTTGCCACTACAAAGTCAGGCGCTTCGCCGGGCAGGCCCAGCAGGTTCAGCCGCACTACCACACCGTCTGTTTCCAGGCGCACCAGCAACTCTTCAGCGATGGCAATATCTTTGCGGTCAGGTGTGGGGTCGAGTCTGCCGGCAACAGCCTCAACAAACGACGGCGCAATGGAGGAGGAAAACTGCCGCTTGGGCAGGAAGAGACATAACCCCGTCTCCTCAATCCACGTCCGGGCCTCCTCCAGGGAGAGGGTCCCATGTCCGTTCAGGCGCATCCTTTCGGAGCGCGATGCTTCCAATTGTTCCGATGTCAAAGAAAAACCTCGCTTCCAGGCTGGCGCAGACGCCGGACAACCCCGTCCCCTAAGGGGAGGGTTGCCACCTGCCATCTATTTCAAATCCGATGGAAGGCCCGCTGGATCTCCTTCCAAGAATACAGCAAAGCGATTGGACGTCCATGCGGGCAACTGGTTGGGTGGCTCGTTTTCGCTAATTCCAAGAGTAACCACTCCATACGTGCCGGGTCAAGTGGCGTATTGACTTTAATGGCAGAATGACAGGCGATGGAGGCGGCAATGCGTGTGCGGAGAGCCGTAAGATCATGATTTTGCTTGGGTTCGTCAGAATCGGCGCTGGATTGGTCGATCACCTCGGACAATGTCCGCTCTAGAGCCGCTCCCTCCAGTCCAACTGGGGCAGCCTTAACCGCAAGTGTTTGAGGACCAAAGGGTTCTACCTCGAAGCCATTGCGTTCTAACTCCTCGGCGATGCCAGCGAAGACTACCATTTGGGATGCCTTTAGTTCCACCAGAAGGGGCATTAGTAACCTTTGACGCATTACCTGTTCGACTTGGCGCTCTCTTAATATTTTTTCAAAAAGTATTCTTTCGTGTGCCACATGCTGGTCGATTATCCACAAACCGCCTTCGCCGGTGGCCAAAATGAACGATTCGCGCAACTGCCCCAGCGGGCGGAGAGAGCCGATCTGGTTAAGGTTGGCGGCGGCCTGCTCGGCCTCTACCAGGGCCGTTTCAGTCGCGGGATTGGTGCCGGGAGCGTCACCGGTGCCAGGGGAGCAGTCGCCGGCGGGAGGCAGGCTGGCCGGCGTGAAGAGAGCGGCTGCGGCCACGCCCCAGGCTTGCCGGTCGTTCCCGTTCCAGCCGCCGGGATGGAAGCTCTGGGCGGCAAAGGGCAGCTTGCCAGGAACGGGTGTGGGAAGGCGTGGCGTCAGCTCGAAGGCTTCTGCATCAGCCTGGGCGGTCTGGAATGCGGTTGGGTCGGAGTCGGGCGGAAGCGAAAGTGGCTCACTATCCGGCGAACCGGGCAATGGCGATGCAGCCGGCGGCATCAGCGAAGGGCTGGCTGCGGGCGCGGAGTCCAGCGCGGCCAGAAAACCGGCGGCGGGCCGGGCCTTCACGAGCGCGGTGCGAAGACTATCACGGACAAAGTCGTGAATCAAACTCTGCTGGCGAAACCGGACCTCGGTCTTGGCCGGATGGACGTTCACATCCACCTCTTCGGGCGGCATCTCCAGAAAAAGCAGCACTACCGGGAAGCTGGTGGGAGGAATTATGTTGCGATAGGCCTCGGTGATGGCGTGAATCAGCAGCCGGTCGCGAATAAGCCTTTTGTTGACAAAAATATAGATAGAATTTCGGTTCAGTTTTTGCAGCTCGGGTTTGGAGTAGAAACCGGTCAGCCGCAGCGCGCCGGGTGCACGCGCTGGCTCGTCGGGATTCTTCTTCCAGGGAGGCGGCTCAGGCAGTCCGGCGCGCTGCAGAGGGAGTTCCGCGGCAACGGGTAGCAATTGGGCCAGCGTGTCCTTGCCAAAAATCTGATAAATGCGCTCGGCCGTGCGCGTCACAGGCGGTGCGGAGACGATGGTGTGCGTGGCCGAAAGCAATTCGAAATGCTTTTCCGGATGAGCCAGGGCATAGTGGGTGACCAGCGCCGTCACATGGGCCAGCTCGGTGGACTCGGCGCGAAGAAATTTGCGGCGAGCCGGAGTGTTGAAGAAGAGGTCAGCGACAGTGAGCGTGGTGCCGCGTGGCAGAGCCGCATCGTCCACGTGAAGGATTTTGCCGCCGGCGATCTCCAGGTGCGTCCCCGCGGTTTCGCCGTCCGCGGAGGACCCTGTAGCCGTCTCCAGTGTGACGCGGGCTACCGAGGCGATGGAGGGTAGCGCTTCGCCGCGAAAGCCGAGGGTTGCGATGGAGAGCAGATCGTCCACCGAGCGGAGCTTCGAGGTAGCGTGGCGCTCGAAGGCCAGCAGCGCATCGTCACGGCTCATGCCACAACCGTCGTCGATGATGCGGATCAGCTTGCGGCCGCCGGCCTCAACCTCGACGCGGATGCGGGTTGCCCCAGCGTCCAGGGCGTTTTCCAGGAGTTCCTTTACGACCGAGGCAGGCCGGTCCACAACCTCGCCGGCGGCAATCTGGTTGGCAACCTGGTCGGGAAGTACGCGGATGCGGCCCATAGTTCCTAAGGGTAACGCAGGAAGGCAGGGAACAGGGATCAGGGAACAGGGATCAGGGAACAGCCGGGGCAAGCCATCAGAAAATGAGGAAGAAATGAGTACATATAAAGCTATTGCATTTATTAAACACTCATGCAATACTCAGTGTGTACCAAGTGGGAGCATCGTTTGTTTAGCCGATTTTGCTAAACCTGATGGATGCACTCGGCATTGACAGAGATAATACAAGGATCATGGACCGAGACCATTGAAAAACGAGTACCTGTATGACTGGAATTTCTATTTCCCGAGCTTCGCGACCTTGCGCCGTCGGACCCCAAGTGGTTCACGTGGTTCGCGCAATTTTCAGATCTGAGGTTGTAGAATGCACAATTTTTGTGTATCGGAAACAGGATTATTTTCAGTCACGTCGATCATTGAGGTTGAAATCCTAACCCCTCAGAATTTGAGCAGATTGACAAACAAGTGTATCTGATTGAGAGCTTTTCGCAACCGTTTCCCTTGCGGGAACGCGACAAGTCCGTCATGGACGGAGAGATGGATTCATATGGCTAAGACACGGCTGCAATTTGATTTTACAGATGAAGCGCTCGGCGAATTGGATGAACTCAAAGGCGCTACTGGAGCCACCAACCGCGCAGAGGTGATTCGCCAATCGTTGCGCCTTATGCAATGGACAATTGAGCAGATTCGGGATGAGAATGCTACTGTTCTTGTCGAGAAGAACGGCCGGCAGCGTGAGGTGATCTTTCCCTACCTGACGTCCGGGAAAGCAATGGCGAACGCAAAATGATTGAGCACCCGGAAGCTGGCGATCAAGCCTCAATCCAAGAGGTCGATAGTCCGCGCACATCCAAAGGGCCGGTCTTTTCGCCGGAAGAGCACAGAGCCAAAGCTACTAAGTTGCTGGCGCTGCTGCTCTTCGCAGCGTTGATTGTCTGCTTTATTGCACATTTTGTCGTTATCTGGAATTTTATCCACGACAAACAAGCTCTCGATGAATTCAATCGAGCATTCAATATCTGGATTCCGGTTTTGTCGGGGCTGTTCGGCTCGGCAGCCACCTTTTATTTTACGCAGGGGCGAAAATAGGCTCATTAGGCAGTGCGGCGAGAGCGTTGAAGACACGCCACAAATGCAAAAAGCCGCCCGAAGGCGGCTTTGTCGATACGGAAAAATGAAGCGGATTTAGACGCCCAGGCCGAATTCGCCGGTCTGCTTTTCTCCGGCGTGGGCGTAAAAATCATAGGGATTGCGGTGGTTGAACTTGTAGCGGCAAAGCAGTTCGCGACCCACGAAGAAGCCCACTGTAGCCACGGCCAACCCCACAGAGAGCCAGCCAATCACCTTCAGCGCGCTGGATTCCTTTGTCTCCTCCGCAGTACCTTCCGCGGAAGCAGTGGCTTCTGGCTCAGTGGACATGGCAGATTTCTCCTGCTTGCATGATACCGCAAATACGCCGATTCCGGCCTTGCCACTCTTGTCCAACACAAGATGAGCCTGAAGGCCGACTTTGATTCCAATACAAGATGAGCCTGAAGGGGCGGTCATGCTGGGATGTGAACATCCGCATGGACGACGCAGAAAAGTTGAGTTTGGAGTC
>Ga0224558_1000665_pt1 | contig 39610 bp, 34 predicted proteins | sample 714S32024metaG_FD_180682 | JGI IMG/M metagenome (GOLD analysis project Ga0224558, IMG submission 180682) | Peat soil microbial communities from Stordalen Mire, Sweden - 717 S3 20-24 | ecosystem: Environmental > Terrestrial > Soil > Wetlands > Peat | place: Sweden: Norrbotten County, Stordalen... | reverse complement strand
ACCAGATGAAAAACTGTCTTGCCAAGATCAATGCCGATCGTGTGTAGTTCCATGGGACACCTCCTCCGTACGTTCCTTATACCTCAACTGCTGGCTGGGTAAAGGCGGCGGACCATCCCATTAAGTATCGGTTGAAGTTGGTGTAACCGGGGCCGCCGGTGTTGGGCATATAGACATAAGCCAGCTTGCCCCCGCTGAGCTCTCCCACCTTGCGCCGGTTGCCTTCTATCCAGTCCAGATTGCGCAATCCGTCCTCGTCGCTGATGGGAACCACCGTAACGTCGCGGGCGTCCTTGCCGTCGGGATTCGCTCCAACATGAAGCACAGTTTGCTGGCCGGCCGTCCCGTCGAAGAACTGGTAGAGGTTATCGTCTGCCTTCAGCTCGCGGCCATTCACCGCCAACAGGTATTCGCCCTCTTTCACGGAGACGCCGGGCAGTGTCAGCGGTGAAGCCAGCCCAGGAGTCCAGTTCTCCCCGCCGAGGATTTTGGCGATGCGGTAGCGGCCATGCTCCGTCTTGTAGTCGGCCCCCAGCAGGCCGGTCTTGGGTTCCTTCTCGGGGTGGCGCGGCCCGCCGATGAACATGTGGCCGATGGTAATCTCCCCCAGCATCTCGGTTGACAGGTAGCTGAACTCGGAGCGCGAAGCGAGGTTGTCGAGGTAGGGCTTGTATTTGGTCTCGATCTTGGGAATGTTCAGGCCGTGGGTGTGCGGGTCGTAGAGAAAATCGCGCTCGATGCGCCAAGTCTCGTGATACATTTGTCGCCACTCAGCGCGGGGATCGATCACCGTTTCAAGTCCGCCCAGGTTCAGAGGCTTGCCGGGAGCAGCTTCGCCCGGTTTCAGATCGTCCACCGAGGCGATGGTCCATACGTTTTTGCGTGCATAGAGCGCCTTCGACCCGTCAAACGAGAGGCTGAACGCATCCACGTCGCTGAGCACCGTCTCGGGCTTGCGCTTTTCCAGCGTGAATCGCCATATCGCGCGAATGCCCGGCCCGCCGTCGTAATTGCTCGGTCGGCCAAAGGGCGATGTCTCAGTAAGGTAGACCACGCCGGTCTTGCCCGCTGCGATTGCGCTGTAGTTGCGCGCCGGAATCGGCAGCGAGAGAATGCGGTCACCAATCTTTTCCAGATCCACTTTGACCTCGACCGGCTTTTCAGCTTCCTTCTTGTCCTTGTCCGCGTCCTTTTTCTCCGCGTCCTTCTTGCCTTCATCTTTCTTGTCGGCGTCGGCAGCGTCCTTCTTGTCGTCCTTCTTTGCCTCGTCCTTGATCTTCTCGTCGTCGCTTTCCGGGGGAACCGGCGAGGCGCCATCCTTCGCCAGGACCACTACATAGGCTACGGTGGTTTGCGCACGATCCAGCGAGGAGAGATCGATGCCCGCCTTTGAAGGACCGTCATCGGTGGATGCCAAAAAGTAAAGGTACTTGCCGTTGGGGTCGAACGACGGGCTGAAAGCGTCGCTCATGCCATCGGTCACCTGGGTCGCTTTGTGGGTCTCCATTGAATAGAGAAAAATCGCGTTCAACTGGTTGTCGAGGTCGCGATGATACGCAATCCACTTCGAATCCGCCGACCAGACGGGGCCGAAGTCCGAGCCAAAGCTGCCGTATGTGCCCTTATCCACCAGCACCGGCTTACCCGCCGGCACATCCACGTACCACAGGCGCAAGTGCTTGTCGCTGTATGCGATGCGTTTGGAGTCGGGTGACCACGTGGGGCTATAGAAGTAGCTGGGCTCGGGGCCGAGGTCAATCACCGTAGGTGCTTTGAAGCCTGTCTGGTCGTGCAGATAAAGCTGATATTCGCCGGATGCGTCGCTGAAGTAAGCGATGGTCTTGCCGTCAGGACTCCACGCCGGGTCGCGCTCGGCCACGCCGGAGGTCTGGGTCAGATTGCGGGTGTCGCCCTTCTCGGCCGGAACTGTGAATATCTCCCCGTGCGCTTCAAATACTGCGCGAGTGCCGGTGGGCGAAAGGTTGGCGTTCTGAATCTCCTCCGGGGCGAGGCTCACCCGGTGGGGTGCCAATGTGGCCAGCTCGCCGTGAATCGAAATCGGAATCGGCATATTCATGCCCGTCGCAGGATCGACCAGTAGAATGCGGCCAAACTGCTCTACCACCAGGGCGGTACGGCTCGCCCCACTTATGTCTGTGGCCGGTCCGGCCTGAAAAGACTTCATATCCAGCCCGTCGTTCGCCATCACCTGAGAGACCTGCTGGCTTTTCGTGTCATAACGATAAAGCGTGACTGGGCCGTTGTTCTTTCCTGTGCTGTCGCGGTCCGAAAGGAAATAAACCTGGTCGCCAACCCACACTGGGTTCGAGTCGTTCGAGTTCTCGCGCGGCACCTTTACCAGGTCCAGAGTCTTGAGGTTGACGATCCAAATAGGGCTGGTCTGGCCGCCCACGTAGCGCTTCCAGGCTGGCTGCCATTTGGTAAAGGGCTCATAGGCGATCGACTGGCCGTCGGGCGAGAACGATCCTTGAAAGGCGGAGGGCAGCGGCAGCGGCTCAGGAACGCCAGAGCCGTCAGCGTGGACACGGAACAGCCGCTCATAGTGCCGGTAGCTGGCCATGCCGCTCGAAATCAGCATATCCTTCCCGTCCGGCGACCACCCCGCGACCTCGCTGCCGCCCGGGTGCCATGTGATCCGGCGGGGAACACCGCCCGTGGCCGAGATGACGTAGGTGTCGGTATTGCCGTTCAGGTGGGCCGAGTAAGCGATCCACGCTCCGTCAGGCGAGTAGAACGGGCCCGAGGTCACCTTGCCGTCGGAGGTAAGCCGCTCCGCCTCGCCACCGTTTCGGATCACAGTCCAGATGTCGTCGGCATAGAGGAAGGCTATCCGGTCCTGGCTCAGGGTAGGGTTGCGCAGTAGCAGCGGCTCCTGCGCGGGAGCGGCTACGGATTTGGCTTGGGCAGAAGCAGAAACGGGCAACAGTGCGAACAACGCCAATAGAACAGGCGCAATGCGAGAGTAGACGCGATTCATCGGGCCTCCGGTTTAGATCGGTGGTTGTGGATTCAGTTCAAAAAACAGGCGCAAAACTGCGCGCCAATTCATGCTACGTCAGACGGTAGCCAAATGGTTCCGCTAAATTGGCTGTTCTTCGCCTTTTCCTCGGCTTCTGCCGGGGCGCTGGAACCTCCCTGCGGGCCCTTGCGTATCAGAAAATGGGAGAAACCATCCACTTCCGGCTGCTTTCCATCATTCTGAAACGGCTTGGCAGGTGCCTTTGCGTCCATAGAAATGACTGAAATTGCGTACACTGGAGACACCGGGCTGGAGCCTGGCTTTGCTCCTCGCGAAACGGGGTTTGTTTCACTCACGCGGAACCGCGGCCAGGCTGGCTCTTGAACAGAAAGCAGAACCATGCTCTTCAGTGAGGCAGTTAAACTCGCGCTCCAGTCGCTCTGGGCAAACAAGATGCGCACCGTCCTCACGCTGCTCGGCGTGGTCATCGGAGTTGCGTCCGTCATTACGGTCGTCACCCTGACCAACGGCGCCAAGCGATTTGTGACTGACAAAATCAACACCTACGGCGCGAGTGTGGTCACCGTAAGCAAGATGCCGCAAACCTTTCTCACAGTCGATGAGTATCTCGAGTTCCAAAAGCGAAAAGACGTCTCCTTCGACGACTACAAGGCCATCCTTGACGGATGCAAGTCCTGTGTCTCCGTCGGCGCATCTCGCAACAACACCGGCAAAGTCGTCTACGGAACCAACTCCACCACGGACACCAATATTCGCGGCTGGACATGGACCATGCCCGCTCTTTCCAATCTCAATATCGAAGCCGGGCGTTCTTTCACTGAAATCGAGGATGAGCATAGTGCCCGCGTCGCCATCGTCGGTTGCGACATCGTAAACAATATGCTGGGGCCGGGCGACCCGCTGGGCAAAGAAATTCGCGTCGATGGCGCGCCTTATACGGTAATTGGGACTGGCGAATGTCAGGGCAAGATCATGGGCCAAAGCATGGACAACTGGGTCGCCGTTCCTCTCACCGCCTTTCTGCATACATACGGGTCGAACGCAAGCATGACCGTCTATGCCGATGCCGGTGGAGGAGGCGAAGTAATCGATGCGGCTTCCGATGAGTTGCGCGTCCTGATGCGCACGCGCCGCCACCTGCCGCCGGGCAGCCCGGACACCTTTACTGTCGATACCAGCGCCACCTTCCTAAACCTGTTAGGAAATATCCTCAATGACTTTGGCGCCGTGGTGGCAGCCATAGCCGGCGTCTCGCTGGTAGTGGGCGGCATCGTCATCATGAACATCATGCTTGTCTCGGTCACCGAACGTACCCGCGAAATCGGTGTCCGCAAGGCGCTGGGCGCGCGCCGCAACGACATCCTGCTTCAATTCCTTATCGAGTCCGCAACCATGGCCCTCCTCGGTGGCGTCATTGGCGTCATCGTGGGCATCAGTGTGGCCAAAGTAATTACCCTGGCCGTCTCATTCCCCTCCGAGGTGCAACTCTGGTCCGTCCTTGCTGGTTTGTTTGTATCCACCGCCGTCGGCGTGTTTTTCGGAGTCTACCCGGCGCATAAGGCCGCGCAGCTTGATCCCATCGTTGCCTTGAGAGCGGAGCTTTAGCCATGCGCATCCGTGACTCCAAAGAATCCGTCCGCATGGCCATGGACACGCTGCGCAAGAATAAGCTGCGCTCCGGACTTACCATTCTCGGCATCACCATTGGCATCTCCACCGTGATCCTCATCTCCTCAGCCGTCAATGGACTCAACACCAATATCGATCAGTTTGTCCGCTCGCTGGGCACCAACGATATTTGGGTCTTCCGTTTTGTGCCTTTCGGAAAGCGCCCCAGCACCGAGGAGCTCAATCGCAAGCAGTTGACCTATGAGGACGGAATGGCGATTCGCCAACTTCCCCATGTCGTCGCCGTCGATCCAGGTCTCTTTTTGCAGAACTTTCAGTTGGGCATCGGCAATGTATCCCTCAAACACGGAACCCACAAGATTCAGAACACCATCCTTCAGGGCGACACATCGGACATAAAGGATACGCAAGACTTGACGTTTCTCGACGGACGATTGTGGACCGAATCTGAAGAAGCGCGCAGTGCCAAGGTCGTTGTCCTCGGTCATGACGCGGCAGAAGATCTATTCCCCGGTGAATCGCCTCTCGGCAAGGAGGTTGATTGTCAAGGCAGCATCTTCACAGTCATCGGTGTCCTCGACCTGCAACCGCAGCCCTTCGGCAGCGGCCGCAATACGCAGGACAATGCCGCCTACTTTCCTCTGGAAACCTTCCGCAAGCTCCATCCCGAGGTCAAGGATTTCTGGATTACGGCGAAATACGACGATCCGGCCAACAAAGCGCTGGTCAGCGACGAGATTCGCGAATTGCTCCGCCGCCGCCGCAATGTGCGCCTCGAGCAGGACGATAACTTTGCCATCTTCGGCCCAGACTCGCTCACCCGCCTTTGGAATACGGTTACCGGCGGACTGTTTCTCTTCATGGTCGCCGTTTCTTCCGTCAGCCTCATGGTCGGAGGCGTGGGCGTAATGAACATCATGCTGGTCTCGGTCACCGAGCGCACCCGCGAGATAGGCATTCGTAAGGCCATCGGCGCAACCAGAAAGAACATCCTGCTGCAGTTCACGCTGGAGGCGGTCACTCTCTGTGTCGTCGGCGGCCTGCTCGGCATCTCCCTTGGAGCCTTGCTCACTCTGATCCTGCATTTTGTCGTCTCATTCCTTCACGCCGCACTTTCGATGATGTGGGTTACCATCGCCTTTGTCGTCTCCTGCGCCATCGGCCTGGTTTTTGGCATCTACCCCGCCTGGAAAGCCGCCAATATGGACCCCATAGAGGCGCTGCGGTACGAGTAAGGCGGCTTCTAGCTACTCGCCTCCAGCCTTTAGCTTCGCTTAACACTGCGCGACTGTCATCGCGACAGATTGCATCGCCCGAGAAAAGAGCTGAAAGCTAGCAGCTGGAAGCTGTATTCTTATCCCTGCGATGCCGCATGCTTTAGCGCAATCCATCGAGATTCTCACCACGATTCTCGCCGTGGCTGCGATGGGTTATTTCCTTGCTGCCCTGATTGCGGCGCGACTCTTTCTTAATGCGCGGCGCGCCCCGTTGCTGGCCTTTGCGCCCGGCGTCAGCATCCTCAAGTCCCTTAAGGGACTTGACCCCGGTATGATCGACGCCTTCCGCAGCCACTGCCGCCAGTCCTACGCGGGCGACTACGAACTGCTCTTCGGCGTCTCCACGCTTTCTGACCCTGCCGCAGCAGCCGTCGCCCAGTTGCAAGCCGAGTTCCCTGATCGCTCCATCCGCCTCATCGAGTGCCCTTTGCGCCTGGGAACCAACGGCAAGGTCAGCTCTCTGGTTCAGCTCAGTGGTCACGCCCGCTACGATTTTCTGCTCATCAACGACTCCGACATCACCGTCGGCCCGCGCTACCTCGAGCGCGTCATGGCTTCTTTCGCACCAACAGAGCCGGGTGGCAATGCTCCGCGGCAAGTCGGCCTCGTCACTACGCTCTATCGTGGCCGTGCCCACGGAACCCTTCCGTCGCGCCTTGAGTCCCTCGGCGTCGCCACAGATTTCCAGGCTGGCGTGCTGCTCTCCAAGTGGATTGAGGGCGGTCTGCACTACGGCCTCGGCTCCACGCTGGCCGTTCGCCGCGAAGCACTCGAAAAAATCGGCGGACTTCTGCCGCTGGTCGATCATCTGGCAGACGACTACGAGCTGGGCGAGCGCGTAGCGCGGGCAGGCTACCATGTGGCGTTGAGCCCGGAAGTCGTAGAAACCAGTGTCCCGGCCTACGCTTGGCGCGGCTACATCGATCACCAGTTGCGCTGGGCTCGCACGGTCCGCGAATCGCGCCCCTGGGGCTATGCCGGCCTCATCTTCACCCATGGGCTGAGCTGGGCTCTGCTCAACCTGCTCGCCAGCGGACTAAGCCCGCTGAGCCTGTGGCTGCTGGGATTGAGCTTCTTTCTCCGTCTCGCACTCGCCATGACGGTGGGCGCCGAAGTGCTGGCCGACCACCAGGTTCTGCCCAACCTGTGGCTGCTGCCGTTGCGCGATCTCATTGCCATGGGAGTCTGGGTCGCCGGCTTTGCCGGCAACACGATTGTCTGGCGCGGCGACCGCTTCATCCTCAAAAACGGCAAGCTGCATGAGGTTGGCGTCCGCTAATCCCCCGTAGTCGCCGCCGTCAGGTCCTGTGCGCTGATGGCTTCGTAATCGATCGACAAACAACCGCCCATTTCGCAGAAGTCCTTATCCCAGCGCGGCCGGTCATCGGTGGCCAGCGCAGTCAGGCCATAGCTGGAGACGCGCAGAATCTCGTACCAGATGTTCTGTGCTTGCCACAGGTTCAGCTCGAAGGGCAGCTCCACCAGCATGCGCGCCAGCGCCAGCGCCCGATCCAGCATCTCCAGCGACCCGGCAGAGATCTGCAGCTCCACCATGGCGCGCTTCATGCGCTGGTCGGCAATGTAAGAGAGCGTTGCCGTCTCTAGCGGAATCTGGTCAGCCTTCGCCAGCGCCAGAAACGAGCGCATCAGCGCCTGGTCGACAGGCTCGCCCTCCAGTGCCTTGCGCAAGCCGGCATTGACGGCAAACTCCGCGGCCAGCGTGAGCGCCGGCGGTTTGGGCAGGCCCGCTTGCGAAAGGTAATGCAGCAGGCTGGCGTGATCCTCGTAAATGGTGGTCAGCGAACTCTCGATGTTCGAAAGAGTCGAAGTCAAAATCACCTGCACAATGCGCCGCTGCTCGTCGCGGAACAGAGAAGTGAGCGAGTAGTCCACGTGGCCGTAGTAGCGGTCCAGCAGGCGAATCACCTCGGGGAATTTGGCGCGCTGCACCTGCTCGGCGGCCTGGCTGGCGAAAGCCTCGAACCCGGCCACATCCGCCTCCTCGCAAGGTTTCACGGCGGCGGTAATGTTCTGGTCCCCGAAGTGCAGAACCGCGAACGAAAAGCTCTGCTGCTTGTCGGTAATGACGCTCGCAATCGATGCGCGGCCCAACGCCAGCCGTCCGCGGCCGGAGGTGTAGATGTCATAAGCCTGGCGCCGGACGCGATAGCAGAACAGTTCGGTCTCCTCGGCAAACGAGGAGAAGACACTGCTGATGGCGTAGTGGGCAGCCACCTGTTCCAAGTCGAGCTGTGTCGTTCGAACCTGCTCTTTGTAGATGCGTGCGCCGTCGCCGGCAGCGGCCACGTTCGAGCGCGCTTCGGCCAGCCGCGCAAGAAAGTTGGGCTCCAGCGCCCCCGCCTGCTCTCCAAACAGCTCTTGCGCCAGTTGCAGCACGCGCGCGGCATAAGCGATTACCTGCACCGTCTCGATGCCCGAAATGTCGTCGAAAAACCAGCCGCAACTGGTGTACATAAGCTGCGCATGGCGCTGCAGCTCCATCAGTTCAAGAGCGCGCACGCGCTCCGCCTCGGTAAGTATGTGGCTCTGATTCTCGGCAAAAAACCGTTCCAGCGTCTCCGCGCCGCGGTCAAGCACCACCTGGATATAGCTGTCGCGGGCAGCCCACACATCGCGGAAGAGCTTGGTGCCCTCCTGTTCCGTGAGCGGAGCCACGGCATCGCGCAGCTCGTCCAGCGTCTGGCGCAACGGCCCGCGCCACGCCTGGCTCCAGCCCGGCTTGCCGCTGTTGCAGCCGCAGTTCGAGCGCCAGCGTTCCACTCCGTGCTCGCAGCTCCACGACGTGTTGTTCACAATCTCCGCTTCGTACTCGGGTGGAAACTGCGCCAGATAACCGCCGTAGTTGGTCAGCTTTACGCTCCGGTCACCCTCCAGCAGTCGCAGCGCGTAAGCCAGCGCCATCTCGCCGTACTTGTGGTGATGGCCGTATGATTCCCCATCCGTCGCCACATGGACCAGTTGCGGTTGCGTGTTGTCTTTGAAGCCGCCATTGAGCCGCGCCGCAAAGCTCTCGCCGGAGTTCAGCAGCCCCTCAAACGCAATCGCCCGCGAGGCGGGGCCGTCGTAGAAAAAGACGGCAATCGAAACGCCGGAATCGAAGCGCACCAGGTAGGGGTGTGTAGTGTCCACGCTCGCGTTGGGAGTCTCCGTCCAGCCCGTGCCGTCTTTCAGGCTTCGGATGTGCAGGCACTGGTGCGGCGCCAGCACCGTAAATTTGATGCCGTGCTGGGCCAGCAATTCCAGCGAGTCCGTGTCGACCGCCGTCTCCGCCAGCCACATCCCCTCGGGCAGTGTGCCGTAGTGGCGCTGGTAGTCGGCGATGCCCCAGCGAATCTGCGTGATGCGGTCGCGGCGGTTGGCCAGCGGCAGGATGACGTGGTTGTAAACCTGCGCCATGGCCGAACTGTGGCCTTTGAAGCTCTTCCGGCTGCGCCGTTCGCCGTCCAGAATCATGCGATACGTGCGCGGCGCATTCTCCATCAGCCAGCTCAGCAGCGTAGGCCCGAAGTTGAAGCTGATGCGCGCGTAATTGTTCACAATGCGCGTGATCTGGTTCTTGCTGTTCACGATGCGCGCCGCCCCGTTGGGTGCGTAGCACTCCGCGCAGACGCGCTCGTTCCAGTCGTGGTAGGGCGCTGCCGTATCCTGCGTCTCCACCGTCTCCAGCCAGGGATTCTCGCGCGGCGGCTGGTAAAAGTGACCGTGAATGCAGACAAATCGTTTACTTGCGGCCATGAAAACAGCTCCCACCCTCTAGCTTCTTGCTAAACACGCTGCAGAAATACTCGACTCCCTGACCCTCATTGTGTCAGGGCACGACTTCAGTCGTGCCGTAAACGCCGTCAAATCAACCAGGGCTTTAGCCCCTGCGGAATCTTTCAAGAAAGAGTTCCTGCATCCCAATCCATACCAACTCAAGCCGTTGCTGGCAATGCAGAATAGCTAAAAGCTAGCGGCTAGTAGCTAGAAGCTGCTTTCAATTATTTTAAGCTCGACCGCCCCGTAGGCGCTGTACCCTTAGCCAGATCGCAGGCCCGCCACAGGTACCAGCTAGCCACGGAACGGAACGGCGCCCAGCGTTTTCCCCTTTTGAGCAGCACCTCCGCCTTGGGCAAATCCGCGGCTTCCAACGCCCGCGTCTTGGGCACCCGCTGAAAGGTCAGCGCAAACCCTTTGCGCACGCCATAATCGCTCACCGGCAACACGTCCGGCCGGCCCAGGCGGAAGATCAGCAGCATCTCCACCGTCCATGGGCCAATGCCGCGCACCTCGGTAAGCCGCTCCACAATCTCCGAGTCCGTCATCTTCTTGATAGCCGCGTGGGTGGGCACTGTCCCGTCCAGCGTTCGAGCGGCCAGGTCCTTGAGAGCCTTGATTTTGTTGAAGGAAACTCCCGCCGCGCGCAAAATTTCGTCCGGTGTCTCAAGTAGCAGCCGCGGCGCAGGATCGCCGCCAAAGTGCTCGCGCACGCGACGATGAATGGTGGCCGCAGCCTTGCCGTGCAACTGTTGGTAGAGAATCGACTCGACCAGTGACTCGAAAGGCGATGGCGATGGATCAAGCTTCAGCGTGAACGGCCCTGCGCGGTCAATCAGTGCGCCCAGCTTTGCGTCGCTCGCGCGTAAAAATGCCAACGCCTCAGCGGCGTCAAAGGGAAGTCTTGGACTCCGACCGTCGTGGATCATAGGGGAATAGTGTACCGTGAAGGGACTCCGCCTGCGGATCTCGCAGGAATACTGTCCTCGTGCCACTTCCCCTTGTAGAATCCATGGCAGAGACGGACGAGGGGTGCAACGCCATGAAGATGCGGCCGGGAACACAAACGGGATTTCTGCTGTGTGGTAAGGAGTGGACCGAAGGCGAAGCGCTCGAGGTGCGCTCGCCGTGGGACCAGGGGCTGGTGGGGCGTGCGACCATAGCAACCCGCGCCGACGCGCGCCAGGCCGTGCACCACGCCGTGGCCAGCTTACGCCGCGCTCGCGCCCTGCCCCGCTGGAAGCGCCGCGAGATTCTCGAGGACGTGGCCGCCGCCCTCATCGAGCAAAAGGAGCGATTCGCCCAGCTTATCGTCGCCGAAGCGGGCAAGCCGGTTCGCCTTGCGCGGACTGAGGTCGATCGCGCCGTGCTCACCTTCAAGACCGCTGCTGAGGAGGCCGCACGCCTGGGCGGCGAGAGCATTCCGCTGGACCTGACCGATGGCAACGAAGGCCGTTGGGGACTCGTGCAGCGCTTCCCCGTGGGTCCTGTGCTGGCCATTTCCCCATTCAATTTCCCGCTGAACCTGGTGGCGCATAAGGTTGCTCCCGCTCTGGCCGCCGGATGCCCCGTCATTCTGAAGCCCGCTTCGCAAACTCCCTTTACCGCGTTGGCGCTGGGCGAAGTGATTCTCAAAGCTGGCTGGCCCGCCGAGGCGCTCGCCGTGCTCCCGCTCAGCAACGCGGACACCGCCTGGCTCGCCGAAAAGGAAGAGAGCATCAAGCTGATCAGCTTTACCGGTTCGGCAAAGGTGGGCTGGGAGCTGAAGGCTCACTCCGGGCGCAAGCGCGTGCTGCTGGAGCTGGGCGGCAATGCCGCGCTCGTCGTCTGCGCCGACTGGCGTGACCTGGATGAAGCCGCCGCTCGCGCTGCTCGTGCCGCTTTCGGTTATGCTGGCCAGTCCTGCGTAAGCGTGCAGCGGGTCTTTGTCGAGCGCGGCGTCTTTCAGAGTTTTTTGTGGAAGGTGGTCGAGGCAACCGCGAAACTCGTTTCCGGCAATCCTTCCGACGAGGCCACCGAGGTCGGCCCCCTGGTGCGGCTCAGCGAAGCCGAGCGCGTTGAGTCCTGGATCAAGGAGGCCGTCGAGGGCGGCGCCAAGCTGGTGGCCGGGGGCGAACGCCGGGGCTCAATGGTGGCGCCAGCCATCCTGACCGGAACCAAGCCTGGCATGAAGGTGCGCGACGAAGAAGTCTTTGGTCCGGTCGTGGCTATCGAACCATTCGACGATTTCGAGCAGGCGTTGGCTGACGTTAACCACTCCAAGTATGGCTTGCAGGCTGGCTTGCTCACTCGCGATGCCGGCCGCATTCTCACTGCTTATCGCGAGCTCGAAGTGGGAGCCCTGATCGTGGGAGACACTCCAAGCTGGCGTCTTGACCCCATGCCCTTCGGCGGGGTCAAGGATTCGGGTCTGGGACGCGAGGGCATCCGCTCGGCCATCGAAGAGATGACTGAACCGCGCATGCTGGTAATCGCTGGGCTGTAGCTGGCAAATGCCGGAGACGGCATCTTCCTACTTTGCGATCATCTCCAGCATTGCCTTTGCGTCGGTGGCGTGAGGGCCGTCTGGAGCCAGCGCCAAATACTGTTCCAGCGCTTCTCGCGTCTCGGGCGAGGCTTGGACCTTGCCTTGTACGGTTACTGGCAAATCTGCAAAGAGATCTGATCCGAGGACGAACCATGCATTGGCCTTGGTGGGATCAGCTTGCACGCACTTGCGGCAGGCCGCTGCCGAATCTTGCGTGTTGCCGTTGTTGTAGAGAACGGCGCAGAGATTGAAGTAAGCCAGCCCGGCATTGGACGCTAACCCGGCGGATTGGTTATAAGCTTCGATCGCCTCCACAGTGCGTTTGAGCTTGAGCAGCGCATTGCCCTTGCCAATGTATATTTGCGAAAGGCCATCTTTCCAGCTAGCCATCGCTGGACCCTCCGCGGGCTTTTCTTTTTCCGCCGCGGCCAGAGCCTGGTTATAGGTCTCCAGGGCTTCATCCGCCGAGCCTGAGTAAAGCTGCGCGTTCGCCAGGAGTTTCAGATTCAGAGGCGTTGCTTTCAGCCCGACCAGTTGTTGCGCTGCGGCGACGGCGTGGGGCCACTCCTTTGCCTGCATCGCCTGGTTGTATGCGGCGGTGAGCGATTCAGGAGTGTTCTGCGCGGTAGGAGCTTGCGAGCCCGCGCGCGCCACCACGACCAGCAAGAGAAGCGCGAAGAGCGCGAAAGAACGTCGCATGAACTACCTCCATTCACACAAGACGGATGCGCGGATAGCTAGACAATAGGCCCAGGACGCGCTGAATGCAAGCAGCTTTTTCGCGGCATCATGATATAGGGATACCGCATCCGCGCAGCGCATAGAACTGCGGCGGTCCGCGTGATCCCGTGAATTAAGAACAGGCAGATTATTTATGACTATTACTTGGACTTGGCCTTCAGCGCTGCCCAACGTTTGCGCTGCGCATCGGCAATCCGCTTGCGCGCCTCGGGGCTTAGCGCGCGGCGCTTCTTCCTCTGTGTCTTTGCGGCCTTCGCCGTCTTTTTCGTTTTCCGTTCAGCTACCTTGGCTTCAACTTTTCCGGTGCTGCCCAGCAGGGAGCGAACCTGTGTGAGGCTCGCAATTTCGGCGTCGATTAATGCAAGAATGGAATCAATAGACATAAGTCAAGCATAACTCACCAATCCGCTTTTGCACAGCGCGGAGGAAAATCCAGTAGTGGGTCAGTTTGATTTCATAGTATGATCCACGCAGCGAAATGAAGACATCTATCGAGTCATTGTCTCTCGGTTCTGGAGCAGTTCTGGTAGCCATACTTTCGGCGGGTGTCGTTTGGCTATTATGCTACGTGTTCCCGATGTTTTTGCGAATACTGTGGGTTGTAATCGTGCCGTTAACTTTTGCATATTGCCTTTACTGGTCTCCGGTTTGGCTCGGAGCCGATTCGTCTGAATACAGTGTTTGGGAGTTCATATTTGTCGTTCCGTGGTTTCTGGCCGGGGCTGTTCCTTCAGTGGCAGTTGCCCTGATTGTTCGAAAGCTCCGCTCTAGGTAACGTACCGGCTCCGCGCAGTCCAGACTGACCCACGACCGAAAACCCTGGCATCGCGCCTTGGAACAATTGGAAGGTATTTCGTTCTCTTCTGCCGTGCCAGATTCCGGCACATAAGCAAGAAGGGGACAGGCATCGCTGCCCATCCCCATTCCTGCAAACCATTCCCGGTTCTACTCTTCGCCTACGAGCCCAGATACTCCACATGCACATAAGTGCCGAGCCGCACGTTGTAGGCCAAATACCAGCCGTCATGGTCAGGGTCGGGATAGATCACAATGTCATCCGAGTCCCACAGCCAGCCGTCGCAGAAACCAACGTCAAATGCCGCCACGTCCCAGAACCATCCGTTGAACCAGAACCGGCCCGGACCGCCGCCGCCAAGATGCCATACATGCCCTGGACCAAAGCCGCCGACAAAGTGGCCATGCGCAAACGGGTGGTCGAGGTGATAATTCGCATCGCCCCGTCCGGTGTCGTGACCTACCCACGTCTTGCCATCCACGTGCGGAACCTTGGGGTGACCAGGCTTGTCGCTGTAGTTGCGCCCCGGCTGGGTTGCATGAGGCGTGCCATGGTACGCGCTCGGCCCTTGAGCCGGGATTGCCTGATGCCCACCACTCGAAGGATGCGAACCTCCTCCGTGATACTGAGCAAACGCTGGGACTGAAAGAACCAGCAACGCCGCCAAAGCTAGCTTTATAGTCTTCATCGGTTCCTCCTGATGCCCTCGGGGAGAACAGCGAAGCTCTGCCCGTCCATTCTCCCTGGCGGGCCATCTTCAACAACATTAAATACAACACGGCACACCCAGGCAAGTTGCGGCATACAAAATTTGCGTCGGAGCATGAAATCTCTTGGTTACTTCATCCGCCGCCACGCATAGAGCGGAAAGTGGTTGGCCAGCTCGGCCACTTCCTTACGAATCCGCTCCAGAGCCGCATCGTCGTTGCGCTGTTCCAGGGCCTTCGTGATCCATGTGGAGATCTGCCGCATCTCCGGCTCCTTCATGCCACGGGTGGTCAGCGCTGGTGTGCCAATGCGAATGCCCGAGGGCTTGAGCGGCGGATTGGTGTCATACGGAATCGCATTCTTGTTCACCGTGATGCCCGCCTTGCCCAGCGCTAGCTCGGCCTCCGAGCCGAGAATGCCTTTCTCAAAGACATCCACCAGCATCAAATGATTATCTGTCCCGCCGGAGACGATGCGGTACCCGGCTTCTTTCAGCGCCGCCGCCAGCACCTTTGCGTTGGCTACAATTTGCGCGGCATAAGTCTTGAACTCCGGCCGCTGCGCCTCACCCAGCGCCACCGCTTTCGCGGCCACAATATGCACCAGCGGACCGCCCTGCTGGCCTGGGAAAACCGCTCTGTCCACCGCCGCCGCCAGCGCCTGTCCGCAGAGAATCAGTCCCGCGCGCGGCCCGCGCAGCGTCTTGTGCGTTGTGGTGGTGGTAATGTGCGCGTGCGGTACCGGCGAGGGATGCACGCCGCCAGCCACCAAACCGGCAATATGCGCCATATCGAAGATGTACGTCGCGCCCACCTTGTCCGCGATCTGACGCATGCGCGCGAAATCCCACATTCTTGGATAGGCGCTGCCGCCGCCCATGATGACCTTGGGCTTTTCGCGCTCGGCAATGGCCTCCAGCTCGTCGTAATCGATCATCTCCGTATCGCGCCGGACCGTATAAAATGTGGGCCGGTAGAGCTTGCCGCTGAAACTCAACTTGTGCCCGTGGGTCAGATGGCCGCCGTGCGCCAGGTCGAGACCTAGAATGGTGTCGCCCGGCTGCAAAACCGCCATGTAAGCCGCGGCGTTGGCCTGCGAGCCGGAGTGCGGCTGCACGTTGGCGTGCTCGGCGCCGAAAATCTGTTTGGCGCGATCGCGCGCCAGATTTTCCACCACATCGGCGAACTCGCAGCCGCCATAGTAACGCCGCCCTGGGTAGCCCTCGGCGTACTTGTTGGTGAAGATGGAGCCGGCAGCTTCCAAAACGGCCTCCGAGACAAAGTTCTCGCTTGCGATCATCTCCAGCCCCTCGTGCTGGCGAAGGGTTTCATGGTCAACTGCTGCGGCAACTTCAGGGTCGGCTTGCGCGAGTGTGAGAGAAATGCGATCAGTCATATTGGAATTTTAGCGCCTTTACCGGCGGTTTTGACAGGCTACCCGCCTTATAGGTTTATAGCTTTGAGATGAAGACGGCCTCAGTTTCGCAATTTCCATTTCCCGCCGTCCCCCGCATCGCGTCTAATGGAGGACGTGAAAGTCCACTGTCTCGGAGGCGCGGAAATCCGCTAACTCTCCAACTTGCTATTGCCGCGAAGCGGCGCTAACTTGCTGCCTTTGTCATAAATCGCAGCCGCAACCCTGTCCAACCGTTCAACAGGATTCGCTATGAAGGTCCACTGGTATCAGCTCTTGCTTGCAACAATCTTTTCCTCGGCATTGGCCGCGGCCGCCGCGCAGACCAACGCCATCGACCCGGCCTTGATGGCCAGGGCCAACGCCGGCGATGCGGCCGCGCAGGTGCTGGTGGGCGAATGCTATGCGTCAGGCAAAGGCGTCACGCGCGATTTGAAGCAGGCCGCGGAGTGGTATCAAAGAGCAGCCGAGAAGGGTGACACTGACGGCGAGGTTCATCTGGCAGCGCTCTATCGCGACGGCGGCAAGGGCCTTCCCCGCGACATGGCGTACGCTGCAGAATGGTATCGCAAAGCAGCCGGGCAGGGAGACGTCACGGCGCAAGCCACGCTCGGCGTGCTCTACTCCATCGGCCAGGGCGTTCCGCACAACGATGTGGAGGCTTACTACTGGCTTGACCTGGCGGCTGCGGTGAAGGGGCCAAATCAGCAAAAGTACGCCGCCAACCGCCAGCTGATCGGCACCCACCTCACCGTCGACGAGCTAGCCGAGGTCGAGGAGCGCGTAGCTAAATGGCTGGCCGCCCACCCGCGCTGACGCTCCTGGAGGGGAGCTCATTGGCTCAACGTCTGCTCCGCGATGGCCAGCACGTGTCCGGTCTTGCGGTCAGCGAGAAAGACAACCAGCCTGAGAGGACCTTCAGTTTTGCCCGTGCCGGAAGAGATGGCGCCTGGCAGGCGAAGCGGTCTTCCGTCAGTAGCCTTGGAACCAAAATCCTTGATCGCCCGCACAACGGCGACATGGTGCAGGGTTCGGCCGGCGTTTTCTCCGCGCGCGACCTCGGACCGGGTGCCATTCTGCGCCAGAGCTGCGACGAGAGTTGCGCCTGAGTTGTTATCTCCGCGCACTGAAAAGCTGAGAGCGCCGTCAGCCCAGTGCGCATCTTCGACCGCAATCTTCACCTTCGGTGTCGCGGCTGCGCGGGCCATGGCATCGCTGAGCTTGGCAGAGTCGTTGCCCACAAACTGCACCGCGCCATCCACCACAATTTGCGGCGTATAGCTTGAACTAAGCCCGAAGCGAGCTTCGTACTGCTGTTGCCGTTCGTCTATGGCGTCCAAAGAAAACGGGTCGCGCCAGCCAAGATGGTTCCAGTAGGTAACGTGCTCGCTCAGCACGATAGCTTGTGCGCCGGGAACGAACTGCGTAGTGTCAAGCTGCTCCAGCAGCGCATCGGCCGGGGGGCAGTCGGAGCATCCCTCTGATGTGAACAGCTCCACGAGAACAGGCTGACTGGCTACAGGTGACGCAGCCGAGTTTGAGTTCTGCGATGGCTGGCTAGACGCGAGAACGGCAAGCCCGCCTGCCGCAACACCGATGGCCAGCCCCAGGCGAGCAAAAATCAATGGGGTGAAAACTTGGGAAGCCATAGGTACATTGGACGGCGAGGGCGACGCAAAGGTTACAAAGTTTTACTGCGTCATAGGGAAGGGCGCGTTAGCGCGAGACCGCTTCCTCTTCTTCCAAATGCGCCGGAGCCGAACTGACGGCAGGCGCGCTCCCGCCTGCGGCCTTCTCCTCGCGCAGCGCCTTGAACGCCCGGTAAACAAACGACCCCATATACCAGCCGTCAATGTACTTATAAGGCGTTTCGCCCGTCGTGTAGTGACCGCATGGCAGAACGCGCTTCTCGAAGTTGAGGCCGATACGCGTGAATGCTTTCACCACCTCCAGCGAATACTCCTTCGGGAAAGTCAAATCGTAGTTGCCGTAAATCAGCAGAACCCTCTTGCCCGGCCCGCCAACTTCGGGGCGAACAATCTTCTCGTAGTAGCTGCACGGACTGACCGCTGACCACAATGCCCTTACCCTGTCCTGATTAAGCCCAGCCTCTTCCAGTGCCTGCTTTACGTGGCGTGTGCTTTGCCCGGCCCAGGTCACATCGCCAAAAGCCGTGGACGCATGGTTGAAGGCATTCACACGCAGTCGCGCATCGTGCGCGCTGGCCAGAAAAGCGTAGCACGAGCCCAGGCTGGTTCCCAGCACGCCGAAGTGTTCATACCCCTGCTCCTCCAGCCAATCCAGGCAGCACCGTATGTCCACCACCGCCTGTCGGCAAGCCGAAAGCGTCCTGCCGATGTTGGCGCTCACAGCATAGTCCGACCGCTCCAGCTCCACCGGTCGCCGAATATCGTGGTAAGGCTTCGAGAGCCGGAGCGCCGAAATTCCCATCTTGTTGAAAATCGTGCACAGTGAGTTATGGCTGAACGCGTCGGCATTCCACTGCGGCATCACCACAATGGCCTGTTTGGGCCGCTTCGGATCCTTGTGGGCTGGGCAAGGATACCAGCGCGCATTCACCAGATCGTTTTCAGGAAACGGTGTCCGCTCCGGCGAAGTGAATCGCAAAAACTGCGCCGTTGGAATCTTGCCCTCGGCCGCCTGCTGCTTGATCGCCGCGTCCTGGGCCATTGTCTCCGGGCGCACGTTGGTCGGAAACAGCTCCGGATGCCGCTCTTCCAGCCGGAAGTCGGTGGGCCGTTTGTAACTGAAAAATTCGTCGCTGTGGCGAATGAGAACCTGATTGATCCGGACCATCGCGGCCTCAGCCAGCGCGGGGTCGCTCACAATCTCCGCGCTCGGCAGCGCCTCTTCAAAGCCGTGCTCGCGAAGAAACGGCTCAATCCATTCGAAGCCCCATTCCAGCGGCCGCACCACGCGATTCTCGTCGCGCGTCGTCAGCCGCGTCTCCCACTCGTACATCCATTCTGCATATTTCTTCTTCAACATTGGTTGTCTTCAATTTTATCAGCGTGGCCCATCCATGCGCGTGCCCGAACTGTTCGGGCGCCCTAGGTTCGGCGCGGTCTCATCGCGCCTAACCTGGGATATCTATAAATAGAGTCTTTATGGTCTTTTACAGTTCGTCACACCGCTGCTGCTCCGAACGTCCCCGCGCGAGCTACCATAAATGCATGGACCTGCAGCCCATCGGTCGTCCTCATGTGGCTTTCTTTGGGGGCAGTTTTGATCCGCCTCACCTCGGCCATCTCGAGGTCGCTCGTGCCGCCCACGCTGCGCTCGGCCTCGAAACCGTCCTCTTCGCGCCCGTCGGCGAACAGCCGCTCAAGCCGCAGGGTTCCCCCGCTGCCTTCGCCCACCGCCTCGCCATGACCCGCCTCGCCATTGCCGGCGATCCCGCCTTTGCCGTCTCTCTCGCCGATGCGCCTAAACCCTCCGGCATCCCCAACTACACATTCGACACTCTGCTCGCCCTTCGCGCTCAACTCCCGCCAGATGGCGTCCTCTTTTGCCTCATGGGCGCCGACGCCTTTGCCGGCCTCAGGCGCTGGCATCGCGCCGCGGAAATCCCCTTTGTCGCGCCCTTAATCGTCGCCTCCCGGCCGGGCGAACAATTGGACGACTTGAAGGCCTTTCTCCCCGACGGGCTGATGATCGAGGCCCTTCCCTTACCGGACGAACAGGCAGCGGAACATCTTGCTTCGGTGAAAGCTATGGAAAATCTTGTTTCAATGAAGGGTACGGGCTTTAGCCCGTACATTAACCCTGCAAAATCACCGGAGGGAGGCGGGGGTTTCAACCCCCGCACAATACCAACAGAATCAACGCGGGCTTTAGCCACGGAGGGATGCTCTTCGGATCGCTCTCCAGAAATGTCTGCCTCTTCTAAAGCGCAAATCGACCTCCGCCGCTACACCCTCCGCGACCCCTCCGGCCGGCAATCCCCCTTCTACCTCCTCCCCGGCCTCGACATCGACATCAGCGCCTCCGAAATCCGCGACCGTATCCGTGCCCAAACGCCGCAGCCCACCCAGCTTCCCGCTACCGTTTTCGAGTACATCCGTACCCACCGTCTCTATCGCTGACTTGCCCCTCTCCCATTGAAGAGATACGATGAAGCTCGGAGACCGATCGCAAAGAATGGCATCCATCTCGCAACACCACCAGCAAACCCGCATACTCGTTCAGGCCGCCGCCGCGGTCTGTGAAGACAAGAAGGGCCTTGACACCCGCATCCTCGAGCTTGACCCCATCGACGCGGGCCTCTCTGACTTCTTCCTGGTCACCTCGGCCACCAACGACCGCCAGGCCATCGCCATCGCCGACGAAATCGAGCACCGGCTCAAAAAGGAGTTTGGCGTCTTTCCCAACTCCGTCGAAGGCCGCCGCCACGGCGAGTGGATTCTCCTCGACTACGTGGATTTTGTGGTCCACGTCTTCCTCGTCGAGCGCCGCGCTTTTTATGACATCGAACGGCTGCGTAAATCCGCCCGCCCGCTCACTCCCGCCGAATTCGACGCTGAGCTGAAAGCCGCTCTCGCCGCCAAAACCCTCGCCGCGCGCAAGAAAGCTTCGGCAAAGCCTGAACCGGCCACTGCAAAGCCCAGGCCCGCAGCCGCCAAGGCTCCATCGAAGCCGAAGACGAAACCGGCAAAGAAATCTGTCGCGAAAAAGGCGCCGGTCCGCAAAGCCGCACCCAAAAAGCCGGCAAAGAAGACCGCGCCGGTCAAGCCTGCGCCCGTAAAGAAGGCCGCAGCCAAAAAGCCCGCTGCAAAGAAAGCTGCCGCAAAGAAGCCGGTCCGCAAGAAATCCTGACCCGGCCATCTCTCGCAACGCAGCCGGGCTTTTGCTAGCTCCGCTAACACCGCCAGCCCCGCTAACTCCGCTTCCCTCTGAACCTTCCATCAACAAGAAAGGGCGCCACGAAGGGCGCCCTTTCTCCTTGTTCGTAGTTGTTGGTTAGAAGGTGAAGTGCAGCGCGAAGCGAATGTTCCTCGGCTGCTGATACAAGTACGGCTTGCCGTACATGCTGTCGACCACGATCGGGCCGCCGTAGCCTGTGCCGTTGAGCGCGCCGGTGTTCATGGCCGCGGTGTAGTCGTACTTGCTCATGACCACTGAATAGAAGTCTAGGCCATTGGTGATGTTCTGACCGCCGGGCGCAAGGAAATTGTCCCCGGCATAGTCAGAGTCGATATTCTGCCAATATGACACCACCTTATGTTGGTTGAGCACATTGGCGAATGTCGCGTCGAAGCTGATGGCCTTCGCGCCGCCTAGCTTCAGGGTCTGCTTCACGTTGAAGTCCGTGTCGGTGTACTCCGGCGTGCGCTTCACATAAGGCGTGCTGGTGGTGATCACACCGCTCGTTGGGTTCTGGGTTACGTCTATCCACATTCCGCGATTGACAATGTCAGTCGGGAAAGCGGGCTGGCCTGCATACGAGTAGCCTACGTCGATTTCGCTGGTCAGCGGGGTGCCGCTGTAAATCGACTGGAAGACGCCGAAGTCTGTGGCGAGCCTCTTGAGATACTGCAGGTTGTAGTCCACGTAGCCCTTGAACGTGTTAGGACGGTCGGTGGCCAGCTTTCCGCTAGAAGATCCGCCTTGGGCATTCCACGAGAAATACGGCTCGTCAAAGGCGCGGCTGTTGTTTGGAGAGTTGCGGCCGCCGCCGCCGTCGCCAAGGTCAGAGCTGGTCAGGCCGGCGTAGTTGCCGCGGAAGTTACTCCACGTGTACGAGAACATCCCCATCCAGTGATTCGCTTCCGCTTTGGTGAGGCGGAACTCGAGCCCGTCATAGCTGCGAGCCGCGGGAATCACCTTCTGGTTAGCCGGGCAGGTGTTAGCCGCGCAATCCGGCGGAACGCCATAAAGGAAGTTCCAGAAACCGTTGAAAGTGCTGTTGACGCCCTTGCCGGGGTTGACGATTACGAAGGTCTCGCCAATCAACGGGTTGAAGATGGCCGAGTCCTCGATAGCGCTATCCAGTCGCCTGCGATCCCAACGTGCCTCAAAGGCCAGGGTGGGTTTGATCTGGTAGTCCACGCCAAAGTCGGTGTCGTGCTGTGAGTAGGGCTTCAGGCCAGGCGCTGTTCCCTCTTCCGTAACGCTGCAAGTGGAGCAGGTCGTCGGGTTGGCGCGGTTGTTTTGGCCTTCGAGGAAGGTCAACTCTGTGGACGAGGGGCCTGTTCCGCCAGCCCAGTTCACGTTGGGGCTGCTGCCCGTGCCGATGCAGTACCGGCCGCCGCTGTTGTAGGCCGGGGTGATGTCTGTGAGGGTGGGTTCCATCAATGCAAACCAGCATTCCTCCCAGTTCTGGCCGCCGTATGAACTGATGGCCACATTGAGTTTCATCTGGTCAAAGGCCTTGCCGTAACCGCCGAAGACCTTCATCTTCCCATTATGGAAGACATCCCAGGCCACTCCGATGCGGGGCGCGATCTTGGCTCCCCAACCGAAGTTGATGGGCTGTGTGATCTTCTGCGTGACAGGCTGATTCTCGCCGGGCAGATACTCGCGCTCGAAGCGCACGCCGGCATTGACGGTAAGGCCCTTGCCCATCGTCCAGGCATCCTGAACATAGAAGCTATGATTCACGCCGGTTGCGGTGCCGGCCGTTCCGTAGTCGTTGATGTTGACGGTGCCGTATGTGCCCACGCAGAACGGGTAATGAGTGACCGTCTCGACGGCCGTGCAATTTCCGGCTCCCACGGGCCCGATGTTCGTGTACTGGGCGTTGGGGCCGGAGCCGGGGTAAACCTCTACCAGAGGCGCGTTGTAGCCTTGCAGGATGAGGTTGGTGTTGCGGTGCAACTGGTAGCCGAACTTGATGTCGTGGGTACCGCCTTTGCCCGCATGAACCCAGGAGATGTCCTGGTCAAACTGGATGGCCTTGTTGGAGTTGTAGTGAGTGAAGGTGCCAGCTAACGGCTGGCTCAAGTTGCCTGCAAGCTGGGCTAGGGCGGGAGCCGAAGTACTCAGCAGAACCCCGTTTGTGTCGGTGGCTGTGGTGCCGTCGACCTCCCATTGATCAACCACGCCGGTCGTCGGGTAACCGAAGTCGTGGTAGTTTTCAAAGTAGTAGCCGAAACGCGTTGTGGAAACCAAGCTCTGAGTCAGCGTGATATCCGCGCCTGTGTTCAGCGTAAGATTCGGCGCCGAGTAGCCAAACTTGTGGGCGAAAAGCGAAGGATTTTCGGGAGTCCCTGAGCAGCTGAAGGTTGAACCCAGGCCCGAGCATCCTGTAACGAGGTTGAGGTAGCCCTGAGTCGAGTCAGGATCTGAGGGCAGATTCTCGCCTGCTTCCTTCTGGCCCTGAGTGAGCACTGAGCCAAAGACGCGAACCTTGTTCGATACTTCCGCATCGATGCGGACGTAGCCGTAGTCTGTGTGGAAGTTTTGGCTGAAGGGAACCTTTCCCAGACCGGAGCCGCCCTGGGCTGCCGTTCCATAGTTCAGCGTTTCCTCGTAGTCATTAAACTCCGGGTTGTAGCCGGCAAACAGGAAGATGCGCTCTTTGAGCTTCTGGTAGAAGCCGTCCGGTATGCCGTAGAACTTCGGAAATAGATCTGCCAGCGGGCCGCCGGCCTTGAAGCCGGGGAAGACATCGCCGGTGTGCGGCCGGATTGGTTGGTAATCCTGAGCGACCGGGTCGATTACCCCGCCCCAGGGGGCTGGGGTGCTGTTTACAATCGGATTGTAGCGCAGGAAAGCAGTCGGTGATCCCTGCAGTCCGCTAGCCTGGTAGCTCGTGAAGAGCGAGCCGTGCCACTGGTTGGTGCCCTTCTCCATGATCACGTTGACCACGCCGCCCAGTGCGCCGCCGTATTCGGCCTGAACGCCCTCGGTCTTCATCTGCACTTCCTTGATGAAGTCCATGGGGACGCTGGTGTGTGAGAAGCCGCCGATGATGTTGGCCGTCTCCTGGCCTTCAACCAGGTAGGAGTTCTCTGAGTCCGAGCCGCCGCCGATGGAGTAACCCACCGACCCGCCGTTGCTCATGCTGCCGGGGGACGAACCGCCGTTGCCTTTGCTCATTGAAGCGTTGCCCATCAGCGGCTCGTTGCGCGCCGAGGGAGCAAACTGAATCACTGACTGGAACGAAGTCCCGTGCGGAATATTCTGAAGGGTTTCTTCGGGGATGTTCGTCAGCGTGGTCACGGTGGTCGTATCGATCATCGGACCTTCCGAAGTCACTTCCACCACCGTGCTGGTGCTGCCGACCTTGAGCACGATATTCAGCGAAGGAAGGTGGCCAACCTCGATGAGGAGGTTTGCTTGCTTGTAGGTTTCAAATCCTTGCGTCTTCACCACAACCGTATAAAAGTCTGGCGGAAGGTTGGCGAAGCGATAATAGCCTGCGGCATCCGTCCTTGTTTCCTTGGAGCCGACCAGGGTTGGAGCCGTAACGGTTACGCTGGCTCCTCCCACAACGGCGCCCGAGGGATCTGTAACTGTTCCTTGAAGACCGCCGGTCGTCTCCTGCGCCAGAAGCGCTGGAGCGAACAACCCCAGGATTAATCCCAGGGTCACCATCACAATTTGAATCCGGATAAATCGCATTGACTTCCTCCAGAACATTTGTTGTACCGGAAGCCCACTCAGGAGCTTCTCGATTTTGATCCTTGTGCTTCCGCATCTCAGTGGGTGTGTATAGACATAATCCCAAGAAGGCGAGGCACTACTTGTCGAGTAGAGATGCAGGTTGAGTGCCATACTGGAAAACTGAACCAAAGTAATTATTTGTTATTGAAAATAAACAAGTTAATTACACATGAGCTATTGTGCTCTATATCGCAATATATGAAAATATGTAGAGTTTTTGACGAGAATCCCAAAAATAGACACTCTCCCCGCTTTTTTGGCCCCTTCGGCCCGGAACCCCAACGCTCCCAAGGGGCAACCCCCCAGCTCCACGCCAAAATAGCCATGTGCATCAAATTCGGTGCATTGTCCGCTGCGGTGGGATATTCTGCTCCCCATGAACGTCACCTTGGCGCATATTGGCGCGCGCCCCGCCGCGAAGGACGAATTCGACGCGCTCACTGCAGTTTATCTGGGGCGCTGCTCCGCCTTTGCGCATTGCAAGGCCGAGGCCTTTCGCACCGAGGATGCGCTGCTCGATTGGCTGCAACGCCTCGAAGGGCGCACGCCCGCCGTCACTGTCTTGCTCGACAGCCGTGGCCGCCAGATGACCTCGGAAGTTTTTGCCGCGTGGCTCGGCACACGGCGCGACCAGGGCGCGCAGCAGATTGTCTTCGCCGTGGGCCCTGCCAGCGGATGGTCAGACGCCGCGCGCCTGCGCGCCCAATTGCTGCTCTCGCTCGGACCTATGACCATGGCCCATGCTCTTGCGCGCCTCGTCGTGGCCGAGCAGCTCTACCGCGCATTCACAATTCTCGCCGGCCATCCCTACCACGCCGGACACTAAGCAGTGATCAGTCATCAGTTGTCAGTTCTTAGCCCAGCGTTGACAATGAACGCTGGGGGTCGGCGGCTGACCACTGACTATGACTGATTCGCGACGAGGACTGATTCTGATAAACACCGGCCCCGGCAAGGGCAAGACCACCGCTGCCATGGGCACGGCACTACGCGCCGTCGGCAACGGAATGCGCGTTCTGATGATTCAGTTCCTCAAAGGCTCCTGGCACTACGGCGAGCTGGACGCTGTGAAAGCCTTCGGCGATAACTTCGTACTCAAGCAGATGGGCCGCGGCTTTGTGAAGGTCGGCGGCGCTGAGACCGATCCTGAAGACGTGCGCCTGGTCGAGGCCGCATGGGCCGAAGCGCGGGACGCCATCTACTCCGGCGATTGGGATATGGTGGTGCTCGACGAGATCAATTACGCCATCGGCTACGGCATGTTGGACCCCGCCATTGTCGCCGAAGCTTTGCGCCAGCGGCCGGAGATGGTCCATGTCATTCTCACCGGCCGCAACGCCCATCCCCTGCTGGTCGAACTCGCTGACACGGTCACCGAAATGCGCGAAATGAAACACGCCTACCAGAAAGGAATTTTGGCCCAGCGCGGGATAGAATACTGACAGTAGTCCGCTAACAGCGGGCAGCTCACGGTCCCCAAATTCAACCCCAACTGTCCACTGATACGAGAGAGGCCAAATGTCCTGGTTCAAGCGTGAAAGTGGAGAGTACGAGTCCAGCCACGGCTCTCATAGAGCCGCGGATGCTGGCGAGAAGCGTGTGCGCACCGAGGGTTTGTGGATCAAGTGCGTCGGCTGCCGCGAGGTCATCTGGAAGGCGGATTTGCTTGCCAACCTGAACGTCTGCCCCAAATGTCAGCACCACTTCAAAATGGGCGCGCGCCAGCGTATCGATCTTCTACTCGAGCCGGGCTATGAGTTAGTGGACGGCGGCTTGCGCTCCACTGATCCGCTCAACTTCACCGACATAAAACCCTACAAGACCCGTCTGCGTGCCGCGCAAGCGCAAACCGGCCTCGACGACGCCATTCTCAACGCGGTCGGCCAGCTCGGCCCGCATCAGGTAGTGCTCAGCGCTATGGAGTACAGCTTTATCGGCGGCTCCATGGGCGCCGTGGTGGGCGAGACCATTGCCCGCGCCGTTGACCGTGCGCGGCTCACCCGCAAGCCGCTCATCATCATAGCTGCCTCCGGCGGAGCGCGCATGATGGAGGGCGTGGTGAGCCTCATGCAACTGGCGAAAATCTCCACAACTCTCGCGCAGTTGGACGACGCCAAGGTGCCGTACGTCTGCGTCCTCACCGACCCCACCACCGGCGGCGTCACCGCCAGCTTCGCCATGCTCGGCGACCTGAACATAGCCGAGCCGGGCGCTCTAATCGGCTTCGCCGGCCCGCGAGTTATCGAGCAGACCATCCGCCAAAAACTCCCCGAAGGCTTTCAGCGCTCCGAGTTTCTCCTGGAAAAAGGCTTCCTCGACGCCGTCGTTCATCGCCGCGAATTGAAGGGCTACCTTATTCGCGCATTCGAGTTCTTGCAGGCTCCTGCAGTCGCTTAAGAACCTGCCATTAGTTACCTTGACTTATAAACTCAACGGCCGGGCAGTTATGCCGGGCCGTTGCTGTCTAGCTAACTCGTGCGTAGCGCGGCTAACTCCGCTGCCTCTTCAAATCCGCATCGGCATCAGCACATACCGGTACTTATACTCCGCATCCGGATCTTCGGGGCGCATCTGGCCGGCAGACTGCGAGTCTTTGAACTCCAACCGCACCTCGCCCTCATTGCCGAGCGCTTTGAGGAAGTCGAGAATGTAGCCCGAGTTGAAGCCCACGGCGATAGGGTCGCTTGAGTAGGGTGTGTCGATAGTGTCTTCGCTTTCGCCGCTTTCGGCAGAGTTCGAACTGATCTTCAGCTCGTTGCTTTCCAGGCGCAGCCGGATAGCGCCTGAGCGCTCGTCGGCGAACTGTGCAACGCGCTGGATGGCCGCCGACAGTTCGCTCGAACGCACCACCGCAAACTTGGTGTTGTCCCGCGGCATCACCGCCTCAAAGTTCGGGAACTGTCCCGAAAGCTTGCGCGTGCTTAGCGTGCGATGGCCGACGCGGAAGAAGAGCGTGTGCTCGTCGTCGGCGAACTCGACCTTTTCGGCGTCGGAAACGGAAAGCAACTGCTGCAGCTCCTGCAGAGCCTTGCGCGGAATCAGCACGCGCTTCTCGCCGCTGATGCCTTCGAGTACCTCGTTGGGCTTCTCAACATAAGACAGCCGGTGCCCGTCGGTGGCCACCATGGCCAGCGACTCGGACTTGATCACCAGTAACGCGCCATTAAGCGTGTAGCGCGACTCTTCGTTGGAGATGGCAAAGATGGTGCGATTGATGAGCGTCTTCAGTGCCAGGGAAGAGATGCTGGTTGCCGCGACGGTGGGAAATTCAGGAACCTGCGGGTAATTGGCGCGCGCCATGCCGACCATCTTCGTATTCGAGCGCCCTGAGCGGATCTGCACCCAATGGTTCTCTAGCAGCTTGATAGAAATATCGCCGTCCGGTAGCAACTTCACGTAGTCGTAAAGCTTACGGGCAGGAATCGTGCATGCGCCCGGCTTCTTCACTTTGGCTTCGGTGCTGGTGCGGATCGCCTGGTCAAGATCGGTCGCGGTAATGTTCAGCCGGTCCTCTTCCGCCTCAATCAGGAAGTTCGACAGAATTGGAATAGTGGTCTTGCGCTCCACCACGCTTTGTGTCGCGGTAAGCTCCTTGACCAGGTCTTGACGGCTTACGGTAATCTCCATCGCTGCCCCCGACGCCACCGGCTTCTCGACTTCACTGTCCACTTTCGGCATGAGCCCACCCTCACTTTGCAACTGGCGAAGAAAACCCCATCACAGCAGATTCCGCGCTGGCCACACTTTACAACACCTTGCTGCCCATCGGAAACAACTGTGCTTTCTTCTTCTTGATTGTATTCACCTCTGGGTTAATATGCGCGTGGAAAACAGGGGTACATCTCTGGATTCCGGGGACTTGATGCTGCGCGCGTGCATTCCGGGAGATGAACGCGTCAGGGAAGGCGATGGCCGGTCGTCCGCGTCGGGAATCGCGGAGCGACGGGTATTAGGAAAAACGTAGAAGAATAAAGAAAAAAGATAGTAGTACCCGTCGTTCAGTAAGGAAAAGTGGAAAGAAGGGTGAACTGGTTTCGAGAGAGAGGCTTGCGTTTGTGTGAGGTTTTCTAAAACAGAGCTGTGCAAATGAGGGGATTTGGAAAACCCGGCAGCGGGCGGGAGAAAGCGGCCCAGGTTTCCCACGACTCCCACAGGGGAACGAAATTGGCCTGTGCAAACGGGACGATTTATGTGAAAAGCGTGTCCGCAGCCGCGTAGGGCAATAGCTTCAACGGTACGCGCGATACACAGAGGAGGTTTTCAGATAGCGTCCGCTTCGGATCAGCAGGGAGCTAAAAAACAGGGAAAGGAGGCCCCTAAAAATCACTCAATAATTCCCGCCAGCGCTTGCCGACAGAGAGAGCTTCCCGTTCCAGCACCTGCTCTGCAAGATGAACTGAGCTTATGTCCAGCTTTGACCTGAAGCGTCTTAAACTCGCCAGGTGGGGGGCATCAGGAATGGGCATCAATTTGGGGCGCCTTGAGCATGAACTGCTGCAAATGTCGACGGAAGATGCGCCGGGGCGAGAGTTCTGCGAGTCCATCTCGGAGTTGGCGCGGACGGGCCGGTTTGTGCAGTTACGCGAGGTGTTGCCGGCTATCGTGTACGACGAACTATGGTCCCGGTACCGGCAAGGCACAACAGCTTTTGTCACCGGATGGCGGCTGCTGGCGCAGGAGATGCGCCAGGGTTTTATTCAGCACGCGCGCCAGCGGCTCACTTCACTCACGAAGATGCAGTATGCCGGGCTCGAAGCGCCCACGCCGGCATGGCAGGATATTCAGCGCGCACTTGATAGCCAGCAGAACGATCTTCTGCGCACCGCATTTGCCTTGGAGTTGCTCGAACTGGTCGAGCCGGCCGTGCAGCGTGCCACTCATCTGCGCGAATGTGTAGTGGCCGCGCCGAGTTCGGAGGAGGCTGATCGCTATCTCGACGAAGCGACTCGCTGCTATTTCTTTGGCCTCTACACAGCCTGCGCGGTCATGTGCCGCTCTGTCCTCGAGGAGGCCATTAAGCAAAAACTGCCCTCATCGCTCACCAGGCAGATCCATTCGCACTATCGGAATACAGCCACGCTGGGCAACCTCTTGTATGAGGTGAACAACAATCTGCAAATGACAGGGTTCGATGCGGACTTTCCGCGCGTGGCCAACCTGGTGAATGATATCGGCAGGAAGGCGGTCCATCAGGGGCTACTCTCGGAAGATGAGGCCCGATCCTGCCTGCAAGACGCCCGTCAGGCCCTGCAACTCCTCCTGCGCGCATAATGCGGTTCAGCGCCGCATGAGACGCGCCTCTTATACTTGACTTTCCATGTCCTACTCAGCAGCCATCAATGAATTGAATGCCATGGCGCCGGAGCTGTATACGCATCCCGGCCAGCCTCGGCGAAAATTCTCGCTCAACGAGGTTCGCATCCTGCTGGCTGCGTTGGGCGATCCGCAGCGTCATATTCGCTCGCTGCTTGTGGCCGGAACCAACGGCAAAGGCTCGACGGCCGCCACGCTAGCCTCGATTCTGACCGCCTCCGGCGTGCGTGCCGGCCTCTACACCTCGCCCCACCTCGAGCGTGTCAACGAGCGCATCCGCATTGACCTCACAGAGATTGCCGACGATTCCTTCGCGCGGCTCTATTTTCGTGTTCACGATGTCGCACAGAAGCTCGTTGTCGAAGGCCGTCTGCCGCAGCATCCGAGCTTCTTCGAGATTCTGACCGCACAGGCGCTTGTCTACTTTGCCGAAGAAAAAGTGGAGTTGGCGGTGCTCGAAGTGGGGATGGGCGGCCGACTCGACGCGACCAACGCCGTCGATCCGCTACTCTCCGTCATTACGGACATCTCGCTCGACCACACGGAATGGCTGGGCTCGACCATCACCGCCATTACGCGCGAGAAAGCCGGCATCCTGCGCCGAGACGGGACGCTGATTACGTTGCCACAGCATCCAGAGGCCAATCAGGTGTTAGGCGAAGCAGTAGCCGAACTCGGCCTCCGTCGAGTGAGGGCGGAGGCTTACATTCCGCCCGCAGATGCAGACACCACCACTTCCAATTCTGTCGAAGTAATGGGTACGGAGATCGAGGTTACTTCTCCGCTCACCGGAGCTCACCAGCACCGGAATGTCGCGCTGGCCATTGCCGCTGCGGTCGAGTTGGCTTCTTCGCACGGCTTTCCCATCACGCCGATATCCATTGCGGAAGGGATTCGTCAAACGCGCTGGCCTGGACGGCTCGAGCGAATCGAAACGGGCGGCATGCAATGGATTCTGGACGTGGCGCACAACCCGGCCGGAGCCTGGGCCCTCCGCTCAGGGCTATCCGGATTGCTCACCGAAAACCACCCGCGGCTCCTTGTATTCAGTTGCTTGCGCGACAAGCCCTTTGCTGAAATGGCGCAAATTCTCTTTCCACTCTTCGATCAGGTGATTTTCGCGCCCATCCATTCGGCCAGGGCCACGCCAATGGAAGAGATGGAGGCTGCGGCCAGGGTAACGGGAACTTCGATCCTCAGCGCCAGCTCGGTCCACCAGGGACTGCAATGGGCGCGCGAACGCGGGCATGGCGGGACAGTTGTTGTCTCCGGCTCGGTTTACCTCGTGGGCGAAGTGCGCCCGCTGCTCCTCTCTGGAGGTCTCATATAATGAGACAACGTCCCAATCCTTTACCGAGGCTCTATCGCTGGCGAACCAACCTCATCCAGTCACCGCTCTTCGCCCTGATCACCGCAGCTTTCGGAAGCCTTTCGCTGCTGGTTTCAGTTGTGGACAAGAAAGGCAATGTGCAGCATAGGATCGCGCGAATCTGGGCGCGAGCCTGTGTATGGGCTTCAGGTTCAGGGCTCACGGTGATCGGCGCGGAAAACATGCGAAAGCACCCTGTGGCCGTCTACGCCTGTAACCACACGTCGTACATGGACGTGCCGGTGATCTTTGCCGCGCTGCCCTTCCAGTTTCGTATTCTTGCGAGAAAGCAATTATGGTCTATCCCATTCATAGGATGGTATTTAAATAGATCAGGGCAGATGCCTATTGATACCGCCAACCCGCACTCCACGCTCTCCAGTCTCGGCGCTGGAGCCAGGGCATTGCGCTCCGGTATGCCCTTGTTCGTCTTTCCCGAGGGCGGGCGCACCTCGGACGGTGAACTGCGGCCATTCCTCTCGGGCGCGGCGTACCTCGCCGTTCGCGCGCAAGTTCCGCTGGTGCCGCTGGCGCTCGGCGGAGTCTACGAACTGCTGCCGATTCACACTCACCACTTTTACCCCGGCGAACTGACTCTAAAGATCGGCGAGCCAATCGAGACCAAGGGAATGACCATCCGGCAGACCGACGAACTGACAGCGCGACTGCGTAACGCCATCCAGGAATTGCTGAACCAGCCTGTGCCCACCGCCGTGCGCGAAAGCGTCTAACGCTGTTGAGGCTGTAGATACTGGGCTTAGACTCTGCGGCGCAGCCTCCCTATCGCTTTTGGTGCCGGAGACCTTACACTGTTTCTGCCATGTGCATCCATGTTGCAATTGCCGAGCCTACTGGAGCCGATTCAGCTTACAACCAGCTGTCTTTGCCGCCCTATCTAGCCGCCCTTCGTTCGGCCGGGGCTACGCCTATCATCGTTCCTCTCCATGAACGGCCGGATCGTGTGGCCCGGCTGCTCGCTGGGGTACAGGGAGTGCTTTTGCCCGGCAGCAAGTTTGATGTGGACCCGCAAAGATATGGCGAAGATCCGATTCCGGAGTGCGGTGAGTCGGACCCTGCTCGAACCGCTGTTGATGAGCTTTTGCTCCAGGACGCCTTCAACCTGCACAAGCCGATCCTCGCCATCTGCCACGGTGTGCAGACCTTGAACGTGTGGCTGAACGGGTCGCTGATTCAGGACTTGAGGACCGCAGTCAATCACCGCCCAGGCCGGGATGTGGTCGAGGCCCACCCGGTACAAATTACACCCGGTTCGCGGCTGGCTAGCCTGGTTCCTCTCGGGTTTGCCGCCGACCCTCAGGTCAACTCCAGCCATCACCAGGCGGTTCATGTTCCCGGCGATGGTTTGTTGGTCAGTGCAGTTTCGCCGGTAGATGGGGTGGTTGAGGCAGTCGAATTGGACTCGCGCGAGCATTTTATTCTGGGAGTGCAGTGGCATCCCGAGCGGACCTACATTGAGAGCGCCTTCTCGCGCGCCATCTTCGCGGCGTTTGTGCAGGCTGCTACCGTATGGGAGCCGCGACAGATTGAAGAGTCGACCACGCCGGCATGAGCGAAACTCCAAATCCTCTCGGGATCCAGCTCAACAGTCTTCTGGCAAAGGCTGGCCAGGATGCGCTCGACACGGTTCTATATCAACGTTTCCAGGACTACCTCTCGCTTCTCCTTCGCTGGAACGCCCGCGTCAACCTGACAGCGATTCGCGACGAAGAAGGCATTGTCTCGCGTCACTTTGTCGAGTCGATTGCCTGCGCTCGCGCCCTGCCAGCAGGAATCGCTACACTGCTGGACTTCGGCTCCGGCGCAGGCTTCCCCGGAATTCCCATCGCGCTCTGCCGTCAGGAGATAGCTGTCACACTGGCCGAATCACAGGGCAAGAAGGCCGCTTTTCTAAGCGAAGCCGTCCGCATGCTGGGAGTCTCCGCAATGGTCCACTCCGGCCGCGCAGAGGCACTCCGTGCTGTCTTTGATTGTGTGACCCTGCGCGCCGTGGACAAGATGGTACTCGCCGTCCAGGCAGCATCAGAGCTGGTCCGTCCCGGCGGCTGGCTGGCGCTGATGACCACCACCACCGACCTTCCCGCGCTCCAGAAAGCAGTCAGAGCAGAGTTTTCCTGGCCGGAGCCTCTGTTGCTGCCCGGCGGAGACGACCGGCTGCTTGCGCTGGGAGAGCGTGACAGTGGGGCTAATCGGCGTTAGAGGGTTACGCTTTCAATCGGCCGCCGCGGGCTGGGTCGCGCTGGCCATGTCGGATAACCCATGTAGAAGACGAAGTTTGGCTGCCACGTGGCGTCCCCGAGAAGTTCGCCAAGCAGGCGAGCCCGCAGTGGCTCTTTTCCGAGCGCCCGCTCGTGGTCGATCATCTCCACCGCCTCATTGCAGGGCCGTCCGGCCACGGCATGCGCAGTAGCCAGCAAATGCGCACGTTGCCAGATTCGTCCTGTGCGCAGGCAGTCTTCCCGGTCATAGTGGTCCCGTACGGCAAGAATGCCGATCAAGGGTGCGCTCAGCATCAACTCCGAATACGCATTCTTTGGAACACGCGACTCAGCCCGCTTCAACATCCACAAAGGCATCATTTTGACAATGTCAGTCGTGATGGGAGGCAGCCCGGCCGCGTCAACCGCAAGGCCGTCGCGATACTTCTGAACCGCACTCCAGTTGGTCCGAAACCATCGCCTGCTGCCGCGATTTACCTCCGGGTCGGAATAGATCTCAGTGTTTGCCGCAGAGCTGATATCCACGATCTTATTGCGGTCTGCGTCCGCCGAAAACAGGAAAATCCTCACCCCCGAGTCGTCGCTAGCCAAGCTGCCCAACTTGTCGATGAACTGCGGCGGCAGGGGACTGTGGGGCAGAAATACGCTCCGATTTGTGTGGCGTCGGGGGATGGCATCATAGAGTTCGGACTGCTCGCGCTTGCCTGGAACAAGGTCAATGCGCGCCAGGAGTTGGGGCCCGGGATCGGCAGGGATCGGCGCTAATTTTGCCGGGAAGAGCGTCACGGCGGCCTGATATCCGTTGGCTGCCGCAGCCAGCATCAGGTTTTCCAGAGCGCAGCCGATTCCGATGTGTTCTTCGCGCAGATAAGGATCGAGCGCCCCGACATTTCTTCCAGTGTCGAGGTACAACTGAATCGATGAGCTTGTAACTTTAAAGAGCCAAGGCTGTGTATTGTGCGGACTAGCGGCCAGAATTGCAGCGCGCACCAGCGCGAGGGGTCCATGGTTTGAATCTTTGCGCCAGTCATTCCATGGCTCAAAAGCAGGGCCCTGGCCGGCGCTAAAGACGCCTTGATCGTAGGCACGCCAGACGCCGCCGCCCACGGCTAGGACGGTAGCAGCCCCCGCACTCTTCAGGAATAATCTGCGTTGGATAAAACACCTCTCGACGGAGCGTTGTCACGCGACGGCGCAGCTACACTCTAGCACCGAGGGGATCGAGAGCGGCTAATGTTCCACGTGGAACAATTTGGGAAGTCAGCCCGAGCCGAGAAATGTTCCACGTGGAACATTTCCCCCTTTAGCCTGAAATGGGCGTGGTATCAAATTAGGGCTAACGAAATATTCGTAGATTTCTTATTTGTAATTCCGCCGAAATCACGGAAGTTTTCCACCGATCTGCGCTTTTGAAGCTTGCCAGCCGTCCGCTTCCTAGTCTGTGACAAACCCCTTGCACTGCATGAGTTTGCCGTATTTTCGCCTCCTTTGCCAAAGAAGACTTTCCACAGGTTGGCGTGGTTCTCCACAGTGCAAGCGCCTATCCTCGAAGAGCCCTTCCCTTTAGTCTGGATTGCCATGGGTAAGATTCTCGGGCTCGTCAACCAAAAGGGCGGAGTTGGCAAGACCACCACAGCGATCAATCTGGCCGCCTGCCTCGCTATCGAGGGCCTTAAAGTCCTCCTCGTGGACTGCGATCCCCAAGCAAATTGCTCTTCTGGCCTCGGATTTCAGCGCGACGACAATCGCCACTCGATTTATGACGTGCTGATGGGCGACGCTCCGGCAGCGCAGGTGATTCTGCCCACAGAGATCGCTTTGCTCTCGCTGCTGCCCGGCTCGAAAAACCTCACCGGCGCCAATATCGAGCTGGCCGGGGCCGAGGACCGCGCACTACGCCTGCGCCGCGCGCTGGAGCCGATTCAGTGCAACTTCGACCTTATAATTCTGGATTGTCCGCCGGCGCTTGACCTCCTTACGCTCAATGTTCTGGCCGCGTCCGACACACTGATTGTGCCCATGCAGGCCGAGTACTTCGCCCTGGAGGGCATCTCGGAGCTGATTTCCACTCTGGAACGGGTCCGAGCCGCGTACAACCCTACGCTCACCATTGAGGGTGTCTTGTTGACCATGTACGACGACCGCACAAATCTGGCCCAGCAAGTGACGGATACGCTGCGCGAGTACTTCAAAGAGCGCCTCTTCCGCACTGTGATTCCGCGCAATGTGCGACTCGCCGAGGCGCCCAGTCACGGCAAGCCCGTGGCCCTTTACGATGCGCGTTCCCGCGGCACAGAGGCCTACTTCGAGCTGGCTGGGGAGTACCTGGCGCGCAACGGCATCAAGATTCCGCGCAAAGAAGGGCGTATTGCCGCCGAGCCGGAGGCGGAGGTCCATTTTTTACCAAGCTCCTGACGGCTGTCTCACTGCATTTCGTCGCACATGAACCTAACTCCATGAAAACAAAGTTCAAAAGCCCGGCCTTTTCCCCGGAATAAAGGATTGAGAACCATGACCATCGCCGCTATTGACCCTAAACGCCGCGCCCTGGGCAAAGGGCTGGACTCCCTGTTGCCCCGTGTCCCCGCAGCCTCGGCTCCATCCACCGCTGAGAATGAGGGGGGCAAGCCGCTCGAGATTCCCCTCGAGCAGATTGATCGCAACCCTTTCCAGACGCGTTCTCAGATGAATGAGGAGCAATTGGCTGAGTTGGCTGCGTCCATCACCTCAAACGGAGTTGTGCAGCCGGTGTTGGTGCGCCCGCTGGCCAGTGGCCGCTACCAACTGATCGCCGGAGAACGGCGCTGGCGGGCCTCGGAGATCGCCGGCAAGAAGACGATACCGGCGATTCTGCGCCAAGTCTCCGACGAGCAGGCGATGGAGATCACCATCGTCGAAAACCTGCAACGCGCCGATCTGAATCCGATGGAGCAGGCGCGCGCGTTCGAGCGGCTCTCTCGCGAGTTCCACATGACCCAGGAACAGATGGCGACACGAACCGGTAAGGACCGTGCAACTGTAGCTAACTTCTTACGTTTGTTAAAGTTGCCAGAATCTGTGCAGGCCCGCGTGGAGGCGGGTGAGCTGACCTATGGGCATGCGCGAGCGTTACTGGCTTTTGAACACGCGGAGGAGATGGAGATAGCGGCGAGACGGGTGGTCGGACATTCGCTTTCTGTTCGTCAAACTGAGAGCTATGTGGCGGGTTTGCTGCACCCTGAACGCGGCGCCAAAAAGGAGCCGAGACCTGATATCTCCATTGACCCCAATGTCCGCGAAGTGCAGGAGCGATTGCAGCGCGCCCTTGGCCTGAAGGTTCACATTGACGACCACAACGGGCACGGCAGAGTCATTATCGAGTACGCGCATCTGGAAGACTTCGATGGGCTGCTTGAGACGTTGGCGGGAGGGTAAAAGCAGGGAATAGGGAACAGGGAATAGACGAGCCACTCTGTCGTTTATCGGTGAGTTATAAAACACAAGACGGGTAATACCCCTCGCTAACTCCACGCGGCGACAGTTACAAACTCATGAGTTGGCTGGTAGCGGGCGATGAGTTGGGTGGCGGCAGTGATGGATGGGGCGCGGTTGGCCGCGGGGTCTGCGTGGTTTCCGTCGTGGAGGACGATGTTGGCCGCGTAGCCGTCGCGGGTCAGAGAGTCGATTTTGCGCATCAACCGCCGGGCAATCGCGTCGGGTGAGGGATTCTTCCAATCGGTGGTCATTGCGTTCCAGAGGACGGGAATCAGGTCGAGTCGTCGTGCGATGCGCAGCGTTTCGGGACGGCGCGCGCCAAAAGGCGGACGAAAGAAGCGGACCGGAGCGCCCGTAATCTGCTCGAGAGTCTGGATGGTGCGGGAAAGCTGCTCCTCGATGCGGCTGGCCGATGCCAGGGCTAGGTTGAGATGGCTCCAGGAGTGGTTTCCGATCTGGTGTCCTGCGGCAACGATCTGCCGTACCAGCGCCGGTTCTGCCTGCGCGTAGCGGCCGACAAGGAAGAAGGTCGCATGCACGTCGCGGCGGGCCAGAATATCGAGCAAGTGAGGCGTCCAGGCGGGATTGGGACCGTCGTCGAAGGTGAGCGCAAGTTCGCCGGGGCGCGGCGGCGCGATCAGCGTGGGGCCGAAGAGCTGCGACGCGGGCCACATGGCCGCATAGGCAAAGCCGCCCGCGGCCAAGCCCAATCCGGCGGTTGCGCCAAGCCCGGCAGAAATTCCTATGGACAATGGGGAAAACATTCTGCCTCTCAGTGTGACGCGCCGAGGGTGAGGACGGCAAGCTGAAAGGGAATAGGAGGTGTCCCACCCTAGCCGCATTGGAACGAAACGCAGGTTCTTCGACTGCGCGGCGCTCCGCTCAGAATGGCAGCGGCGGGGGTGGGGCACCCAGCGACGACGGGAGTTCGCGCATCTCACATGGCGTGCGATTCACTTGCGTCGCCGCCGCGCGATTCTGCTTGACATAGACTTCGCACCCACAGCAACATCAACAACGCGACCCTGGTTCGCAACGGAGGATATTCAATGCATCATCTGCACTTCAATCACATAGCAATACTGGTTGCCGCACTGTATCAGTGGATTCTGGGCGCGCTGTGGTATTCGCTGTTCTTTGCCAAGCCGTGGATGGCTCTGACCGGCCGCCAGAAAGGCTCGCGGCCCAAGGGCGCGGTTTTTGGGATGATCTCGTCGTTCATCGGTGGGCTGATCCTGTCGTTGATGCTGGCACATGTGGTGATCTGGTCCGGCTCGACAACCATTGGCTGCGGCGCTCTCATCGGGTTCATCTGCTGGCTCGGCTTCATTGCAACACCACTCTTTGCGGAGACGATCTACGAGCGGCGATCTTTCAAGCTATTAGCGATTAACCTGGGCTATTGGCTGGCGGCGCTGGTGGTGAGCGGCGCCTTGCTGGCTGACTGGCATTGAGATTTGCGGCTTGCTCTGCCACTACAATCGAGGCATGAGCAAACACGTCATCGCAACATCCTCGGCTCCTGCCGCTCTCGGCCCTTACTCTCAGGCTGTACGGGCGGGAAATTTTGTCTTCACTGCCGGCCAGATTGCGCTGGACCCGGTCACACAGCAAGTGGTGGCGAGCGGAATTACCGAGCAAACCACGCGCGTGCTGGAAAACCTCAAGGCCATTCTTGAAGCAGCGGGCACGAGCCTTGCAAAGGCCGTCAAGACGACCGTCTTCCTCAAGGACTTCAACGATTTTGCGGCCATGAACGCGGTTTACGGAAAGTATCTCGGCCCGGAAGGCGTTGCGCCGCCGGCGCGAACTACGGTTGAGGTCTCCCGCCTGCCCAAGGATGTGCTGGTGGAGATTGACGTGGTGGCGGAGGTCTGAAGTTCTGCTTCGTTCCAGAGGCCGTAAGCATCGAACGGGCGTTGAAGAAGCCGAGGAGGCACCCCATGAGCGAAGCGGGCAAAGAGAGCGAGACGCTGGAACCGATTGCACACACTGAGGCCGAATGGCGCGCGCGGCTTACGCCGGAGCAGTACAGGGTGCTGCGTGAAAAAGGTACTGAACGGCCATTCACCGGCATCCTCACGGAGAATCACGAGACAGGCAACTACCATTGCGCGGGATGCGGGGCGCTGCTGTTTCTGAGCGGGGCAAAATTCAACTCCGGCTGCGGCTGGCCCAGCTTTATGCTGCCCGCTGAGTCCAAAGCCGTCAACGAGCATGAAGATGGGAGCCTGGGAATGCGGCGCGTCGAGGTCACATGCGCCCGCTGCGGCGGGCATCTGGGCCACGTCTTCCCCGATGGTCCGCGCCCTACAGGACTGCGCTATTGCATCAACTCCGCGTCGCTCACCTTTGAGCGGGCAAAGTGAGATGCCGCCGCGCATTGCCATGGCTCCATAAGTGTCCGCGCGCATGATGGCTCGGAGAGGCTTTTGCCAAGAGCAGCAAGTTAGCCTCCGCTTCGCGGAGATAGCGAGTTAGCAAGTTGGCGGATCAAAAGGGCGGGAAGAGCGAGTCTGAGGTGGACGGCATGGTGGCCAGACGCGCGCGGCGGCGCGGCGGCTGGGGCTCGGGCGCGGCAAGCATGTTGGAGATCTCGCGGAGTTCAGCGCGCGCATGAGCGATGGTCGAAGAGACAGCATCCGTCTGGGTGGAGATTGGCTCGGTCTCGCCGACGACGGCGAGCGGCAACCGGGACTGGGGATCAGGCTGCGGGTCCG
>Ga0224558_1000664_pt1 | contig 39662 bp, 27 predicted proteins | sample 714S32024metaG_FD_180682 | JGI IMG/M metagenome (GOLD analysis project Ga0224558, IMG submission 180682) | Peat soil microbial communities from Stordalen Mire, Sweden - 717 S3 20-24 | ecosystem: Environmental > Terrestrial > Soil > Wetlands > Peat | place: Sweden: Norrbotten County, Stordalen... | reverse complement strand
AACATCGTCACCCAGTCCTTCACGGTCACCGTCAACCCGGTTAATCAGCCGCCCACGCTTGACCCGCTGGCCAACGTGACCATAAACGAAAGTGACGGCCAGCAGACGGTCAACCTGACCGGCATCTCCTCGGGGGCTAGCAACGAGCTGCAGACGCTCACGGTGACTGCCTCTTCGAGCAACACGGGTTTGATCCCCACTCCGTTAGTCAACTACACGAGCCCGAATACTACAGGCTCGATTACTTTTACTCCCGTGCCTACCGCCAACGGCTCGGCCACCATTACCGTGAGCGTTAACGATGGTGGCGCCAGCAACAATATTGTCACCCGCACGTTCACGGTTACGGTTAATCCGGTCAATCAGCCGCCCACTCTTAATGCGCTGGCCGACATGAGCATCAACGAGAACGCCACGCAGCAAACCGTCAACCTGTCCGGCATTACCTCCGGCGCAACCAACGAGGTGCAGACGCTCACGGTGACCGCCTCTTCGAGCAACACCGGTTTGATCCTGACGCCAACGGTCACATACACTAGCCCCAACACTACGGGCACGATCAGGTTCACGCCGGTGGCCTACGGTTTTGGCTCCGCCATCATCACTGTGACGGTCAACGATGGTGGTGCCAGCAACAACGTGGTTTCGCGCACGTTTACGGTCACGGTCAACCCGGTCAACCAGCCGCCCACGCTCAACGCGCTGGCCAACGTCAGCATCAACGAGAACGCGGGCCTGCAAACGGTCAACCTCGCAGGCATTACCTCAGGCGCGACCAACGAAGCCGACTTCCTGACCGTCACCGCCTCCTCGAGCAATACGGGCCTCATTCCTACCCCCACGGTCAACTACACCAGTCCGAATACCACCGGCTTGATCACATTCGCTCCCGCCAACGATGCTAATGGCTCGGCCATTATCACCGTCACCGTTAATGATGGTGGGACGAGCAACAACATCGTGTCGCAGACCTTTACGGTTACGGTCAACCCGGTGAACCAGCCACCCACTCTGAATCCGCCGGCCGACATAACCCTTAACGAGAATGCCGGGCAGCAGACCGTCAACCTCTCGGGCATTACCTCCGGCGCGGCTAACGAGAGTCAGACGCTCACGGTCACCGCGTCTTCGAGCAACACGGGGCTGATCCCGACTCCGGCGGTCACTTACACGAGCCCCAATACGACCGGCTCACTCCGATTTACACCGGTTACCAACTCGTATGGCGCTGCGACAATCACCGTTACGGTCAATGATGGCGGAACGAGTAATAATATCGTCTCCCACGCCTTCACGGTCACCGTCAACCAGGTCGACACGCCGCCGACCATCTCCAGCATTACCAACCGGATTATCGCTGTGGACGCGTCGACGCCGGCGATCCCATTCACGGTCGGCGACGCCGAGACGCCCGCGGCGAATCTCACCTTATCGGGCAGCTCGGACAATCCGACCCTGGTGCTGCTCGGGGACATCGTGTTTGGCGGCAGCAACAGCAATCGCACTGTGACCGTCACGCCTGAGCCAGGGCAGACCGGCGTCGCGAACATCACGATAACCGTCAGCGACGGCACGGATACCGCGAGCAGCGTCTTCCAATTGAGCGTGCGGCTGCGGCCGGCGCCACCGGGAACCTTGCGCATCGCGAGTACGGGGCCCTGATCAGCGAACGGCTGCTGCCGGCAGCGAATTTCGCGAAGAATAGCAATCCCGGGTGGCACTTCCGCCCGGGATTTTACTTTCAGTGACGCCCGCGGCAGGTTCCGAAGGGCACAAGGTGTTGCCAAGACCTATACCTGCACTGGAACTGCCACCATGTACTAACGAGGTAGTAAGCCTATTGATTGGGTGGGGTTAGGGTATGTTGAGGGTGCGGGGCCTGGGCGGGACGCCTCGGACTTCCGGTTTCCTGCAGGAAAGGGCATTGAAAGCCAAGCCGGATGTGCTAAAACCCGCAGGCATGAACATCAATCGTCGGCATTTCCTGAAGGCAACGGGGCTGAGCATGGGCACGCTGGGTTTGGCGGAGTTGTCCGCGGAAGCGGCTGCTGTGGGACAGGCGAGCTTTGTCGTGCGGTCCCCGAAGATGCATATTGGCCTGGTCACTTACAACCTGGCGGAAGGTTGGGATATTCCAACCATCATCAAGAACTGCGAGGAGGCGCAGTTCGAAGGAGTGGAGTTGCGGACGGGGCATGCCCACAAGGTTGAGGTGAATCTTTCACCGGAACAGCGCGGGGAGGTCCGGAAGCGGTTCCAGGACTCGAAAGTCCAGTTGATGGGGCTGGGCAGCACGTTCGAATACCATACGCCCGATCAGGCCAAGCTGCGCCAAGAGATGGAGGCGACCCGGAAGTATATCGTTCTGGCGCAGGACGTGGGGGCCACGGGGATCAAGGTGCGGCCCAATGGGCTGCCCAAAGAAGTGCCGTCGGAAAAGACGCTGGCCCAAATCGGGCACGCCTTAGGGGAACTGGGCGACTTCGCGCGCGACCATGGCCAAGTCATCCGGCTGGAAGTTCACGGTACTGGGACGGCGTTTCCTCCGCGGATCAAGACCATCCTCGACGCAGCGAACCATCCCAACGTCGGGGCGTGCTGGAACAGCAACGCGTCCGACCTGGACGGCGAGGGGTGGGACTACAATTTCAACCTGCTCAAGGACAAGATCTTCTCCGTTCACATGCGGGACCTGTACCTGGAGGACTATCCATTCCGCAAGCTGCTCACGGGGCTCAATGAGATTAAGTGCACGGGTTACTGCCTGGCGGAGATTCCGGCCAGCACCGACCCGGTGCGGGTGATGAAATATTACCGGGCTTTGTGGCTGGCCTACCAGGGGCTGTTGTAAGCCGGCCGCCAGTGCTCGTTATCGCGCAAGACGATTACTGGGGTAGCGGCCTTGCGTGCTCTGTTGTTTGGGATCACGGCCGTTGTGTTTGGTCGTGCCGATCGGTTGCTGCCCTAAACGGGCTGGCGGCGGCGAGATGAGGCAAGTCGCCGCCCAGAAAACTCCCGCGGTAATCTTCAACTTCCAGCAAATGCTGCGGTTGCTGCTGTTCGCCCCGGCGGATGAGATACTTCAGTTCGTCGAGGTTGTGTGACCAGCGGACGCCGTTGAAGAATGCGGCGCCGGCGAACTGAGTTTTGTAAAGCGCGTTTGGCCGGTAGCAGGAGCCGAGATAAAGAAAACGGAATCCGCGCTGGGCAAAGAGCATGACGGCCGAGGTCATCATGAACATGCCTAGATTGCGGTGAAAGTAGTTGAGGTCGTAAAAGGCGTAATAATAGAAGGCCATGGCGGCCGGCTCCAGATAGAGGGTCACAGTGCCGACCTCGGCGCCGGACACGGTGTCCGTGAAGAGGAGCAGGTGGGAAGTAATCCTGGCGTCAAACAGAGCATCCAGCCGCGCATACGACATCACGTCCTTGCCGAATCTGATGTCCGCGTATGTCTTGTAGGCTTCGCGCCGTGCAGGGGTGTAATCAAATTCCGCGCGCGGGCAGAGCTTGGCTGCCAGACCTGTGCCCTTGCGCAGGATGCGGCGGTTTTCGGAGGAAGGACTGAACTTGTGCAAATCAACGCGCACCTGGCGGCAGAGATAAAACCGGTCCAAGTGCCGCGAGGAGGGGAGGAAGCCGTGATCGAAGAGGTTGGCCGGGGTTTCGTGAGGTTCAGGAAAAGCCCAGATTGCGTATGGGAAGATGTAGTGAGAGTAATCAACCGCCGCCTCGGAAAAGAGGAGTTTCATGGGCGATAAACCCTGGGCAGGCGCGCGCGCCAGCCGGTAAGCACGTCATAGGAGACAGAGCCCTTTAATCGGGCAACCTCATGGACGGAGATTTCCTCCCCGCCTTGACGGCCCATCAGCACGGCCTCATCCCAAAGCTGGGTGGCAGGGATATCGGTGATGTCCACCATGAAGGCATCCATGGCAACACCCCCAACGATCGGCGCGCGCTGGCCGTGGAGCAGCACGAAACCCTGATTGCGCACGCGGGGGAAGCCATCGCCGTAGCCCACGGGGAGGACCGCGATCCGGCGAGGCGAGGGGGCCGTGTAACGCATGCCGTAGCCGACCGAGTCGCCGGGATGCAGTTGTTGGATGGCGGCGACGCGGGCCTTGACGCTCATGACGGGTTCAATGCCGTCCAGCCGGCGGCAAACAGCGGAGGGATAGACCCCCAGCGGCAGGATTCCGAGCCGGACCATATCGAAATGGGCTTGCGGCAGGTCCAGGAAGCCGCCGCTATTGCAGACGTGCCGAAGTTTGACCTGGATGCCTCTCGCCGCCAGGTTGGCTACCGTTGTGTTAAACCGCGCCAATTGCAGCAACGCGAAAGTTTTGTCCGCCTCATCCGATTGAGCGAAGTGAGTGAACACGCCTTCCAAGACCAGCGACGGGGTGGAGCAGATAAGTTCTGCCAGCGGACAAGCTTCGTTCCAGCGCACGCCGTAGCGGTTCATCCCAGTATTGAGCTTGAGGTGCACGGGGACGCGTTCGCCGGCGCGGGCCGCAGCCTGGCCAAGCTGGGCCGCTGAGTGTGATTCGCTGATGCAGCAAGTCAGGTCGTGAGCGACGCACCAAGGCAGTTCGGATTCGTGCCGGTCGCCCAGGAGCAGCATGCGGGCGCGGATGCCGCGCTCCCGCAACGCGACGGCCTCTTCCACGGTGCTGACCACCAGGAAACTCGCCCCGCAGGTCAAAGCCGTCTTGGCGACTGCCAAGGCTCCGTGGCCGTAGCTTTCATCTTTGACAACGGCGGCAAGCTGGACGCCGGCGGGCTTGGATTGGAAGATGAGTTCGAAATTCCGCTTGAGGTTCGCGAGGTCAATCTCGACCCAGGCGGGGCGTGTGGGGAGATCGGAAACAGGTCCTTCCGGGGTCTTGGCTAGCGGCAATTTAGTCGGGGCGACGGCCGGCGAACCGTCCAGGGCTGCGGTTGGAGGTTCCAAATTGGTTTGAGGGATGGCGGACATACTTGTGGAAACAGTTCGATGAGTCGGACGAGGAGAAGGTGTTGAACGGCTTATGGATTCCCGGGTGGCCAGAGGCTTTGACCGATGTCCTGGCGGTAGTAGCTGCCAAGACTGCGAATCTTGCGGATATTGGCGTAGGCCGTCGAAACGGCGTCGTGCAGGCAACCACCGAAGGCAACCACATCGGCAATGCGGTGGCCGGTGGTCAACAATTCCCCGCTGCTGTTGCGGGTGACTTCGTTCCACCAGACATCGCAATTCAAGGGTTCGGTGACTTCCACCGGCAATTGCGGTCCTTGGACTTGCACGTAAGGGTAACCATACCCCGCTAGCGTAATCGAGCAACCGAACTCGCGGCCGGGGACGAATTGGGGCGTCAGCTTCTTGTCTTGAGCGGCCCGGAGCAAGGTTTCGACGGGGTTGGACAGTAGGCGCAACAGCATCGCTCCGGAGGTGACGCCAATGCGGATATTGTATTCGATGACGTGCCATCGGTCGTTTCGGCGGACGGCGGTTACTTGGATAGGGCCATGGTAGTTGACCTCGCGTAACCAGGGTCGGAGCGGATGGAGCAGTTCGCGAGCTAGGCCGTAACGGTCGTCAGGATCGAGTTCAACCAGCCCGCCCAGAGGCGCGCCCGCGACGATTCCCAGGTTTCCGGCGAAGGCGCGTTTGTACTCCTGGTTGGTCACCAGCGAATAGATCTCCCCGGCGCTGACGAACGCGATATGGCCGGCCTCGCAGCGACCGAGATACTCCTGCAGGAAGACCCCTTCGGCGTAGTCGAGGTGCCGAAGCCAAGAACGCGTGTCCTGAGGCGATTCGCACAGGATCGTGTGGATGGGGCTGGTGGGCGAGCAGAGCGGATTCTTGATGACGAACGGCCGGGGGTTTTGTCTGAGGACCTTCTCGGCTTCCAAGCGGTTGCGCGCGATGTGCGACTCTGGGAATGGAACCTTGAACTCGCGGCAGAGCTTGCGCGCGAAATCGCGCTCGCGTTCGATCCTCATCGCCTCGCACGTGGGCGAGAAGATGGGCACCTTTGAAGCTAGCAACTCGTCCTGCCAGGGAGCTTGGGCCCAATCAATTGACATCGGCACGACTAGATCCACGCCCTGCTGCTTCAGGAGCGGGAGCGGCGAGGGAAACTGGTTCCGGTGATACGTCGGTCCGGCCAGCGAGGGCGGGTAGTGGGCGTAGTCCCGCGTCAGGTAAGTCGAGACTCTGGCTCCGGCATCCTTCAGGATTTGGGCCGTGCTATAAGCAAAGGCACCCACCCCGAGCACCATGACGGAGACGGGACGATGGACCAGATTGCGCCGCGGTTTCACGAGTTCTGGATTATACAAGAGCGCGATCCCTAGACAAGTGGCAGAGAGAGTCGGACTTTTCAGCGCTCCCGCGATTTCCTTTACGAGACCAAACATCCCGGTGGAGTAAGAAGGGCGAGCTGTCCTCTCGGAGTGTGCCTTTGTCTATCCCTACTAGTCGCATCCACCGGGAGCCGGGTTGGACCACGGATCGAGCCTGCACAACTAAGCCGGCTGTCACAATCTACCGGCCTCCGGCGCCCTGCCGAACGGCGTAGAGGTGTGTCATCGTGGCCAGGTACAGCACTCCATTCGCGGCGACGGTGGTCGAGCTAATGGGGAGGCCAAGGTCTATCGTGCTGAAGACCTTCTTTTCTTTGCTCGCGGCGAAGATGTAGAAGGACCCGCTGCGGGTGCCGAGATAGACTTTGCCGTCGGCGGCCAGGGGGGACGCCCACGCCTCGCCTTGCAGTTCGTGGGTCCAATAAGGTTTGCCGGTGTCCGCGTCCACGCAATGGAGGATGTGCCCGCAGTCGGCGATGAAGACGAGGCCATGGTAAACCGCTGGCGTGGACATGACGTGCTTTTGCAACGCGTAGGACCAAACCAGGCCGTTGGTGGTGATGTCGCCGGTGCGGGTGGCGTCAATGCACCTGAGCCAGGCTTCGTTCTTGCCCCACCAGATGTCGCCGCCGCCGGCGACGTAGAGGCGTTTGTCGTGAAAGACGGGCATGCCGAAGAAGTCGCTGGGGCTCTCGTGGCGATTGCTGTTGTAGCGGTGGACGTTGGTCTTGGGGGCGCCGGGGTCGAAGTCAAACTGCCAAACCTTCCCAAGGAAGACGGGGGGATGCGGTGGTGGAGAGCTGGAGAGCTGGAGAGCTGGAGTATTGGAGTGTTGGGCTGGCTGGTCGGGTCTCAACACTCCATTACTCCTATACTCCATCACTCCGTTGCTCCCCGCCTCCATCACCCCATCCGGAAGCGGCTCGAACGCATAGACGATCCCGTTGCCGGCGGCGAAGAAGACCAGGGGCCGGCCATTCACGGTGGCCATGGAGGGCGCCGACCAGGTGCTGTGGAAGATGTTGGGGGCGATGTGCTCGTTGTCGCGCGCGAGGAGGTGGCCGGTGTGCTTATCGAGGACGACGAGGCTTGGGGCGTCGGGCGTGCGAATGCGCCGGTGCGTGTTATCCACGCCGGTGCCGGTGTTAAGGTATAGATGATCGCCGTGGATGAGGATGGAGCTGTGGGCGGCATCATGCGACCAAATCCCGGCCTCAGTGGGGAGATCGAACTGCCAGATCGTCTTCGGGCCGGTCGCGCTGGGCGGCGTGTTCGTGCCAGAGCCTACGGTTACGGGCGGTGGCTCGACGCATAGCACGACGCCGCGGTTGTTGACGAAATAGACGCGGCCACCCTCGACTGTGACGGGGGAGGAGATTCCGCTGTTGGGCCAGTCGAAGTAAATGTCCTCGTCGCGCTTGGGGTAAACCAACTGCCAGAGGAAGCCGCCGGTTTTTTCGTCGAAGCACATCAAGACGCCGCGGTCGCCTTGCTGGGCGGGGTCGCGCGGGTGGCCGTTGTTGGTACCGATGTAGATGCGGCCGCCGGCGACGACGGGCGAGGAATGGGTTTCCGTGCCCAGTTCAGCCGACCAGAGGATGTTCCGGCCGGTTTGGGGATCGAAAGACTCGGGCAGTCCCGTTTCTTCCGAGACCATGTTGCGCGACCAGGCCTGGCCCCATTGCGCCTGGTCGGCGGCGCGGGCTGGAAGGAGCAAAGCCCCCCAAGCGAGCGCGCTGAATAGCAGAGGGCAGAGCAAGTTTCGTTTCATCGGTTGCGCGGGAAGAGAGAAGCCGAAGCGATTCACCGGCACAAGAACAACCTGCGGCTTATCGCGAGATATCCGTTTGCTTCAAGGTGCGGAACTGGTGGCGGCGGAGGGCTTGTTCGGCGAGGTCGTTGTCCTCCATACTGAGGGCGAGGATGGATTTGCCCTGCGGGTGCGGGATAAAGGAATAAAGGTAGTTGATGTTCAGCTCGGCTTCCAGCAGGGCGGCCATAAGGCGATTCAGTTCGGTCGGGCTGACCTCGACGACTACCAGCCTGCTTTCCGTGAAGCAGAAGCCCTCGCGCGCCAGGAGTTCGCGCGCGCGGTCGGGATCGTCTAGCACCACGCGGATGATGGAGCTTTCGGTGGTGTCGAGCACTATCAGGGCGAGCACATGAACTTCGCGCGCGTCCAACAACGCAATCAAATCATGCAGGCGGCCCAGACGATTGGGCGTGAACACGGAGAATTGAATCACCGGGTCGGGTCGTCCGGCCTTTGCGGTTTCTGTCGCCATAGGCCAAGTTTAGCACAAGACGAGCCGGTTGCAGGTGTGGATCTGGCTAAGCCGGGACTCGTTCCCACGGCCAGCGACAAAGTCGGGGATAAGGACTCCAATCTGAAGCTGTAGGAGACGACGTAAGGAGTCTCTAATCAGCACGTTCCATCAGAGACTCCGTACGTCGTCTCCTACAATGACTTACGAAGACTTTGTCTTTGGCCATGCTCGTTCCACTGCAAGGTGAGAGCAGTGGTTGCGATCGGAAGAAAGCGACGGTTCAGGATTGCGGGTTTCCCTGGGCCTTCAACTGCTCCCTGGAGGCGGCCTCAATCGTTTTGGCGGGGTCCGCCGCGCGCTTGCACGCAGGGAGAACGAGGCAGGCGAGCGCCACCAGCACTTTGCCGGTTAGGCGAACCACGGGCGGGTGCGCTTGGAACCAGGACCAGAAACTACTGTGTACACCCGCCGGGCGAGCTTGGCATCTTCCTCGATCTGCCAGTCGAACATGCCGACGAGAATGAAGTCGGCGCCGTTGTTGAAGGCATAGGGGAAAGCGGCGCGGGGCTGGACGGCCCCGGCAGCCAGGATCTTAAAGGCGATCCAGGGCTTCTTGACGGTGGCCATGAAGTTAATGACGGCCTGAGGGTCATTGCACCAGGAGTTGTCATGCGCGCCGAGCGGGTCTTTGTCTCCTGGGGCAGGAGCGGTGAAATAGTCGTGCGAGTGGAGGGTCTTCTGGTAGAAGTCCACGTCCAGCTTCCTCTTCTCGCACTCAACGATCACGGCCAAGTCGTGCGCGCCCACGCCGGCGAGGCGTTTCCTGGATTTGATCAACTGCACGGTCTCCCCGACCTTGTCAAATTTGCCTTCCTTAAGCAGCGTCTCGGCGGCATCGCCCGTGAGGTGGATGCCAGCGGCGCCCTCATCAATTGCCTTATTGATTTGGGAAAAGCCGCCACCGGCATCGAGTCGGACCTGGGCAATCCACTTCATTTTGCCGCCGGCCTTCCAATGATTGAAGATGTGGGAGTTCTCCTGCATCACCCAGGTGTTGATAACGGTGATGCCATGAGCTTCGCCGATTTCGAGGGTCTCGCGGATTTTGGCGTCGGTGTTGTAATGCCGCATGAGAGCGGAGACGTAATCGAGGTCGCGCGAGTGCGACCAGCCGCCGATGAGGTTGCCGCCCATCATCAGGCGGCTGAATTCCTGGTCTCCAATTTTGCCCATGGCCATCTGTTCTGCGCCAGAGGAGGCCGGAGTGCCGGTCGCCGCTGGGGTTGCGCCCGTCGAGCTGTTTTGACCGCGCAGGGCCAGGGGGACCGCCGCGGTGGCAATGAGGGATGATTTAACGAAGCCGCGCCGTGAGATTTGCCGTGTCATGGTCCGAGCCATAACAAATCCGGCGGTGGGTGTCAAGGCCAATCGTTTGACGAGCGCCTCAGCGCCTCAGCAAGGAAGAGACGGGTTGGCAGTGCCAGTCAGAGGTGGAGGCTTGTTCGCTTTCGCCCGCAATTGGGAGATCGCCTGCTGGTGGTCGTAGCTCTTTCGGTGCTCATCCAACCGATAATAAAGGCGGGCCAGGTAACGATGGATGGCCAACTCGCCGGGCTTCATAGCCAGCCCATGTTCAAAAGCCAGCGCTGCGCGGGCGGGCTGGTTTAATTGAGCGAGTACTGCGCCCAATTGAAAATGGGCCGCGGGATAGTGATGCTGCAATCCGACGGCACGCAGCGCAAGTTCCACAGATTCTTCGAACTTATGCTGCCGCATTAAGGCGACGCTCAAGCCGTAACAGGCTTCCGCGTGGTCGCTATCTAGTTCGAGGACCTTGCGGAAGGCGGCTTCGGCTGGGTTGAATTGGCGCGTGGCCAGGTAGGCGCTGCCCAGACGAAGGTAAATCTGAGGCATGGTGGGCGCGAGCTGTTCGGCTTTGTGCAAATGGACCAGGGCGGCTTCGGTGTGTCCCTCGGCCTCAAGCAGGCTGCCCAACAGGAGTTGCATGGCGGGCGAATTCTCGTTCAGGTCCAAGAACTTCTCCAAGAGCGCTCGGGCCTGAGGGAGGTTGCCCGCCTTGAAATAGGCCTGAGCCAAAGGGAAGGCGTATAGTTTGTCTCCAGGGTGGGTGCTGAGAAGTCCTTCAAAGATCTTTGTCGCTTCAGAGGGACTGCCATACTGCAGCAGTGAGAGGCCGAGGTGAAATTGCAGATTGTCAACCACCTGGCTGACAGCTTTTTGCGCGTCAGCATCGGGTGGTTGAATGTAACCAAGGTCAACCAACTGCTGCAACGCCTGTTGAGCCGCCACAGGATCCTGCCGCAAGTCGGGGGGATGCATCCCCGCGTCTCCAGGAACGCTCTCCCAGGTGGGAATCCGCTTGATCTTTGGGGGCGTTTCAAACGCTTGAATGAGCGGCTTGCCATCCATGTCTTCCCCAACGGGCAAGCCGAATACCGTGAGAATAGTGGGAACGATGTCGAGCAAGGAACTGCCGTAGATGCGCTCATCGGCCAGGACGCCGGGACCTTTCAGGCAGAGAATCCCATGGGAGCGATGCCAGGCGGTCGGGTCATCGAAGGCGCTGGTGCCGGGGCGCGGCCGAAGATGGTCGCTGAGGAATCCATGATCGGAAAGAAGAATGACGGTGGTTTCCGGACCGGCAAGCTGGAGCAGCCGCTCGAGCATCATGTCATGGAAGCGATAGGCGCCCGTGACCACGTCTTTGTAGGTTTCAAACTCCCTTTCGCCGACCCCTGCCATGCGCGGCGGATGAAAAGGCATGAAATAATGGCCCATGATGTCGAGGGCATTGTAGTACACCGCCATGAAATCCCACGGTTCATTTTCCATGAGCCAAGTGGCGATCGCGTGGACACTGGCGCATTCAGCCAGATGCTTCCTCAGGGCGTTAAGACGTTTTTGCTCTGGCTTCGACGATTGGTCAATTTCTGCGCCGCGCGGAATGAACGGCTGGAGATGTGGGCCGACGATTTCCAGCGGGTGTACGCGGAACTGCGCCAGCTTTTGAGCGAGGTGTTCCGGATGAACACTCTGCGGAGTGATGGGCCAGTTAGCCATTTGCCCGACGGGCGGCATGCAAAAATGGTTGCTGACGCAGGCGCCGTTGATTGGTTCGGCCGGATGGCTGGCAAACCAACCTATGACATGGCTCCGAAATCCAGCCTGGGTCAAAATGTTCCAGATGGCTTTGCATTTACGCGAAGTACTGCTGACAGGACGAATCCCGCTTCCATCCGGCCTTGGCTCAACGAAGCCCAGAATGCCGTGCTTTTGCGCGAGCTTTCCCGTGGCGATGGAATTCCAGAGAATCGGCGAAAGGGCAGGAACGAGGGTCCCGATGTTGCCCATGACGCCTTGGTTGATGAGCTGATCGAGCGTCGGCATCAGTCCGGCTTCCAGAAGCGGATTGATTATCTTCCAATCGGCGGAATCCCACCCGATCAATAACACCTTCTTGGCCATGGGTTGTTAAACGCAATTATTCAAACAAAAACTCCACCAACCAATACTGGAAGGTGGAGTCAGTGGGGCAATGAAACTCTGCAGGTCAAGCCGCTGTACGCTTGCGCCAGGCAACCAGGCCCGCTGCTCCCGCCGCCAGGCAGCCCAGAGCGAGTGAACTCGGCTCCGGGATAACTCCGGTCAGGATGCCGGCACCTGAATCATCGTAGGCCCAATCCACTATGGTCGCAGGAAAACCCTGGGTCGGACCGCCGGTAATGCGAATCCAACCAAAAAGTGGATTGTTCAAAGCATTGAGGAATTCGACGCCCATAAACGCCGTGGTACCAGTGAACTCCGGAACCATGGTCTGGTATGTGCCCAGCAAAGAGGAGCCATCCACCATTACCCCCAGGCCTAGAGCTGCGACGTGATGCGCTCCATTAAAGACCGCTAGGGCGCCCCCATCACCATAAGCCCATCGCAGATTGCCGGCTCCTGACCCATAAAAATTAACATCCCAACCAGGCAGAACCGTATTCAATCCCTCGTCTGGCCCCGTTCCCGAACCGGTTGGAATAAAAGAGGAACCCGGCTTCGTCAGATCAAGGTAAATGCCTCCGGCGCCATTGGTCGTGGGCACGCTGAGGTTCTCGAGGCCGCTATAGACGACGGCTGCGTCGGCTTTTTGGGCGGCCATCATGGCCGCTGTCAACAAAAGCGGAACAGGCGAGGAAATGACGGTTTAATTGGGTATCGAGCTGTCTTGGCAGGAGAGATGTCTTCATGGGTTTCGAGTTTGGCATAGATGGGGAAACAAGTAGCAAAAAGCCCAAATCAATGCAAGAGAAAACTACAGTTATTCTCTTGCCGAGTCGGAGGTTCGATAGCCAAAACCGAACTTGGCAAAGCGACGCTGGGGAGAATGCAGAATGCACAAGAAGGGCGGGCAAGGGTAGCTAAAGCCACTGGGTAGCCATATGCCACGATGTAGTAACGATGTAGTAACGATGTAGTAACGAGGTAGTAACGAGGTAGTAAGCCAAGCGATAGCCACCCACATGCGACCTTCATGCGACCCTGAAGCCACCGCAAAGCCAGCGATGGCCGATCGGCGTTAGACAATAGCCAATCCTCAAAGCCACACCGAAGCCACTTCACAGGCACGGGAAAGCCCGGGATTTGGGGCAAGGTGCTGACCGGCGTGCTGGTGGTTCTGGGGGCTTAGCGAAGGCGCTGGTCGAGGTAACGGTAAGCGGCCTCGCGCACCTCTGGAGGGAAGTCGTGTTCGCAGTCGGGATGAACGACTTGGAGGTTCTGTGGGACGCCGTAAATCAGATAGACGGCAGAAGCGGCTTTCATCACCTGGTCCACACTTTGGCAGCGGAAGTTGGCATCGTGGAGCGGGGCGCTGACGAAGACGGGCCGCGGGGCCAGCGCGCCGATCAGCTCGTGAAAGTCGAAAGGAATTTCCGCAAGGCTCCCTCGATAATCCGCCAATCGAGGCAGGTAGCGGGTTTGGCACCAGCCGCGGCCGGATTGCCAATTGGCGGGGTCGCCGCCGTAGTAGTCGAGGAAGGAGTCGAAGCCGCAACTGGATACTACGACCTGGATACGAGGGTCAAAGACGGCGGTATAAATGGCGTTGTGCCCGCCCAATGAATGGCCGATGGCGCCGAACCTCTTCTTGCGAACGAAGGGCAGCGAATCGAGCAAGTCCAGCCCGCGGATGTTATCCCAGATGGCTTTCATGGTGCCGCTTCGGTAGCCGAGGGCGTTGAGGTCGGGCTGGTAGCCGGCCATGATGGGATAGGACGGGGCGAGCACCACGTAACCGCGCTCGGCGAGGTCGCTGCCGTAAGCGCGGTAGTTGGCGCGGAGTTGCTCCGCGACTACGCGGTAGCCGTATTCCATGTCGGTCGGGTGCAGCGCCAGCACGGCGGGGAACATTCTTTTCGCACGCAGGGCTGCTTTTGGGATCAGCAGATAGGCAGGGACCCGTGAGCCCGGCTCCGTGGCAAAGGTAATGGACCGGCGCACATAGGAACCACAGTCTGTTTCCTGCTCGGTTTGGAGGTCCAGTGGGCAGCGCTTTTCGTGGCCGGGCAGGGGACCCATCACCTCGGTCGTGCCGCGAAGGATTTCGGCGCGGCGCTGCTGCCAGTCGGCCTTGGATTTGACGGGGGCAACCGCGCCGGTGCGGTCATGGAAGACGAGGAGGTTGGTGCGCGGGAGGCGTGAAATGGCGGGGGGCAGGTCGGCGGCGGCGAGGGTGGGCCAGGGAACGAGGAGTGTCAGAAGGAGAGCGGCGAGAGGAGGCGCTTTGTCGGTTCGGGTATGACGTATCCTGTTGCCCTTGGTGGGTGAATTGCAGGTTGGGCGAGTTTGGGGAATTGGCGTCTTGGACGGAGGCAACTCGCCGCGGCTTTGGGGGTGGGCGGCGTGATCGGAAAACGGCAGGGGACTGCCTCAGTCCAAGACGCTGGCGCGGCAGGCGGGAGACTCTGGGGTCACGAGACGTTGCTGGGTTAGGGGGCGTCGTCGGGCTCGTCCACTTTCCACTCATGGACGCCGGCGGCGAAGTTGGGAGGGAGTTGGACGAGTAATCGCAGGGCGGTGGTCTTGACGGGGGCAAAACGCACGGTGCACCATTGGTCCTTGGACACCTGGTAGTTCTCTTTGGCAGCTACGGCTTTCCAGTCGCCCTGGTCAAGGTATTCGATGTGCCACGAGGCGGGCAGCCGGCACTCGCCGCGGCCGGTGTCATCGAACCAATAGGCCCTTGCGCCACTGATCTGGACTGGCGTCTTCCAGGTGTATTGTGCCCATTCCTGAGTGCCTTTGTGCGGCCACCAGTGGCAAAGCGCGCCTGGCTGTTCGCTGCTGTTGGCGGGTACCTGTCCGTCGTTGATGCCTTCGGGCTGGCAGTTGTCGTTGGCAAAGCTGACAGTAACCTTGGCTTGAGCTTCCAAGCCGCGGGCGGGGAGCACCGGCGGGGCGATCGGCAGCCAGACCCTCATGGCTCCCGCGTGGCGGTTGTCCCAGGCATAATACGGGACCGCCTTTAGCGCGACTCGTTCCGCGGGGGGCTCCGGCTGGTAGAGGCTGCGGTGCCACTTCTGATCGGGTGCGACCTTGGCGTCGCCTTTAATGGTGACCACGCCGCCGAGCAGTCCCGGCTCACGCGCAGGCTTGAGCTGAGCGTCGAGTGGCAGCCAGAGCGCCGCGAGCGGCTCGGTTTGGTCGCACTGCTCCAGGCAATAGACGATCGGCCCGCGCTGAATGGCCAATAGCCCCAGATCGGTTTTGACGTGCGGATTGGCGGCGACGCGCTGGACTGGCATGGGCAGGTCCAGCTCCACCCGGTCGCCTCGCTTCCATTCGCGGTCGAGGACAAGGTAACCCCGCTGCGCGACGGTCACTTGCGAGCTACGGTGATTCACTGCGACAGTGGCGTTCTGGCACCAGCCGGGCACGCGCATTCGCAGCGCGAACTTCGCGCGCGCCGCCGGCGCAAGCTCCAGCGTGACTTTGCCGTCCCAAGGGTAATCGGTTGTGACCTTCAGCGCGACGGCGGTGTTGCCGATCCTGGCCTGGGCGGAACCCTGGATGTAAAGATTGACGTAAAGTGAGTCCGAGCTGACGGCGTAGGCATAGCCGCCCAGCGCGGCGAGAGTGCGCGTGACGTTCGGGGGGCAGCAGGCGCAGCCGAACCACGGCGAGCGATGATGGGTGCCGGCGCTTTCCAGGGGGTTAACGTAGAAGAACCTCGTGCCGTCCTGCGACACGCCGGAGATCACGCCATTGTATAGGCCGCGTTCGACGATATCAGCGTAGCTGGCGTTGCCGTAGAGGAGGGCCAATCGATGCGCCCACTGGACCAGCGCGACGGTGGCGCAGGTTTCCTGGTAGGCGGTGAGGTTCGGCAGGTCGTAGTCCACGGTAAAGCCCTCGTTGCTCGAACTGGGGCCGATGCCGCCGGTGATATATTCATTGCGCTCCGTGGTATTGCGCCAGACACGGTCCAGCATACGGAGCAAGCGCTCGTCTCCAGTCTGCGAGGCCACTTCGGTGACGCCGGACATCAGGTAAGCCGCCCGGACTGCGTGGCCCTTGATGTTCTGATGGTCGTAGATCGGCACATCGTCCTGCCAGTAAGAGCCGTCGTATTTGTCCAGCGGCTCGTGGTGTTCGGTGGCGAAGAACTTCCGGCCACGATTCTCGACGAAGAAACGGGCGAGCTCGAAATAGCGCTGGTTGCCGGTGGCGCGCCACAGCTTGATCAGCGCAAGCTCAATCTCCGGGTGCCCCGGATAGCCCAGGCGTTTGGGCGGCGGCCCGAAGACGGAATCAATATAGTCCGCATAGCGTGTGGCGATGTTGAGGAAGGTGGTTTTGCCGGTGGCCAGGAAATGCGCGACGGCAGCCTCGAACATGTGGCCGGCGCAGTAAAGCTCATGGCAATCGCGCAGGTTGGTCCAGCGCTGGCCGGGTTCTTTGACGGTGTAGTAGCTGTTGAGGTAGCCGTCCGGCTGCTGCGCCGCGGTGAGCAGACTGATGATGCCGTCGAGCTGCTTTTCGAGCGCCGGATCGGGGTGCGTAGCAACCGAGTAGGAGGCGGCTTCGAGCGCCTTGTAAAGGTCGGAGTCCATGAACACGGGTCCGCGGAACCCGTTGGTGGCGCCGCGGGCCGCCAGTCGCATGTCCTCCAGGTTACCCGCTTCCTCCAGTTTCTGCAGGCTAAAGGGGATGCTGGCGACGCGGTTGGTCTCGCGCCGCGGCGCCCAGAAGGAATCCTGGATGGTGACATCCTTAAATGGCACGGGCTGGAGCTTGAGCAACGGCTGCTCGGCCGCAACTGCCGCCAGGCCAGGCAATACCGCGCAGAGGAGCAGGGAAGGGGCTTTCGTCCACGAGCCACGGCTCGAAGGGCTCATGCGAAACATGAGTCCTGCACGCTGGTCCACCGGGGTTTGATTCCGACACAGCCACTTTGTCAACCGATTGGTCCAATGCGAGTCCATAAGAATTCTCAGGTCTGGAGCACATGGTCCGGTTCACCGGCAATCTGTCAATCCTGTTCCGGGAGTGGCAAATCCGGAACGTAACTCGGCAGAGGCACCAGGTCGGCGCGCGGACATTCTTGCCCGCAGCAAGCTCCGGCTACTTCCGAAGCCATCTTGGCCATCGAACGTTGCTGCGGACAAGAATGTCCGCGCGCCGGTGGCTCTACCGAAACACGCGCGTCCTTCCGCGCCTTGTGATTTCCGCTTTGACAGGCGCTCGGTTCATTGGCAACGTTTCGCCCGCTTTTGGAAGGTTTTCCAAAGAACAGGGGCCGATGCGGTTCGGCTCGACAGCGAATCAAGTGAAATATTATGTCAGAACTAACTGGAAATCTCTTAGTCGCGCAATCGGGCGGCCCTACGGCTGTCATCAACGCGAGCCTGGCCGGTGTCATTCAGGAAGCGGGCCGGCACGATTGCATTGAGGAAATCTATGGCGGCGCCAATGGCATCCTGGGCATCCTGAACGAGGAACTCATTGACATCAATGAAGAGAAAAAGCGCAGCATTGATGGCTTGAGATACACCCCCGCGGCGGGGCTCGGCACGTGCCGATATAAGATTGATTTCAAGAAGAAGCCCGAAAAGGCCGCCAAAGACATGGACCGGCTGTTCGAGGTGTTCCAGGCCCACAACATCCGCTACTTCGCCTACATCGGCGGCAACGACTCTCAGGACACCTCCCACAAGATCCACGAGGAGGCCGTCAAGCGCAATTACGAGATGCGCGTCATCGGCGTGCCCAAGACGATTGACAACGACCTGCCGCACACCGACAACTGCCCGGGCTACGGCTCGGTCATTAAGTACAACGCCACCACCGTCGCCGAGGTCGGTCTGGACGTAGGCAGCATGGCTACCGACGACGGTTCCTGTTGCATTATCGAGGTGATGGGCCGCTCGGCGGGTTGGATCGCCGCCGGCACGGTTCTGGCCAAACGGGGCAACCCGGCCAACCCGCCGCACATTGTTCTCGTGCCCGAAATCCAGTACGACGTGGACGCCATTCTGGCCAAGATCAAGGAAATGGTCGAGGCTTACAAATACTGCGTGATGGTAGTCGGCGAAGGCATCAGGAACAAACAGGGCGAGGAAATCGGCGCTGACAAGGACCACTTGGACGCTTTCGGCCACCCGGTGCTGGCAGGCGCGGCTGAAATAATCAAAGAATACGTCCAGGGCAAGCTGGGCACCAAGACGCGTACGGTCCTGCTCGGCTACGCGCAGCGCGCCGCCGCTCATTGCGCCAGCCTGACTGATGCCAACAACGCTTTCGCATGTGGTGAGGCGGCGGTCAAGGCCGCCATCGCGGGTCAAAGCGGCTACATGGTCAAGATTGTCAGGGAGACGCAGCCCGACGGCTCCGTTAAGTGGAGCACCGGCCTGCAGCCGCTGGCCGACATCGCCAACGTCGAGCACTTCGTTCCGCGCGACTGGATCAGCGAAGACGGTTGCCTGCCCAACGAGAAGTTTGTCGAGTACGCCAAGCCATTGATCGAAGGCGAAGTTAAGGCGCCCATCGAAGCCGGCCTGCCCAAATACGTCGTGCTCGACAAGACCAAAGTGGACAAGAAGCTACCGCCGCGTTAGGCCTCTTCGAGTACTTTCCAGCCCGCGGCGTCGGCCCGAGCGCACACGCGCTCTGTGAGGTCGCCGTAAAAGTTGACGCGGTGCCAGCTCCATCTTAACGCCCATAAGCTCAGTAAGACTTACCATTCGCGACACTCGGCACTCGACATTTGTTGCCTGATCCAGTTCCCTTTGGCCGATCTTGACTCGCGACCCGATCGCATGAACGCTGAACTGTTAACCAAAGCCAAGTCGCTCGGATTCTCTGACCGGCAAATCGCCCATTTGACCGGGCAGACGGAAGACGCCGTCCGCGCCGAGCGCAAGAAACTCGGCTTGGTGCCGAGTTACCGCCTGGTGGACACATGCGCTGCCGAGTTCGAGGCCTACACGCCCTATTATTACTCGACTTACGACCGCGGCGACGACGAGGTCAAACCCAGCGACCGCAAGAAGGTGATGATCCTCGGCGGCGGCCCGAACCGGATTGGTCAGGGCATCGAGTTCGACTACTGCTGCGTCCACGCCGCCTTCGCGCTCAAGCAGGACGGCTTCGAGACCATCATGGTGAACTCGAACCCGGAGACCGTATCCACGGATTACGACACCAGCGACAAGCTCTACTTCGAGCCGCTCACGCTCGAAGACGTGCTCCATATCTACGAGCGCGAGAAATGCTGGGGGGCCATTGCGCAGTTCGGGGGCCAAACGCCGCTCAACCTCGCCCTGGGCCTCCAGAAGAACGGCGTCAACATCATCGGCACCTCGCCCCAAAGCATCGAGATCGCCGAAGACCGCAAGCTCTTCTCGGCGATGCTGCACAAGCTCAAGATTCCCCAACCGCCCAACGGCATCGCCACCTGCGAAGCCGAGGCGCTCGAAGTGGCGAAGACCCTCGGCTACCCGGTCCTCGTGCGACCGAGCTTCGTGCTCGGCGGACGCGCCATGCAGATCGTCTATTCCGACGCCGAACTGCGGCGCTACATGCGCTTCGCCGTCGAGGCCTCGCCCGAACGCCCCGTGCTCGTGGATCAATACCTGGAGGATGCCACCGAGGTGGACGTGGACTGCATCGCGGACATCGGCAACTTTTACTACCCGAACCAGGGCACCATCGTCATCGGCGCTATCCTCGAGCACATCGAATTCGCCGGCGTGCATTCCGGCGACGCGGCGATGGTCCTGCCGCCCCACACCCTATCCCAGCGCATCATCAGCACGATCCGCGAGTACACCCACGCGATGGCCCGCGAGCTGAAAGTGGTCGGCCTGATGAATGTGCAATACGCGGTCAAAGGCGAGACCGTCTATGTGCTGGAAGTCAACCCGCGCGCCTCGCGCACCGTGCCCTTCGTGAGCAAGGCCATCGGCGCGCCGCTCGCCAAACTCGCCGCCCGGGTCATGGCGGGCAAAACCCTCAAGCAGCTTAAGTTCACCAAGGAAATCTGGCCGCAGTATTGGGCGGTCAAGGAATCGGTCTTCCCCTTCGACCGCTTTCACGGCCAGGACATCCTCCTCTCGCCCGAGATGCGTTCGACGGGCGAAGTCATGGGTCTCGACGACGACTTGGGCATCGCCTACGCTAAATCACAGATGGCTGCTGGCGACCCCTTGCCGACTGAGGGACGCGTCTTCATCAGCGTCAGCGACTCGAACAAGGACGATGTGACGGAGGTCGGCCGGCAGTTTGCCGCCCTGGGCTTCGAGCTCGTGGCCACCAGCGGCACCGCAGGCGTTTTGGAGAAGGCCGGACTCAAAGTCCGCCGCATCTTCAAACTATCCGAAGGCCGGCCCAATGCCGTTGACCTCCTGAAGAACCGCGAAATCCAGATCGTCATCAACACCCCCTCCGGCGCCACCCCTCACGCCGACGGCGTAAAGATCCGCACCACCGCTGTTTATACCGGCACGCCCATCATGACCACGCTCAGCGGCGCCAAAGCCGCCGCCCTGGGCATCGCCGCCCTGCGACGGATCGGCTACGGCGTCAAGACCCTCCAGGAATACCACTGACCGCCGAGTTTCCCGGGATTCAACCCGCCGATCTGCGCCCTTTCCCCAGGCCTTGGGATGGATTGAACCGGCCTTCTGCCTTCTGCATTCTGCCTTCTACCTTCTCTTGTGGGTGGCTTTGGGGTGCCTATTCCTTGGCTATCACATGACGATGTGCCCGCTCTGGCGGATGATACGGAAGCCAAGCTTTTCAAAGACGCGCACGGCGTCTTGATGCCGGACACCCGGAAGCTTGGGCATAGCTCAGATGGCCACTTCGGCTTCGCTGACCTTGAACAGCTTGGCCTCGTCCGCTTCGGCCGCGAGCCATTCCCGGATCGCCTCTTGGATGTTGGCCAGGGCATCCTCACGAGTCTTGCCCTGCGAATGGCAGCCGCGCAACGACGGACAACTCACCGAGACACCGTCCTCATGCTCGATCAACGTGACCCTGTATTTCATGCTTCAATGGTAGCCTTGTGCCAAAAGCGAATCAAGTCCACGTGGGCACGACGAGTACACCCGCATCATCACTCCCGCCCGCGCCCTCGCCGCCAAAACCTCGACCCTGGAGCACACCCTCAGCGACCTCGTGCAAGTCCGCACGATTGACACTTCCGGGCCTTGCTGGCAAGAGCCGCCCCTGTCGCGCAAGCTGCGCATTGGAGCGTGCGAGGCAGGCAGCGCGCCTACCAATCCGCAAAAAGCGTGGCTTGCCGCGGCTGCACAATTAGGCTAGCTTGTTAGATATGGGCACATTTCACGTTGGCTGCAAGGTGGAGAATCATGCTGACCGCGATCAGGCGGTCACCGTTCCTCGCGCACTGGTTGACACCGGCAGCGAGTACACCTGGATTCCGTCCAAGACACTCGAGAAGATTGGAGTCAGGCGTGAGAAGAAGGATTTAATGTTCACGATGGCAAACGGTCAGACGATCACTCGGAGTGTTGGATTCGCCATTCTCAGGGTGGACAAGCATTTTACGATTGATGAGGTTGTTTTTGGAGAGCCAGGAGACATGACGCTGCTCGGAGCACGGACACTTGAGGGGCTATCTTTGGTCGTCGATTCCCGGAAAAAGAAGTTGGTTGCCGCTGGACCCCTGCCGGCTGCCGGAAACCAGGTCCATGCGCTGCAGCGAACCTGGGCATCGCGTTACTAAGAAAGTCCCCCGCTCTGTTCCCGGCTGAGATTACCCTGCTTTGGCAAACCGCCCCGCCCTGCACGCAAATCCCGCCGCCCGGTTGACTCTGCGCGGGTCCTGACGAGTTGACACCCACGAGGCTGTTCATCTGGCGCTGGCGACGAATTGGGCGACAAACTGCTGCGGCGATAGCGGGCGCGGTTTGTAACTCGCGTCTGCCAAGGGCGCGAAATGGGAATCCTCCGTCAGCAGGTAATCGGCCTGCGCGGTGATAGCGCAGTCTGTGAAGATGTTGTCGTCGGGATCTGCGGTGACGACGCGAAACTGGATGGAGGGGGTAAGACTGTGTTGGTGTCAAAGCAGAGAATCATCCCTTGCGCAGTTCGGCGCGCGCTTGGAGGACGATCTCAGGCAGCCGCTCGAACTTTCCCGAACAGCGGTCTTGCTCGGCTTCGGCAGAAAGTTCACGCCAAAGTCGCTCCTTCTCCACGAACAACAAGATCCTATGGAGCACCAACAGGCTGTCATCGTCCATGGCCTCAACGCGCTGGATGATCTCCGGACGCAAGTTCTTCGGCTCCAACACGGTCGAATTCATGCTCATAATATGCCGCCCCTCCGAGGGCAAAGCGAGTCATTTGTTGCGGGACGAGTACGCCTGCACCCTCAAGCCCGCCCATGCCCTCGCCTCCAACAGAAGGCAGAAGGAAGAATGAAGCAGCAGAAGAGTTTTCCTGCGGCTGTCGCGCCCTGACCCCGGCGGAGACCCCGCTTTCTCGACGTACGCGCTCGACCCGGCCAGCGGCACGGTGTTCTTCCGCCTCATGACGCCGTTGAGAAGGCCGACTTCCCGGTTGCTCCACGGAACCCAGAACGGCAGAGTGGGGCCATGAAAGCGAATCTGAAGCCAGCCAACTCAAAGGCGCGAGCCTTGCTCAAGAAGCTGCTGGCGTTGGCCGAGCGGGGAATTGACGGCGAGAAGGCCTCGGCTCAGATGAAAATCCGCCGGCTCAAAGCGCGGTTCGACTTCAGCGGGCCGGAGCCGGCAGAGACGCCCGACCTGTTTAGCGGCAGATTCAAAAGTTCAGCCACGGCAAGGCCGATTTACGCATTCGGCCCCAATGAATTCGCGGTGGCCAACGCGGTGAAATGGGCGATCGAGTCGGCAACCAGAATTCAGTGCGTGTACCGGGACCGAGTTCTGCTGGCGGAGGCGAGCTCGGTCACGGCCAGGAGGCTTGAGGAAATAGCGAATCACATTGCCTCCAGCTTTCGAGCGCTGCTCGACAAATTCAGCGCGGTGGGAGGCGTGAGCGCGGATGATCGAGGTGTTTTTGTCATGGGACTCTACGATGGGATGATGAATGAAACACGAAACTCCGGGCAGCCGCTGCCGAGCCGGCCTGGCCAGGCGAAGCGGCAGAGGGGGAGGAAACGTGCCGCGTCCCTCGCCGCCAGCCTCCACATTCACCCCTACACGTTGGCGGTTGGCCTCGGCAAGCAAATCCGCTTCTCCGTGCCGGTGGAGGAGATCGCCGCGGAATTGGAAGTGGCTATGCGCAAATGCCTTCCCCAGCAGCACGCCGACTCGCCCCCGCCATCGTCTAAGAGATGAACGAAAGACTTTGCCTTACACCCTTGGCTACCTTGTCGACCAGGCCTACGGCCTGATCCCGGAGGAGATTGACCTCATGTGGCGAACTGCCCCGCACGTCCATTCCGCCGTCCGGGACGTCGTTATGCAGGTGCTGCCGTTGAATCCCCAATGGATTCCGTCTCAAAGCCCAGCAACAAGCTTCTCGCCCTGGTCGAACTCGATTCCGGTAGCCTGGGGTGGCCTGGTTGCGCAATTGCGGGAGCATCGGGCGCGGGTTTCCGTCTAACAGGGACATGAAACGTGCACTGGCAATGGGCGTGGCAGCGACGGCGCTGGCCTGCCTGTGCGTTCTGGCCGTCGCTCAAGTGGGTTCGAACGGGAGTTCACCATCAGCCTCGGCATTGCCTTGGCTCGGGAATGCCCAAAGCAATGTCGTTATTATCCCTTCTCCGCCAGGCACTACTCCGCACCCGCTCCTGGCGCCGGCCAGCAACCCGGCGTTCGGAGTTAAGCCCTTTCCGCCGGGCACTCGTCTCTCTCCACCATCCGTTCCGCCGACTGGCGTTACGAATCTTTATTGGATTCTCCGCTCCAACCCCATCGTAGTTCCGTCCACCCCGCCTGGCCTGCCCCCGGGAGTTTATAGGACCGTTCCTTATGGCTGCATTGTGGTCGTCCCTGGCCCCCTGGTTGATGACAAATGTATTGTCAACTCGGGCGGTGGGAATAGCTCGATGCCGATCATAAAGCCGGACCTGCAGTTTATCCCCTGGACTCCCGCCAAGTAGGGAGCAAGTTGCACGAACCGAGGGCGTTTAGCGCGAATGAGGCGCGCAGGCTTCAGGCGGTAGTTAAACTGCGGTATAATGCCAATTGCCAAAAAGAAACGGTAGGATGCTCAGAACGCCCCTCACCCCCGTTCCACCCCCATCCGATGGGGGGAGGGTGGCCGAAGGCCGGGTGAGGGGATTGCCCGCCAATCCACTGATTGTCATCGGCGAATGGTATAAATCACCGGCTCGGGCCCCTTCGTTGCACCCTGCAAGAATGCTTACGGAAACTCCAAGCTGCGATAGAACCGCCTGGCCAGGTTCGTGCTGGCGGGGTCGCGAAACAAAATATAGGGGCAAACCGGGCATGTCGTGGCGGGCATGAGATTGGTGCTGATGGGCGTCCAGGAAACCAGGTCCGTTGATGCCTCAACCACATTCGTCCAGCCGGCACGGCCTTGAATAAATAGCAACGCCCCCTCCTTCGAAAACTCCGTAACGCTCATGCTCGGCCCGGCAACCAACTGCGCCACGACATTGCTGTGGCCGAATTCCGTAGGCACATCGACGCACCCCTGGTCAGCCATGCCCAGCGTGCCAGTGATTTGCAGGCTGTTGGTCGAATAGCTCACCGAGTAGTGCCAGTAGATTCCGTAAGGCGGTGGACCAGGATCTACGAGGAATATGATGCTGTTCGAATAAACGAACCCGTAGTTGAAGAGGAATTGGATTGGATTACCGGTCGGGCAGGGGACAACGCTGAAGACCGTCTGCAGGTCCCGGCCCAGGAAGGTCATCGTGGCTAGATCTGCCTGCGTATCCACCGTCAACCTCACAAAGCTCTGTCCTTCGTTCGGCACCGAAGCAAGCATTTCCCCTCCAAAACCGCAACACACGGTGTAGGTGCCGGAGACAATTTCATACAAACCGCTCGTCGGGACGCTTTGCGCACTCGTCAGGCGGATGGACACAATGAACGCCGCCGAAATGGCTAACAGACCTCTCTCCGTGAGCATGATCGTCGGGCCTCTCATACTGAGGGGTATGGTCGCCCATAGCTTAGCCCGAAGCAACTGCCGAATCGTCCCGCGACACTGCCGAATCGTCCCGCAACCGAATGGAGCCGGCGGATTCACTTCGCCTTCACGTTCTTCCCATACCACTCGCGGAGCAGTTTCTCACGGTTCGTTTGCGTTTTGCTCGGGGTGGTGTCGGCTTGGTCCTGGTCGTGCTCGACGCTCCAGCCGCTCCATTCACGGAAGGCGTGATAACTCCAGTCCCACCCGAACTCCTCAAACAATGCGATGCAGTCCTTCAAATACCCATACGCGCTGTCGTTCGGCGCCCAGCGAATAGCGCTGAATTCGCCGACATAGATCTGCACGCCGTAATCTTGTTGCCAGTCACGCACCGGCTGCAACACGCGGCGCAACGTGGCCTGGTCCCAAGGTTTGCCTTCGATCAGGCCCGGATACTCAATGCCCGTTGCGCCGCCGTGGACGCCCTGGTGGGTGAACTGGTGAGGCTGATACATATGCACGCTATAAACCACGCCCGGCACCGGCAGCGGCTCCAGATTCTCCAGCGCCTCCGGTCCGCCCCACGGCGTCGGCTCGACGATGATGGCGTGCCGGGCGTCCGTGGCGCGGACGGCCCGCGCCGCGCGCGTCGCCAGCGCCTGCCAATCGTCGCAGCCCTCCGCGACTTCCTCTTCCACGGGTTCGTTGGCGAGGTCGTAGCCCCAGATCACCGGGCTGTCGCGATAACGACGCGCCATCCGCTCCCAGTCCGCGACAAACTTGTCCTGCGCGGCTCGGTTTGTGAACAGGCCGGTATCCGTGCCGACATAGCCGCTGACGGTAGGTGTGCCGCCAAACGGAGAATGCAAATCCAGCACGACGCGCATGCCGTATTCTTCGCAAAGCGGCAGCGCGGCATCCAGTTTGACCAACGCGCCTTCGAGCCAAGCGTCATAACCGGCCGCCGTGTTGATCCGCGCCGACGGCCCGTAGCGGATGAGCTGCCAGCGGATCAGGTTCGCGTTCCATTCCTGCCCGAGCACGCGGAGACTGTCCGGCGTGATGTCGGGAGCGATCATCGCGCCGCGCAGACGAGTTTCGGCATGACCCGTGAACACCGGCCCCGCGGGCGGAGTTGCGGGTCGCCCGTGCGGACCGCGCGCCACGGTGATCTTGAGGTCGTCAAACTGCGCGCGGCCGTTTACCGCTTCGAGACCAAGGACCAGGTCCGCCGCTATGGCATCCGCCGGAATGACGGCTTTGAACTGCACGCGCTTCCAATCAAACGTGCCGAACAGGTTGTTCTGCTGCGGCCAGAGCGCGCCTCCGGGCGTGGTGATGTGCAGCATGAACTTGATGCCGTTCCAGGGCTGCGGCGGCGTTGTCACGCCGTCGGCTCTCACCATCGCCCGACAAGCGAGTCGAGCGCCTCGCATCTTATTGATCGCCAATGGAAGAGACACACTGGTGGAGCCGGTCGTATTTGTCTGCCTTTCCACTTGCAGCGATTGCGCGCTCTGGAATCCCGGTGCCAGCCGCACGTTCTGATTCTGCTCTGCCCCCCACGCGTGCAACGCGCCCTCGCCCTCAAAGTCGGTTTGGAAAACGAGGTCGCCCGTCTTCGGCTGCGCGAAACCGGGGAGCGCAATCACGAGCAGGCTACCGGCGAGACCGATAACTTGCTGACGCCAGCGAACAAATTGGTGAGGACAGGTCATGCCGCTTTCTTTGAATCCGAGGATATCCACATCGAATGGCAGCAAGCCAACCTGATTTTCGAGGCGTAAAAGGGGCGAGCGAACACCGCGAGGGATAGTCCCCTCTCAATCCTTTGGCTCTGACGGGTCCCTGATCACTTGCCCCTTGCGCCTTTGCTCCTTGGCGTCTTTGCGTTAACTGCGGCCTTCTGGTTGCACCGGGCCCCGTTGAAGCAAAACCGCCATCGCCCACCCCAAGAAAAGGCATGTCGTGAGCGGCCGTTTATGATAGGGCTGGATCAAGATGAAGATCAAAGCAAGCTCGAGACCAATCCTGCTCCTCAGTTTGCTTGTGATGATCTCGGCCCGGGCTGCGAGTGTCGTGGTGAGTCCGGCGGAGCTGGCCGAAGCGCGCCGGTGGTCGGCGGCGAAACTTGAGGGCGTGCAGCCGGCGGCGGCGGCTGAGCCCGCGCTCGTGGTGCTCGCCAATCACGGTCCGGTGCAGAAGAACGCCCGGGGCGGCGGCCCGATGCACCTGAGTGACAAGGAATACACGCGCGGCCTTTACTGCCATGCGCCCAGTAAGATCATCGTCCGCTTGCCCGGACCGGGGGCGCGGTTCACTGCCATCGCCGGGGTGGACAGCAACGACCAGACCAGCGGCGGGCGCGGCAGCGTGGACTTCTCGGTGACGGTGCGGGGCGGGGAGAAGTTCCGCTCCGGCGTGGTGCGCGAAGGCATGCCGGGCAAACCGGTCGCCGTCGAGTTGGACGGGGCGACTGAGTTCGTCATGCAGATCGGGGAAACGCCAGACGGCATCGCGTGCGACCAGGCAGACTGGGCAGAGGCCAAGATCGCGCTCAGAGATGGGAGCGAACTCTGGCTGGCAGACCTGCCGCTGCGGGAAGGGGAACGAGTACCCTACTCGACTGAGCCGCCGTTCTCTTTCCTTTACGGCGGCAACGCATCGGCCGAACTCCTCCAGGAATGGAAGTGCGAGCGGGCGAGTCGGAAACTCGACGAGCGGCGCACGGAGCGCACCTCCGTTTGGACCGATCCCGCTGCCGAACTGCAAGTGCGCTGCGTCGGCATCGAGTATAGCGACTTCCCGACCGTCGAGTGGGTGGTGCATTTCAAAAACACCGGCACCCACGACACGCCAATCGTGTCCGACATCCAGGGTGTGGACCTCAGCCTCGCGCGCAACGGCTCCGGCGAGTTCATTCTCAACCATCATGCGGGCGACAATTGCAGCCCGGAAAGCTATGCGCCTGAGCAGTTGACCTTGAGCCCGAAGTCCGAGCATCGCTTCGCGCCCGCCGGCGGCCGGCCCACGAGCGTGGGTTTTCCCTATTTCAACGTTGAGTGGCCCGGGGAAGGGCTGATTATCGTCATCGGCTGGCCCGGCCAGTGGGCGGCGCAGTTTGCCCGTGACGCGGGCCACGGCCTGCGCGTGTGCGGCGGGCAGGAATTGACGCACTTCAAGCTGCGACCAGGGGAAGAGGCGCGCTCGCCGCTGATCGCGCTGCAATTCTGGCAGGGCGACCGGGGGCGGGCGCAAAACGTCTGGCGGCGCTGGATGCTCACGCACAACCTTCCACGCACCCGCGGCGGCAAACTCCCTCCGCCAATTCTCAGTTCGTGTAGCGGCGGCTTTTTCCCCGGCCTCAGGACCAGCGAGGAGAGCGAACGCCAATTCATTACGGCTTTTACCCAGGCTGGCATGAAGCTCGATTACTGGTGGATTGACGCCGGCTGGTACGCGTGCGGGGACTGGCCGCAGACCGGCACGTGGACGCCCGACCCCACACGCTATCCCCACGGCTTCCAGCCCATCAGCCAACTCGCGCACGCCAAAGGCATGGGACTCATTGTCTGGTTCGAGCCGGAGCGGGTGACGCCGGGCTCGTTCCTCTACACCAACAACCCGGCCTGGCTGCTCGGCCGCGACGGGGATCAGAAGCTGCTCAACCTCGGCAACCCGGAGGCGCGCCAGTGGCTGACCGATCACGTGGATGGGATGCTCACCCGCGAAGGCATTGATTTCTACCGGCAGGACTTCAACATTGACCCTCTGGCCTATTGGCGCGCCAATGATGCGCCGGACCGGCAGGGCCTCACGGAAATGCGGCACATCGAAGGCTATCTCGCTTACTGGGACGAGCTGCGCCGGCGCCATCCGGACCTGCGGATTGACAGTTGCGCCTCGGGCGGACGCCGCAACGACTTGGAGACTCTGCGCCGTGCAGTGCCACTGTTGCGAAGCGACTACCAGGCCTTCGACGGCAACCCCGCCTACGCGCCCGGCAATCAGGGCCACACCTACGGCTTATCCTTCTGGATTCCATACTACGGTCAGGGCGTCTATTTCACCGAGCGAGATTACGTTTATTCGGTGAGAAGCTACCTCTCCCCCGCGTTCGGCTTCGCCGCCGACGTTCGCAAGCCGGGCGTGGACTGGCCGCTGATCCGCCGGCTCGCGGAGCAGTGGCGCCAGGTAGCCGATTGTTTCCTGGGCGACTTCTACCCGCTGACCTCCTACCAATTGAGCGAAGAGCATTGGCTGGCCTGGCAGTTCGATTTGCCTGACCAACAGAAGGGCATGGTGCAAGCCTTTCGCCGAGCCGGCAGCCACTACGAAGCCGCCCGCTTCCGCCTCCAGAACCTCGATCCGACGGCCACCTATCTCGTGACCGACCTCGACCAGCCCGCCTCGCCGCAGGAGCTACCCGGCCGCGAGTTGCTCGACCATGGCCTGCTGGTAAACGCCCCAGAGCACCCCTCCGCCCGCATCTTCACCTACCAGGTGTCGGGGAAGGGAAAATGAACGGCGGCACCCACCGAACTGCTGAAAAGCCGGGTGTTTTCTCCTAGTCCTGCGGCGGGGCTACGGCGGGCCAAATGGCCATTCGCTGCTTGAATCTCCGCTCCGCCCTGAGACAGTGTCGCCCATGAGCTTCACGCATCGGATGTGCTTCTTTTTGCTCCTTTTTGGGCTGGCCACAGACCCCGCCAGAGGTCAGACAAACGGGTTGCACTGGGACGTCAGGCAAGCCGGCGCGGTTGGAGACGGACAGGCAGACTGCACGGCCATATTCCAGAAGCTCCTCGATGCGGCGGGCACTGCGGGCGGCGGGGTGGTGGACGTGCCCGCGGGCCGCTATCGGATCAACACCGGGCTGTCCATCCCGGCTAACGTCACGCTGGCTGGCACGTACCGCGTGGCGCCGACACTCCAGCACGGTCCCAACGGAGAACTCGCGGGCTCTGTGCTGCTCGCTTACGCGGGGCGCGGCCTTACCAATGGCCCGCCGTTCATCCGCCTCGCAGGAAACAACGCGGTCCTCTCCGGCTTCGTCATCACTTATCCGGAATGGAAACAAGCCGACGTGCCGCCTGTGCCGTATCCGCCCTGCGTGCTGTGCGAAGGCAAGGAAGACGTGGCCGTGGAGAATTGCCTGCTGCTGAATCCCTACGAAGGCATCAAGATGGTCGGCGCGGCGCGGCACTGGATTCGCAACGTGACCGGCTATCCGATCAAGCGCGGCATCTATGTGGACGAATGCTATGACATCGGCCACATCGAGAACATCCACTTCTGGCCGTTTGGCGTCGCCTACAGCCCCGACAACCCGTTCTGCAAATGGGTGAACACCGAAGGCGTGGCTTTTGAGCTGGCACGCACCGATTGGCACTATGTCTTCAACACGTTCTGCTTCGGCTACGGCGTGGGCTACAAGTTCTCCAGTTCAGCGCACGGCAGCGCCAACGGCAACTTCCTCGGGCTCGGCGCCGACTCCTGCCAGCGGGCGGTTGTGGTGGAGCAGGCGCAGCCCCCCGGACTGCTCATCTCCAACGGCGAGTTTGTCGGGCGCTGGTCCAGCACTGATGCCGTGTGCCTGGACATCGGCCCGAAAGTGGAAGGCAAGGTGAGCCTGGTCAACTGCTCCTTTTGGGGACCGATTGACCGATGCGTTTGGATGCAAAGCCCCGCCGGCCAGTTCACGGCCAGCGCCTGCCATTTCGTCCATTGGGATAATCGCGGCGTTGGCTCGCCCACTATCCAGCTCGATGCCGGCAAAGCCATCGTCCAGGGCTGCACGTTCGCCCAGGAAGGGCTCAATGTGCAGGTCGGCTCGAACGTGGTCTCCGCCATTCTGACCGCCAACCAGGCGGCCGGCGGTTTCCGCATAGATAACCAGGCCGGCAAACGCACCCAAAGCGCGCTCAACGAGGAAGATAACATCACCTGGACCCCCGAGGCCCTGTCACAGTACCAGGTTCGCGTCGGCAGGCAGGGCGACGGACGCTACGTCCAGGGATGGCAAGGCCAGGAAGGAGGCGGCGACCCGTTCCGCTGGTCGGAACCGGTCTCGCGGTTGCTCTTGCCTGTGACGTCAGGCGAGGCTTACACGATCACCCTGGAGGGGAACTTTCCGGCTCAGGCGATCACACCGGAAGCCGGGCTTTACCTGGAGGGCAAGAGAATCGCCCCACTGCAAGCAAGCAACGTGCTTAAGGCCAGCTTGCCGCCTTGCACAGGTGACAGGATTCGACTGGAACTGCGCGTCGGCGGCTGGGTGCCACAAAAGGTGGTTCCTGGCTCCAAGGACCCGCGTACCCTGGGCATCCAACTGTCCAGGATCACCATGCGCGCCGCTACGGCGGGCACCAACATCTTCAACGCCAACAAAGGGACGTGGCTCGCGCCGGTCGAAACGAAGCCTTGAGGAAGAGACAGGAGCGCCAGAGCTCCCAGGATTAGCCCGGCGCGCGGACAGTCTTGTCCGCAGCCTCTTGGATCGGGAAAGAGGATCGGGGTAATTACCGCTCTGCTTTGCGCACGTTGCTGCGGACAAGACTGTCCGCGCGCCGGCAAGCCGTACACAAGGAAGGGGGCCTCCCGGCCCCCTTTCTGGCTTCGCAGGAAATCCTCAGCCGAGGCTGAAGCGGAAGCCGTAGGAGCCGCAATATTCGTCGCACCTGGTCCATCTGTCAAGGGTGGCTCGCGACGGCATGGCCTGCGGTCATCCGAAATGAGTCGTCCGCGTCTGCTCGCCGAATCGGGAGGTCGTCGCAACGTGCCCAGAACTAATTACTTCCCCGGGCTTGCGAGGTAGCCAGCCCGGAGCGCCAGCATGTTGCTGGCTTAGACCACCCGAACTGCGCAAACAGGCAACATGCCGGCGCTCCGGCCACGAAGGCGTGAACTATCCGGATTAGGCGGAGAGCCGGCGGTTGACCGTAGCGACCAGACCGTCGAGTTTTGTCATTGCCTCGGGCTGCCCTTTCAGCTCAATCAGTGGTTGCAGTTCGTGGCGGACGAGGCTCAGGTCGAGCTTAACACGTTGACGGATCAACACGCTTTCCACATCCCCCCAATCTCTGGGCAAAAGGTTTGAACCTCCTCTGCCGCCTGGAGCACTGCTTGCAACTGGATCACTTGGCAAAGCCCCGCTGGAAGATTGCCTGCTGCTCCACCAGACCAGACCAATCGGGACGCTCACGCCAGCCTTCCACCGCACCCAAGGAAAGGATCATCTGCTGAGCGCGCTTCTCCGTCAGGGCGGCGAGTTCCTGCGCTTTGACGGTTTCCACTGCCTCCCAGCGGGCATGATATTCCGCGGCAAGCTTCTCCTGCAATTTCAGCGGCTCGGAATCCATGCTAAGACTATGCCTTAGCTCTACGCCAAAGTCAGCAATTATTCGCCCCGCCCAACCGGACCAACCGCTTAAGCTGACGATGTGAGGGCTTTGATGTGGTGGTGGCCCTGTTTCGCCGTTGCCAGTATCACTTTCGAGGCGAACAATAAGGCGCCTTGAGATAGGCGTCCCAGACTGCCAGGGCCGCTTTAGGTTTGGAATCGCTGGTTTGAAGGCCGGTGTAAGCCCAGATGCGCGCGAGGTCGTCCACCGGAGGCGGAAGTTTCGCGCAGAGCCTCTCGAAATCAGTGGTCGCGAACGTGATCACAAACTCGTACCGGTCGCGGGTCGCTGTCCGCAGCAGCAGTTCCGTGAACTGTCGTTGGTCGGCTTCCGAACCGCGGAGCGTTAGATTGAATGCTTTCAGTTCGACGTCGCGCGAGGTCATGCCGGATTCCGCGACGGCCACGGGCTTTCCAAAGCGTGTGGCGAAGTCAAGAAAAGCGGCGGGGATCGGGCGCGGCACGTCGTAACTCATGTGCGGATAAACACTCGCCGCAAACAGATCGCTATGCCGCATCAGGTCGGCCACCTCGTTCTCCTGATCCGACCCGCGCGCGTCTGATGCCAGTTTCTTGTAATGCAGCACCTCCGTAGTGAAGAACACCGGCAGTGTGGGATACCGGGATTTCAGAGCGGCATAGGTTTTCCGGTGCAACTCCTTTAGTTGCTCCCATTTCTCACGGCTATGCGAAAGCAATACATTGGACTCGATGCCGATCGCCAGGTAGTCCGGTTTCATCGCATCCACGGACCGCACGACGAAGTTAAGGAAGGAGCGCTGTACCTCGGGGCTGTTCAGCGCGCGGTTTCGCCACAACTCCGGTAGCGGTTGGTTGTCTTTCTCGCCCCAGTAAGGAGCCAGGTTTTTGCGCTCCTTATCCAGCGGGGAGATGGACAGGAACAACTTCTTCCCGGCTGGGGGCCGGTAAGCAAGATTCTCTTCGACATCGTGGGAAAAGGGTTTTCCGTCATGGGCTTCCGGCCATGGAATGCCCCCGATGAACATCACGGACACGATGTCACCATGCGCATGGGCGAAATCCCGCGCCTGACGGACCCCATCCGCGGTCAGATCCGACGGCCAGCGGGTGAATCCGAGATAGAACGGCCTCATCGCCGGAATGGCAGGGTCGGCCGCTTTCGTGGACAGGCCGGGATTCAACCCGAATGACAAGGCCAGGAAAAGAAGGAAGCGGGTTGAACACGTGGGTGTGTGGAGCCATTTCGTCACCAGAAAATGCGATGCCATATCTGATACGCAGAGTGCTGAATCAAGAGCGGCTATTCAAGGCCCGACAGGTCATGCGCGCCTGCACCCCTTTAGGTTCGGTCCAAGCAGACGGTCAGCTTAGGGTGGTGGACGAACAGGCCGGGCTAAGGTTATTGTTGGGGCGGTCCTCGCGCGGAATGGCTGTTGCCTTGGAGATCCACGGAGGCACCCACGATTCAGCCCTGCGCAAGCGCCTGGAAACTGCGATGCTCCCGGCGGAGCGGTTGCGCAAGGACGGTTCGGGCGTGTGGCCTGTCCCGCCGAAGCCCCCTGGCATAGGCGGATTCGATGAATAGGTGCTCAGGCCCGGCGACATTATCCCGGCCAAGATTGAGGAAGGGCTGAAGCGCTCCCAATTCGGACTTCGGGAGCTAATTGCAGAACTAACCGCGAAGGAGCGCAAAGACCACAAAGAGGTGGAAAACGGCCTCTTTCTTTGTGCTCTTTGCGTTCTTTTGTGGTCATGCTGGACTTCTGCAATTGCCTCTCGGATTTCGGATTTCCTTCGGCCTTCGGCCTTCGCGCTTCGGATTTGGGCGAGTCCTAACCGACCATAGCCGACCACCCTCCCGGCCCCGCCAGCATCGTCCTGCGCGTGGACCAGAGCGAGCGACGCTGGGACATTCGCCTGCCCAACGGCATCTCCGCCGCTTCCAAGCAGGTGGTTGACACCGCCGACCCAGGTCGGCGCCCCAAACAGGCGAGCCGTTGGCCCCTCACCGGCTGCCGCCCGCTCCGCCCACAGCCGCGGACAGGTCGGGAGCCTCCCCGGACACTCGCCGGAGCCTCGCCGTAGTACCCTCGATCCGGATCGAGGGTACTACGGCGAGGGTCCGGCGAGGCTACGGCGAAGCCCGCGCGCGGCTGGGGAGGGCTGGGCGAGGGGAGGGTGGATGGCCTGCAATGGGTCACCGGGTAGTGTCAGCGCAACAATACCCGCGCATCCCATTGATTGCCAGGCAGTTGCGGAGCCGCCGATTCCCTGGGCCCGGACTGCGCGCATTGGTGGCTAGAGCGTCAAATCCACCAGCCAGCGCCAAACATCGGGGTATTGGCGCGGCATCGCCCCTGAGCGAAGTGATTCGGAGTTCGAGCTTTAACTGGGAGGGGCTGAGGCGTGGCCTCCAACGGCACTGTCCAAGCTAAGACGTGGGATCCCAATGGATTAGCGGCGGTCGCGAATTTGCCCTGTGTTCAACCCCTATTTCAGCCTTCAGCCTCCAGCTTTCAGCCTTTAGCCTTTAGCCTTCCCCCTCCGCTCCTTTCCTTATTCTCGTGACATTCCACCCGGTTGCACACAGTATCCCCTAAGCGTTAGAGCCGAAGTCGCACGAATATGGGGCAGGAGTTCGAATATGACGTCTTCCTAAGCCACAACACGGCGGATAAGCCGCCGGTGCGGCGGCTGGCGGAACGGCTGCGGACGGCGGGGCTGCGGGTGTGGTTCGATGAATGGGTCATCCAGCCGGGCGACGACATTTACCTGGCCATTGAGCGGGGGCTGGAGGCGTCGCGCACGCTGGTGCTCTGCCTGTCGCGGGCAGCGCTGGGATCGGACTGGGTCACGCTGGAGCGTAGCACCGTGCTGTTTCGCGATCCGTCCAACGCCGGTCGTCGCTTCATCCCGCTGCTCCTGGCGGAATGCAAACTCCCGGACACTCTGCGGCGTTACAAGTATGTTGATTTACGGCAGGAAGCTGACGGGGCTTTCAGGGAATTGTTGAAAGCGTGCTCGCCGCAAGTTGAGCCTCGCAATCCCCCTGCAACGCCTGGACAACCAGGGAAACTCGGAGCATTGATCGCGAGTTCAATCAAGCGTCAAGATCCTCTTCTTGATAGGGCGGATTTAATCCAAGTTGGCGCACTCGATCTCTGTGCGAAACTGAAGGGCGTTCCGCCACTTGGTGAGGAGGAGTTCAAGAAACACTACAAAGGCTTCTGGGTTCGTTGGTGGACAACCTTGTCCTCCGCAGCAACTCACTGGTCCGACCCGGTGCTTTGCCAACTCCAGTTACTTCCGGAAGAGCCTGAGGGCTACACCACGCCCATCGAATGTACGGTGCGGCTTGCAGATTACCCAGTCCTCAAAGTCCTGCAACGCGGTTCTCGGCTGCGGGTCTTGGGCCAAATCGGCGACTTTGACTTGTTCAGCGTTCGACTTGAGAATGTGAAGCTTGAGCTTCCCGACAAGGACGAGCCTGCGGTCCGGTTCACTGCGGCCCATTCGCACGTGAATAGTCCCTCCGCGGATGATGTGATCGCATCGAACGCCGATCCGAACCGACGGCTGACGAAGCTGGAAATCTACAAACTCGTGAACCGTTACATTGGAGTGAATGGTGGCTATCTTGGCGACTTCAGCTACCGAACACACCGCGACTTCTATCTCGAACTCGACTTGGACATCGCCCCTGACAATTTCGATGGAACTACCCGCCAGCGCTTCATCAAGATTCTGTCGGAGAGCACCGCAGAAGTGCAGGCTCGAATTCTGGACGGGATCATGAACAGATACCCGGTGGGTTCTTCGGAGCTTCGAACGCGAGAGCGGCGCGACGAAATCGCAGGGTGGATTGCACGGTTAATCAGCAGCTTGCGAGGTTGAACAGGTTCTTGCTCTATGAGGAGCGGAAGTCAAAACGGCAGCGCACCAAGGATGTGCCCGACCAAATTACGTCCAAGGCGGATGGCCGCCGCTGACCAAAATGGATGAAGCGGTGAAGGCGAAGGCGAAAGAATTGCTCAATCCGTGAGCGAGGAATATCGAATCCATTTCGGTTTTTCGAAGCGAAGCAAGTTCTACCCGCAAGCCGTAGAACTTGCTGCCCTCGCTCCTGGCCACGAAATCCGCGGTGAAGGAGAAGATCTTTGGCACATCGTCTCACTAACAGAGGCCAACATTGAGTTGCTCCATCGCCTTTACCTCACTGCAAAAAAGCTGCCGCGTCCGAAAGTGTACGGCGCTGATGCTTTATGCCTGAGTTTTGCTGCTGAAGGGCCAAGACCGCCATGGAACAGCCTGCCATTGTTTGCTCGAACGAAACGCGTCCAGATGGCACTCCCCCGGATTCAGCGCGCTACAGGGAAATCAGGTGCTGAGTTGGCACGATTCATCAGAGAAGAATACGTTGAACCCATCATTCGCGACGCTCTCGCCGTCTCGGAGAAGCTCAGGGCCATAGGAAGACTCGACCGCGTTGACCGGGCCTCGTTGAAGGTAATTCCCGCGACATGCCCAATTCCTGGTGAGCCAGTTGAGGCTATCAGACGGACACGGGCACTCGTTTCGAATGGCAGGCTGCAGGAGGCCATTGCTGCGTACTACGCCCACTTGGGAAACAAGTTCTACAGCGAGTTGACGAGCGAATTGATCTATCTGAAGCGCTTGGCGGGCGTGCAGCTTACCGGGCGTGACTTGCTCATGTTCCGCAGCGATTCGTCGTGCGATGATTTCCTGCGTCAACACATCGGGGAATACGTCTGCTGCATTGACTTGGCTCTTTCCCAGTGCGAGCGGCTGGGGCAACCGCAGCCGCTGCAACTTCTGTTGCAGCACGCCCCAACGATGGAGCAACTGCTTGAGACCCGGCGCAACGATTGGCATTTCGGCGCGTATCTCGATGGCGGTGTAGTGGGGCGCGATTCTACTCCGGTCACGATTCACAGTTTCTCACGCGATGATTGCCCGGAGGGTAGAATCTTCGACCGGTATCCAGACCAAGTCTGGCATTGCAGCAGGAGGTGGATTGAGGATTGCGGCTATTCTGGTCTTTGGACGCTCTATTCTCCGACATTCTGCAAAGAAAAGGTCTACGATGTCGGCCTGCACATCAACAGCATCGACGCATACCTTCACAAGGCGTGGAGACGCCGATTGACCAATCGCCATTCGCCAGAATTTACGTCAGCTACGTCCCTGTCAGAACTTGAGAGAGCGACATACGGGACTCGAGGTATCCGCTTCACGGGACGCATCCACACGGTAGAGGGCAAAACCCTGTACGAGGTAGATTTGATTCGTCGGCAACCGATTTTCGGCGACGCGGTGGAGAATCCTCTTGTCGAACTGGTTGAAGAACTGTTGAGGGAAGCAGAGAACATCCTACGCGAGCGATCCGGTTTACATCGCATCGGGGAGGGATGGGTTTCGGAGATGCAGATGTACCGACTGATCCAGCGGCGCTTTCGAGATGCGGAGTTGCATGCCCAACCGGACTGGCTACGGCCGCAGCATCTGGATTGCTACGTGCCTTCGGTACGCCTGGCATTTGAGTTTCAAGGCCAACAGCACTTTGAACCTGTCGCCGTCTTCGGCGGAGAGGAGGGTTTGGTGCAGACCAAACGGCGCGATGAGATCAAAGCTCAGAAGTGCGCAGCAAACCATGTCACTCTCGTCTGCTGGACGCATACGGAGCCGCTGAATCCAGACATACTAATCGCCAAACTCGCTGCTGTCGGCATTCCCATTAGCCCCTAGGTCAGCCCGGCCAGCGCAGAAACTCCCTAGCCCGGCGTTCACCCTTGGCGAGGGCTGCGCCCCCAGCACGCTTGGCAGCCAAGCGAGGCTCCCCAAGGCACTGGCTCTTGCCGGCAAGGGCAAGGTGTTCTGCGGCAAGTGCGGCAAGCCGATTGTGCTGCGCGATGTGATTGAGGAGAAGTTTGAGTCGCCGGAACTGAAGGCGGAGTCAGGCAAACAGGATGCTGAAGCGCAGGTGGTGCTCGACAACGAAAGCCGCGAGCTAATTCTCGTCGGCCACGCGTTCTCCATTGTGGCCGAAGCCCGGCAAATCTATCGCGGGTACACCAACAGCGATCACGGGATTGATGGCGAGATCGAGTTCAAGGACGACCAGGGCCACGCCTCCGGGAAGCGGCTCTACGTACAGCTCAAATCCGGGGATTCCTATCTCCAGAAACGCCGGAGCGACGGCGCGGAGGTGTTCCAGATCAAGAACCCGCGCTGGGCCGATTATTGGCAGCAGCAGGCTTACGCGGTCATGCTGGTCATCCGCACGTCGGACCGCGAAATCCGCTGGGTGGACGTGAGCGCCTACCTCAAACGCGAAAGCGCCGGCCGGAAGACGGTGAGGCAGATCATCTTCGAGGGCGAGCGCTTCGATGCGGTGAGCGTGCAGAATTGGCGGAAGAAGGTTTTGGTCCCCGGTTGACCCAGGGAATGCAGAAGGTTGAATGATGAATGATGAAGCGGAACGCGGACCACTGACCACTGACCACAGACCCTGGGGGAAATGCTCAAGGCTAAAGTCGGGAAGAAGCTGAGACGCTGAACCTGAACCTTGAACGGCCGGACCCGGGTTACGGCCACACCGAGGCTACCCCGAGGCGACCCTCAGGCCATCTGGTAGCCAACGGGTAGGCACCCCGGGGGAATGCAGAAGGTTGAATGATGAATGATGAAAAGCCCCCCTCAGGCTACCCTGAAGCCACCCTGAAGCCATCTGGTGGCCAACCGGTAGGCACCCCGAAGCCACCCGGAAGCTACCCTGAGGCTACCCGGAAGCTACCCTGAGGGGCTACCCGGAGGCTACCCGGAGGCTACCCGGAGGCTACCCTGAGTTCGACGGCGGGCGTTGGCGGGACAAGATGCTGAGCGGCTACGGGGCTGTAAAGTAAATCGTGTAAGTGGCCAAAGTGAAAGGATAGTAGACTATGGCCATTACCGATGAAGTGCTGAACGAATTACTTAAAGATTATCAGAAGCCCGAAGATTTATTGGGCCAGCAT
>Ga0224558_1000663_pt1 | contig 39698 bp, 24 predicted proteins | sample 714S32024metaG_FD_180682 | JGI IMG/M metagenome (GOLD analysis project Ga0224558, IMG submission 180682) | Peat soil microbial communities from Stordalen Mire, Sweden - 717 S3 20-24 | ecosystem: Environmental > Terrestrial > Soil > Wetlands > Peat | place: Sweden: Norrbotten County, Stordalen... | reverse complement strand
TTGATCGAAGCTTCGTTCAACAGATTTGGCGAGATGGTATACGTGAGCTTGATCACCGAGCCCCAGCTTGGGTTGGCCATCACATCGCCCGCGGTCGTATAACTGTCGCCATCGCCCCAATTCTGGTTGGGGAAATAGGTCTGCGACATCTGGTCGTGGATCCAGTGCCCCATCAGGTGCATCTTGCTGGAGAAATCGTGATCGATGCGCACCACGTCCTCGCGCACGTACGTCGGCTGCTTCGGCGACGCAATCACCACCGGCTGACCTGAGGGCCCCGTCGTATTGGAAGCCGGAATCGCTCCCGTCCCCATGAAGAGAACGGCGTTCGTGTCGAGCATATCCCCCGGAATTGCTCCAAGAACTCCTTTGTAATTGAACGTATTTCCCGGAGTCAGACCATCGGCCGTTTCCTTGTTGGTATATGCTGTGTTGCCGGGCAGGATCGGAACGCACGGCGCTACCTGACCGGTGTTGCAGGCGCTGGAGGCCGGCGATTCCGGTAAGCCCACCGGCGGCACATATACAAAGCCGCCCGTGCTCGTCTCCTCCGCGACGGTCGGAATCTCCGAGGACGTCGGCGCATTCGTCAAATTGGCAGGAGATCCCTGAATCATTTTGCGCCATTCCTCGGTCCAGAAGAAGTAGGTTTTACTCTTTTCCTTCGGATAAATCATAGGGATAAACAGCGGGCCGCCCACATCGCCGCCGTAGATGTTCAGGCGTAGCTCCGGTATGGCGGGGGGTTTATGGTTCTGCACGGCCGCCTGTTTGGTGAACCAATTGACAGCATCGAAGTCGTCGTTACGATTGAACTCCCACAAACCGCCGTGGAAGGTTTTCGTGCCGGATTTCAGCACGATGGTCGTCGTGCCTCCCGAGGCGATTCCATAATCCGGGCTGTAATTGCTGGCCAGCGTCTGGAATTCTGCCACCGCATCCAGCGAGGGCATCACTCCCAATTTGCCGCCGCTGCCGCGGTCATAGATTTCGCCGCCGTCGATCAGAAAGTCGTTGTGGCCGGTACGCATCCCGTTAAAGCTGATGGTGGAGCTGCTCCCCTGCGCCGAGGTGCCATTGAATTCCGGCAGAGTCCCCGAGACGCCGGTACCCAGCGTGGCGAGCGAAGTGAGGCTGCGGCCGTTGGTGGCCAGCTCGGTGATCTGCGTGCCCGTGATCAAGTTGCTGATTTCGTTGGTTTCCGTCTGAAGATGCAGCGCATCCGCCTCCACCGTAACCGTCTGGCTGCTGGAGCCGATCTTAAGTACGGCATTCTCCTGCACCGTGGCGGCAACGTTCATGACGATGCTCGTCTTCTCGTATCTGTTGAAACCCTTCGCCTCAATCCTCAGGGTATAGATTCCGTGGTTCAAGTTTGAGAAGTCGTAAATGCCGGCGTTATTGCTTGTGCCGGTGCGCACCTCGCTGGTTGCTACATTGGTTAGGGTGACTGACGCATTGGAAACTACTGCCCCTGTCGGGTCAGTGACGGTTCCTGTCAGTTCCGCGTTTTCTTGTGCAAATACCGCTGTGCACGCCAATACAATGAGCAGCGGCATTAGGATAATCCAGTATCTCGCTTGTCTCATGTGACCTTCCTTTTTCAAAGTTGGTGCTTGTTGTGTTTCGTAATTCTCCCCTCAATCAGGAAAGAAGCCGGTTAAAGCGCACCGAGAAACTGTCAAGAAGAGCATCAAACTTGTGTTGAGAAGAGAATCAAATTGCTTCACACTTTCTCACACCGCTCATGACAGCAGCGGGGAGAACTGAAATTGTTGAGTTGCAGGCCGATCCGTGCAATCGATTATGTACGGGATCGATTTTCCGCCTGCAATGCAACCATACACATCGGTTCTTTTCCTCCATCTTTCCCCCACCGCCAGCGCATTGCCGCTAGACAATCGATAGTCTTGGGAGAAAAATGCAGGGAAAAAGTCGACGCACGAATTAGAACTCCACAAAATGAGGGCTGTCAAGGTAAATTTTGAGGAGTCTTCATGGGGGGAACAAAGGGCGAATTCGCCATGCCATGCCGCAATCGATTCAGACATCGCCGAAGGGGCCCCCGGCTTAGGCTCACGGGCGCGTCTCCTGGGCCAGGAAGGCGCGGTTACGATACACTCCAAGCGTGGAGGACTCACCCTTTGCCGCGTAAGTCCGGATTGTTGGCCGCTCTAGTCGCCTGTACGCTCCTTGTTTCCGGTTCGGCTCCGGTAGCATGGGCTTCACAGGAAGGGAAGCAAGAAGGGATGCAACAATCCCAGGGCGGAATGGCCAATGCCGGTCCGCAGAAGGCGGAGTTCGATAGCCAGCACCGCCCCATCACCGCCGGCGGCTTTGTAAAAACCGGCCCCATTATCTTCCAGGATGTTGCCGCGGCTGCCGGGCTTACGCGCTGGCATCACACGGCGGGCACTCCCGAAAAGCGTCTCATTCTGGAGGCTAAGGGCCCTGGTGTCTGTCTTTTGGACTATGACAACGACGGCTGGCTGGACATTTATCTCGTGAACGGCTCGACTTACGATGCGCTTGCGGGCAAAACCACCCCGCCGCACGCGGCTCTGTTTCACAATAACCACGATGGCACGTTCACCGACGTGACGGAAACGGCCGGCGTTGCCAACGACCGGTGGGGATACGGGTGCGCGGTTGGCGATTACGACAACGACGGCTGGCCGGACCTGTATGTAACCAATTATGGGAAGAACCGCCTTTACCACAATAACCACGACGGGACCTTTACGGATGTCGCGGAAAAAGCCGGCGTCACGATCGGCACGTGGTCCACGGGCGCAACATTTGGCGACTACGACGGCGACGGGCGGCTGGACCTTTTCGTGGCCGGCTATCTTCAATTTGACTTGTCCAATCCTCCTCTTTCCGGAACAAAGGCCGTCAACTTCTCTTTCTGTCAATACCGCGGGGTAGAGGTGATGTGCGGTCCGCGCGGCCTGAAGGGCGAACAGGACCATCTCTTTCACAACAATGGAGACGGAACCTTTACGGATGTCAGCAAAAAGCTGGGGGTGGACGATCCCAGCGGATACTACGGCCTGGGGGCTCTGTTTGTGGACGTGAACGGGGACGGCAAGCCGGACCTGCTCGTGGCCAACGATTCCACGCCTAATTATCTGTACATGAACAAGGGAGATGGGACGTTCGAAGACCAGAGTTACGAAAGCGGATACGCGCTCAATGAGAGTGGCCGCGAGGTCGCCAACATGGGCATTGCGGTAGGAGACTACGAGAACAACGGTCACCTTTCCGTGGTGAATACCGACTTCGCCGACGACTACAACGTCCTATTCCAGAATGACGGAAAAGGGTTTTTCACCGATGTCAGCTATCAGGCCGGCATAGCGGAGTCCTCCATCCCGTTTGTCAGCTTCGCCGATGGATTCCTCGACTACGACAATGACGGCTGGAAAGATCTGCTCATCATCAATGGCCACGTCTATCCGGAGGTGGATAAACACCCGGAGTGGGGGACCAGCTATGCACAGCGTCCGCTGCTGTACCACAACCTGAAGAACGGCAAGTTCGAGCTGGTTCCGGCGGTCGAGGGAACCGGACTTGCCGTTGTCAGCGTGGGCCGTGGCGCCGCATTTGGCGACATCTTCAACGACGGCAAGATCGACGTGGTCATCAACAACATGGATGGCGTTCCGGTACTGCTTCGCAACGTGAATCCTGACCACCACCAATGGGTTGAACTGCGGCTCATTGGGGGATCCAAGAGCCCCCGCGATGCGGTCGGAGCAACGGTCTATCTCGAAGCAAACGGGGTTCGTCAGCGTGGAGACGTCCTGAGCGGCGGCAGCTATCTTTCCTCCAACGATATGCGAGTTCACTTTGGTCTGGGCGATGCCACCGATGCCGGGACCGCGGAGATTCACTGGCCCTCGGGCGCCAAAGAGACGGTGAAGCTGCCCGCAGTGGACCGGATTTACACTATCACCGAGGGCCAGGGCATCACCAGCGCACTGTGTGGCGGCAAACCGTGTGCAGTCTCGCCTTCGACTCCAGCGACGCCGCCAGTCAAGGCGACCAAACCCTGAAACGGGCCAGAGCTCACTCGTCCAGCATAACTGCGGCTATGAGAGGGTGAAGGCCTGATTGGCTTAGGCTACACCGCGGCCCTCAAAAAGGAATCGGGTGGCAGCCCAGCGAGATGGGCGGCCACCCGTAAGGTCACACTTTGAACGAGCGATACTTGAGACATTCACAGGCTACTGACAACTCCAAGGCGTGTCTTGAGCCAAATGAGTGAGTCTGTACTCCATCAATAGGTGGAGACGGGCGCCGGCTTTTCTTGCAAAAATCCGCATTTGCTCCTGTGCAATCCCGCGCCTACCCAATTACTGTGGAGTTGCGAAGTTTGATGTCTGCGAGAGGTAACTTCCACCCGGTCCCGTGGCCCACAATCACGCCAACTCGATGGATACAGCGGGAGAGGCCGCCCGGCGCTCGTCCTTCTCTGTCGGAACTCATGGCGCGACTGCGCTCCGCGGCCTTCTGGCAGCATTGCTGCTGGGCTGCGGGCTTCCCGGCCTAGCGCTGGAGCCTTCCACTCCATTGGCCAACTACAGCCGCCAGGTGTGGGGGATGGAGAACGGCCTGCCGCAGAACACGGTGCAGGCACTGCTTCAGACCCGAGATGGCTTTGTATGGCTGGGTACCGAGGTGGGGCTGGTCCGCTTTGACGGCAACGGGTTCGCGGTCTTCGACAAAAATTCGACGCCGGCGCTGCCGGGGAACGATGTCCGCTGTTTGCTGGAGACGCGCGATGGGGCGCTGTGGATCGGAACTAGCGAAGGGCTGGCGCGATGGAAGGACCGGGTGGTAACGGCCTTCACCACGAAAGATGGGCTGCCGGGGAATGGGATTCGGGCGCTGGTGAAGACCGCGAACGGCGAACTGTGGGTGTGGACGGATCAGGGACTGGCGCGACTGAACGACGAAGGGCGGTTTGTTTACGACACGGCCAAAACCGGGTTGCCGAGCAGCGCAATTGCCAGGGTGATAGCTGACGGACAGGGAGGGGTGTGGGTAGGAACACAAGATAGTGTTTCGATTTACATGGATGGACACTGGAGCGCGCCCGGTCCTCAGAACGTGATGTTTCCGTGGATTCCGACAATGCCTATTGAGTTCATTCAGACCTTTCTCGGAAAGTTGGCGTCTGCTGACAATACGACGGTAACGGTGTTGTTCGGGGATAAAAAACGAGGCGACAACACCCTGGATCGCTTCACCACCGGCCATGAGCTTCCGGGCAGCCGCATTCAGTCACTCTTTGCCGACCGCGAGGGCAGCTTGTGGGTCGGGACGAATGGCGGATTGGCGCGGCTGTTTGCGGGTAAGGTCCAACGGTTGCCGGTCACCGATCCGCTGGCCACGGCGTCGGTGCTGGCGCTGATGGAAGACCGCGAGGGCAATCTGTGGGTCGGGACCGAAACCGGCGGGCTGCACATCCTGCGCGATCAGCGTTTCCGTACCATCGGTGTGCGGGAGGGTCTCTCTTCCGATGCCACGACCACCGTCGTCGAGGACAACGCGGGCACGCTGTGGGTGGGAACCAGCGGGGGCGGCTTGAATGTCCTGCGCCGGAATGAGGCCGGGCCGGGCGCTGGCTTGGGCGCGGTCAGAACCTATTCAGTGCGCAACGGCCTCACGAGCGACGTGATTCTTTCTTTGGCCGCTGCCCCCAACGGCGATCTATGGGTAGGCACACCGGATGGGCTCAACCGGATTCGCGGAAGCTCTGTTGCTTCGTTCACCTCCGCCGACGGGCTGCCGGACGACTTTATCCGTTCGCTGCTGGCCGATGCCGATGGCTCTATTTGGATAGGCACGCGGCGCGGGCTTACGCACTGGTCGGGCGGCACGGTCGGCACACGTTCAGTCGCACACATGGAAACCTATACGCAGGCGAGCGGGCTGGGCAGCGATCTGGTGGGTGCGATGGCGCGGGACTCGAACGGCGATCTGTGGGTGGCCACACTGGCCGGGCTGTCGCGGCTGGATGGGAGACATGGAGGCAAGTTCGACAATTTTACGACCGCCAACGGGCTCTCCAGCAACGTGGCCACGGCTCTCTTGCCCCGGAGCGATGGAACGCTGCTGATCGGCACGCAGGACCACGGCTGGGACGTGTGGGATGGGCGGAGTTTTTCGGCGGCAAAGCAGAACGGCCAGGGCCACGCGGCCATTCACGCCATTCTGGAAGACGGAGGCAACCATCTCTGGTTCGCAACAGCCAATGGAATCGCCCGCTGCGACTATACAGGAGCAGCAAAGGACATACAGACGCTGGCCTGCTCGCATTGGCTCGAGTTCGGCGCCGCTGATGGACTGCGCAGCCGCGAGACGGCCACCAACAGCCACCCTTCGGCCTGGCGCTCTCGTTCGGGGCTCCTGTGGTTTGCCACGCCCAAGGGGTTGGTCGAGGTGGACCCGGCGTACTTCCCGGTGAATACTGTTCCTCCGCCGGTGGCGCTGGAGCGCTTTGCCGTGGACGATGTTCCTCAACCGCTGCCTGGGCCGGCGAATTTCATGCGGATTCCTGCCGGTCATGAACATTTCCAGTTCGACTACGCGGGACTGAGCTTTACCGCGCCACAAAAGGTGCGATACCGCTATATGCTGGAGGGCTTCGACCAGGGCTGGACCGAGGCAGGCGCGCGCCGCACCGCATACTACACCAACATCCGGCCCGGCCGCTACACCTTTCGCGTGCAGGCGGCCAACAACGACGGCCTGTGGAACACCGAGGGCGCGGCGCTTACCTTCGTGCTGCGGCCTCACTTCTACCAGACAGCCTGGTTTTATGCCTTGTTGCTGGCGGCCGTGGCGGGCCTGGTGGTGCTGTTGCTGCGGCTGCGGCTGCGCCGGGCGGAAGGCGAGTTTCGCGCCGTGCTGGGCGAGCGCAACCGTATCGCGCGCGAAATTCACGACACACTGGCCCAGGGCTACGTGGGCATCTCGGTGCAGTTGGAGGTGCTCTCCGAGCTGCTGCGCATGAACAAGCCGGAGGCCGCGGCGAAGCATCTGGATTTGACCCGCGGCTACGTTCGCGAGGGGCTGGCCGACGCGCGGCAGTCGATCTGGGCGCTGCGCTCGCAGGACTCGGGCGAGACGACGCTGCCGGTCCGCCTGCGCCGCATGGTGGAGGCCGAAGGCGGTCACGGTTTGGATGCCAAATTCAGCATCTTTGGCGCGTACCAGCCTATGCCTCCAGGCATGGAACACGAATTCCTGTGCGTGGCCCAGGAAGCCATTCATAATGTTAAGCAGCACGCCGGGGCATTGCATTTATTCGTGCAGTTGGAGTACAAGCCAAACGAGGTTGCGCTGGAAGTGCGGGACGACGGGCGCGGGTTTGTGGCGAACCGGAAGCCAGAGTCTGCGTCAGGTCATTATGGATTGACCGGAATGAAAGAGCGGGCGGCGGCCATTGGTGGGACACTGGAAGTAAGCAGCGAACCAGCCGTGGGAACGACGGTCAGTCTGCGGGCAACAGCGCCGAATGAGACGCGAGAGTAGACACTGGTGAAGCAACAAAGGAGCTACGGTGACCAAGGAACCCATTCGCGTGCTGGTCGTCGAAGACCACCACGTCGTGCGCCAGGGGCTGGTTGCCTTGCTCAACGTGGCGGACGGCCTGGAAGTGGTGGGCGAAGCCTCGGACGGCGTGGAGGCCATCGCGCAATTCCGCAAGTGCCAGCCGGATATCACGCTGGTCGATCTGCGGCTACCGCGGCTGAGCGGCGTCGAGGTCATCGAGCGCGTCCGCATGGAGAAGCCGCAGGCACGCTTCATCGTGCTCACCACATACGACGGCGACGAGGACATCTATCGCGCCCTGCAGGCCGGCGCGAAGGCTTATCTCCTGAAGGGTATGACTTCAGAAGAATTGATTGTGACGATTCGGATGGTTCATGTGGGCAAGTCGCATATTCCGCTGGAGATCGCCCAGAAGCTGGCCGAACGGATGGGCGCCGAGGAGCTGACGCCGCGAGAGTTCGACGTGCTGGAGCAGATTGTGCGCGGCAAGAGCAACAAGGAGATCGCAACCGAATTGACTATTGCAGAGGCCACGGTGAAAACGCACATCAACAGTCTGCTGAGCAAGCTGGGCGTGACCGACCGCACGCAGGCTGCTACGGCCGCTATCCAGCGCGGAATTGTTCCACTCGAATCCCTCAGAAAGTCAAAGCTATGAGCCAATACCTAACCCAAAAGCTAATCCTTCCCGGATTATTTCTTTTGCTTATGTCTTCGCTTGTACCGAGAGCACAGGCTCAAAGAGCGACTTGGCGGCAAGCCACGGATGCTGAACTTGCGTCGCTGCTGCCGGCGCGAGCGCCGGTGGAAAAGGAACACATCGAAACCGAGATGCGCACCGCCTCCGGCATCGTGAACAGCCACGGCCACTTCATCGCCGGAGTGGTGCTGCTTACTGCCGGGTACTCCGCGGAGGGCAAGTATTCGCACTATCTGATTGTGCAAGCGCCGGTGCGCATCGGTGGAGTTGCGCTCAAGCCCGGAGAATATGTTTTTGGATGGACGCGGGCACAGGCAGGGGATACGCTGAGCGTTCATTTTCACCAGGCTGCAACGGGCGCGCAGGTGGGCACTGCAGTTGCGCATCGCATTGCGGGGTCGAGCCGCGTGGAGAGCCTGCACATTTGGCCTCCCGCCGACAAGGCATTGATTCAGATTGGGCGCTTTGGCATTTCCTACGAGTTAGGCGAGGAGTAACCGCAGAGATCAATCTTGCCTGCGCGGCTCTCCGGTCGGCAGAAAGGCAACTCCGGAGATACTGCTTCCCGAAGCCAGCACGTCTCTGAGCCGTTCCGGATTAGGCCCGCTGCGGACAGCGGCCGCCTCGAGCAGGCGTAGCGCCGCCGCCGGTGTGGTTTCGGGCGGCAGGCGGAAGATCCACGGAATGTTGGTTGAGGTCAGCTTCTTATCGCTGCTTAGGGCAACCACCGGCACAAAAGCCTTGAGCGCCAGTTGCTCGGCCAGGTGGGCAGCATCGCGATCCAGAGCTACAATCGCCAACGCATGCTTGTTCATCAGCGCATGAACCAGCTGAGTTGAAGCCAAGCCCCAATTCTGATCGCTGGCCACCGGCTCGAGCTTCCACGCGCGTCCCTTCGACGCAGCATACGCCAACTCCGCCCGTACCTCTGGCGACTGTGCGACTTCATTCGCATGCGGCCCGAAGATCACCACGCGTACCGGTCCCGGCGGAACGTAGCTGCGATGCGGGCCAGCATAATCCACGCCATCCTCGCCCACCCGCGCATACGGCGACTGCGGTGCCGCAGACGCCGCTGACGCGGCAGGGGCCTTGTCCATGAGTGCCACCCGGTAAGAAATCGCGCCATTATGCACCGTGCCCAGGTACAACGGAGCGACATTCTTCTGATTAGGATCGAAAACCATATGCCCGGTCACGCCGTCATACTCTTCGATGTCGGCCAGAGCGTCGTGAATCCGCGCGCGATTCAACCCTGCCTTGCAGATGGAATCGAGCAGCGCGTTCATCGCGTCATAAGCCAGCGAGGCAAACTGCTCCGGCTTCTCGTGGAAACGAGCCTCGAAACGGCGATTGAATTCGAGCCAGCGCGGATCGTTGCGCGTGGGATCGTAGGGAAACACAGCCTCGAAACCCTCAGCCGCAGGACCAGCTTCGGCCAGCAGCGTGGGCCCCAGGGTGCGATAAGCGCCGAAGACACGCTGTTTCATCCCCGTAGCTTGCATTTCCTTGAGGATTACAGCCGCTTGAGTCTCGTCGGCCCAGAGCACAATGGCATCAGCACGCGAAGAGCGAATCACACTCAATTGCTTTGTAAACTCTGTGTCACCTGGCATGTACTTCTGCTCGATGACGATCGGGTGGCCAAGCCGCCGCGATGCATCGCGGAGTTTGATGACCCCGAAGCGTCCATAGCGGCTATTCACCCTGAGTATTGCCACGCGCTTCAAGCCGAGCTCAGTGAAGATGCGGCGCGCTAGCGTGAGGCACTGCACGCGGTCATCCTGCAGAACCTCAAAGAACCACGGAATGTAGGTTTCGGGAATGGTGGGATCGGTGGAGGCCGAGTTGACGATGGGAATCTCCGCACGCAGAGCCACGCGCAACGCGATGTGCGTGGACTCGGAACTGATGGAGCCGAAGATCGCCCAATCCTGGTCGTCGTAGACCATCTTCACCACTTCATTGGAGGCAGAGCCCCAGATGGTGGGATCGGTGGGCCGGTCCTCGCCATAAACTGCCTTCGCCTGCCAGTTGTCGTAATCGTTGTGCAGCATCAGACGGAAGGGCTTGCCCCCGTAGCCGCCGTGGGCATTGGCCTCTTCCACGGCCAACTGTGCACCGTGCAACATACGCAACCCGAAGACCGATTCCGGATTGTGCTCGATGGGACCAAAGAAGCCGATGCGCACTTCGCTCAGGTTCTTCGTCTCGGGAATATCCCGCGCCGCGCCGGAGTAGATATTGGGATGGATGTAGTTGAGGTCGTAGGGCGCCGCAAACTTCGCGTATGGACTCAAGTCGGCAGGCTCGCCGGCATAAGGCGTAACCACGCGATCCTTCGGCGGTCCCGGAGGATGCGCGCCGCACTCGCACGTGCCCTTGCCTGTGACCGTAACCGGATTAGCGTTCTGGTCCGTGGCCTGCACCGTTTCCTGCTTCGAGTACGAACTCGAATCCTGCGCGGCAGCCGTTGTCTGTCCAACGGCATCCGGCCGCGCAAGCGGCGCCTGCCCCACCGCAGGTGGCGCGCAGGCCGCGGCCAGAGCGCAGACCGTCACCAACAACCATCCCTTGCGCATGAGAACTACTCCTTGTCTGCCGCTGCCCTATCCGTCCGGAACATGGCGATTGCCTCGATCTCGACCAGCAACTCAGGCCGGCAGAGATGCGCCTGGATGCCGGTCGAAGCGGGCAGCGGATCCAGCCCCTGCTCCTTGAAGAACGCCGTGCGCCCCATATTGAAGACGTCGTAGTCGCGATCGATGTCCCGCAGGTAGCAACTGGTGCGAACGATGTCGTGCCAGGTGCAACCCTCGGCCTCCAGCAGGCCGGTGATGTTGTCGAAGGTGCGCCGCAACTGGGCCGGAAAGTCGCCGATGTGGACGCTCTTGCCGTGCTCGTCGATCGACGCCGTACCGGAGATGAGCAGGATGGTGACGCCGCCAATATCAATCCTCATGCCGCGCGAAAACGAACTCGGCTTGGCGTAGGCGTAAGCCTCGTTGAGAACGCCGTGATTGGTCATGGCGCGCTTTTCGATGGGCGCGTGCGCGATGGTCTCCAGAATTTCTGCAAATGCATTCATGATTGTGTCTCTCCTTTGCTTTTATTGTTTTTGATGAATTCCGTGGCTCAAACCCTTAGCGGTTGCAACCCAGATGTCGTCGCCCTGGAAGTCGATGCCGAGAACATAGTTGTGGGCCGGCGCAGTGGTGACTACTACAGGCGTTACGGTGCCTTGCGCGTCGCGCACCGTCATCTCCGGCTTGCCGTCTTTAAGCGAGGGACGATAGACAGCCCAGTTGACGCCGTCATAGTAGGCCAGCCCCTTATCGGTGCAGAACCAGGCGCGCTGTGCGTCCACGCCCTTGAGAAAGTTGATGAAGTTCGAGGGAAGCCCGCTGTCTTTGGTGAGAAAGTTGTGCCAGTAGCGGCCGTCATAACGGCTGGCGCCAAAATACGTAGCCGCCCACAGAATGTTGTCCACATAACTGACCGAGGTGACAATCTCGTGGATTAGCCCCTGGTCCTTGAAGAGCACAATCTCGTTTTCGCCGTCGGGATCGTCATACTTGTCCCAGCGGCCGGTCTTCTGGTCGTATTCCAGAAGGCCGCTGCCCCACACTGCGTAGTAGACCTTGGTGGGCGTAGCGGAGACGCCGTAGACCCAGATCTCGATCATGGGCGTGTTGCGCTCGTTGTAGAGCGTCCATTGGCCAGTGCGAGTATTCAAGCTGCAACCGCCGGCGGCTGTGGCAACCCACACGTTCTCGCCTTCGACAGAGACGCCATAAACCACGTCGTTGCTCAGCCCCGATGTCAACTGCGTGTAGCTGTCAATGCGTCCGCCCGAGATGCGGCTCAATCCGCCCATGGTGCCGGCCCACACGTCGCCCGTGCGGCTATCCAGCGCCAGTGAAAGCACGGCGCGATGCGCCAGGCCATCCTTGGTGGTGTAGGTCTTCCACTTGCCGTTCTCATAGAGCCCCAGGCCGTTTTCCGTTCCCGCCCAGATGCGGTCTCCATCCACCAGCACGGAAAACACGTGATTGTCAGGCAGGCCGTTGGCGGTAGTGAAGTTTTCGAAGCTGTAACGCGGCATCTTGGGCGGCGCGAGCACCTGCGGTGCGGCAGACGCCGATGGCGCTGCAAATGCCAGCGTTTCTGCAACCAGAAGCAATGCAATCATGCACAACTTTTTCATCGCGTCCTCAGGTATTCGATCAGGTCGTTGAGTTCATCCTTAGTCAGATCGTTGGTGCGCCCGTGCTTGTCGTCGGGGTTGTAGACCGTCCAAATCTCTTCCAGCGTCCGTGCCGAGCCATCGTGCAGGTAGGGAGCGGTCAGTGCGATGCTGGCCAGCGGCGGCGCCTTCAGCATGCCTGAATTGTCGGTGGGCTTGCGCGTCCCCACATCGGAGAGCTTCTGGTTGGTGCCCTTGGGGCCGCTGTGGCAATAGGAGCAGCGGTTACTCTCCGGAATCGGCTTGCCGAACTTGTCTTCATCACGCGTGAACAATGCCTTGCCGCGCTCCTGCGCCGGCGTCATCTCGCGGCCCGGCAGCTTCCAGCGGTTGGGCCGCGGCTGCAAACTACGGATGTAAATGGCCAGATCGGCAAGCGTGAGGTTGTCATACTGCTCCGAGCGCCAGAAGTACTTTTCCGTTCGCGGGCCGCACTCGGTGGGAATGTTGGAATTGCCGCCGTTCCACTTGTAGGGCTCAGTGTTTTTGACGCCTTCGAGCATCTTGTTGTCCACGATGTCGCGGCCAAAGCCGTCCGGCTCCAGATCCCAAGTAAGGCCGTCGAAGGTGGAGTCGATGTGGCAACTGGCACAGCCGATCTGCCCCTGGAATCCGTAGCGCGCAGTATAGAAAGTCTGCTCGCCGTGGCGAATCGCCGAGACGGTCTTTGGCCCGGCCAACTTGATCGTCGCGGTCACGCGATTGCCGCGCGTGTCGATCACGCTGATCGTATCTTCCAGGCGATTGGCTACAAACAGCCTGCGGCCGTCGCGGCTCAGCGTCAGCCCACGCGGATCGTGTCCCACGGGAATGCGCGCTACAACATAATTCGCGCTCGCGGAAAGGTCTTGTGCGAAGGAGCCGGATGCGAGGCGGGGGCGCGTGTGAATGAAGCGCAGCAACCGCGGCACATCGATAACGATCAAGCACTCCGAGCCGCCGATGGTGATGTAGAGGCGCGACTTGTCGGGCGCAATGGCCACGCCGAAGGGACGCGCCGCATAGCGCTCCAGTTCGTCCAGCGGAACCTCGACCGGCTTGCCCACGTCCGCTCCGAAGATCGTCAGCGTATAAGCGAATGCGCCGCCATGTTCCAGATGCGCCAGCGGCACAAGATTCTTGGGATGATATTCGGCTGCCACACCCAGTCGTCCATCGGACGAGAACGCCAGATGAAAGACGCCGGCGATGTGGTGCAGCGGCATACGATCAACCACCACCGCGCGCGCCGTGTCGATAACCGTGATCTCCGACTCCGGCGCCATCCGGTTTTCCTGTCCAGCTCGATTGTCCAAGTCGGTTCGCACCCGAGGCGGATTCGGGTAAATATGCGTGATGTACAACCTGTTGCCGTCGGGCGAGAGCGCAAGATAGCTTGCGCCGCGCCCGGCCACCAGCCGCTTCTCTTCTATACCCGTCGCTGCGTCCAGCACGGCCACATCGTTCGAGATGCGATTGGCCACGAAGAGCCGCTTGCCCGCGCGGTCTTCCACAACGCTCGACGGCTCCGCGCCCACTGGCCACGTAGCCGTCACGGCCAGCGTTCGCGTGTCGATCACAGAGAGCGTGTCATCCCAGGTGTTGGTTACAAACAGCCGCCCGCCGTCAGGAGAGAGCGAAAACCCGCGCGGCACGCGACCTACGGCGATGTTCTTGATCACCGCGAAGCTGGCCGCATCCAGCACTCGCACCTCTTCGCTCTGCTGGCAGAGCACATAGAGCCGCGCGCCATCAGGCGAGAGCAGAACCTCAAGCGGCGACGCGTAGTCCACAGCGTCGTTTGCGGCATCGGCCTCGCTCGCGCGCACCGGACGGTCGGTCCAGAGCGCAACCGCAAGCAGCGCCACGGCCAGCGCCGTAAGCCCCGTGCCCGCAGCGGTTTGTATGCGCCGGCTCACTTAGGCTTCCTCTCTCCCGGCTCCTGCACAGTAAGCACATGGTCCACGCTCAGTTTTTCCAGCGTCTGTTCGATTCCACTAGGCCAGTGAATAATCAGCTTATCCACCGTCGTTGCCGCGCCCAAGCCGAAGTGCAGGCGGCCGTCGTTCTGTGAGAGATAGCCGGAGCCGGCCACTCGTTCCGCCGTCTGCCGCTTGCCCGCCGCGAAAACTTCGACGCGCGCGCCGATACCGTCGCGATTGCTCTTGGTGCCCACGAGCTTGATGGTGATCCAGTGGCCGGTATTGGTTGAAACGTTATGCAGGAGCGTTCCCTTGCCGCCTAGATTGACCACAAACACATCCATCTTGCCGTTGTTTTCGTAGTCCGCAAAACACGCGCCGCGTGCCGTTGTGCGCTCGCTCAACACCGGGCCGGCCTCGCGCGAGACATCGGCGAATTTCCCCTGCCCAAGCCCGCGAAACAGCGTGTGCTCCTGCGGAATTAAATGAATAAGCCCGCCGTGGAAGATGAGAATGTCCAACTGCCCGTCGTTGTCGAAGTCGTAGACGCCCGTGCCCCAGCTCACGTATTGAGCATTGATCTCCGAGACGCCGTTGGACGCGCCCATATCCTCGAAGCCCTGCTTGCCGATATTGTGCAGCAGCCGGTTATAGTGGCCATCGGAGACCCACAGATCCAGCACTCCGCGGCCCTCGAAGTCGGCAAAGACCGGACCCATCGATGAAGTGGATTCGCCATTCTGCCCGTAGGCCGTGCCCGTCTCGTTGGCAATCTCCTCGAAGGTTCCATCGTGCTTGTTATGGAAGAGAAAATTCTCCGTGCGGTCGTTGGCAACGTAAATGTCATCCCAGCCGTCGTTGTCGAAGTCCGCCGCGGTCACGCCCATGGTGCGGCCCACGTAGGCGCCGATGCCCGACTTGTCGGTGACATCCGTAAAGGTTCCGTCGCAGTTGTTGTGATACAGCTTGTTGGTTTCGCCCTCGTAATCCAGCGGCCCCGGATAGTTATCCGCCGCGTAAAAGGCGCGATACTTGGGATCGAATTTGACGTAGCGGCCCACGAACAGATCGACGCATCCGTCCTTGTCATAGTCCAGCCAGGTGGAGCTGATGGCCCAGCCGTCCACCTTGATGCCGGCCTTCGCGGTCACGTCGGTAAAGTGGCCGTTGCCGTCGTTGTGGTAGAGAATCGTCTTGCCGTAGCCGGTGACCAGCAGATCGACATATCCGTCGTTGTCATAGTCCGCCGCCGTCACGGCCATTCCGTATATATCCGGATTGAGGCCGGATTTCTCCGTTACGTCGGTAAAGGTGCCGTTGCCGTTGTTGCGATAGAGATGATTGTGCGGCGGCGTTGCGGGCTTTTCCTTGAGTGGATACGGATGCATCGAGTCGTCCAGCGGCCGCCCGTTAACCACGTAGAAAGACTCCAGGCCGGAGTTGTTGTAGTCGAACCAGATGCAGCCTGCGCCGGTGCCCTCAAGCAGCGATCCCAACTGGCGCGAACCAAAGCTATGCGTAAAGTGGATGCCCGCTTTATCGTTGGCGTCTTCAAAGCGAATGACAGGCGCCTGCGGTGCGGCAGGCACCTGCGGTGCGGCAGACGGCGCTTGCGCGCCATGAGCGGACTGCGCAGGCGTCAGGGGAACATTTTGGGCAGTTGCCAAGGAAACAGCGACGAATAAAAGAAGAAAGCGATAATCCATCTCAATTGCCTCCCGGCGAACCACCCCCCGGACGAAGACCTGTCCGTGGCGATCCCGGCGATTTCTGCTGCGCGGCGCCCGGCACATTCGCGCCGGTGAGATCAGCCGGCGTGGTGGAGCGCAACAACACGTCCGGCACGCGATTCTCCGACGCGCGCTCCGGTCCCACATGGCAGCCCACGCAGATGCGCTGTTCGCCGCTGCGGATCCAAAACCATCCGTGTTCCTGCCGCACCACCGCGCCCTTGGCATTCAACAGCGCAAAACGAATCGGCTTGTCTGCAGGAGTCTTCACAAAAAATGAACCATCCCGCTCAACCGGCGCCGTGCCCGTAACCACCGTGTGGCCTTGAGCGTCCAGCATCTCCAACCGCACCGATGCGGGAGCAGATTTAAGGTCGCCTTCACGCGACTGCCGCGCATCGAGCGCAAGCATGTTGGCATAATCCCAGGCGTGCAACCCGGATGGATGACGCTTGGGCGTAGTGCGCGGCGCAACCAGGACCGGCTCGACAAGATTCTCATTACTGACGGCGAACACGGTTTGCAATGCAGGCGAGCCCGGCTTCCACAATTTGATTGCGTAATGCATGTTGGCCGCGGCGCGCGCGCTCACCAGCCATGCCCCCGAGGCCGTCTCGGCAATCGCGCCCGCGTATTCCGCGTGCGGCGCAACAATGGGAGTCTCAGTTGCCAGCGCCGAAGTGAAGCGCGCTAGCGAATCTCCGTGCGTAAAGACCACGTCGCCCGAGGCCAACTGCCTTCCGCCCCAACGCGCCCGGCCGTGATCACAGCGATACGACTCCACGCCCGAGCCATCGGCGTAGACCAGATACAACTCTGGCGTCGATCCTGACCCGAGGGGAAAGCCGGCTTCAAAGAGAATGCGCCCATCGGTGAGCACATCCGCGGGAAAGGCGCTGGCGTGCGTGTAGGTAAGCGGTAACACTCCCGGTCCAGCCGTCGGATTCAAGAACGTGTACCCCGGCAGATGACCGTCTTCGGCGGACTCCAGTTGAAATCCCCACGGCTCACGCTGTGCCCACACCATCCGTCCGCCAGGCAGATACAACGGCCGCTCTGCATCGGTTGTGGTTGCGATCAACTTGCGCAAGGAGTGATTCGCCAGCGTCAATTCCCATATCTGCCAAGCATCGCCCGCCTCTTTCTTGCCCGCGAAGAGCACTTGCTTGCCGTCGAAGGAAATATTGGCGTCAGCGGAGGCCGCAAAGCCCGTCACCAGTGGTTCTGCCTTGCCTTCATGAACCAGCATGAGCTGCGCACCCTTGGGAAAACGCTCCCCTCCGCGCAAGGCAGCCAGCGGCTCGTAAACGGGAGCAGCGGTGACGATGATGTCCGCGGATGGAGCCTGCGCCGCGTCGGGTAAAAAACCGCAAACCGGAAGCAGCAGGCCAATCGACGCGGCAACCGCCAGGAATCTGGCCGGGAATCTCATCCAACAGCCTCCATGGAATGAGACCTCACCGCCTCGCCTCGCGGCCGTCCACACTCGCGCTGCGAAAGTTCACGGTCGTGCTGCGCCAGCCCCCTGAGAGCCAGGTACGGATCGAGATCGGCCATCATCTCGTCGAATCCGGCAAAGTCCAGCGACTGTTCGCCGTCGCTCCACGCCTTGTCCGGATTTGGATGCACCTCGACCAGCAGGCCATCCGCGCCGGCGGCAACCGCAATGCGCGCCAACGCGGGAACCAAATCGCGATGACCCGCGGCGTGGCTTGGGTCGGCAATCACCGGAAGATGCGAGACCTGCTTGAGCAATGCAATGGCGGCCGCGTCGAAAGTGTTGCGCATCGCCGTTTCAAAGGTGCGGATGCCGCGCTCGCAGAGAATCACCTGCGGGTTGCCATGGTCGAGAATGCACTGTGCCGAGCGCAGCAGATCGGCCACCGTGGCCATCATGCCGCGCTTCAATAGCACTGGCCTCCCGGAATGCGCCGCCGCTTCCAGCAGCGAGTAGTTCTCCATGCTGCGTGAGCCGATCTGCAGAATGTCAGCATATTCGGCGACCATGGGAACGTCGCTCTCCGACATCACCTCGGTTACGATGGCCAGACCGCTTTCTTCGCGCGCGTGGGCCAGCATTTTCAGCCCCTCCAGGCCGAGCCCTTGAAATGTGTAAGGCGAACTGCGCGGCTTGAAGGCGCCTCCGCGCAGAACGTGCGCACCAGCGCGGCGGACACGGCTGGCGGTGGTCATCAGTTGGGACTCGGTCTCAACCGAGCAGGGCCCAGCCATGGTGATAAATTCGTCGCCGCCGATCACCAAATCCAGCACCGGCACTACCGTCTGCCGGCGCCGGGCGCTCTTCAGACAATCGGTTGCTTCGGCAAATTGTTCGTGCCAGCTTTCACACACCCGACCTGCTCCAATCTGGGGAAACTACAGGGTACTGCTATCCTCCACGACGCGCCTCCATCGAAAGGTGGAGGCGCGGACTCGAGTGATTTCCTATATGTTTTTCGCAGTTTTTCTCGAAAATACACCGAAGGAACTACTGTGCCATCGGTGGTGGATGGTAGCCGAAGGCAGCATCCACAACCGCCGCAATGCCCAGCGCCGTTTCGTCCTGAAAGGGTCGCGCAACAATCTGCACTCCGATGGGCAGCCCTTCAGGTGAGCGGCCTACGGGAACCACCGCTGCCGGCGCGCCCAACACATTGAACCACTGCGTATACCGCACGGCATCCAGATAGTCCACGGCCTGGCCTTCGATGACCCAAGTCCGCTCCCCATGGCGGAAAGCGGGAATGCTGGCCACCGGGCACAACAGCACAGGATACTTGCTCATCTCCGTTAGCGTCTTCGAGCGCAGCAAGTCCAGTTCGGCCCACGCGTCGAGCAACTCAACCGCTGTGAGCAGCGGCACGGCTTCGGCAAAGCCAAGAAACTCGCTGAAGATGGGACTCAACTGCTCGCGCCGGTTGCGAATGTCCGGCTCATAAAACATGGCCCCGCACTGCACAAAGAACTTCCACCACAGCTTGCGCAACAACTCCAGCGTGCGCGGGCGGAACGGCTCCACGCGAAAGCCTGCACTGCGCAGTGCGTCGGCCACCGCGTTCACGGCAGCGCGGGTCTCCGGGGTGACGGGGACCAGGCCGTCATCCTCGAAAAACCCAATCGTGTTGGTGCGCAGCTCATCCAGGTTGGGCTCACGCAACGCAATCGGCGCACTCACCGGATCGTGCGTGTCCTGGCCGCTGAGTGTGCGGAATAGCAGCGCCACATCGGCCATCGTGCGCGCCATCGGCCCAATCGCGCCCAGTGTCGAGAATGGACCCACGCACGGCGGCAGATGGCCGCGTCCCGGAATCCGCCCCGGCGTGGGCTTGAGCGAGCAGATGCCGGTAAAGTGCGCGGGCACACGCACCGATCCGCCGCTATCGCTGCCCAGGCCAGCCGCCGAAAGCCCCGCCGCAATGGCCGCCGACTCGCCCCCGCTTGATCCGCCCGGCGTACGCTCCAGGTCCCACGGGTTCAGCGTGCGTCCGTGCAGCAGATTAGCCGTCTCGTAGGCCATCAAGAACTCCGGGCAGTTGGTCGTGCCCAGGATCAACGCGCCCGCCGCGCGCAGCCGCGCCACCACCACCGCGTCTTCGCGCGGCACTTCGCCCTTGTGCAGCAGGCTCCCGATCTCGCACTTGAATCCCCGCGTGGCGATCGATGACTTCACGGTCACCGGCAATCCGAACAACGGCCTGCGGGACCGCGTGCCACGCCACGCATCTTGCTTCCGTGCCCGCTCGCGGACATGCTCCGCATCGAAGTCGGCAAAAACATTCAACTGCGGATTCAGCCGCTCGATCTGCCGAATGTGCGCCTCGGCCAACTCCAATACGGAAATCTCGCCGGATTTCAAAAGCTCCAGTTGCCGCACCGCCGACTGCAATACTAAATAGTTCATAATTGTGCCTTTGTGAAAGTAGGAACTTCATCATCTGATGGCGTCGATGGCATTTGTTTGTAATCGAAGCGATACGACCGCACCGGCTCGCCCGAATCGAAGCGATCATTCCAATTCAACTGATAGTCCAGCGCATCCACATCGTCGGGAAACTTCTCGCTCTCCGGATACGGATAAGCGCTCATTTTATGAAATGGCAGTTGCGCCACGGTGAAGGGCGAAGCGTCCCACCAGTCCATGTCCTTCACGAATCCGTTGGCGTAGAAAAAATAGTCGCGCTTCCAGTACGCGGCGAGCGCGGGCAGTCTGGTCGCGTCAAACTCCGCGGCGATCTCCTCACCGCTGCCAAAGATCACATAACGGTCGTCGATGCTCTTCAGCAGCTCCGTCACATCGCCCATGCGCGTGTAGTTGCCGCGCTGATGCTGGAACGGCCCAGTCAAACTCACGCGGTCATAGTCGTAGTCGAGATCGCCTGGGCTTGCGCCTTCAATCTGCGTTGGGTAGCCGCGGAAGTGCAGTGTCGCCATCGACAAAGGGACTTCCGCAATGTGCGACTCGGCCTCGGCGTTGTTATCGATGAGCACCTGGTCCCAGTAAATTTCGAGATTGGTGACGAGACGGATGCGCCGCGTCCCCGCGGGCAGCTTGCCGCTGAGGTCCACGACGATGGTGCGCTCCAGTCCTGCTGGAAAGCCCACATCATCGGCAATCCGCTGCCATGAGCCATTCGGCGCCCGCGCTTCCACGTAAGGCGAAATCGGCGTGATCCCCGCCTGCCACGCGGCATACAGCGAAGTCGCGCTGAAGTAGTTCACATAGCCGGTCATCAGCAGCCGTAGCGGAGCATACTGTTTCACTTCGCCCAGGTCCAGCATGAGCGTGTGCAGGTTGGCAAAACCATCGTAGGGCAGCGGCGTGAAGCCGCTCGCGAACTTGTGATCGCGCCTGCTTAATTGATCGAGCACATCGCGGCCCTCGCCGTCCCACGCGCCCACGGGCAGCCGCGCGCCCGCAGTGGCCACCACGCGCCCCGAGGCGAACGGCGGATCGTCGAGGAAGCGTTCGTCGGGATTGACTTCCACATTCTTCGGATGATCGACCGCAACCAGCCGCAACTGATCGATATAGTTGACCTCCTCCATCGGCTCCATGAAACGCAGACTAAGTTTGCCGTTCACCGTCGCAACCTGCGCGCCGTCAATCTTGATCCACTCGCCGGGGTTGGGCGTGTTGCGCCGCGTCGGCGTGAACCAGTGGCCCACCACCGCCGCGCCGATCACGTCCGTCACCAGCTTGTACTTGTGCCCGTCCCACACAAACAGAACCGGACACGAACTTCCGCGGCGATCAACCTCCTTCATGGCGATCACCGGCTGATGCGGCAAGTCGATCTCGTCCTGCAACACGCCCGTTGGCCAAAGAATCCGCAGTAGATCAATTCCCTCCGCATCGCCAAGGCCGACGAGAATTTGCGGAGGCCCTTGCGTCTGATAGCCCGACGCTCCGGCCAGCTCCCACTTCTGCCAGTGGCCGTTTGTAAAAACCTCCACCTTCACGCCGATGGCTGTCTTGTTGTCCGCAAAGCCGGTCAGGTCGAGGCGCACAGAGTGATTCTTGTTACTGCCCACGTTGCGCAGCAGCACCGGCGGCGCGTTCAACTGCGTCACAATCAGGTCCGCCGCGCCGTCGTCCGTGAAATCGCCGGCAATTAGTCCTCGCGGGACAACTAAGTTCAAGCGGTCCAGCCCCAGCGCGTGACTCACATCCACGAAGCTGCCATCGCCGCGATTGCGGAAGACGCGCACTTGCGGGCCCTTCTTGGTCTCGACAATCGCCGCCAGATCAATCCAGCCGTCATTGTCGATGTCGATGGGCGTAAGGCCCCATCCCCTCAACGCCCCATGCAACGGCAACTCCACGCGCTCAAAACGGCGGCCAATATGATTCGGCCCCTCGACGTTACGCCACAGCGTCAATCCCGGCGCGTCGGCGTGAGTGACGGCGATGTCCATCCAGCCGTCCTTGTTGTAGTCCAGCACGGCAATTCCCACGGTCGCCCGCAGTTTCTCGTCTACATACAACGCCTGCGTCGGATACTTCCCCTCGCGCGGGTTCACATAAATCAGTGGCGCAGGTCCATCGCCGGTCACAGCAATATCCACGGCGCGGTCGTTGTTAAAGTCAGTGAGAATCGCCGCGTTCGTCTTCCCGCTCCCGCCAAATCCCGTCGGCTCGGTCCATTCAATAAACGTCTTGTTGCCGTTATTGCGCCACAAAACATTCGACTCGTCTCCTGGTTTGATTGGTGCGCCGGTCAGCAGTAAATCCAAATCGCCGTCGTGGTCGTAGTCCACAAACATAATGCCCGATGGCCGATTGCGCGGCGTAAGCCCAGCCTCCGCCGTCACATCCTGAAACTTTCCGTGGCCCTGGTTGCGGAATAATAGCACCGCATCGTCCAGCGCAACAGCCAGATCGTTCAACCCATCGCCGTCATAATCACCCACGGCGCAGGCTACGGCGCGCCCCTTTGCCTTCAGTCCCGCCGCCGCCGCGTCCCACTCTTCAAAGCTGCCGTCGCCCTTGCTGTGCAGGACGCGGATGGCCTGCGCGCCCGCCTGCATCAGCACCAGGTCCATGCGCCCCTCGCCCGTCACGTCCAAGCTGCACGCGCCGCCAGTCGTCGTGAAAGCGGGCGCCCCAGGTCTCGATTTTGAGTCCTGGGTGTCTGCCGCAATCAGCGGCCACGCCACCATCTTCACCGGAATCATCGCGCGCTTGCCCGCTTCCGGTTCCGCCACCGGCGTAACGGTGGAGTAGTGCCCCTGTTCGCCGTAGGACAGTCCGATCGGCGCCCCGATCTTGGTGCTGGTCAAATGCTGGAAGCGTTTGAAGTGGTCCTTCGCCTCCGCGGTGCGGCCGGCGCGCTGCAACGCGCGCGCCAACTGAAACTCTGCCGAAGCGTGCAGCGAGTCGATCTCCAACGCTTTCTGGAAAATCGCAATGGCCTTGTCTAACTCCTTCATCTCCTGGTAGCAGACGCCCTCGAAGTAATAGGAATCCGAATCCCTTGGGTCGATCTTCACCGCCTGCTGGAAGCTCTTGAGCGCCGGCTCCAGCTCATTGCCCGCGTGCTGCGCGAGGCCCAGGTTGTACCACGCCTGCGCGTTGCCGGGGTCCAAAGCGATGGCCTGTTGCAGTGCCTTCTTGGCCTCTTCCAGCTTTTGCAGCGCCATCAGCGCAATGCCCTCATTGAGCGCCGCCTGCGCTAGCTTGGGATCCTTCTGGAACGCCTCGGCAAACGACGCCGCCGCGCGCTCCGTGAACTGCTGGCTTATCTCGGCCACGCCGCGATTGTTCAGCCGCACTGCCTCGGCGTCATAGCGCGCCTGCGCTCCAGCCACAGCTGCGGTTGTCAGAAAAAGAGCAAGGGCCAACGGCCCAGTCATTCTCATAGTTCTCATCCCCAATGCGGCTGGAATAACTTGACTTAAATGCCGCATAACCCTTCAGTGTATGCGAGCGTCCAGTATTGCCGCATCACAGCAAAGAATGGGCATTTGATGGCGTGCACGGTCGGGACGCGAGGCTAATTATACTTCAGGTGTGCTTCCGTCCCTCCAAAACTTCAACTGGCGCAGCTTGCTCGCTCGTCCGCAATTGCCGCCTGCTCCACCACACCTGCTGGATGCGCTGAAGATTGAAATCGGTTGCGAATAGCTCCTAAAGAGGTTTTAGGAGACCACGAAATGCTAGCATCTCAGCTTGCGGTGGGACTATCCATCGAGAACCAGGGCCGGGCGATTTAAATAGCCATCAGGCAAGCGCTACCGGGGTGCGATATACTCCGGTACGTAGTAGAAAAAGGAGGTTTCATGATGCGTAACCACGCAATTTTGAAGATGGCTGTGGCCGGTGCGCTGGCCGTGACGATGATGGTGGCACCGGGCTTGATAAAGGCGCAGCAGGGCGGCGCGACGATTCTGAAGCCGGCGGATACGCAGAAACTGTTGCCGGCCAGCGTGTACTACTGTGGGCAGCCGGCTACTACGCAGGTGCGCAACTCGGGCGGCGTGAAGTTTGCCGACGGGCACTACGTGCTGGCGACCCTGGTGGACACCACCGGCTACTCGGCTGCCGTGGCGTCGAAGTACCAGGCTTACTTGATCGTCGAGGTTCCCATCAAGTTGGGCGGGCACAGCCTTGCCGCGGGCATCTACGGCGCGGGATTCGTCGGGGACAAGTTCCTGATCACCGACGTGGGCGCGCACGACGTGCTCACGGTGAACGCGGGCGAGGATGCGGGACTCAAGCGGCCCATGCCGCTGCAGGTTGTGGCCGACCCGACCGGCGGCTTCCGGCTCTATGCCGGGCGCCAGTATGTGATCTTCAGCCGGTAGGAGAAGTCGGGTCGGTTGAGAGCCAGCCCTTCGAGTCAGCCTAAAAAACGGCAGTTGATTCACTGCCAGATGAGTCTTTGTCTTTAATTGCAAGTGTTTGCAAATAGGGTACATGTCTTCTATTTGGTGAATTGCGTGGCAGTTGAAAACCCGTGCAGGTCTAGCACTTAACGGTCACCCTGAGGGTCAATTGCCGCTTGTAGGATCAGCGGGTCTCCCGGTTTTTACTCCGCCCTTTCGACTCGCCAAGTCCAAAGGCAAGAAGTTAGGGCAAGCGTCACTGGCAGGGCAATGCGGAGGAGCAACCGGCGGAATGCGGCGCTGCCACATGCGGGGACGAGAGAACATTTTCAAGCGCCAGTTGACCCATGTGAGCGCCTTCAACCTGAGCCTGGTCATGCTCCAGCTGCTGGGTGCGGGCACATTGCGGGAACTGAAAAACCGGGCATTAAGGCTTGTTTTCGTCTTATCTTATTGTTCAACTGCCGGTATCGGACTGATAGCCTCATCGAACCCCGCACGGACTCAGTTCTCGCCCATACCGGCGCGTACCTCCCCGTCAAGCCACACTGCCCCTCAACTGGCGTTCAGGTACTAGCGCCACAGGTTGTAAGAATATATGGGTAGCTTAAACCAAAACTAGAAAGCGGTTAGAAATTGGCTAAAGGAAGAGTATTGGAGATTAAGAGACGCGGCAATAAGGCCATAACCGTAAACGCAACCGTGGATCCCGTGGATTTCCTTATCGAGGAAATTGTCAAGATTGCAAAAACCAACCCGTCATTGAAAGATGCATCTTAGCCCATCCGGCATTGGCCTTTTCTTCCTAAGCCCCATTCTAAATATCTACCAGTTCGAACGATGAATATCGGTTCCGCGCGATTCTTAGTATTACTCCTGAAAAACGTCGATTGCGCCTGCGATCGATTCCCGAGCGCAGGCCGTCGGATTCCAGTCTACATGCCGACTTTCCGGTACCGATCAGTCCTTAACAAGGGAATTGGCAATTCGCAACAACCGAGAACTCCTCCTGGCGACATCGGTGTTTACCGATACGAATCCAAAACTCGGCAGCCAACTGTATTGTCGTTATCTGGGATGAATGAATTGAAAACGCCCGGTCGACCCATCGATGTAGTTGCGATCTTCGCTCTGGCGCTATAGGTGACCAACTGCCACACCAGTGCGTCCGCCACTGCGCCAATCAGGGCAACCGCCAGGTCAAGCCTTGCCCTACGCGTTCAAGCCAACAGCCGCACCAGCGTATCGATGGCGCCCGAGATCGCTACGGTGTCGAATCCAAAAAGATGCCCGTCCAGAGCTCCTGTCAGGGTCGCCTTCATCACATCAAAGTCAGGTCGTATGATCGATTCTCCCGAAGCACCGACCATCCAGCCGTCCGCCGAGTCAAGCAGAGATTAAGGTGGCTTTCGATAAATGCACGGGGAGAATGCACGCGCCCAGAAGGCCCGCTTCTGTCCCAAGTTTGGCAGGCAATACTTGAGTGCCTCCGCCTGGCATACCGCTTGAAGCAGGTCTACCTGGCACAGTGAGCGCGAAGACATAACTGCGCCGCTCCAATTCGTCAAACAGAGACGGCGACAGGAGGTTCCATGAATTTGCGACTCCTCCACCGATGACATAGAGCGGCAAATTGAGAATATTGATCAGGCCGGCTATGCCGATTCCGAGGGCTCGTCCTGTGTCGGCGTAGATGTCCAGGGCATCCGGATCACCCAACCGCGCGGCCTCGGCAAGATCGAGGGCTGTCAACGATGTATGGTCGCCTTTCAGCAAAGCCAGCCCCGGTGCTTTGCCGGCCCCAATCAGACGCTCGGCGGCGCTCACAAGAGCAGTCGCGGAGGCGTACACTTCCAAACAACCTGTGTTGCCGCATCCGCAGGCAGGGCCTTCGGGATGAATCGTCAGATGTCCGGCCTCGCCCCCCATGCCGGTTGCTCCGTGCCACAGCTTTCCATCGAGGATGATGCCATTCCCCACGCCGGTGCCCAGTGTCAACATGCACAGAGATTCGACGCCGAGCTGCTTGCCCAAGCCTAATGTGTATTCCGCGAGTACAGCCACGTTGGCGTCGCCCTCAACCGCAACCGGCATACGCAGGCGCTCTTCCATTTCTGCGCGCAAGTTAAAACCGTCCCATCCGGGAAGATTGGGCGGGTGATGAAGCCGTCCAGCGGGAAGCTCAAGGGGTCCAGGCGATCCCACACCAATGCCCAAGAGTTTGCGGCCATCCGAGTATTGGTCGAGCAATTGGAGTATGGCGCCACACATGTCATCGACGACCGCCCCAGGGCCAGCCTCAAGACGAGTAGGCAGCGCGATAGAGCGCAGAATACCAATATCCGGCGTGTATGCCGCAATCCTCAGATTAGTTCCGCCAAGGTCGATGCCGATCGTTAGGACGTGCCGTTTTTCCAGGGCCATCTCAGATCACCACAGATACTCAGATGCGAACACGAACTCTACATAAATTGGCCTTGCACTGGCAATGCCGATGGAAACAGAGAAATACTCTCATGCATACATCAGCAATCACATTGCAGCACTGTCAAATTGCTTAATATGGAAACGATACCACACCTACAATCATAACACAATTTGATTCGACGCTGCATGAGGTTTGGAATGCCGCGAAGCCGGACAAACCGGCTCGCGGGTTTCCCGAAAAGTGTAGCGCCGCCGTTAGCTTTGTCGCTGGCCGCAAAAACGTTATGAACGGCCATAAGCTTGAGTGGTCTCAGAACCGGCCTTTTTCTTCTGCCAGAGACTAATTTCTGCCATGAGCAACTTAACTTTTCAAGCCCGTCAGCATAAACTTGTTATGTAGGGACGACCTTTACCGGAACCGCAATCAAATGTCGAAGAATCGTACACATCCAACTCTCAGCCAAGTTGCCCGGAAAGCGGGGGTAGGGACCACAACTGTGTCCCGTGTCATCAATGGTGGCGATCGTGTGAATCCAAAGACATTGGCCCATGTGCGGCGCGTGATCGAAACATTGGGTTATATGCCCAATCAGGCGGCACAGACCTTAAAAGGTCATCGCACCAAGACCATCGGCCTTGTAGTTCCCAGGATCGCCGATCCCTTCTTTTCAAGTTGCGCGGAAGCCATTCAAGCCATCGCGCGCGCCAATGACTCACTCCTGATCGTGACTGTAACGGCCAACGATCCACGCGCCGAGATCGACAATCTGAAGGTGCTCGTCCGCCATCGAGTGGATGGCCTGATCATTGTGCCGGCCAATTCGCAGAGCCCTGCACTGCGCGAGTTGCTTGAACGGGTCGCCATACCGGTGGTGGCCATCGACCGCCCAGTCGCCAATTCTGCGATAGCCGCCGTGGTGGCCGACAACCTAAAGGGCGCAACAACGGCCACCCAGCATCTGATCGATCACGCTTACAAGCGGATTGTTTGTCTTACAGGTGAAAGCACGTTGTACACGATTCGCGAACGGATGAATGGTTACAGCAAGGCAATCGAATCCGCGCGGTTGACCCCCATCTTCGACACCTCAATCAAGGACTATAAGTCGGCCGAATACGCGATCAAGAGCCTGCTCGACGGACAGAATCCGCCGGATGCCCTTTTTACGACCAAGAACAGCACCACAATCTATGCCTTCGAGGCGCTGCAGCGATTCAACATTCCCGTGCCCCAATCCATCGCCCTGTTAGGCTTCGACGATTTTGAGCTCGCCTCGACGGTACGTCCATCGATCAGCGTGATCCAGCAGCCGGTAGAAGAGATCGGACGCCGGGCCGCGGAGATTCTCTTCGAGCAATTGTTCGATGAGCGCAAGACCGGCTTGCCCCATTCTTCCAAACATCCTCAACAAATCAGGCTGCACACACGTCTCATCCAGCGCAGTTCCTGCGGGTGTACTCCGCCGATTTCCTGAAGTTACAAGAAAGCGCGGATACAAAGAAAGCTGTTTACACAAAAGATCCCAATGCTGCCATTGAGTACATTCCCCGCATCCGGTGCAGGTTTCTGCACCGGATGCGGGGAAAGTTTGCGACTCAAAGCTGGCTCAGCAGTTTATTAGAAAACCAGCTTAAGAGCAAGTTGGAGCGTGCGCGCGCCATTGTTCTGATTGCTGTTCTTCGTGGCCGAGATGCTGCTGAAGCCCGTTGTGTTGAAGTTCAACGAGCCAGGCTGAGCGAAGGGCGGTGTGTTGGTGGTGTTGAAGGCTTCGGCGCGGAACTGCAGATACGACGATTCCGTGAATTTGAAATTCTTCAGGATTGACGAATCCAGATTGGTGAAATGCGGTCCGCGTACCTGCTGGATGCCGCCGCCAAGCGGGGAAATATCAGACTGCCCGATGGTGGTAGCCACGGGCGGCTGAGCGAACGCGCTGGGGTTTAGCCATTGCGTGAAGTTATGCGGGCCGGTGTAGAGACCCTGGCCGGACACCACGTTGGCAGCGCAGCCAAAGTCGGCAGACGTCGAATTCGGGCAAGTGACCGTGAACGGCTGTCCGCTTTGGAAGGTATAGAAGCCGTTGATCTTCCACCCGCCCACGATGAGATCCGCGACCTTGCTCATTGAGCCGCCGAATTGGCGACCACGGCCGACAGGCAGGTCGTAGGTTCCGGCCATGTGGACGAGGTGGGTGGCGTCGCCGTCACACAGGGCGTAGTCGCCCTTGATGCCGAATCCTGGCAGCCACTGGGCGCGGTAACCAACATTGTACTGCCCGTTCTGCGGCGGGTGCTGGTCGCCCAGGCACTTGGACCAAGTGTAGTTGGCTAGCAGCGTAAGCCCATAGTTCATCTGGTGTTGATACGTTATCTGCATGGCGTTGTAGCTGCTGTTGGCGTTGGTGGTTTCGTAAGTGCTGTTCTTGGAGAAGTACGGGTAAGGAACATAGTACTGGACGTTGGAGGTGGTGGGCAAAATCTGAGAGGGGCTGTTCGTGTTCCCCAGAATATCCAGGTGACGGCCCTGGGTGGCGACATATCCCACTTGGATCGCGTCGTGGGGCGTGAACTGATCCTCGACGGTCAGGTTCTCCGTCTGCACCAGCGGCGTCTGGTAGTTGTTCTGGCGGGCATCGAATGGAAGGCCCAGATAGTCGGTACCGATGTATTGACCTCCGACGCAGGAGTTGCCGGACGGGCAAGTAACTGTTGCTGCGTACGGGGTCGGGCTTTGCAGCACGGACGGACTCTGGAAATTAAAGACGTTGAAGGCCGTCTCCATGGTTGCCGCCTGACCAGGAGCCAGCAGCAACGGGTGATTGGAATCGGGTGCGGGGACGGTCTGGGTGTAGACGAACGGGTAGTTGAATCCCAGCGTGCCACCGTAACCGAGATTGGCCAGCGCTCCATAGGCTGTGCCGAATCCTCCGCGCACCACAAGCGTTGGCCGGAGCTTGTATGCAAATCCGACGCGCGGCGCGTAGTCGTTCTTTGGAGTGATACCAGTTGCAAGGCCGGCGTTGCAGGCGATGTTGACATTGCTGAGGGCGGCCACGGTATTGAAGATCGTCGCCCGCGCTACCTTGCATCCCTGACTGGACATTTCGTAGGTTGCGGTGGGCCCGTTGCCGCCCGCAGCGATAAAGTTGGCCTGGTAGCCGCGCGTCTCGGCATAGGGCGTGAAGAGATCCCAACGCAGGCCGAGATTCAGCGTCAGCTTGGTATTCACCTTCCAGTCATCCTGGAAGTAGACGCCAATGTACCAGCGATGATCGTCGGTAGCAGCGATATTGGAGCCGGAGAACTGATTCATACCGCCTACGTAATCTACTCCTGTCGCGCCATTCGGCGTGACCAGCGAGGTGATCGGCGAAACCAGAATATCGCCGATGCCGTTCAGGCCGGTTCCGCTCTGGGCGATGCGGTTAGGAACGTCGGTATACATGCCGTTGAAGCTGAAGTCGCCGCGGCCTTGCGGCGGCTGCGAAATATTAGCTTCCATGTCATCCACATCGATTCCAGTCTTAAAGGTGTGGTTGCGCCAGACCTTGGTGACTGCATCCACGCCCTCCAGGCTGTAGACGGTTTGAATGGTGGGCGTGTAGTTGCCTACGCCGATCCCGCGAAGACCGGCGATGTTCATGTATGGGAAACCGCCATTGTTGGCCACCTGCGGAATTCCCTGGATGCCGAACTCGAGAGGAATATTACACGAACCTGAGGTCACAACTCCCGTACAGGCTGTGCTGCCGATGACGTTGCCGTAGATGGACTGTTGAAACTTGTCGGCGTGCACCATGCCCACGTGCATATCGTTGGTAAGTGTGGGAGTGACGATGCGCGTATAGCGGCGTCTTTCTTCATGTATCTAAAGCCGAGCATTCCAAAGCCAACCAAAGCAGCCCCTACTGGAATTCCCAACCATGGTCCGGCCGGGTCGGCATCAAGAGAGTCATGAAAGCCCGCATGTTTGCCCGAGAGGATGGCAATATCAATGGCTTTATTTTTCAGGAATCTGTTGCTGTCTTCCAGATACACAATGCGAAAGGTGCGCCCGTCGAAATCCGCAGGAGTGTCCCAATCGGGAAGAATGATGTCGGTTTCAATGTTGACGGGATTCCCGTTTTCAGGCACGAAACGAAAGCCATAAAAACTGTTGTTTCTACCCTGTCGCCGCTCCACATGGTCATAAGCCTTGCCGACCGCCGTAATCCGGGTTGCGAACGACGGCGCGGTCGAGTGGGACAAGCCGTACAGGCACGCGACGACTCCCAAGACCAGGCAAAGCCACCATGCAAGAGGTGGAATGCACGCTCTACGTTTGGCCCCGAGGGGGAAGAAAACAGCAAGTGCTGGGGCTATACCAAGCACGCACCATCCTATAAAGCTGTTGCGATCCATCAGGCTCCTCCCACTCGGATGATTTTGTCTTGGCCATGACAACGCACGGTTCCAACCTTACTTGCAAGCCAGCAAGTGCGCCGGTTCCCAGTTCCGCCCGGATGGTCGCCGACTCGGAAATTACTACTTAGTCAACACTTAGCTGGACTGTTTACTGAATGGTAATTTCTGGTTTGCCGGTAAATATCCCATCAAGGCAAGTGGAGGACGGGCCACGGTGCCGTTCCCGGAGCGGAGTTACGGCTTCTCATGCTGATCGACTGGTTCTAACATTTCGCGCGTTAGAAGCGGATTGATTTTCCTTCCAATTGTGACGCTAATCGCAGCGTCATGTTTGCGCTTATTTGGCCTAGCTCCATCGAGGTCTGAGAATTTCGTGCAGTACGGAGACTGGTCTGAGATTTCAGCGTCCGTTCCGATCTCGGGTTGGAGTGCCTTTATTACCCGCGTTGCGATTTCCCGATCAGCATCGCTACTGGGAGGTCTAACGCTTACGATCACATTGGAAGCGCCCGAGCCATGACAGTCTTCCAGTAACCATCCTTCCGCATCTATGAACGCAGGTGCCTCTCTAAGCGTGCGGACAACATTGCGGGCAATCCTCTCTGAATCCTTGGAGTCGTCGGCAGAGTACGGATTGCCGACAGCGAGAACGTATACATCAATCTTTACGCCTTTTAAGCCTGCCAACCTCCCCGCAATACGCGCGGATTGCTCCGGGTTTAATTGCCTCGGCCCAAAGATATCCACAATTCTGTTTTGGAGTTCAACGCGCTTTAGGTCCGCATGGGAGGCACGGTCGTTAGCCGCTGCCAGATCAAGTTGGAACTGTTTCAAACCATTAGCCTGTCTATCGTTAAGTATTTTCCCCGTAACTAGCGCTCCAGCTCCCGCAATAACGGTCAAGCCGACCAGCACAACGGAAGCCCAATCAAATAGTACTTTCCAGGATTCGACGGACATCAAAGCACTCCTCCGTTCTCCGCTCTTTTACGGGAACAAGGTCTTATGAATACAGTGGAATCATACGATATACGGTCTTGACCGACTTTTGATTTTGATTCCATATCTGTACGGCGGTTGCTCCCCGCCAACCAGGGGCGGGTATTCGGGGTGGGGGGCTGCTCGGGTCTGCGCCATGCACCAGCAAGCGGAGTAAGCGCAAACGACACTCCCGCACCGTTGACTCAAATTGACTCGAATGGACTCAAATATCAAAATTTTGAAAGTGGACTTTGAGAAAACTTTGAGAAATCTATTCTAAGCTGTCACATTTTCATGCCAGATTGGAATTAAGTCCTTTGTAATCTGGCGGGGACGACGAGACTCGAACTCGCGACCTCTGCCGTGACAGGGCAGCGCTCTAACCAAACTGAGCTACGTCCCCTGATGAAGCGTAAATCCTAATCATGAATAAGTGTACCAGAAACAACGGGCCTTTGTAGTCCTCCAGACGCACCTTGGCCCTAGGCTGGCCACACGGCGCGACTTCCACGGCCGCCGGGAACGAACCCCATATCCACTGATATGCCCCGCACGCACTGCAACAGGTGATTGGCTATCGAGGGCAGCTTCTGCGCCGTCACGCGGAACGATGGCCCTGAGACGCTCACTGCCGCCACCGGCAGCCGCTGCGCATCCAGCACCGGTACGGCGATGCAGCGCAGTCCCTCCTCGAACTCCTCGTCGTCCACGGCATACCCGCGGCGGCGCGTCTTCTCAATCTCTGCGCGCAGAGCATCAACCGTGGTGATGGTGCGATTTGTATACCTCTCGAAACGTATACGGCTCAGAATCTCAGTGATCCGTTCCTCGGGCAAAAACGCCATCATCGCTTTGCCCACCGAAGTGCAGTGCACCGGGTTGCTGGCGCCGATACGGGTTATCATGCGCACTGAGCGCGCCGGCTCGATCTTGTCGATGTAGATCACGTGCGCGCCCTCCAGAATGCATAGGTGCGCCGTCTCTTCGGTCTCGGCCACGAGGCGCCTGAGGTGTGGTTGCGCGCGCTCGCGCAAATCATATTGCTCGATGGCACGATTGCCTAAATCAAATAGCCTCAACCCCAGGCGAAATTTGCCGCCAGTGGTGCGTTCCACCATGCGGTGTTTTTCCAGAACCATCAGAAACCGGTGCGCAGTGCTCTTGTGCAACTGCAGCGATGAGGCAACCTGCGCCAGGCCCAGAGGCGTATCGCTCTCTTCCAGCAAATCCAGTACGGCGAATGCCCGGTCCAGAGCCTGAACTTTGTAGGTGCCTTGGGGGGGTGCATCTCGCATGATCTTCCTCTGCTATACAAATGGATTTCATTATCATTTTGCTGGAATTGGGATGGCATGTCAAGATATGGTATGCATTCCCCAGAACAGAATTTCCCAAAAAATACGCGTTTGCGCTGCTGCGAGACTTGCCGCCTTCCGTGAACAAATTCTCAATTGACGTTAACGCCGATCCGGCTACTGCCGATAACTCAAATGAGTCGTTGTTTAGTTTCCGCGGGCCTGCAAGCATCGTTCGCCCTGGATACCCAACTGGAGCAGCCACCTCGCCATGTCAACCACCATCCCTATCTCCGTTCCCATAATTAGCGCAGGCGACTTGTCCATCGCGGTCATCAGTCCGGACGAGCAACGCCGTAATGACGCAACAAGCGCTTTAGGCGAATGTCAGAACGGACCCATCCGGGAGTTTATTTCCTATCCCCCTAACCTTCAAGATGTGTCGCGGATGCTGGGAAATTACTTCGACGTCATTCTCGTTGACCTGGACAGCGACCCGGAGTATGCCCTCGATTTGGTGGAAAGCATCAGCACCCGCGGCCTGGCTACCGCAATCGTGTATTCGGCGCAGGCCGATCCGGACCTGTTGGTCCGCTGCATGCGCGCCGGCGCTCGCGAGTATCTCATGCTGCCTTTCGACAAGGGAGAAATGGCCGAGGCTCTGGTCAGGGCATCGGCCCTGTGTTCGGCAGTTCGCCCCCCAAAAAAGGCAAACGGCAGGCTGCTCGTCTTTCTCAGCGCCAAAGGAGGTTCTGGAGCCACTACTCTGGCCTGCAATTATGCAGTTTCGCTAGCCAAGGAATCCCATCAAAAAACCCTGCTGATCGATCTCAATCTCCCTCTGGGTGACGCGGCGATTAACCTCGGGATCAAAGCTCCATACTCGATTGTCAGCGCGTTTCAGAATTCCAGTCGGCTCGATGCGCATTTCCTTTCCGGCTTGCTGGTGCAGCATAGCTCCGGGTTATTTGTACTCGCGGCGCCGAGTGAATTTGCTCCCACATACGTCTCCGCGGACGTCATTGACAAACTGCTGGAAGTAGCCTGCCAGGACTTCGATTATGTGGTGGTGGATGCGGGTTCAAGGCTTGACTTGCAGCGCAAGCACCTATTTGATGAATCCGCCATTGTCTACCTGGTCACGCAGGTCGGCATTCCTGAATTGCGTAACTCGCATCGCCTGATCGCGCAGCTCTCCGCCGAGGGCAGCCCCAAACTCGAAATCATCATCAACCGTTTCGACCCTTACAGCACGGAAATTGATGAGGCACATATCACCAAGGCTCTCAGCCGGCCGGTGTCGTGGAAGATTCCAAATAACTATGCCGCGGTGCGGAGGATGCAGAACACGGCGACTCCGCTCACTGATGAAGACTCGCAAATATCACGGGCCATCCAGCGGATGAGCAGATCTGTTTGCGGAAAGCCCGATATCCCGGAAAAGAAAAAAAAGTTCAGCTTCTTCGGATGAGAACAGGGCGGATTTTCCCGTCCGTACCGGTTTTTTCCCTCTAATTAGGCATAAATCAACGCGCTATGCACCCCTTGCGCTATCATTGCGTCTAAAGGGTTGAGCGGCCTTTTTCCCTCAAGGGCCGCCCCGGTGGTGAGCGTGTCTCGATTCTTCCAACGATTTGTTTTTGTTCTTTCCGTGGCCATCTTTACCGCCCTCGGTCTGGGCTTTCTCTTTGGCGAGTTTGGCTGGTTTGGCGTTCATGCCGGCGGCCAGCAGGATGGCGCCTACCGCCAGATGCATATCTACCAAGAGGTGCTCAAGAAGATTCAGACCGAATACGTCACCGTGCCCAACATCAACGACGTGACCACCGGAGCGCTGCACGGCCTACTGGAGTCGCTGGACGCAGACTCCAGCTACCTGACCCCGACCGAGTACAAAATCTACAAGGAGCGTCCGGCAACGGGCGTAGCGCAGATGGGCATAACTGTCTCCAAGCGCTATGGCTACGCCATTGTGGTCAGTGTTCTGCCCGGTTCGGCTGCCGATAAGGAGCATATAGCGGACGGCGATGTAATCGAATCCATCGGTAACCAGTCCACGCGCGAGTTGTCACTGGCGGTCATCCGGCTACTGCTGGATGGCAAGCCGGGGACCAATGTGCCCCTCTCCGTGGTGCGCCCACGCAAAGCCGACCCCGACAAACTCACCCTGACCCGCTCCATAGCCGCCGTGCCTGCGCTCGTCGAGCAACAATATGATGGCGCAACCATCCTCTATCTGAAGCCCGGCGCGCTGACCGCCTCCCGGGTGGATGAGATTGCCGACAGAATCAAAGCTGCCGGCAATGGCCGCAAGGTGCTGCTGGACCTGCGCGACTCCTCTGGAGGCGACTCCCAGGAGGGATTGCGACTGGCCAATTTCTTTGTGAAGCAGGGCACTCTGGCCGCGCTCGAAGGCCAGAGATTTCCTCGCCAGACCTTTACCGCCGATCCGGTGCAGTTCCTGACTGACGCGCCGCTGGCCGTGCTGGTGAATCGCGGCACCGCGGGCCCAGCCGAGTTGACGGCTGCCGCCATCGAGGACTTGAAGCGCGGCGATGTGGTGGGTGAGCGGACCTTCGGACAGGGCTCGGTGCAGAAAACCATCGACCTGCCCGATGGAGCCGCGTTGCTGTTGACCGTGGCCAAGTATCAGTCCCCCAGCGGCAAGAAGATTCCGGACGAGGCCGTGACGCCCACAGTGGTCGTCGGCCAGGCGCCCGAAGAAGAAATCGAAGAAGCGACGCTTGCCAAAGGCGACGAACCGCTGAATAAAGCACTGCAACTGCTAAAGGCGAATAACGGCGGCCACGCTTCCCAGCCTGCCCCAGAAGCGACTCCTGCGGCCAGCTCAAGCGCAACGACACCTGCTACCCCGCCAGCGGCAGAGAAAAAGCCCGGATTTTTCCGCCGCCTCTTCGGGTCGAAATAGAAGCTCTGACCGGCCTTTCTCATTTGTAGAATCGTCTCCCGCGTTCCTGCCCTTGCACGGCATGGTTCGCGGGAGCCTCCGCCTTCAGTTCCTTGACCGCTCCCGTGCTAGCCTTGGGCTGAAGCATTTCTTTGCTCTTTGCGTGAGAAGTGCCCTCGAGGCCTGAATCGCTTGGCTGTCACACCTATCGAGCCGCCCGAATTGCGTGGCCTTGGCCGGAGCCATTTGCTTCGTGCTGAGCCGGTGCCCGCGCATCGGCGGCGCAAACTGGCCGGAAAGCTAACCCTCGCCGCGCTGCTCGTTCTGGCTGTGATTACCGGCTCGCTGGGTGGGCTCATGCTGGTCTTTTCCGTCGATCTGCCCCAGATTCACGACCTGGAACGCTATCACCCCTCCACCACCACCGAACTCTACGATCAAAATGGACGCATCATCGGCTCCTTTGCCCTGGAACGGCGCGTAGTAGTCAATTACGACGACTTTGCGCCGGTGCTGCGCCAGGCCGTGATCTCCATTGAAGACAAGAGTTTCGAGTCGCACTGGGGCATCAATGTACTGCGCGTCGGCGGGGCGCTGTGGCACGACCTGCGCAGTCACGGACGAGCACAAGGTGCATCCACGCTGACCATGCAGTTGGCGCGCAACCTCTTTTTCTCCTCCGAACGCACCGCCAGCCGCAAGGTGCAGGAGGCTTATCTGGCCATTCAGATTGAGCGCGCCTTCACCAAGCAGCAAATTTTTACCCTCTATGGCAACCAGATCTACCTGGGGCACGGAAGGTACGGCTTCGAGGCCGCCTCGCAGTTTTTCTTCAGCAAGCACGCCAAAGAGCTGACGCTGCCCGAAGCGGCTTTGCTGGCCGGATTGCCCAAGGGGCCGGTTGCTTTCTCGCCGCTGCTTAATCCGGAGAAGGCTCTGCGCCGACGCAACCTGGTGCTCTCGGAGATGGAGCTTGACCGGGTTATTTCGCACGAGCAGGCAGAGCAGGGTCGCAACGCGCCGCTGGGGCTGCGCATTGCCCCGCCTGAAACGTCTGTCGCCCCGTGGTTTCAGGAGGAGGTCCGCCGGGAACTGGAAAAACGCTTCGGCAGCGAGCAGGTGCATGAAGCTGGCCTGAAGGTAGAAACCACTCTCGATCTCGATCTGCAAAAAACGGCCAATCGCGCCGTTGCGGACGGTTTGGTTGCCTATGAGCGACGGCGCGGCTGGGTTGCCAAGCTGGAGAACGTGTTAGCCAGCGGCACCACCATTGAGGATTACAAGCATCCCGACTGGGCCATGAACTCCGGACCCGGCGACTACGTTCATGCCGTGGTCACCCGCGTCCTGCCTATTGAGATTCATGCCCGCGTGGGCGACAAACAGATTGTGCTCCTGCCGGAGGACTGGAGATGGACCGGGCAGCGCTTCGCCGACTCTCTGGTCAAGCCCGGCGACGTGATCTTCATTCACTTGGCTGAAGCCGCGGACGGCAAAATGCAACGCGCCACGCTTGAACAGGACTCCGGCGCGCAAGGGGCTCTATTGGCCATCGATAACACCAGTGGCGACGTGCTGGCCATGGTCGGCGGGCGCGATTACGCGCTCTCGCAGTTCAACCGCGCGACTCAGGCGGAGCGGCAAACCGGCTCCAGCTTCAAGCCCTATGTCTACACCGCGGCCATTGAGGAAGGCGCCAAGCCGACCGACATCATCTTCGATGCGCCGGTCAGCTTCGGCGGCTACACTCCCCGCAACTACGAAAACAACTACCTGGGCCGCATGACCCTCATTGATGCCTTCGCAGAGTCGCGCAACATTCCCGCCATCAAGCTGGCCGACCAGATGGGCATTCAGAAGGTGATTGACATGGCTCATCGCTTTGGAGTCACCACCAACATTCCCGCTTATCTGCCGATAGCTCTGGGCGCGGTGGAAATCACGCTCGAAGAGCAGGTAGCCAGCTATGCGGTATTTCCCAACGACGGGCTGCGCGTAAAGCCGCGGCTTATCAAGAAGGTCTCCAACGCCGACGGCGTCACACTTTGGGAAGAGCCGCCTGCGGTGAACGAGGTGATCAAACAGCAGACGGCGCGCACTATGGTGACCATGTTGCAAGCTGTGATCCATCACGGCACCGGAGCGGCGGCGGCGCAGCTCAACCATCCGCTGGGCGGTAAGACAGGCACCACCAGCGAATACACCGACGCATGGTTCCTGGGCTTTTCGCCCTCCATCACCTGCGGCGTTTGGGTGGGCTTCGACACCAATCAGACGCTGGGAGATAAAGAAACCGGAGCCCGCGCTGCCCTGCCCATCTGGATGACCTGGATGCGCGCCGCCATCGCAGGCAAGGACGACGAAAAGTTTCTCGGCGATGAAATGAACAATACCAAGCTGAAGGCAGCAGCAGCACCGCCCGCCAAACCCCGAGTATTCGGACTGCCACCCAAACCAGTGAAAGCAATTGCGCTCGCCAATCTGCATACGCCAGTCAAGCCGGCATCAACTGGAACATCGGTCAGACCTGCATTCGCTTCGTCGTCAGCCAGTCTACCCGTCAGGCAGAACACAACCTCGCCATCGACTGGCGCAGCGGCAAGACCGCCAATTCAACCTCCCGTCAAACGCGCTGTGCTTCCACCCTCGAACACTCCCATCGCCAATTCCCGAGTCAAGCCTGCATTGCCTACGGAACTCATTCCAGCAAAGCCTGCTGGAACCGTCAAACCCGCTCTGAATTCCGGCTCCAATCCACCCAAACCAAGGAACTAGCAAAAAGAATGTCCCTTGTTGATTCGGCAATTTCCTCAGTGCGCTTACCACCTCCAAATCTCGAAAGCGGAAATAATCTGCAAATGCAATTTTTGAGTTTTTGGGGGATTTATCTTCGAAAGTTATTGATTCCGGGAAGGTTAATAATTATCAGCAAGGGAAATTTCTGCATTATTACGGGAGCAATCTTCGGATGTTATTGATTTCAGGCTGGTTAATAATTATCTGCAAGGTTTAACTTTATTTATTTATTTTAGAGGGGGGGGTGGGTACCTTTCCAGTGGACAGTGAACAGTGGTCAGTGGTCAGGAACTGAGCTTGCCCCCAGAATGCGTATCCCTTAGCTGGCCGGTTTGAGGAGATATTCATCCTCGTAGTCGTCGTCGAGGCGGTGGAAATGTGGGAATCGGCTTCATCGATTTCCAAGGTTTGTGGGAAGG
>Ga0224558_1000662_pt1 | contig 39705 bp, 37 predicted proteins | sample 714S32024metaG_FD_180682 | JGI IMG/M metagenome (GOLD analysis project Ga0224558, IMG submission 180682) | Peat soil microbial communities from Stordalen Mire, Sweden - 717 S3 20-24 | ecosystem: Environmental > Terrestrial > Soil > Wetlands > Peat | place: Sweden: Norrbotten County, Stordalen... | reverse complement strand
GATGCAAGTTGCAGGGCAACTTGTTCGCTGAGCGTAGTTCGCGAGACCGGTTTCAGCGTCGAAGTTGTACTGTTCACGGGTTTCACTCCTGAAGAGGATAGAGCTTCCTTTGCTCCCGGCTCGACTCGGCACGTCGGAACATATATCAGAATAGCAGACAAGTTCATTATTGACACGTGCTATAAGGCATCAAGCAGTTCAAAACGGAAGCGATTTGCCAGGAAATCCTGCGGCCAAATGAATCCTGAAAGCAGATTGTCGCTCTCAACTTATCCCTAAAACAGTACAGAAGGGGTGAACCGTCGGACCAATTCGCTCGCCCTTTACCGGCAAATCCAAGAATTGCATCGTTTCCCCGTTAGCCACGCAAGAAGTGTGGGTTTCTGCATTTGCGCGCCATCAATGCTGTCTGATAGGCTGATAGGATGATTGACATATAAGATGATATCTGGAGAGAATGGTAATGCGCGTCATCTTGGTCTCTGCCAAGCCAGGTCAGGCGGGCGCAACGGTCGCCAAGACTAGCCTTAGAGGCCGCACCCCGATGACGACGGCTGGTAAGGTCGATACTCGCGCAGGTTTTCTTGAACATATGTGGGAGGAGTTTCAGGGCGGCATTGGGTGTGGGACGGGGTCGAGCAAATGGCGGAGCAGCAGAATAGAGAGACATTGACCGGCGCCGAGAGAGCGCTTGGCGTATCACGGCGAACGTTTCTACAATTTTGCGCAGGCGTGGCGGCAACCTTGGGTTTGCCCGCGGGTGCTGAGGCTGCTATTGCCCGCTCGATTGTGGCCAGGCGTCGTCCCGCGGTGATCTGGCTGCATCTCTCGGAGTGCACGGGTTGTACGGAATCGATGCTTATTTCCGAACATCCCGCCATCGACAAGCTGATTCTAGACCTCGTTTCGCTTGATTACCATGAAACACTCTTCGCCAGCGCGGGTTATCAGGCCGAGGCGGCGCGCAAGGCCTCGATGGCTGCCAACAAAGGCAAGTACCTGCTAGTTGTCGAGGGAGCTGTTTCCGTCAAGGATGGCGGAATCTACTGCAAGATCGGCGGCCGGACGGCAATCGAGATGGTGAACGAATGCGCGAAGGATGCGGCAGCGGTGATCGCGCTGGGTTCCTGCGCATCCTGGGGAGGGATGCCTTCGGCTCAACCCAATCCCACCGGTTGCGTTGGCGTAAGCGAGGTATGGAAAGGTCCGGTGGTCAACATTCCCGGTTGCCCGCCCAATCCCTACAACTTCCTCTCAACGGTGGTTCACTACATTACCTATGATAGGCTGCCCGACCTCGATAACCAGGGACGTCCGAAATTCGCCTATTCGTGCTTGATCCATGAGAACTGCGAGCGGCGCCCCCATTTCGACGCCGGTCGATTTGCCGAAGAGTTTGGCGATGCCGGACACCGTGCCGGCTGGTGCCTTTACAGGTTGGGCTGCAAGGGACCGGAGACCTACGCCAACTGCCCTGCTGTCCTGTTCGGCGATGCCGGAGGGGGTTGCTGGCCGGTGGGCACGGGCCATCCTTGCATTGGCTGCACCGAGAAAGGGGTTGGCTTTGCGAAGCCTATTCACGCTTTGGCCGAGTTGAAGTTCGTGACCCCACCGGCCTTCTATCCGCGCATTGTCGAAGAGCAGGGCAAAGGGGTGAGCGTCGCGTCCGCCGCAGTGCTTGCTGGTGGCGCCGGAATAGCCGTCGGCGCTTCGGTTGCCATGGCCAAGAACCTGGGCAAGGGGAGCAAACCAGAACAAAAGCAGGAAGGCAAACCGAGTAAGAAGCCTGAAGACACAGCGGAAAACTCGCCTGACTGCACGGAGTGACTTCATGATTCATGCACCCAAACGCGAATTCTCATGTTTTTCAAGAGGTGTACCCATGGGTCTGACAAGGCGTCATTTTCTGCGGGGAACAGCGGTGGCTGGCGCGGCCTGCGCGGTGGCTACAGTGACTGTGACGGAAGTTCGCGAGGAGAAGACGTTGCCGCCCAAAGCGGTGGGTCTGCTCTTCGACTCAACACTGTGCGTTGGCTGCAAGGCGTGCGTAACCGCCTGCCGCGAGGCCAACAACACATATCCGGAGCTCAATACAGAGGACAAGCTGTGGGACGTGCCGCTCGATTTGTCGGCTCGCACGCTGACCGTGATCAAAGCCTACTCCGAGGGTTCCGCGGAGAACAAGGATCAGGAAAATGACGGCTTCGCGTTCATCAAGAAGTCGTGCCTGCACTGTGTCGATCCCTCTTGTGTCTCGGTCTGCCCAGTCTCGGCGATGACTAAAGACCCTGTGACGGGGGTCGTCAGCTACGACCCCAACAACTGCATCGGCTGCCGTTACTGCGTGGAGGCCTGTCCTTTCGGAGTGCCACGCTTCGAGTACGACAAGACGATAGCGCGCCTGCGAAAGTGCGAGATGTGCAAGCAGCGTCAGGTGGACGGGAAGATTCCGGCCTGTGCCGAGGTTTGCCCGAACGGCGCAACACTGTTCGGTTCAGAGACGAGGTTGCGCGCCGAGGCCGAACGCAGACTAATGTTGACGGTAGGGGAGCGAGCATTCTTTCCGCGCAAGACTGTCGACTCTACAGACACGCACGAGAAACCGTCCTCACGCTACAACACGAAGACGTACGGCTTGACAGAGGTTGGCGGCACACAGGTGTTGTATCTGGCGGGAGTTTCTTTTGAAAAACTGGGGCTGCCGACGCTGCCGGAAAAGTCTTTCGTATCCACCTCGGAGAAGATCCAGCACACGCTCTACAAGGGGATGATCGCGCCTGCGGTGTTGTTCAGCGGCCTGCTTTTCGCGGTTCGCCGCCATGCGAACCACAATGAGAAAGAGAAGGAATAGGCGATGAGCCCAAAGCCTGTCGGGGGACCTTACATTACAGGAACGACGATTCTTGCTGCCCTCATGGTGGCTATCATGGGGACGCTCGTCCTTGCCCGTTTCTGCTTTGGCCTGGGGACAGTGACGAATCTGAACGACGGCTACTCCTGGGGATTGTGGCTTGCCTACGACGTGGTGGCAGGCACGGCCATCGGTTGCGGTGGCTACGCCATTGCTCTGGTCGTCTATGTGCTTAACAAGGGGCACTATCATCCGTTGGTACGCCCCGCAATCTTGGCCAGCATGTTCGGCTATGCCATCGGTGGCACGTCGGTGCTGATCGATATCAGCCGCTGGTGGAATTTCTGGCACATTCTGTGGCCCACCTATTTCAATCTCAATTCAGTGATGATCGAAGTAGCCTTGTGCATCAGTATTTACACCACGGTTCTGATTCTGGAATTTGCTCCGGCGGTTGTCGAGAAGGTGGCTGGGTGGACCCGGCAGCGAGGCGGGAATCTTCACGCACTAACCACCACCGTCGAGAAGGTACTGGACAAAACGATCTTTGTGCTCGTCGCCCTGGGTATGACGTTGCCCACCATGCATCAATCGTCACTGGGAACAATGTTGATTCCCTTCGGCTACTTCATCAACCCACTTTGGCAAACGCCGATTCTTCCGGCGCTCTATCTGCTGACAGCGCTAAGCATCGGTTATGCCATCGTGATGTTCGAGGCGACTCTGGTGTCGGATCGCTTTGCGCGCCCGTCGGAAGCCCGCATCCTCGGTTTGCTTTCGCGCTACATGGCCGCGGTGGGAGCGCTGTTCTTGTTGGTTCGCTGTATCGATATTCTCTACCGAGGCAAGGTGCATTACATCTTCACCTCGCACGGGCTTGGATTCGCTTTCCTGGGCGAGAACCTTTTGATTCTAATTGCGATCATTCTTCTGCTCTCTGAGCATCGGCGGTTGGCCCCCCGTTATCAGTTCATTGCGGCGATGTGCATTATGTCGGGCTGCGTTCTGTACCGCATTGACAGCTATCTGGTTGCATACCACCGCGCGGGCTGGCACTACTTCCCGTCGGCTCCGGAAATTCTCATCACGTTCGGCATGATCGCGGTCGAGGTCCTCGGCTACATTCTGATCGTCAGGCATTTCCCAGTCCTTTATTCCGCCAAACACGTCAACGCGCAGGCGCTGGCAACCGAGTAGGAGCGTCGCCATGACGATAAGAATTACGATTGATCCAGTCACCCGTATCGAGGGCCACCTTCGCATCGATGTCGAAGTCGAGAATGGCAGGATTGCAAGGTCCTGGGCCTCGGGCCAGATGTGGCGCGGCATCGAAAAGATTGTGCTGGATCGTGATCCACGCGATGCCTGGACTATTCTGCAGCGCATCTGTGGAGTATGCACTGTGGTGCATGCCATTTGCTCGGTGCGCGCGGTCGAGGACGCTCTCAAACTGGAAGTTCCGCTGAATGCACAATACATCCGTAACATGATGATGACGGCCCACGCCGTGCAGGATCATATTGTTCACTTCTATCAACTGTCGGCCCTCGATTGGGTGGACGTGCTTTCGGCACTGAAAGCCAATCCCGCCAAGGCCGCGCATTTCGCTGAGAGTATTTCCGACTGGGAAGGCAACAGCCACGCGGTAATGGCAAACACCAAAGAGAGGCTGAGGACCTTTGTTGGATCAGGCCAGCTGGGTGTGTTTACCAACGGCTATTGGGGCCATCCGGAGATGAAGCTGCCGCCGGAAGTGAACCTGATGGCGGTGGCGCACTACCTTCAGGCCCTAGAGGTGCAGCGCTGGTCCGCCAGGATCGTGGGAACGCTTGGCGCCAAAACTCCGCACATCCAGAACTTGGCCGTGGGAGGCGTCTCCAATCCCATCGCCACCGATAGTGAGGGTGTGCTCACGCTGGAAAAGCTCATGCAGATCAAGGAGTGCATCGACAAGATCGGAAGCTTCCTCCACAACTGCTACTTCGTCGATGTCGCGGCCATCGCCGCGTTCTATCCGGAGTGGCTGCGGATGGGCGCGGGCGTCAACGATTTCCTGTCGACTCCGGAGCTTCCTATTGACATCAAAGGCATACGCTTCATGACGCCGGGAGGTTTCATTCCCAACGGTGACCTATCAGCCTTCAGGCCTATCTCACGACTCGGCGACCGGTATTTCACGGGCGGCGTAGCCGAGTCGGTGAAGCACGCATGGTACACCTACAGAAAAGGCGCCAATGAGCTTCAGCCGTGGAAGGGCGAGACCACTCCTGCTTATACCGAGTTTCAAGATGACGGCAAGTATAGCTGGGTTAAGTCGCCGACCTTTTATGGCAAGCCCGCACAGGTCGGACCGGTGGCGGCGGTACTGGCTGGCTTGGCGGCGGGTGATAACACTACTGTCTTCTATCTCAACCGTTTGAATGAGAAGATATCCACTCTGTCGCCGCATAAGCTGGCGCCGCCGGCTTTCAATTCGACCGTTGGCCGTCATGCCGCAAGGGTAATTCACGCCTGTGTGGCCTATGAATGTCTCAAGGCCAATTGGCAACTGCTGATGGATAACATTGGCAAAGGCGACCTGACAACTTATAACAAGCCTACCTTCCCCAAGGGCGAGATCATGGGCGTGGGCCAGGAAGAAGCGCCGCGGGGCCTGTTATCACACTGGGTAGTAATTAAAGATGGCCGCATAGCAAACTACCAGGCAGTGGTTCCCTCGACCTGGCTGGCCGCACCCAGGAACGACAAGGAACAGCTGGCCAGCTATGATGTTGCTTTGCTGGGGACACCGGTGTCTGATCCAGCACGGCCATTGGAGGCCCTGCGAACCATACACTCCTTTGATCCCTGCCTTGCCTGTGCAGTGCATCTGACCGATACTGAGCGCAAGACAGACGTTATGGTCACAGTACTGTGACAGGAAATGGTTCCGGCAAGATTCCTTTAGTCCACGCGAATCGAGATAGTGTGAATGGCTCAGCCTCAGGACAAAACAGACTCAGGAGAGTGGTAGTTCTGGGCATCGGCAATGTGCTGCTGAGCGACGAAGGTGTTGGGGTGCACGTCATCAGGGCCCTCGCCCAGCGCTACGTAGAGACCGATGAGTTAGAGATCGTAGATGGTGGAACCGCCGGCATGGAACTTTTGCCGTTACTGGAGGGAGCAGATCATCTCATTGTCGTCGATGCGATCCGGTTCGGCCAGCCGCCGGCATCTATCGTCCGCCTTGAGCGCGAGCAAGTGCCTGCCTATTTCAAAACCAAACTGTCACCGCATCAGGTCGGGCTTTCGGATGTACTGGCGGCGTTGGCCTTCAAAGGCGCGGCTCCCGGCCGCGTGGTGCTCATCGGCGTGCAGCCCGTGAAACTGTTGCTAGGGCTGGAACTCTCGTACGAAGTGAATGCGTGCTTACAAGACGTGGCAAGCATGGTCACAGCAGAGCTGGCGGCAATCGGGCAAGCGCCACACCGGTCTGGTGATGGCTGCTCCACACTTGGTGGAGAAATGGGCCCGGGAAATCTTCAAAAGCATCCCCCACTCCCGCATCTTCCTCATCCATGACATACGCAACACCGGCGACCCCCGCAAACCCCATGGTGCCACCGAAGTCAAATAGCAAAGCAACCGTCTGGTTCGGACCGGCTGGGCCGGGAGCCTTACCGATATGCGCCGCCTGGGGCGTAAGGGCTGGAAGAAGACCTGCCCCGAACCCGCCTGGTTTGTGCTCGGCCGTCAGAAAGGCAAGCTCTCCTATTTCTGAAGGCACGTCTTCACGGTCGCCAAACCCGGCCAACTCATGGGATCTCTTGTAATGCTCGCCTGCCTTGCCGGCATTGGCTTCGCCTGGTTCAATCCAATCTTCTTCAATCCGCTCATCCTGTCCATTGCCGGTTTGGCTCTGATCTTCGCCGGATGCATCGTTCGTTACCTGGTTCTCCTGAATAGCTTCTGCTGAGTTCGCACTTCATTACCCTCTCGAAAACAAAATCCCAGGCCGCAATCCTTTTTCAGGCTACGTTAGGAGGGAGCACCCTTTCTCGCTGCGGCCGCTTTGCGTCCTCCTCTACCCACCCCAGCGGGGCGAAAACCCCGCAACGCCCCCACACAGATTAAGAGGCGCGCCCATGCGTGGCCGCATCGTGTGAAGCTTTGCCGTGCAGGGGAGGGGGAAAAGGATGCTGGCCAGGAGCCGCGCGGCTCGCCAGAGCTATAATTCCGGCATGGCTCTCAAAGAATGAGAACGCCGGAGCAAAAATAGACCACAGAACGGCGCGGCAGCGTCGGGCAGTGACGGTGTAAAAGTAGTCCACCGCCGGAGATTAAGTTTCATGGGCTGTTGCGGAAGCAACCGGGTTCATGGGACACCGGAGGGATGTTCAGGGTGGAGATCTGCGGGCGTGTACGGCGGCCGGTGCTGGTTGAGGGACAGAGCCAGCGTGCAGTAGCGGGAAGTTTGGGATCTCGCGCAAGACGATCCAGAAGATGCTGCGTTATTCAGTGCCGCCAAGGTACCAACGGCAGCAGCCGGTGAGACGGCCGAAGCTGGGTCCGTGGCTGGGCATAATCGACACGATTCTGGAAGAGGACAAGTTTCTGCCGGTCAAGCAGCGACATACGGCCAAGCGGATTTTCGAGCGGCTCAAGGCCGAATATGGGTTCTCCGGCGGGTGCACGATCGTGAAGGACTACGTGCACCGGGAGAAGCGGCACGGGCGTGAGATGTCCATTCCGCTGACGCGCGCACCGGGCGAAGGACAGGCCGACTTCGGCGAGGCGCTGGTCGTGGTGGCCGGAGTAAAACGGAAAGCCCACTACCTGACAGTAGACCTTCCTCATTCCGATGACAGCTTCGTGATGGCGTTTCCGGGCGAGACGACCGAAGCCTTTCTGGAAGGCCATGTCCGTGTCTTCGTGTACTTCGGTGGCGTCCCCCCTCGCATTCTCTACGACAACGCGAAGATCGCGGTGGCGCGGATACTGGGCGACGGCACCCGGCAGAAAACGCGGACCTTCTCCGAGTTGCAGAGCAACTATCTGTTCGCCAAACATTTCTGCCGTGACGAAGAAGCCGTTCTCGCTGCCCTTCAACAGCCCGGAGAAACGGCCGAATTGAAGGGCATGTTAACCGATTGAAGCTGATCAAACGCTCCGTGTACGGTCGCTCCAACTGCGACTTGCCTCGGTTACGTGTCGTCAGTGCTGCCTAAATTTCAAACCAATACGAGGATGCCGAAGTCTTGCCCACTCTTCATCTAATACGAGGAAGAACCCACTTCAGAATGCCAAAATGAGGCTGGCGAAGAATCCCTCACTCCGCGACCTGCGGCGGGAAGCCAGGTTAAGGAACCGCAAATCGACACCATCCTAGAATGACGGCAACTCACGGCTTATCACTGGCTTGCAGCAAGCTACTTAGCGAGTAGCCGGACAGTAGGCGGCTCTAAAACCTCTCTTCGACCACGGTGCAGACCCGGAGTCTGAGCGCCCACGACTGGGCCGTGAACACCGGACAAATCTACGTTGTGCACCCTCCGATTCAACGCCTGCGAAATTGTTTAAAGAAAACCCTTGACAAGGCTCATCTTCTAGGTTTACAAAAAATACCATTCGGCAACTTAGTTCATATTCGAAGTTGTCAGTTTCTTTGGGAGGCTTTGCGTGAACATTCGTGGAACTCTAAATCTGCTCTCCCCGGTCTCATCGGGGCTCTTCGTCGCAGGTGCTCTTTTCCTGCTGCTCTTTATGCCACCGCAATCCCAGGCGCAGACGTCTGGTATCGTCGGAACGGTCACCGACGCCTCGGGAGCCCTGGTCCCAGGAGCTCTGATCAGGGCTATCCAAGCGGGAACAGGATTTACCAGGGACACAACAAGCAGCGATCAAGGTGCGTTCGCCCTGCCGCTGCTTCCGATCGGCACCTACGCGTTGACCATCGATCATGCCGGCTTTGGTAAACAAACCATTGAGAACGTCCGCATCGACATCAATCAAGCAGCGCGCGTCAATATCGTTCTCAAAGTCGCTGGGGAAAGCAGCACTGTGACGGTCACCGGGCAGCCGGATATGCTCGATACCGAGACCAGCGAGAATGGGCAGGTAATTGACAACAACCTGGTGCAGAACATACCTCTGAACGGCAGGGACTTCACGAAACTCACGCTCCTGGCTGCCGGTGCGCAGTCCAATGTGGAGGGCAACCTGAGCGGCGGAATCGTGATGGACGGTCAACGCTCGACGAGCAACCAGTACATTATTGACGGGGCTGACACGACAGTGGGAGGCGGAGATTTCGCATATCGCACTCCGGGAAGCGGAACTCCACAAGGCGCGGCGGGAACCAGTTCTTCGCTGGCCACGCTTGACTCCATCGAAGAGTTCAAGGTGCAAACCTCGAACTACTCAGCACAATACGGCACGGAAAGTGGAGGCATCGTCAACATCGTCACCAAAGGCGGCACTAATCAGTTCCACGGGTCCGCCTTCGACTATCTTCGGAACAGCAGGACCGATGCTAACGACTACTTTCTGAAGGCAGCAGACATTCAGAAGACGCCTTTTACCTTCAATGATATTGGAGGGACCATCGGGGGCCCGATCAAGCGAAGCCACACGTTCTTTTTCGGAACTTTCGAACATCTGCAGGAAGTCTATAACCGTCCTGTGAATGGAACAACATTGTCAACAGAGGCCAGAAGTGCTGCATTGCCGGTGATGACGCCGCTCGTCGACTTCTTTCCCTTGCCGAACGGTGCCGATAATGGAGATGGCAGCGCGGACTACACCGGGTCCTCCAAAAGCCACGGACGCGAGAACGACTTCTCTGTTCGCCTTGATCATCACATTGGCGCCTCGGATCACATTTATGGACGATATTCCTACGGAGATTCAAACTCGGGAGTCGGCGGCGGTCTGGGAGCTTTCCCACTCACGCTTCAGACTACCCTTGAACGCATACAAACGGCTTCAATTGTGGAGACCCATACCTTCAGCAAGAACCTGATCAACACGTTCAATGCCGGATTCGCGCGGAACGCAGGTGATATTTATTCTCAATTGTTTCCCGGCCCCGGTACGACGGGCGATCCTTTCGGTTCAAATGGTCAGCCTGTTCAGCCGCAGGTCGCAATTCTGTCGATCACGCTGCGAGGCGGCAGCTCGCCGCCGCAGATCTCCTACATCAACGACTTTACTTACAGGGACTTTCTCACCTGGACCCGTCACTCCCATACGTTCAACGCGGGGGTAGATTTCCGGCGCGTTCAGGACAATTTGAACGACTTCGCCAACGAAGCCGGCCTGATGCTATGGCTTGTGACAAGCTACTTCGATGATGACGAGCCATTCTTCTTCAACGACTTTATCGGCAACATTCACGTAGGCGCACGCTTCTCGAATCTGGCGCCGTATCTACAGGATGATTGGCGTGTCACACCCAAACTGACAGTCAACTTGGGGCTTAGATATGAATTGAACACTGTCCCAACGTCAGCCCCCGCACTCCTGAGGAATATCACGGAGGTCAGCGATCTCAGCACGGCGTTATTGACACCGTTTGGTGCCAAGCTCTATCAGGGCGACCATAATAACTTTGCCCCTCGAATTGGCTTTTCCTATTCTCCGTTCAAGGCAACAGTCGTCCGGGCTGCGGTCGGCATCTACTACGACACTTCGACACAGCTTGCCGGCTTGCTCTTCTCCAACCCTGGTATCACAGCGGAGAATGTGATCTACGGTCCTGAATTGGCTCCGGGTGAACCCGCGGCCTATCCAATCAATCCCGCCCTATTACAGACAACAGTGTCACCTAACCCGCCATACTCCACGAGCACCGTTATCGACCCGAGCCTGCGCAACGCGTACACAGAGGCCTACAGCTTCAACGTAGAGCAGGGCTTTGGGGACAGTACGGTCCTCAAGATGGGATATGTGGGGAATGCGGGTCGCAAGCTGTATCGCCAGCGCGTCCTGAATCTTTTGCTCAATGGCGCGACAACACCGCCTAGCGCAAACTTTCCGGAAGGTGGGATCAACTATCTGGACAACAGCGCCAACTCCAATTACAACGCCTTCCAGGCGAGTCTGACCGAACGATTGAGACAGCGCCTGCAGGGAACCGTCTCGTACACCTGGGCTCACTCGATCGATGAGGTCAGTACAAACGGTGGCTATGGTTCTGTCAACTCAAATATCTTTCCGACGAATCCGCTTAACCTCGCTGCCGATCGCGGAGCCAGCGATTTCGACATTCGTCAAAACCTGGCCCTGAGCTTCGCGTACGAAATTCCATCTGGTAATATTACCGGCCTGGCGAAGGCAATCGCCTCCGGCTGGAGGACAAATGGAGTGCTGTACGCGCATAGCGCATTTCCGTATACGCCATTGTTGGGGTCCTCCACTGTCGCTGATGGAGACCCAAATCTGGCGGGCGGCGAAAGACCAGACCCAGTAAAAACGCAGCCCACTTACATCAATGCTGGTGGGTTTAGTCATGTAGCAAATCCCGCTGCGTTTCAGTGCCCTGGTGGCGGAGCCATCTCGGCTGGCTGCCCTGTCAACGGGCTTTTCGGTTCGGCGTCTCGAAATAGCCTACGTGCCTTTCCTTTTCGTCAATTCGACTTCAATCTCGCCAAGAATATTCCGATCCGGGGCAGCCTTGGTCTCGAGTTCCGGGCAGACTTTTTCAATCTGACGAATACGCCTAACTTTGCAAACCCAGGTGCGACCAACACAAACGTCCTTACCTCATCCGAGTTTGGGAAGCCTACCGCACTGGCGGATTACAACACCACCGGGATCGGTCAGTTTTTTGATACCGGGAGCCCAAGAAACATTGAGCTGGCGCTCAGGCTTCACTTCTGAAAGGGGACAACAGGCTCCATAGCAGAAACTGTGTGTGAAAAGGGCGGTAGAAGAAGGTGCTCCGTGGAAAAGTCCAAGAGCAGGGCTATCCCACTTGGCTTGGAAATCCCGCAAGAGCGGCGGGATTTCTACTTCCCCTACCGCCCGCGCTGCGATGGCGGTTAAGATTTCTGATTTGTCGGCAAGAAAAAACGGTAACGGTCTTTGAGACCAGTTCGGAATCGGTCTATCGCTCGGCGGAGTGCGCCTTGGCCTATTGCCAACTGCACGGTGTGGGGTCGATAAAGGCAGCTCGCATGGCGGTATTTAACCGAGTCACCTATCCGACATAGAGCAGGATTCCAAGATCGGCCACGGAGGACACGAACGACGGACGCAAACCGTACGCGGCTACGGATATATTGGGAGAAGCCTTGACTGGAGTCGCGTAGGGGAAGGCACCGCTAGAAGAACAAGTTGTAAAGCCCTGCTGCAGAAAACCCGCCATAAGGAATGTTAGGAGAGATGATGGCAACGCCGGTATCATTTGAACCCTGATCCCTGCCATCGCCCTAACCTACTGAAAGAGGCAACAAATGAAATATAGCCCCATAACTCACGTCGGCACCAGTTTTCTTAAAAAGATGATTACTGGATGTCTCTTTCTCTTACTCTGTTTGAACGGTCATGCTCTGAACTCCGCAGTGGCACGAAAGGGCGTCACCTTAGCAGGAGATCTGACCCAGTACACTTCAAACAACTTCGCCTTACTGCAGCAGATTCTGAATAGCGGTGCTGGGGTGATTGGAGTCAACTTGCCGTGGTTTTTGGCTACCCAAGACTGCACCTCCGGCTGTAGCGCGGAAAAACCCGCGAGTCCGACAAACTGGGACGATCCGCAATATGCAAACAGTCCCACAGTTCAAGTGGTAGATGCAATCACAAACTATGTCGCCCAGCATGGAAATGGCGCATTCGTTATGGGCATTACGTATGGAACACCGGGGTGGGCAGCCTGTCCTGGGGATCCGACGGACGCTTCAGAGGCGAATTATCCGCCGCAGAATGCCGCTGATTATGGGAACTTCATGTATGCCATGTCGGAACGATATAGCGGCGCTCATGTGAATGACTCTGGAACGTCGATTGGAAGGATCACAGATTGGGTGGTCTACAACGAAGTCAATTCTCCTATGTGGTGGGCAAGTACCGCATGTAATACACAGCACTACGATCCCGTGTACTACTATGGCGGCATCTTGAACTCTGCATATACCGCAGTGCACCATCTCAAGGGGAATGTGCGAGTTCTGGCTGGGGCGCTCACATCGTATGATCACAAAGGCAATGAAAGAGATCCGGGCCTTCGCATTTCGACGGACTACGCTGATTGGCAGGCGAACACCGCCAACAATGACGTAAATCATGCGTGGATCAGTCCTACTGACTTCGTACAAGCGATGTACAGCTATGGGGAGCAGTTTGATGCCATTGCACTTCATCCCTATTCGGCTACGATTTACGGCGATCCACTCGCACAGCCGCCCGCAGGTGCGATTAGCCTGGGAAATATAGCAACGCTGCTGGCTCAGCTACGAACCTTATATCCCCATGGGCAAAACAGACAGTGGCACGTGGCACTTACTGAGTACATGCTGCAGTCCTACTATGCCCCAGAGAGCGCGGGTTGGGACCATATCTCAGCGGTACCTTGCCCGAATTATTTCTGCACACAGACCACTGAAGTCAATTTGAACTCTTTCTTGCAAGATGCATATGGAAGCAGCGGCAGTGATCAGCCGTATATCGACTATCTGGTGTGGACCATGTGGAAGAACACCTATCCGTATGTTGGCGGAATCGTACGCGCCGATGACAGCGACAAGAATGAAAATATTGCGACCGGGAGCGTGAGGGCTACGTTTACAACTATAGCGCCCGGGATGGCGCGGCCTGCGGCGCAGGAGCCGCGCGGCCCGGTCGCGTTACGCGTGGACGATTTGAAGACGCCGCTGGGCATCGACGATACGACGCCGCGGCTCTCCTGGCAGTTACAGGATCCGGCACGGGGCGCCAAGCAGACGGCCTACGAGACCCAGGTTGCCTCGCGGGCCGAGTTGCTCCAGACCGGCAAGGCAGACGTGTGGGACAGTGGGCGCATCGAGTCGGGCCAGTCGTTGAATGTGCGCTACACCGGACCGGCGCTACAGCCCAGCACGCGGTATTTCTGGCGCGTGAAACTGTGGGACGCGGCGGGCAATCCATATGAGGAGAGCCCGATCAGCTGGTGGGAGACGGGCCTGCTGCAGCAGGGCAACTGGCGGGCCGGGTGGATCGGCTATGAGACGGCGGAGGAGGCTACGGTGCGGCATGCTGCGGCTGCGTGGATTACCAGCCCGGACGCTAAGACGCGGGCGGCGGAAAAACAAAAGGAAGAGCGCTTTGCTTACCGCGTGACGGTGACGCTGGCCAAGCCAGTGCGCCAGGCCGCACTGTATGCCACGGGGCAGGATGCGGTTTCAGCGTGGGTGAACGGAGCGCAGGTGCTCGAGGCCGATCCGCTGCCGGCGTGGGGGCAGATGCCGTGGAAGAAGTTTGTGCGGGCCGAGGTGACGGACAAGCTGAGCGCGGGGAGCAACGCGATTGCGATTGAAACGGTGCATTATGTGGCCAATCCCAATGGAATGGCTGGCGAGGATGCACCGCCGGCGATTGCCACATTGGTGGTGGAATACACGGACGGGAACTGGGCGAGTTTTGCAAGCGGTGCGGATTGGAAGAGCGCGATTCACGCCGGCGCAGGCTGGCAGCAGAAGGGCTTTGACGACTCGGAGTGGAAGACGGCGGCGGTGTGGGTGAAAGCGCCGATGGCCGAGCCGATGGGAGACCCGCGGATTCCCGACTCGGTGAAGGCTTTGCGGCATACGTTCCAGGTGAGCCGGGCGGTGAAGTCGGCGCGGCTGTATGCGACGGCGCTGGGAGCGTACGAGATGTTTCTGAACGGCAAGCGGGTGGGCGACGATGTGCTTGCGCCGGGATGGACCGACTATCGCGAGCGGCTGAAGTACCAGACGTATGACGTGACGGCGCAGGTAAAGAGCGGCAGGAACGCGCTTGCGGCGCTGTTGGCTCCAGGCTGGTATGAGACGCCTCTGGAGTGGTTCCAGCAGCCTAACAACTATGGAGACACGCCGCCCGCGCTCAGGGCGCAGCTGCGCATCGAGCACACGGACGGCAGCGTGGAATGGATCGCTACGGACACGAACTGGCTGGCGAGCACATCGTACATTCAGCACGCGGAGATATACGACGGCGAGAGCCAGGACGCGCGGTTGAAGCAGGCAGGCTGGAATGCGGCGGTATTCAATGCATCGGGCTGGAAGAGCGCACAAGCGATCGACCCGAAGCCGGTGAAGGTCGAGGCGCAGGATTATCCATCGATTCGCGTGGAGCGGACGTTGGAGGCGAATTCGGTTACGGAGCCGAGGCCGGGGGTGTACGTCTACGACTTCGGGCAGAACTTTGCCGGAGTTCCGCGGCTGCGGGTCGCGGGGCCGGCGGGCACGGATGTGCGGCTGCGGTTTGCGGAGATTGTGAACGACGACGGAACGATTTATACCGACAATCTGCGCACGGCCAAGGCGACGGACCACTTTATTCTCGACGGCAAGGGCGTGGATGAGTTCACGCCGCAGTTTACCTTCCATGGATTCCGCTATGTTGAGCTGACGGGGCTGCCCAGCGCGCCGGGCAAGGAGGCGGTGACCGGGCTGGTGATCCATACCGATGCACCGTTTACGGCAAAGCTTACCACCGGAAGTGGGATGATCAATCAACTGTGGAGCAGTATTCTGTGGGGGCAGAGATCGAACTTCATGAGTGTACCCACGGACTGCCCGCAGCGTGACGAGCGGCTGGGATGGATGGCCGATGCGCAGGTCTTCTGGCGCGCGGCCAGCTACAACATGGACCTGGCAGCCTTCTCGCGCAAGTTTGCCGGGGATATGCGCGGGACGCAGGCGGGGACGCCGTACTTCGGCATCTACGCGCCGGGCACCGCGCAGCCGGCTTCGGGTTCCGGCGCGGGATGGAGCGATGCCGGCGTTATCATTCCATGGACCTCGTGGCTGCAGACCGGCGACACCAGCGTCATCGAGCAGAACTGGGCCGCGATGCAGAAGTATCTCAGCGCTATCGAGACCGCCAATCCCGATGGGCTGCGGAAGCGCGAGGCCGGGATTCGCTTCGGAGACTGGCTCTCGCCGGAGGGGAAGACCGATTACGTACTCATTGCTACAGCTTACTGGGCCTACGACGCGACCCTGATGCGACAGATGGCACACGCTACAGGCCGCGCGCAGGATGAGGAGAAGTACGCGCGGCTGTTCGAGAAGATTCGCACCGCGTTCGAGAAACAGTTTGTGCGCGACGACGGTTTTGTGGCCGGCGCCGACGACGGCCTGTCGCCCTTCGGAGGGATCGACAACCCCAAAGCCAAAAACAACGGCGGAGACACGCAGGCCGGCTACGTGCTGGCGTTGCACATGAACCTGCTGTCCGAAAATCTGCGCGCGAAAGCGGCGCAGAAGCTAGTGGACAAGATCGAGGCCAACCATGGACTGCTGGGGACGGGCTTTCTGGGCACGCCATATCTACTGGAAGAGTTGACCAAGACGGGCTATGCGAAGGAGGCTTACAAGCTGCTTCTCAATACGCAGTACCCATCGTGGGGCTACCTGGTGGAGCACGGGGCGACGACCATGTGGGAGCGGTGGAACGGCGACCAGATGAAGGACGATCCCAGCATGAACTCCTACAATCACTACGCGTATGGCGCGGTGGCCGACTGGATCTATCGCTATGCGGCGGGCGTGGATGCAACGACGCTGAATGCGGGCTTCCACACAGTGCTGTTGCATCCGGTCTTCGACTCGCGGGTGGGACACATTGCGTTCGATTATGACTCCGCCTATGGCACGATTCATTCCGATTGGATAGTGAAGGGAACAACCGTCGAATGGCGCGTGACCGTTCCCGCCAACACCACGGGCTGGTTGAGTCTGAGCGCGGACGAGGCAGCGAAGTACAAGCTGGCAGGCGCGCCACTCAAGGAGAGCAAGCTGGCGAAGCTTGTAACGCACGGTCAGCAGACAGGCTTTGAGCTGGCTGCGGGAAGTTACGCGTTTACAGTGGACCTGGAGTAGACAATAGGGTGACTGGCGCGTGCATCGATAGAGAACAGGAGAGCGAAACGTCTTGGGCGCGAATCCGTTGTTGGGAGTGTTTCTGTGCTGGCTGGGCGGTTTGGCATCGGCCAGCTTTTACGTACCATTCCGCAAGGTGCATCGCTGGTCGTGGGAGACCTATTGGCTGGCCGCCGGTGTTGTCAGTTGGATTGCCGCCCCTTGGTTGTTGGCTGGGCTGCTGACCAACGATCTGCTCGGCGTTCTCCATGCGGTGCCGGCATCGATCATCTTCTGGACCTACTTCTTTGGTGTCTTATGGGGAGTGGGCGGCCTGACCTTCGGCCTGACCATACGCTACCTAGGCATGTCGTTGGGCATGGCGGTGGCCATGGGCAACTGCGCGGTCTTCGGCACGCTGGTCCCTCCCATTTTTCACGGCCAGTTTAGCCAACTGCTGATACAGCGCTCAGCCATCGTTACGCTGGTAGGCGTGGGCGTCTGCGCTCTGGGCATTCTTCTGGCGGGCGCGGCCGGCGTCTCCAAGGAAAATGAACTCTCCGCCGAGCAGAAGCAGGCCAGCATTCGCGAGTTCAACCTCAAGCTTGGTCTGGCCGTGGGCACATTCGCCGGTGTGATGAGCGCCTGCTTTGCCTTTGGCCTGGATGCGGGCAATCCGATCAAGGCGCTCACGGTGGCCTACGGAACCAGCACGGTTTGGCAGGGACTGCCGGTGCTGGTGGTGTTGCTGGCCGGCGGCTTCACCACCAACTTTGTGTGGTGCGCCGCGCTCAACCTGCGCAACAGCAGCTATAGAGAGTATCTGCGGGTTCCCTCCGGCAGCGTGTCGGCAGAACTCGCGCCGCATCTGCCGAATAGCGAGCGCAAAACGCCGTCGCTGTTCTGGAACTACTTCTTTTCCGGGCTTGCCGGCGCCATCTGGTACATGCAGTTCTTCTTTTACACCATGGGCCAATCGCAGATGGGCCGCTACAAGTTCTCCAGTTGGACGCTGCTCATGGCCAGCATCATCATCTTCAGCACGCTGTGGGGCATTGCGCTGAAGGAGTGGCGCGGAGTGAGTCTGCGGACCAAGATGCTTGTGCTTCTGACGCTGCTGACGCTGGTGGGGTCCACGATGATTGTGGGTTACGGGAATTTCCTAGGGTTGCGATAGATCAGAAGCATCTTGGACCGGTCATCGATTGTGCTAGGGTTGACGCCCGGACCTATCTTTGGCAGAGGCACTCGGCTCAATAACGCGCCGACTCAGAACGGAGTGGATGGCCGTTGGATTTGTTGGTGGCTAAGTGAACGACCGGGTTGCCGGTGGTGGAGCTTTTGGGCTTACCGTATTCGACCGGCAGGCCGGTCCGCTGCGCGGTCAGTTGCGTGAGCAGCTTGTTACTGCTGCCGCCACCCGGGATGTGATCGCGTTCCAACTTACGGCCCAGCATCTGTTCGATGTGGGCGAGCGCGGTGCCATAGTGGATGGCAGGCTCTCGAAGATGACTCGCGCAAAGGCCGGCTCGTTGCCGGGGCAATGGCTGCGAGCCCACGCCGACTCAGTTCATGGTTGACGCGCTTTGGCATATTGGAGTCGAGTAGCAGCGGCTCGGCGTCCACACCGATTTTGCCGGAGAAGATCGGGCAAGCGGCGGAGGGTCCGCGCTCAATTGTTCTTGGATCGAACCCTACGGTTTATTGACATTTCTGGCTCAGGATTGGGAATAACGGACACAACATCCGAAACGAAGGTGCCAGAGTACAACTTGCCGCCTCCCATGGCGGAATGGTCCCATTCGTTTCGGGTGAGAATATGGAGAGCGAGTGTGAGCTGCCATCGGGAAAGGGAAAATAAAATTGATAAACCAATATATATACTTGTTCGCTATTGGTTTTATGGGGTATGATGGTTGAAAGTTTCATCTGGTTTATGGCCAGCAATCTGTGTTAGGGGTGTTGACTCGCCTGGCAAAGCCTTCCTTTGCATAGGTCACCAACTTAGGGCGGAACTTGGAATGGTCGGCCACAGTGTCGGCAGCCAGAGACTGGCGACCAGCGGGTTCGGCACTATGTAGGAAGATTCCGCAAGGAGATTGCTGGGGCAAAGGGTAGTGAGATGCGTGTAGAGGGTGGGCTCTTGTCGCAGTTTCGCAGCTTTGTTGCAGCCGATTTAGGCGCAAGCAGCGGTCGTGTAATTGCTGGGCAGATTGCCAATGGGCGATTACGCCTGCAGGAAGTAAGCCGGTTCTCGACATCGTTTGCGAAAGATTCTGACAGCGGCTATCTGTGCTGGGGGATCGATGCGATCGAGGAGCATGTGCGCCAGGGCATCGAGTTCGCCGCCACTCTGGCGCCGATCACCAGCGTTGGTGTGGATAGTTGGGGCGTGGATTACGTTTTGCTTGATGCAGAGTTGCAGCGCATTGGCTTGGCGATTTGTTATCGTGACAACCGGACACAGGGGATGATCGAACGAGTGACGGCCCGCATTCCGGCCGCAGAGATCTATCGGCGAACGGGAATTCAGTTTCAGCCGTTCAATACGCTCTATCAACTGGCAGCTATGGCTGCGCAGGAGCCGGATTGGCTCAAGGAAACGCGCCACCTGTTGATGATTCCCGACTACCTGCACTACCGGCTATCCGGCGTTTTGACAAACGAATACACCAATGCCACGACCACACAACTTCTCAACCTGAATGGCCAGTGGGACAACGACCTTTTTGCGGCTGCGGGACTGACACAGTTGTGGATGCAGCCGCCCGTCGAAGCAGGCACTGTTCTGGGAGAGATGCAATTTGGGCACACTGCTGCAAAGGTGGTGGCTCCCGCAAGCCATGACACGGCCTCAGCAGTAGCGGGAACTCCCTTAAAATCCGGTGGAGAGGTTTTCCTCAGCTCCGGAACATGGTCGCTGATGGGCATGGAGAGTATGGTTCCGTTCGCATCGGATCAGGCTATGCACTGGAACTTCTCCAACGAAGGCGGGTTCGGGCGTCGCTATCGCGTGCTGAAGAACATCATGGGCTTGTGGCTTGTGCAGCGGTTATCCCAGGAGTTTCGGACCCCAATCGACGATGCCCTGCTGAACTCTACCTCACATGCCGGGTCGTGGCGGTCTATTGTTAATCCGGACGATGTACGATTCCTGAATCCGCCTTCGATGAAGGAAGCGATTCGAGAGTACTGCACGGAAACACAGCAGCCCGTCCCCGAATCTCCTGCGGAATACGCGCGCTGTGCATTCGAGAGCCTGGCGCTTTCTTATCGACTGGTCAAAGAGTATCTCGAATCTCTTAGTGGACAAAGCCTCACGAGGATTCGCATCGTTGGAGGCGGTTCCCTGATTCGCATGTTGAACCAACTATGCGCCAATACATGCCAACTGCCGGTGAGTGCTGGTCCAGTTGAGGCCTCTGCCATAGGCAACATTTGCGCACAGATGATCGCCCTAGGCGAAATCGCCGGACTCGACGACGCGCGCGCCTTGATTCGGCGCTCCTTTGAGATCGACGAGTATCGGCCGCAAGAGCCGATTCCAGACCAGGTGTGGACACGATTTCAACAATATGCAGCAACCAGTACACAGGGAGACAATCGATGAAAGACGCTACGCAAAAGGTACAAACGGTCTACGAACTGGCCAAGGAACGTTACGCCGGCATAGGAGTGGACACTGAGAGTGTGCTTCGCAAACTGGACGAGATCCCCATTTCCATTCAATGTTGGCAGGGCGACGATGTTCGCGGCTTTGAGAATCCCGATGGGGATTTGACGGGGGGCATTCAGACCAGTGGCAACTACCCGGGGCGGGCCCGGAATGGCGACGAGCTGCGCGCCGATTTAGAAGTCGCACTTGCGCAAATCCCCGGCAGGAAACGGCTCAATCTCCATGCTATTTATCTCGAGTCTGCCACGCCCATAAGGCGGGATGCCATCGCACCGCAGCATTTCGAGCGCTGGGTGGAGTGGGCCAAGGCGCATGATTTGGGTCTGGATTTTAATCCGACGTGCTTCTCGCATCCTATGAGCGAAAAGGCTACGCTTAGTCATCCGGATGAAGTAATACGGAAGTTTTGGATAGATCACTGCCTGGCGAGCAGACGCATCAGCGAGTATTTTGGCAACGAACTCGGCACGCCGGCGGTGATGAATATTTGGATTCCAGATGGGTATAAAGACTTGCCGGCAGACCGCCTCGCGCCACGGAAGAGGCTGATGGAAGCGTTGGACGAGATCACCTCCGCGCCTCTCGGCCAGCATCATAAAGTCGCCGTGGAGGGCAAGCTTTTCGGAATCGGCACGGAGAGCTATACAGCCGGCTCCAACGACTTCTATCTTGCCTATGCAGTAACGCGCAAAATTCTTCTTTGCTTGGACGCCGGGCACTTCCATCCCACCGAAAGTGTCGCCGACAAGATCTCCACGGCCTTGTGCTATCTGGACGAGATCCTGCTCCATGTCTCGCGACCGGTGCGTTGGGATTCCGACCATGTGGTTCTGCTTGACGATGCAACACTGGCAATCGCGCAGGAGATTGTGCGCAGTGATGCGCTATCGCGCGTGCATATTGGCCTGGACTTCTTCGATGCGAGTATCAACCGCATCGCAGCCTGGATCATCGGAGCAAGGAATATGCGGAAGGCGTTGTTGTTAGCACTTCTGGAGCCGGCGGCAAAGCAGAATGAGGCGGAAAAACGTTTCGATGGAACGACGCGAATGGTCCTCTTCGAGGAACAGAAATCGCTGCCGTGGTCCGCGGTATGGGAGTTCTACTGCGCGAGCCGGGAGGTACCTGCGGGAATCGAATGGCTGGATAAGGTGTGGAGCTACGAAGCCGGCATTCTGCGAAAGCGCGGGGGAGCCAGATGAAGAGTCCAATCTAAGAATCCTGGCTTATCAAGGCCATGGTGAAGGCAACCACTGATATGTGGTTAAAGGGATGGGGGAACGGAATGGAGCCAGTGTCATCCGCGCCTGTTTCCAGAAAACATCAATCACTTCTTCAAGCCCCAAATGCCCCCTCTAGTCCCTACCCCTTATCAGCGGCCTAGCTGGCTCTCTTTCCCGCCGGCCTGCTGGTTCCCTATTGCCCCGGCCTTGACACCACATGATCCTTATAATTGCGCAGCTCGACAGGCCCATCTTCCATGATTGCCGGCTGAAGTGCGACAACAAGTTTACCCCGCTGAATTACCGTGGATGCCAGTTGAAAGTCGTCAAGATTGGCGAATATGAATCTGATGTCGGAAGTCCCGTGGATGATGCTCGCGATCTTCTCTTTGGGTTCGCCATCTCTGTGCTGTATATCTATCAAAGGAGCTAGACCGATTCTATGCCATTGATTATCAATACAGACAATCTTGCAAAGGGCACTATGTGAGGTATACATTGATGCCAGTTGCATTTCAGCCATGATGGCCCATTTTGAACGCAACAAGTGATCTAATGCAATACAACGAGGAGTGACGATCATGAGCCTGTTTCAACACAAGGGGCATGAGCTTTGTTTTACCCACTTGTTCATCGCGGTCGTGGTCTGGGCTTGTACGGCCCCCGGAATGCATGGCCAGCAGGTGGCCGCCCTCACCATCCATTGGGACAAGACCGTGGTGGTTTCAAAGTCCACTCCTACGTTGCAGGTGGTCGTGAATCCGCCGCTCAGGCCGGGCGAGCCGCTCAGCGCGGCCTCCTACGAAGCCGTGAGGAATCTGGGCGCCGACTATGTGCGCTATGTACCGTGGCTGCCCTACCCGAGGCTGGCCGTGGCCGAGTTGGAGCCGCCCACGCACCAGAAGACCAGTTGGGACTTCGGCCTCATCGACCCCATGACCAAAGATTTTCTCTCTGCTACCGAGGGCCATCCGACCGTCATGAACTTCAGCACCATTCCCACCTGGATCTTCAAAACGGGCAAACCCGTCACCTGTCCTGTCGACCCCAACCAGCCCGTCTGGGACTACACGCAGGGCACTGAACTGCGCGATCCCACTGGCAAAGAACTGGGCAACTACTACGGCCGCCTCGTCAGTTGGTATGTGAACGGCGGCTTTACCGATGAGAACGGAGTGCGCCACAAGTCTGGCTACCACTACAAGCTGCCCGTGTGGGAGGTGCTCAACGAGGTCGACTTTGAGCACCAAATGACCCCCGAGCAGTACACCGAGCGCTATGACGCGATAGTGAGCGCGATTCACAAGGCCTCGCCGGAGACGAAGTTCGTAGGTCTGGCCCTGGCTTTGCCAGGCCTCAGTCCGAGATACTTTGAGTATTTCCTGGACCATAAGAACCATCGGCCAGGCACTCCTCTGGACATGATTTCGTATCACTTTTATGCGTCGCCGGTCACGGGACAGACCATCGATAGCTGGCAGTATACGTTTTTCGACCAGGCCGCCGGTTTTTTGAATACGGTGCGGTACATCGAGGGGATACGGAAACGGCTTTCGCCGGAAACACGAACTACAATCGACGAGCTCGGAGTCATTTTGCCAACCGATAACACCGTCGAGGACAAAGTGCCTCCCCCGGCAGCCTATTGGAACCTGGCCGGCTCGCTTTACGCCTATCTCTTCATCGAACTCTCGCGGCTTCAGATCGACGTCATCGGTGAGTCGCAGTTGGTCGGCTATCCTACACAGTACCCCAGCGTGAGCATGATGAATTGGGAGAACAACAAGCCCAACGCACGCTTCTGGGTGCTGAAGCTGATCAAGGACAACTTCCATCCCGGCGACACGCTGGTGGATACGAGCCTGGGAGGCGTTGCCCTAGTGGATGTGGAGGCACAGGCGTTCATTACGCCGGCGGGCCACAAGCTGCTGCTGGCCAACAAGCGAGATCATGCCATCGATGTTCCGTTGCCGGATGCGGACAAGGCGAGTGCGCTGACGGTGGACGTGGCGACCGGGGATGGACCGGCCCGTAGCGTGAAGCCAACCAACGGCAAGATCAAACTGGAACCCTTTGCTGTAACAGTGGTGAGCTGGTAACTATGAATACGACAACAAAATCCGCCGAAGGCCAGCCGTTGAAGCGGTTCGCTTTTATTCTGCGGCTGCGCGAAGGCGCGGCTGAAGCCTATGAGAAGGCGCATCGCGAGGTGTGGCCGGAGATGCTGGCCATGCTCAAGAAGGGAGGCATCAGCGAGTACTCCATCTTCCGGAGGGACAACCTGCTGTTCCTCACCTTCAGAGCGGTGGACTTTGAGGCCACCTGGAGCCAGTTCGACAACGACCCGGTGAATCTGCGCTGGCAGCAGACAATGGCGCCGCTCTTTGCGCCGCATGAGGGATTGCGGCCCGGAGAGCGCTTCCCAATGATGGAAGAGGTTTTTTATCTGTCGTGAGAACGCGGCAGATCGGCAAAGGAGTGAAGATGAGTGTGGATCAATCCCTGCGCGTGTGTCTATGCGGCATTGGACTTGATGCCTATTGGAGTCAGTTTGCCGGGCTCAAGATGCGGCTCGAGCGCCATGTGGCCCAGCTGGCGGAGCGGCTTGAGCGGCCGGGCGTGGAGGTGGTGAACTTGGGCCTGGTGGACACGCCGCAACGGGCGTGCGAGGCTGGCCGCCAGTGCCGCCGCCAGGAAATCGACGTACTGTTTCTCTACGTCACTACCTATGCCCTCTCCAACACCGTGTTGCCGCTAGTTCAGCGTGCGGGTGTGCCGGTGATTGTACTCAATCTGCAGCCCGATGCGGCTATCGACTACACGGCCTTTAACCGGCTCGAAGACCGCACGACCATGACCGGCCACTGGCTGGCCTACTGCTCGGCCTGCCCGGTACCGGAGATCGCCAACGTGCTCCAGCGGGCACGCATTCCGTTTCATCAGGTGACCGGCTTCCTGGACGACACCGCAACCTGGCGTGAGATCGAGGAGTGGCTGGCGGCAGCGCGAGTGCGCTCCACGCTAGCTTCGGCGCGCCTCGGGCTGATGGGCCACTACTACAGCGGCATGCTCGACATCATGACCGACGTGACGCTAGTCTCCATTGTCTTCGGCACACACGTTGAGATTGTGGAGGTGGACGAGCTGAGTGCGCTCGCTGGCGAAGCGAAGGAAGCCGATATTGCGCGACGCGTCGAGGAGTTCCATATCAGTTTTGATGTGCAGTCGGACTGCCCGCCTGAAGAGTTGCACCGCGCCGCCCGCACGTCGGTGGCTCTCGACGCCTTTGTCGCCCACCATGAGCTCGACGCATTGGCCTACTACTACAAAGGCTCGGGCAACGCGGCCAACGAAGACACCATGAGCTCCATCATACTGGGCACCTCGTTGCTCACCGCGCGGCACGTTCCGGTGGCCGGCGAGTACGAGGTGAAGAATGTGCTGGCCATGAAGATCATGGACGCGCTGGACGCAGGAGGTTCGTTCACCGAGTACTACGCGATGGACTTCAACGAAGATCTGGTGCTGATGGGCCACGACGGCCCCGGTCACATCACCATTGCCGAGGGCAAAACCAAGGTGCGCCCGCTTCAGGTCTATCACGGCAAGGTGGGTCGCGGCCTCTCAGTGGAGATGAGCGTGAAGCACGGTCCAGTGACGTTGCTCTCAGTGGTTGAGGACGCGGACGCGCGCTTCAAGCTGGTAGCTGCCGAGGGCGAGTGCTTGGCCGGCGAGACTCTCGAGATTGGTAACACCAACAGCCGCTATCGCTTCCCGCTGGGCGCACGCGGGTTCGTAACCGCATGGAACGAGCAAGGGTCCGCGCATCATTGTGCCGTGGGTCTCGGCCATGTGGCCACCACACTCCAGAAGATCGCTGCCTTGATGGGAATCGGATTCCACCTGGTATGCTGAGCCGCCGGCAGCATCAGCCACCACAATCAACAATGAATCCCGACTGGGCTGCAACGTAAGCGTCCTGAGTTTCCCTCTTGAATCGCGCGGAGGGGTTATGGCAGTCTGTAGTGAGAGCTGCGAAGTGTCAACTTATTTTTAAGTGGACACTTCGGGAAGAACCGGTCAGACTGTCAGGCGGCTTTGGCGAGGGGCGGAAGGGCATCGGCGAGGTTCCAGAGGAGCAGTTCATCGATCCGGCTGATTGGGTGCTCGGCGATGCGGGTCAGAACCTGGCGGAGATATCCTTAAGGGTCCAGACCGTTGAGTTTTGCCGAGTCGACCAGCGAATAGATGGCGGCAGCGCGTTCGCCGACGAGTCCGAGCCAGCGAAGAGGTAATTCTTGCGGCCCAAAGCGACGGCGCGCAGTGCCCGCTCGGCCGCTAAGTTGTCGATCTCCAACAACCCGTCATCGACATAACGCGTCAAGGCGCGCCAGCGCGAGAGCGCATAGCGGATCGCTGCCGCGGTTTCGCCCTTGGCGAAGAGTGAACAGAGAGATTTTCCCAGCGAGTGCCGCAAGTCATCGAGCAGCGATTTGGCACGGGTCTGGCGAATCGCGTGCGGCACCTCGGCGGGCTTGCCGCGGACCTCTTCCTGGATGCGGTAGAGAGCGCCGACGCGCGCGATGGCCTCCGTGGTGACGGGCGAGACGTGTACGGCGTGAATGTCATGGAACTTACGCCGTGCATGCGCCCAGCATGCGACCTCGTAGATCGCGCCATCGCATACAGATGATGGAAGCCCGAGTGGGCATCCGCCCGCAGTGCATCCTTGAACTGCTTCATATGTTGCTGCGGATGCTCGCCCTTGCGGTCCTCCGAGTAGGCGAACCACACGGCAGGCGCGGTGCTTTCACCAGCGGGACGATCATCGCGCACATCAGTCCAGAGGCGGCCGGTTTTCGTCATTCCGTTGCCCGGAGCAAGCACTGGAATCGGCGTGTCGTCGGCATGAATCTTGGTTGCCGATAACAAATGCTTGCGCAACGCATGGACGAGCGGCGCAAGCAACACACTCTTTGCTCGTCACAACCAGCTTCTCTCGTTCAGATCGAATGGACAACCTGTTGAAACTTCACATTTAGCTTGATTAGTTTCCAGCGGATGGATCGGATTCCAGTGTCTCCGGAGTGATGGCGTGATGGTGGACATAGTTGTAAGGTGGCACTGCGTAGCCGCGCAGCAGGGCGATGCCGAGCTGGATAAGGCGTGGACCGTAGCTATTGGCCTCGTGCGAAATGGAGCCGATAATGGCGCTCTTGCCGGTCTTCATCTCATCAAGTACTTCTTGAATGCAGTCTTGGCCGACGATGGCAAAGACTTTCTCAAGACCGGCCTCCCTTGCGGCGTCCAGCACGCCAAGTGCGCTTGAGTCGGTGGCGGTGGCAACCAAGATACGCTGGCTCTGTGACTGGGCATGGCTGTTGAGAAACTTTGTGATGACTGCTTGGCTAGGCACGCGCATGCCGCGACCCTCAAGCCGAATGAAACGGTCGGAAGAAATGTTGGGGATGCGCTCACGAATGCACGCAAAAGCACCTTGGATGCGGCTTTGTACAAAACTTCCGGCCTCTGCCATCCCAATCCCGAGGACCCAGTCTGCTTTGCTCTTCCACTTACGCTGGGCATGTTGAGCTAGAAGTAAGCCAGCCTCATATCCTGCCTCGTAGTTATCTACACCGAAGTACGTCGCGTTGGGGTGGGGCACATCGATGGCGATAAGGGGTATCTCTGCCCTCTTAAAGATGTTCGCGATGAATGGTGCAACTTCTTCCTCTACCTGAAACTCAAGCACGAGGTCAACCCGTTTGCGGACGAATTCTTCAGCATTCTGTATGGCAATATCAGGGTCAAATTTGTTGTCGAGTTGGATAAGCTCCACCCCTGCAGAAGCCGCGGCTGCATTCAAGCCTGCTCCCACAGAAACCGAAAAGGGTAACTCTGCACTTTGCGCCGCATAACCGAAGCGCAGCCGGCGGGGGCGTGAAACCAGCCGGTATCGCCCGTCCTGTCCGTGCGCCACATATCCACGGTGCTCATACGTCTTGAGGATGCGGTAAACGCTGGTCTTCGAGATATTGGTCAATTGGAAGAGATCATCGAGCGCGACTGGGGCATTAAACTTCTCGAGCTGCTCAAGAATATCAAGCGCTTTGCAAAGAATCGGAATTACATAAAGCCTCTTGATTTTGGAGTTCACCAATTTTCAGGTCTCCTTTGATCGATACTGGACCGCCCGGCCCCTCAAGCCAACAAAATAGTATAGCGCAGGGCTGTGCAGCGCGGATTCTTATCTGAAAATCTTTCCAATCTGCACATTCTCACCCAGAGCACTAGTGCCGTCAAAAAGCTGGAAATCCGGCGCAGCGGCCAGGTGGCTGATTCTGTCGGCACGCTTTTTGCCGTGAACGAGCTGCGATCCTCAGCAATACCCTATCGGCGAAGCAGACGGAAAGACCTGTGCCCGGCGCTTTACCGCTGACCGCACTAAACTCCTCACCAAACGATACTCGGAAGTTCGGACCCTGGAACCTTCCGGCACGCCCTTTTCTGGCTGCCCTATCCCTGCTGCCAAATTTCTTGTCTTCGCCAAAGATTAAACTCTAATCCAATGTGGGAATTCCCGGGCTCTTCCAGGACGGCAGTAGAAGTTTAACATTTTCTGGAGTATGCACCATCGGGCACTTGGTCTTTGCTTTTGCTCGTGCTTTCAAACGGTTGCGCAAAGGCTCCTTTGAGGGGCCAGCAATCGTAAAGCCGCCGGCTCTGCCGGAGGATAGTTAGCACGCAATGTGTGTTCGTTTGAAGACCCGCGCCGCGTGCTTTGAGTACTGAGTCGAAACTGCGGGTTTGGGTGAGACGCAGTGGGACTGTGTCTGCGCCTTATGGAATTCGCCAATCGACTGTCCCCATTCTTAATCGGGAATCGAATTCAATGTTCGTCGCGCACGAGGATCACATGGAGGAAGCGTGGTCCGTGGACGCCTTTGATGCGTGTCATTTCGATGTCTGCCGTTGCGCTGGGCCCGGAGATCCATGTGGCCAGCGCGGGCGGCTGCTGGCAGCAGTTGAAGTACTCGGGGAGCGTTTCCACCACCTGGCTGGCGCGGAGTATACAGAGGTACCAGTCGGGGAGTAGGGTGAGCACCCGCCGGCCTTCCGCTGCGGAGTGGTGAAGTACGATGGTTCCCGAGTCGGCGACGCCGCAAAAGGCTGCGGTGACCACGCCTTCGGCCAGTTCGATGTCGCTGTTCGTCAGGCCGCGGTCGATTTTCCAGTCGAAGCCGGGGGCGAGCCACTCGGCGGGCAGCCCTGCAGGAACGACAAAGGCGTGCTTACCGCTGGCAGCGAGTTGGGCCGCGATGGCGGTCGGAAGCGCTTGCGGCGTGGACTCGACCACCTCGGCGTCGTACTCGTGCAGGCGTTCGATCATCAGTGCGATGCGGCCTTCGGCGGTGAGATGGCCGCGGAGAATATAGGTACAGGGCAGAGCCGCATAGGCGTACGCAAGGCGAGCGGGGTCATTGGCAACAGACTCGGTCGCGACGCGGATGCGGTCGATTATCCGCTGACGGGACTGGACGGGGGCGCTCATTTTTCCTCCTTGATCGACTTCTGGCCACGCGCTGCCCACCAGCCGTGGAAGGTCTGGCTGGGCAGTGCGCGCAGGTCGCGCGTCTGGGTCCATTTGGCGCCCAGGCTGGGCAGCGAGTGAATCCACCCGTCTTTGCGGGTGAAGAAGCGCAATCCGATGCGGCCAAAAAGCTGCGCCGCGTGGAAGCTCCACGCATTGGCAAATAGGAGGTTTGCGATGCGCAGGCCTATGTACATGGGGTCAAGGAAGCGGCCGAACCGGCGGCGCTCGTGGTTGACGACCTGGGCGCGCAGGTCGATGAGCACCTCGGGAATGTTGATTTTGACTGGGCAGACTTCGTAGCAAGCGCCGCACAGCGAGGAGGCGTAGGGCAGCGACTGCGCATGCTGCATCTGCATCAGCTGCGGAGTGAGAATGGCTCCGATGGGTCCGGGGTAGACCGAGCCGTAGGCGTGGCCGCCGGTCTGGCGATAGACTGGGCAGGTGTTCATGCAGGCGGCGCAGCGGATGCACTTAAGAGTCTGGCGTTCCCTGGGCCGGGCGAGGATGGACGAGCGCCCATTGTCGAGCAGAACCACATGGAAGCGCTGGGGACCATCGCCGGGCGTGACGCCGGTCCAAAGTGAGGTATAAGGGTTCATGCGCTCGCCGGTTGCAGAGCGGGCCAGGACTTGGAGCATGACTTCGAGGTCCGCAAAGCGGGGTAGGACTTTTTCGATGCCGGCTAGGGTAATCATGGTGCGGGGCAGGGTGAGGCACATGCGGCCGTTGCCCTCCGACTCGACCACGGCGACGGCGCCGGTTTCGGCTATAAGGAAATTGGCGCCGCTGATGGCGGTGGGTACGTCGAGAAACTTGCGGCGGAGATATGTGCGGGCGGCGGCGGTAAGGGCGTGGGGATCGTCGGAGAGGTCCTTGAGGCCCATGCGGCGGGCAAAGATTTCGCGCACCTGGCTGCGATTGATATGCAGGGCCGGAACGACGATGTGGGAGGGTTCCTGCTCACCTAATTGGAGGATGATTTCAGCTAGGTCGGTTTCGAAGACCTGGACGCCGGCGGCCTCAAGAAAGGGATTCAACTGAATCTCGGCCGAGGTCATGGTTTTGATCTTGATGACCTCGGAGGCGTTCTCCTGGCGAAGCAGATCGAGGATGATGCGGCGCGCCTCGGCAGCGTCGGAGGCCCAGTGAACCGTGCCGCCGGCGGCGGTGCAGTGGGCTTCGAACTCAGCGAGGTAAGCGCCAAGGTTTTCCAGAACGTGAGCGCGAATGGCGGAGGCCGCCGAACGGAGTTCCTGCCAGTCGGTCTTCTCGGCCACCAGTTTGGCGCGCTTGGCCTGAATCACGTCGATGGCGTGGGCCACATTTTTGCGCAGTTGCGGATTGCGCAAGACGCGCAAGGCGGCCTGCGGGAAAGGAGGCGCAAGCGTGGGGTCCAAGACAGGGTGGTCGGCGGCTGCGTGGCTCATGCGGTTGCCTCCGCGGGAGACGCTTCTGTGCTGGCCAGAATCTGGGCCAGGTGAATGGTCTTCATGCCTGCGTATTGCCGGTGCATGGCTCCGCCCAGGTGCATGAGGCAACTGTTGTCGAGAGCGGTGCAATACTCGGCGCCGGTGGCGACGACATCCTGGAGCTTGACGGCAAGCATGGCCGAGGAGACCTCGGCGTTCTTGATGGAGAACGTGCCGCCGAAGCCGCAACAGCGGTCGACGTTCGCCAGTGGCGCGAGGTCCAGACCGCGGACTTTGGCCAGCAGACGGTAGGGGCGGTCGCCCAGGTGGAGGGCGCGGACCCCGTGGCAGCTGGCGTGATACGCGACGCGGTGAGGAAAGTAAGCGCCCACGTCCTCGACGCGGAGGCGATCGATGAGGAACTCGCTCAACTCGTAAACCCTGGGCACAAGGGCAGCGAACTGATTGCGGAGCGTTTCATTTCCCAGTTCGTCGAAGAGCACGGGATACTGATCGCGGATCATGGCCACGCAGGATGAGGAGGGAATGACGACGGTCTCAGCGTCCCGGTAGAGGCGGACGAAGCGTTTGGCCTGGGAGTACGCCTCTCCACGAAAGCCGGTGTTGGCGTGCATTTGGCCGCAACAGGTCTGTTGGGGATGGAAGTCCAACTCCACCCCCAGTCTTTCGAGGAGACTCACGACCGCGCGGCCCGTCTCCGGGTAGAGCGTGTCGTTATAGCAGGTGATGAAAAGCGATACGCGCATGACTGAATCTAACCCCATTCTCTCATCCAGCGATGGCTGGAGGTTGCCGGCTTTCTGGCGCTTCTGAGTATCGGTATGCGATCCATACAACTGGTTGATTCTATTTGACTTTTAGTTGGGCAGCAGTGGCTTCCAGACTATATATAGTCTCGGAAGAGTTCTTCAGATGGCGCGGCAATCACGCTCCGGCCCACGAGCATTCCGTCCTCGGCGGCGACCTTGGATCCTGCGGCTACGGCTGCCTGTACGCTGGAAACATCGCCCGCCAGAAGCACGAATCCCTTGCCGCCGAGAGCCATGGCTAGGTGGACTCGGAGCAGGGTTACGTTGGCTGATTTGACGGCCGCGTCGGCTACTTCGATGATGCTCGCAGCGGAGAACGTCTCGATGACGCCGATCGAGCGCAACTGCTTTGGATCGATCTCGACAGCGTTGGAAATTGCCGCTAGAACCGAAGGGTGTACACGCGCGATCTGCCGCCTCTCAATGAGTGACGCACCCGCGGCAACCCCGCCGGCTTGCACTGCCGCCTCGACAGAGGTTACGTCGCCTGCGACCGCGATGAGGAACTTCCCCGAGCAGATGCTGCGGGCCAGCAGAAGCTGAACCGAGCCGGCCTTCAGCATCACGTCCTCGACCAAGTAACCGGTGGCCACGCTGGATAGCTCGATAAGTCCGATAGATCTGATTTCAGACACGACTTTGGCTCCTTTTGCCCTGCGTCCTAAGCTTCGATGAACACTGCATCGCCGGTTACCTTGATCACTCCGCCGATGCTGGCGTGTATCCTGGCGCCGAGCTTGCCCTGCTGCGGCACGGCGAGCAGATCGCCCACCTGCACCCGGTCGCCACACTTGACCACCGGAACCGCGGGAAGGCCGGCGTGCTGTTTCAAAAGCAGGTTGACCTTGCGGGGCGAGAATGCGTACTCCTTGAGCGGGCCGACATTGTTGAACTCGCCCAAACCCAGCTTGGCAATCAGCCTGCGCATCGGGACACGACGGAATTCGGCGAGAGGGTGGGGAGTTATCGATGCGGGGTCGCCCTTGAAAGTCAGCCCGCGCTCCCGCGCCAGCGGCTTGGCCTGCACACAGACGGTCTTAGGATCGAGATCCTCTGGGCACGCGTATAGAGTGCAGAGATTGCACTCGCAACAATAGAGTGTGGCGACCATGGCGTCCGCGCCGGTCGCAAAGCCGAGCGACTGCATGGCGCGATGCGGCTGGATCGGATGTCCAAGCAGAAACCGCGGACAGAATTCGGTGCAGAAGCGGCACTGATCGCAAGCCGAGCGCCCGATCCGCTCGACATGAATCCAGGGAGCGTTGTGGCGCGTGATGAGGCTGTGCGAGGTGGGCAGCACGATGATGCCGCCGGTGGTCTTGGTCACCGGCTCATCCAGGCTGGCGGCGGGGCGCGCCATCATGACGCCGCCGAGCAGCACTCCGAAATCAGCCACAGTGGGGCCGCCGGCGGCTTCAATCACTTCGCCGATTGTGATGCCCACAGGAACCCGCAGCGTGACGGGAGTCTCGACGGCGCCGGCCACGGTGAGGTACTTGTGCGTCACCGGCCGGTCCAGGCCGATGTTGATCAGGGTTTCAACGTTGGAGACAACCGCGTCCACATCTTTGGGCAATCCGCCGGGCGGAATCACGCGTCCGGTGACAAGGTGGACGAGGATGAATTCATCGCCTGCCGGGTAACAGTCCGGCAAAGGCACAACGCGCACTCCCGGCGGCGCCTGACGCTCCAGCGCCTCGATGATCTCGTGATACTTATCCTTGATTCCGATGGCACCTTCGCGCGCCCCGACAATCTCCATGGTCATCCGCAAGCCGCGCAGGAAGGGCTCGGAGCAGTGCTGGAGCAGTTCTTTGTCCTTGTGGAGCAGAGGTTCGCATTCAGCGGCATTGGCGATCACCAGAGAAACGCTGGTTCTGAACTTCGCCGCCGCAGGAAACCCGCCGCCGCCAGCGCCAACGATGCCGAGTTCCTCAAGACGATCGGCAGACGAGTGTTGGGACGCGCCCCCCGCCAGATCAACTCGCGACTGCCCTGCATTTCCCGTCATACAGGCTCAACCTCAAAATTCCGTCAAAATTCGATTGACTCTGAACTAAACTGTACTGTATTATCTATAATTATTCAAGAGTGTTCAAAAACGTTCAAATGAAATGCCTGATCCCAAATATCGGTAGCACTTCGTTCAAGTACAGTGTTCTGGATATGCCCGCTGAGTCGGTCTTGGCGAAAGGACGCGTGGAACGGATAGGCCAGCCGGGCGGCGAATGTTCGGATTACGGATCGGCCATTCGCAAGTGCATTGCAGCGATTGCGGGCAAAGACAAGGCGCTCAAGAGCCTGGAGGAGATCGGCGCGGTCGGGTTCAAGGTGGTCCATGCCGGACCGCTCAATCAATCTCAATTGATCAGCGACGAGCTGCTCCGGGCGATGGAGGGGTTCGCCTTCTTTGCGCCAGCGCACAATCCTCCTTATATAGCAGCCATTCAGGCCTTCCGCCAGGAGCTTCCCGGCGTTCCGCTGGTCGCGGTGATTGAGACCAGCCTCTACCGTTTTATGGATGAGGCGGCCACCACCTACGCTGCGCCCTACGAGTGGCAGCAGCAGTACGGCATTCGCCGCTACGGATTTCACGGCGCCAGCCATCGCGCAGCCAATGAGCACACGTCGGCCTTGCTGGGCCGCAAGAATCTGCGCCACATCTCCTGTCATCTAGGAGGCAGTTCGAGCGTGGCTGCGTTTCGCAATGGAGTTGCCGAAGACACCAGCTTCGGCGCCTCGCCTCAGTCCGGACTGCCGCAGAATAACCGGGTCGGCGACATCGACGTCTTCGCCGTACTGTACATGATGAAGAAACTGGGGCTTGACCCGGACCAGATGGCGGCCCTGCTTTGCAGCCGCTCGGGGTTGGCGGGGATCAGCGGAACGAGCGGCGACATTCGCGATCTGACGCAGGCCGTCGCCGCGGGTGACCAACGTTCACGGCTCGCACTCGACGTTTTCGTGCGAGCGATCCGTCACTATGTTGGAGCGTTCATACTCTCGCTTGGCGGCATCGACGCCATCACGTTTTCCGGCGGCATCGGCGAGAACAGCACTGAGATCCGTGCTGCCGTCCTGAAAGACCTGTCTGCCTTCGGAGTTGAACTCGATGAGAACTGGAACCGTTCGATAAAGGGCGAAGGCGCCATCTCGACCGAACGCTCTCCGGTCAAGGTTCTGGTGATTCCGGCAAACGAAGAGATCATTGTGGCTCGCGAGACAGTGGCTGTTGTAGGCCGGGCAAAAGCGGAGCAAGCAATGGCGGGACAGGCAAGGTAGCACAAAGCCGTACAGGATTTCTTATGGAATGCGCAAGTGCAGTAATGTCGAACTCGATCGGTTCTATCGACAGATCGATGGTCGAGCGAATCGTCCGCCAGGTCGCTCTCGAATACCTGGAACGAGAGAAGGACGGAAAAGCGCCGCTCCTCACCGTCCAAACCTCCTCGCGGCATATGCACATTTGCCGTGAAGACATGGACGTGCTTTTTGGACCGGGGTCAGAGCTGACCTTTGATCGCCCGCTTTTCCAGGAAGGCAATTTCGCTGCCAAGGAGACAGTGACGATCGTCGGACCGAGGAGCCGCCTGATCTCCAACCTCCGCATCCTGGGGCCGATGCGCAAGCAGTCGCAGGTCGAGCTGGCCTTCACAGACGCCATCATGCTGGGCTTCACGGATATTCCCGTCCGGCTCTCCGGCGACATTGCGGGCACTCCCGGAGCGGTCATCATCGGGCCCAAAGGCGTGGTCGAACTGAAGGAAGGCGTAATTCGCGCTGCGATCCACGTGCATATGAACCCGGCCGAGGCCGCGCACTTTGGAGTCTCGAAGGGCGCCCGCATGAAACTCCGTTTCGGCGGTCCCGCGGGCGTGACCTTCAACAACGTACACGTCCGCATCGACCCAACCGCCAAACTCAACGTTCACATGGACACGGATGAGGCGAACGCGTGCGGTATGCACTTGACCAAAGATATTGAGCTTTTCAAGTAACTCAACGAAAAAGAGAGGAAGCGATGAAACAAGCGCTTGGAATGATTGAGACGAAGGGCCTGGTGGCGCTGTTTGAAGCGACCGATGCCATGCTCAAATCAGCAAACGTGACGTTCGCCGGCTGGCAGTCCGTGGGTTCTGGACTGGTAACCGCCTTTGTGGAAGGGGATGTGGCCGCGGTCAAAGCTGCCACCGACGCGGGCGCAGAAGCCGCATCACGGGTTGGCGAGGTGGTCAGCGTTCAGGTGATCTCCCGCCCCCACGACGAACTGCCGTCTTTTGTTCAACAGGACAAGAAGTCCGCACCTCGAAAGGCTGCCGGCGCCCAGTAGGCAGAGGAGACCATATGAGTGAAGCAATCGGATTGATCGAAACGAAGGGCCTCGTCGGACTCGTCGAGGCGTGTGACGCGATGGTGAAAGCCGCAAGCGTGGAACTGGTGAAAACCGTACAGATTGGCGGCGGATATGTGACTGCCATCGTTCGCGGCGATGTGGGCAGCGTACGCGCTGCCGTGGATGCCGGCGCGGCCGCCGCCAAGGTTGTGGGAGAACTTGTGTCGTCGCACGTGATTGCGCGTCCGCACGATGCGCTTGTCGAAAGCATGTTGAAGTAACAAGGAATCAGGAGAAGCGAAATGGCCAATGAAGCGATTGGAATGATCGAGACGAAGGGCCTGGTGGCGTTGGTCCAGGCAACAGACGCAATGCTGAAGGCTGCCAGCGTGGAGTTCGTCGGCTGGAACAAGATCGGCAGCGGTCTTTGCTCGGTCTTTGTTCAGGGGGATGTGGGTTCCGTTCGTGCCGCGGTGGATGCCGGGGCCTGCGCTGCCCGCGCCGTGGGCGAGGTGAAAAGCGTGCATGTGATCGCGCGGCCGCACGGCACTCTCGGAACCATATTGCCGAAATAGCTGCAAGCGGCAGAGATCGATCTGCCGCAACCTACGAGGTGAGCCAGCATGTTCATAGCGAAAGTCATCGGCAATATTGTCGCAACCCAGAAGAACGAGAAGTTCTGCGGGATGAAGCTGCTGCTGATCCAGCCCTACATCAGCAAAGAAGGCAAACTGCAAATCTCGGGCAGCTCTGTGGTTGCGGTGGACAGCGTTGGAGCCGGCCTGGGCGAGTGCGTGTTGTTCACGCAGGGCAGTTCGGCTCGACTGACGCCAACAACCAAAGATGCGCCAGTAGACGCTGTCATCGTTGGTATCGTCGACACTATCGAGGTCGAAGGCACAGTATTGGAGAAGCCATAAATGCCAATCCAGGCACAGATGATCGAGGAGATCGCAAGAGAGGTTGTGGCCAAGCTACGCGTCCAGATGCAACAGCCGACTACACCCGCCACGAATGGCGCCGCTGCACGAGACGGAGTGTTCTCTACCGTGGACGAGGCCGCCAACGCGGCATTTGTGGCCCAGAAGAAAGTTGCGGCTATGAGCCTCGATGAGCGCGGAAAGATGGTCGATATCGTTCGCCACATCTGCATGGAGCGCCGCGAGGAACTGGGTCGCATGGAGATGGAGGAGACCAAAGTCGGCCGCCTCGATCACAAGATCCTGAAGCTGACGAACATGCGTTTTGTGCTTGGCGTTGAAGCCATGCGCAGCGACGCGCGCAGCGACCGCACGGGTTTGTGCATTATCGAACGCGCCCCCTGGGGCGTCATCGGCATGATGCTGCCCGTCACTCACTCGGTGCCCACCATGGCCTCCAACGCCATCAACATTCTTGCTGCCGGCAACACCGCGGTTTTCGGGCCGCACCCCTCGGGAGCCAAGGTGGCGCAATATGCGCTGCAACTGTTCAACCGCGAAATCGAGCGCGAACTCGGCGTTGCAAACGTGCTGACGACCATTCGCGAGCCTAGCATCGAGGCTGCCGAGCAGATTTTCAATCATCCCAAGATCGCGCTGCTGTGCGTCACCGGTGGCTCAGCGGTGGCCAAAGCAGCCGCTAAATCCGGCAAGCGCGTGATTGCGGGTGGCCCCGGCAATCCCCCGGTCGTCGTCGACGAGACCGCCGATCTGGATCGCGCCGCCCGCTGCATCATTGTGGGCGCGGCCTTCGACAATAACCTGCTCTGTACCGGTGAAAAGGAAGTCTTCGTTGTCGCCTCCGCCGCCGATGCCTTTATCCAGGCCATGCGCCGCGCCGGAGCCTATCAGTTGGATGCGGCGGCGATCGACAGACTTACTCAGGCCGCTTTCACTTTCGATGGCGACGGCAAGGGCTGTGCAAGAGCGCACGTAAAAAAGACGCTCGTTGGCAAGGATGTCTCGGTATTGGCCGAGGCGGCTGGCGTGCGCGTGCCCGCAGATACTCAGCTTCTCTTTGGCGAGACGGACGAGGATCATCCCTTTGTTGTGGAAGAGCAGATGATGCCGTTTATACCGGTGGTGCGCGTGAGAGATGCCAACGCAGCCATTGCCGCTTCGGTCAAGGCCGAGCATGGATACCGTCACACGGCCATCATTCACACGCAGAATGTTGAGACCGCAACGCGCATGGCGTGTGCCATGAATACCACCATCTTCGTGCAGAACGCGGCGTCGCCGGCAGCGTTGGGCGTTGGCGGTCCGGGATATTTCAGCCACACCATTGCTACGCCAACCGGCGAGGGGATTACGACGCCGCTCACCTTCACGCGACAGCGCCAGATGATCGTCGGCGATGCGCTGCGGATCATATAGCCATGTTTCTCGCGCGCATTGGCGGCACCGTAGTTGCGGCATCGAAGCATCCGACTCTGGACGACTGCCGGTTTTTGATTGCGCAGCGGCTTGAAGCTGACGGCAGCGCCGCATCGGAGCCAATCGTGGTGGTTGATTGGCTGGGAGCACCAAGCGGCGCCACGGTACTGGTTTCCACCGATGGCGATATCGCGCGGACGAGGCTGGGCAACACGACGCCCGCTCGCATGGTTGTTGTAGGAATTGTGGACGCTGTGCAGCGCGCGAACGCGCGGGGCGGGGGTAGCGCATGAGGCTGGGTATTGTCCGTGGTCATGTGACTCTGAACCTGGCGGTTCAAGCCTTTCTCGGCAAGACGCTGGTTGTACTGGAGCCGGTTACGATGGAGAACCTGTGCGCAGGCAATGGATTGGGCGGAGGTAAGGCTCTGGTCGCCATCGATTCGCTCGGCGCTGCCGAAGGCCAGGTAGTGGCCTTCACCGAAGGCCGCGAGGCATCCAATCCATTCTGGCCCGATGCCGTGCCGGTGGATGCGTATTGTTCCCTGATCGTCGATTCAATCAACCTCCAGCCGTAGGCATTTGTTTTTGAGAATTCGAGGTGGGTAAGTGAAGAACGAAGTGAAGAGTATCGATATTTCCGGTCAGAAGTTGGTGGCGATGCGCGATGTCCAGAGCGCCCTTGCGGCAGGCGCAAGCCGTGTACTTATCGGAGAGAACTCTGTCGTGACCCCTTCGGTCCGCGACTTCCTCGCCCAGCACAATATCGCTTTGGTGGCCAACGGGAAAGGAAGCGCGTCGGCACAGATCGCTCAGAAAGAATCTTCCGCTCCACCAGCTTCGAGTGTGTACGGCAACAGCGGCACGGCACAGAGCCGGAGCACTGCGAACCCCAAGTTATTTTTCACGCCTGAAGCCGAAGTCATCAAAAAGGAGATATGCGCCGTGGGGCGCAAGCTCTGGATGCGCCAATTTGTAGACGGCAACGGCGGCAACATCTCCTATCGGATAGGCCCCAATGAGGTCATTTGCACGCCCACGTTGGTGAGCAAGTATGACTTGACGCCCGAGGACCTGAGCCTCGTGGATCTGGAAGGAAATCAGCTTGCGGGAACCAAGCCGCGCACCAGCGAAATCTTCCTGCACCTTGAAATCTACAAGGCCGTGCCGGAGGCCAAGGCCGCTGTACACTGCCATCCCCCGCATGCAACCGCCTATGCCATCACCGGGCGAGTGCCGCCCAACCTCGTTGTCCCCGAATTCGAGGTCTTCGTCGGTAAGGTCGCCATCTCGCCCTACGAAACGCCTGGCACGGCTGAGTTTGCCCAGACCGTCCTGCCCTTCGTCAAACAACACAACACTGTGCTGCTTGCAAATCACGGAATTGTCTGCTGGGCAGACACGGTGACGCA
>Ga0224558_1000661_pt1 | contig 39832 bp, 40 predicted proteins | sample 714S32024metaG_FD_180682 | JGI IMG/M metagenome (GOLD analysis project Ga0224558, IMG submission 180682) | Peat soil microbial communities from Stordalen Mire, Sweden - 717 S3 20-24 | ecosystem: Environmental > Terrestrial > Soil > Wetlands > Peat | place: Sweden: Norrbotten County, Stordalen... | reverse complement strand
TGGCGATCGTCAACGACGTGCTGCTCGACGGCATGCGCGAGGTGGGCGACCTCTTCGCCAGCGGCGAGATGCAGCTGCCCTTCGTCCTGCAGAGCGCCGAGACGATGAAGTCGGCCGTGGCGTTCCTGGAGCCGCTCATGGAGAAGAGCGACCAGGGAGGCCGGGGCCGGGTCGTGCTCGCGACCGTCAAGGGCGACGTGCACGACATCGGCAAGAACCTCGTGGACATCATCCTGACCAACAACGGCTACGAGGTCATCAACCTCGGCATCAAGGTCGGGGTCAACGAGATGCTCGCCGCCGTCGAGGAGCACCAGGCCGACGCGCTAGGCATGAGCGGTCTCCTGGTCAAGTCGACGCTCATCATGCGCGAGAACCTCGAGCTGATGAACGAGCGCGGGATGCAGAACGTCCCCGTGCTGCTCGGCGGCGCGGCGCTGACGCGCACCTTCGTGGAGCGCGACCTGCGCACCGTCTACCAGGGCCGCGTCTTCTACGGCAAGGACGCCTTCGAGGGGCTGCGCGTGCTCGACCGCCTCGGCGAGCTGCGCCGCGGCGAGTGCGATGACCCGACCTTCGGGCGCGTCATCTCCGAGCGCAAGGTCTCGCGGCGCGTCCGCGGCGAGGCCGACGAGGCTCCCGAAGGGCTGCCCGATCGCAGTCCCGACGTCGACACCGACAACCCCATCTTCGTGCCGCCCTTCCTGGGCAGCCGGGTGGCCAAGGGCATGTCGGTCGACGAGATCAGCGACTACCTCAACCTGACGGCGCTCTTTCGCAACCAGTGGGGATTCCGGCCCGAGAACGGCGAGGACGACCCGGCCTTCAAGGAGCGCGTCAGCGCCACGCTGCGCGAGCAGCTCGCGATCGCCAAACAGGAGGACCTGCTCATCCCCCAGGTCGTCTGGGGTCACTACGCGGTGGCGTCCCAGGGCGACGACCTGATCGTCTACTGCGACGATACCCGCGACCGCGAGGCCACGCGATTCACCTTCCCGCGCCAGCACGTGGCGCCCCACCTGTGCATCGCGGACTTCTTCCGTTCGGTCGAGAGCGACGACAAGGACTACGCGAGCTTCATGCTCGTGACCATGGGGCCGCGCGTCTCGGAGCGCTGCCAGGAGCTCTTCACCCAGAACCACTACAGCGACTACCTGATGCTGCACGGCCTCGGGGTCGAGATGGCCGAAGCGCTCGCCGAGCTCTGGCACCGCCGGATCCGCGAGGAACTGGGCTTCGCCGAAGAGGACGGCCCGACGCTCACCGGGCTCTTCCGCCAGCAGTACCGCGGCGGGCGCTATTCGTGGGGCTACCCGGCCTGTCCGGACCTCGCCGACAACGCCAAGGTCGCCGGGCTCCTCGAAGCCAGCCGCATCGGGGTGAGCGTCTCGGAGGGCTTCCAGCTCCATCCCGAGCAGACGACCGACGCCATCATCGTCCACCATCCGATGGCGAAGTACTTCGTCGCCTGATCGGGGTTGACGCCGTTCAGCGTCGGCTTGGACCCCGACGGTCGAGCGCGGCGACCGTGCAGCCGCCCGCCGGGTGCTCGCCCATGGAACGAAAAGGTGACGCTGCGTCGCTCCTGGCCCGTGCCGCGGCGCAAGCGCGCCGTTCGCCTCGCCCACGGAGAGCCACGTGGCGTGCGCGTTGACGACGACGTTGCCCATTGCGCGATCCAACGGCGCCAGGCTGACTGCGGCCGCGCTAGCGCCGAGTCGGAGCCGCCACCGGCGTCGCGTCGCTGAGCGCCTCACGGGCGTGGTAGCTCGAGCGTGTCAGCGGCGACGACTGCACGTGAGCGAGGCCCAGCTGCCTGCCGTAGCGGGCCAGCTCGTCGAACTCGGCGGGCTCCCACCAGCGCGCGACCGGCAGGTGGCGCTCGGTGGGGCGCAAGTACTGGCCGATGGTCGCGATCGAGACCCCGACTGCCGCGAGGTCCGCGAGGGTCTCGTGCACCTCGTCGGGGGTCTCGCCGAGGCCGACCATCATGCCGGACTTGGTGGTGAGCCCGGCCGCCACGCTGCGCGCCAGCACGGTCAGCGAGCGCAGGTAGCCGGCGCTCGGGCGCACCGCCCGCTGCAGGCGCGCGACCGTCTCGACGTTGTGGTTCATCACGTCGGGCCGCGAATCGATGATCAGCTCCAGCGCGCCCGCGTCGCCCTTGAGGTCGCTGATGAGCACCTCCACGTCGGTCTGGGGTGAACGGTCGCGTATCGCGCGCACCGTCGCCGCGATGGCCCCGGCACCTCCGTCGGCGAGGTCGTCGCGCGCCACGCACGTCACGACCGCGTGATGCAGCCCGAGGCGGACCACCGCCTCGGCGACGCGGTCGGGTTCGCTCGGGTCCAGCGCCATTGGCTTGCGGGTGTCGATCAGGCAGAATCCGCAGGCCCTCGTGCAGCGCTCGCCGTTGACCATGAAGGTCGCCGTGCCCTGGCTCCAGCACTCGAAGATGTTCGGACAGCCCGCCTCCTCGCAGACCGTCACCAGCCGCAGGTCCTCGGTGAGCGTGCGCAGCGACTGGAACTCGTTGCCCATATGGGCCTCGATCCGCAGCCACTCGGGCTTGCGCGAGCGTATCGGGATCCCCGCGTCGGGATCGACACCGGCCTTGCGCAGTCGGCGCAGCAGCGGGCGCTCGGCGGTGTTGGTCGAGACGCTGCGATCGACCCGGGCCACCGCGGCGCGGGCGCCCAGGCGGGCCTCGAGCTGGTCGCCGAGGCGCTCTTCGACCTCGAGCGACGTCGGGGAGAGTCCGAGCGAGTGCATCGACGCCACGGGCTTGTCGGCGATGCCGCAGGGCACGATGAAGCCGAATCCCGCGAGATCGACGTCGACGTTGAGCGCCACCCCGTGCATGGTGCGACGCGCACCGAGCTCGTTGCGCTCGGTGCGCACGCCGACGGCCGCGATCTTGGCAGGGGCCCCCTCGAGGTGGGCCCACACCCCGGGGTAACCCTCCAGGCGGCCGACGACGCCCAGGTGGCCGTCGGGGTCGAAGCTCTGGACCGTCGCAATCACCGCGTCTTCGAGGCGGGTGACGTGGGCCTTGCCCGCCGACGGATCGTCGGGGACAGTGACGATAGCCCAGGCCACGACCTGTCCAGGCGCGTGGTAGGTCACGTCGCCGCCACGGTCGGCGTCGATGACCACCGCGTCCAGGGTCTCGGGCGGCACCAGGAAGTGCTCGGCCTGGGTGCGGATTCCCATGGTGTAGGTGGGAGGGTGCTCGAACAGCAGGATGTAGTCGTCGCTCGAACGAACCAGGGCCCGCTGGAAATCGTTGGCCTCGGCGAACGTGATTCGCCCGAGGTGGCGTCGGCGCAGCACCTAGAGCTCGCTCTCCAGGTCCATGCCCGAGAGCAGCTCCGCGACCCGCTCGAGGTAGCTCGCCGCGGCCACCGATTCACAGACCCGGTGGTCGAAGGAGAGCCCGAGCACGAGTCGGCGTCCGACCTCGACCGACGTCACGCCGTCCTCGGTGACGACGACCGGCACTTGGCGAACCGCGCCCAGCGACAGCACCGCGACCTGGGGCTGAATGATGATCGGCACGCTGGTCAGGGTGTGTTCGCTCGGCGCGCCCGCGATGGTGAACGTCCCACCCATGAGATCGTCGGTCGTGAGGTGGTGCGAGGCGACGCGCTCACCGAGTTCGCTGACCCGCCGTGCCAGAGCTCGAAGCGTCAGGCCGGCCGCCGCGTGCACGACCGGCACGAGCATGCCGTCGTTCTCCACCACTCTCATGAAGCCGAGGTTGACGCTGCGGTGCACGACCAGCTCATCGCCGGCGAAGGTCGCGTTCAAGTACTCGAACTCCCCCAGCGCCCGTACGCCGGCCAGGCTAACGACCATCTCGTCGGTCACGCCCACGCCGTCGCGGCTCACTCGCCCCATGGACTCGAGTTTGGCGAAGATGTCGCCGTCGGCCTCGATGGCGACGAAGCCATGCGGGGTGGTCTGGGCCGACAAGGCCATGTGCTGGCCCATGCGGCGGCGGCCGTTGGAAAGGGGCACGAGCACCTCATCGGTTGGGCCGTTGGCGACCGCACGTTCGGCGTCGCGGCGCGTGATGGCCCCGCCGGGTCCCGAACCACGCAGCGTCGAGGGGTCCACCTCCCCGTCGGCGAGGATTCGCCGCACGACGGGCGACATCACCACGCCCAGCTCCTCGGCTTCGTTCGGCGCGCCCGGCGCCGCGCGGGGCGTCGGCGTGGTCGGTGCCGTCGGCGCGCCGGGTGGGGTCGGCGCGCTGAGTGGGGTCGAGCCCGCCACTGCGTTCTCGTCGATCACGGCGACCCGCGAACCAGTCTGGACCGTGTCGCCCTCCTGGGCCAGGATCTGGGTGAGGACTCCGGCGGCCGGCGAAGGCATCTCGGAGTCGACCTTGTCCGTGGACACCTCGAAGAGCGCTTCGTCGCGCGCCACGGCGTCGCCCACCTTCTTGAACCACTGCGTGATGATCCCTTCGGTGACCGACTCACCCAGTGACGGCAGCGTGACGTCAGCCAATGTGTAGTCCTCGGCCGGCGAGCGCGAGGAGCGTCTCACCGAACGTCTCGGAAAGCGAAGGGTGCGGCTGGATCAGCGCGGCCGCCTCCTCCGCGGTCGCCTCCCAGTTCACGGCGAAGTAGCCGGCGCCGAGCTGCTCGGTGACCCACGGACCGGCCATGTGCACGCCGAGGATCTGGCCGGCGGTGCCGTCGGTGCGCTTCTCGGCGATGACCTTGACGACGCCATCGGTGTCACCGATGATCTGGGCGCGGCTGTTGCCGCCGAAGGGGTCCTTCTTGACCACGACCTCGTAGCCCTTCTCCTTCGCGGCGGCCTCGGTGAGGCCGCAGAAGGCAACTTCTGGGTTCGAGTAAATGGCCCACGGCACCCGCTCGTAGTCCACCGGGACGACCGGCTCGCCGAGAATGGTCTTCACCGCGACGATCGCCTCGGCGAATCCGACGTGGGCGAGTTGTGGCGAGTTCGCCACGATGTCGCCGACGGCGAAGACGTTCGGACTGGCCGTGCGCTGGGCGCCGTCGGTCACGACGAATCCTCGCTCGTTGACGACCACGCCGGTTCCCTCGCCCAGCAGCCCGTCGCTGCAGGGACGGCGCCCGACCGAAAGCACCACCATGTCCACGACGACGTTGTCGCCGCTCTCGACGGTGACGGTTGTCGAGCCCTTCTTGGGCGTGTGGCCGGTCACGTTGACTCCGGCACGCACGTCGATACCGCGCTTCTTGAACGCCCGGCCGACCACGTTGACGACCTCGGTATCGCATCCCGTCAGGATCGTCGGCAGGAACTCGAGGATGGTGACCTTGGTTCCCATGTCGCAGAGCATCGACGCGAACTCGCAGCCGATCGCCCCTCCGCCGATCACCGCCGCCGTCGCGGGCAGCGCTGCGAGGTCGAGGAACTCGTCGGACGTGACGACGAGGGAGCCGTCGACGTCGAAGCCGGGCAAGGTGCGAGGCACCGAGCCCGCCGCCAGGATTACGTTCTTTCCCCGGGCCACGACCCCGGCGTCGGCGCCGTCGACCACCGTGACGGTTTGATCGGCGTCCAGGCGGGCGCTGCCGGAAAAGACGGTGACCTTGCGTCCCTTGAGGAGCCCCGACAGGCCCTTGAACAGGCGATCGACGATCTCGTTCTTGCGCGCCTGGCTGACGGCGAAGTCGACGTTCACGCCCTTGGTAGTGATGCCGAAGTCGCCGGCGTGCTCGACCGTGCGCCGCACGTGCGCGGTCTCGAGGAACTCCTTGGCGGGGACGCATCCGCGGTGCAGGCAGGTGCCTCCCACCTTGTCGCGCTCGACCAGGGCGACGCTCAGGCCGGCGGCCGCGGCGTAGAGGGCGGCGGCGTATCCGCCGGGTCCGCCCCCAATGACAACTACATCAAACTGCTGGACCTCATTCGCCACGGACTGACCCTTCACTCGCTCATACGGAGAAAACCAATGGAATTCTAATGTTTCCTGGAGAGCGCCGGAACGGGGCTACGAGCGCTGCCCCCGCTGGGTGTCAGCGGCCACGGTCGCCAGCGCATCGACGAAATCGTTCATCATGTCGCCCGAGTGTCCCTTCACCCACGTGAAGGTCACCGCCCGCCCGCTCTGCAGGACGAGTTCGAAGAGCTCCTCCCAGAGATCGCGGTTGGCCACTGGCTGGCCCTGCGAGTTCTTCCAGCCGCGTTTCAGCCAGCCCGCGTGCCACTTGTCGTTGAAACACTTGACCACGTAGGTGGAATCGCTGACGATCGCCACCGGTCCCTCGGGGTTCTCGCGCAGCGCGTCGATGACGGCGTAGACCTCCATGCGCTGATTCGTGGTGTGCGCTTCGGCGCCGCTGGCGTAGCAGTCGGTGTCGAGTGCCCACGCCCAACCCCCGGGTCCGGGATTGCCGCGGCACGAACCATCCGTGTGAATTCTTTTCAAATGTGCCGCGTTATCCACGCATCGGGATCGGAGCTGAACCTCGTGATCGATTCGGGCAGGTCGCCGCGCAGCACCTGGCCGAGCGTGACGTGCTCGAGGACCTCGCGCAGGGTGGCCCGCACCGCGATCCACACGTCCTGGAGGTGCGTGGCCTCGCCGCCATAGTGCAGGGTCTCGGGGCGCATGCCGCGCACGCCGGCGAGCGGGCCGCTGACGATGCGCAGGATGTCGGCGATCATGATGGTGTCGGGGTCCCGCGCGAGCTTGAAGCCGCCCTCGGGGCCGCGCTGGCTCGAGACAAGCCCGCCTCGTCGCAGGTCCGAGAGGATCGCGCCGAGGAACTTGGCCGGCAGTTCCTGCTGCTGGGCGAGGTGCTCGGCGCTCACCGAGGTCTCGCTCGCCGCCAGGGTCAGGAGCGCACGGATGGCGTAGTCGGCCTTGGCGGGAATCTGCATTCCCCCATTCTGCCCTACCAGGGACCGACATTTCACGAATCACCGCCCAACATTAGGGTGAGCTGGTGCTCGAACTCTCGAATCGGAACCTTTACCTCTGCGTGGCCCTTCGCCCGGACATGGCGAGTTTCCTGCCCGCGGTGCTGCGCGGCGGCGTCGACGTCGTCCAGTTACGCGAAAAGCAGCGCCCCGACGCCGAGCGCCTGGAGATGGCCCGGATCATGGTGCCGATCTGCCACGAGTTCGACGTGCCGTTCGTGATGAACGACTCGCCGGAACTCGCCCTCGAATCAGGCGCCGACGGCGTGCACGTGGGCCAGGATGACGTCAGCGTGTCCCACTGCCGCGACGTCCTCGGCGACGAAGCGATCGTAGGCCTCTCCACGCACTCCCCCGACGAGTTCGACGCGGCCCTGAGCGAGCGCGCGTCGTATCTCAGCGCGGGACCCATCGTCGCCACACCGACCAAGCCCGGACGCACCGGCACCGGGCTCGACTACGCCGTGACCTGCCAGGCCCGCAGCGACCGGCCCGTCTTCGTCACCGGCGGGGTGGACGCGGCCAACATCGCCGGTCTGGTGGCCGCGGGGCTGCGCCACTTCGTTGTGGTGCGCGCGCTCTGCGAGGCCTCTTCACCCGAGCGCGCGGCGCGCGAGCTGCGCGACGCGCTCGACGAGGCCCTCGGCTAACGGTGTCGGTCGAGCCAACCTAGCAAGGTGGCCACCATCCGAGGGTCCGCCCTCAACTGGTGGCCGGCCCCCTGGATCAGTCGCAACTCCGCGCGGCCCTCGGCGGCGTTGAGCAGGTCGCGCGCATCGGACACCGGGATCTCCAGGTCGTCGGTCCCGTGGCCGATCAGCAGGCGCCGCGGCGGGATCTTGACGATTGCGCCCAGCGGATCGATGGCGACCACGTCGCGTCGCAGTTCCTCGGCACTGAGCAGCTCCTTGGGGTTCGCGACCACTCCCGCCACCTGGACGGCCCGGCGGAACTCCTCGGGCGGACCGCACCACGCCTCGAGGTGCGCCGGGGCGGCGAACGTCGCCACGCCGTGGACGCGCTCGTCGGTCGCCGCCGTGGCCAGCGCCATCGCGCCGCCGAAGCCGAAGCCCGCCAGCGAGATGCGCCGCTCGCCCTCCTGGACGCGGTTGAGCAGTTGGTCCAGGTCGGCGCGCCACTGCGTGGCCGAGAACGTCCCGGTGCTGCCGCCGACGCCCGAGAGCGTGCCGGTCGCCACCAGCCACCCCGATTCGTTGGCCAGGTGCTCGGCCAGCTCGGGCAGCAGGCCCGCCGCCTGACGTCCCATGCCCATCATCCGGGGCAGGCCGTGCACGAGCACCAGCACGTGGCTCACCAGCGGACGGGTGTTGGACGTCGCGATGCGCAGGTCGAGCAGCGAGTTGCCGCTGACCAGCTGCTCGTGGGCGAGCACGTCGGGCTAGATGCCCAGTCGCTGGGCCAGCAGCTCGCGGTGGTAGGCCGGGTCGCCCAGGAACAGCTCCGAACTCTTGGCCCGCTTGAAGTACAGGTGGGCGTGGTGCTCCCAGGTAAAGCCGATGCCGCCGTGGATCTGGATGTTCTCCGCGGCGCAGTGGAAGTAGGCCTCCGAGCAGAACGACTTGGCGAGGCTCGCCGCGATCGGCAGCTCGTCGTTTCGCTCCTGGGCCGCCCAGGCGGCGTAGTAGGCGGCCGACTTGGCCGACTCCACGTCGAGGAGCATGTCGGCGCACTTGTGCTTGATCGCCTGGAACGATCCGATGGGCCGCCCGAACTGCACTCGGACCTTGGCGTACTCGACGGCGTTGTTGAGCACGCGCTGGGCGCCGCCGACCTGCTCGGCCGCGAGCGCCGCGACCGCGACTTGCATCGTGGTCTCGAGGCCGTCCCTCGCGGCGCCCTCGACGCCCACCAGGGCGGCCGGGGCGTTGTCGAACACGATGCGGCTCTGCTTACGGGTTTGGTCCATCGTGGCCAGCGCCTCGCGCGCCACGCCCGTGGCGTCGCCGCGCACGGCGAAGAGCGAGAGCCCCTTGTCGGTCATGGCCGGCACGAAGATAATCGAGGCGACGTTGCCGTCGGTGACGTAGTTGCGCACGCCGTTCACCACGTAGCCGTCGCCCGACGCGCTCGCGGTGGTCGACGTCGAGTCGAGGTCCCACTGTCCGGCGTCGTCGGTCAACGCGACCGTGGCGATCGTCTCTCCCGACGCCATGCCGGGCAGGAACACCGCCTTGTCGGCGTCGGTGCCCACGAAGAGCACCGCGTTGGCGGCCAGGGCGACCGTCGAGAAGTACGGCGAGCACAGCAGGGCCGCGCCCATCTCCTCGAAGACCACGTAGAGCTCGACGGGCCCGTAACCCTGACCGCCGAACTCCTCGGGGATCCCGAGGCCCTGCAGGGCCAGTTCGTCGGCCATCTGGCTCCACACGGCCGCGTCGTAGCCCTCCGCCGTCGCCATCAGTCGCCGGACCTCGCTCTCGGGGGACTTCTCTTCGAGGAAGCGCTTCACCATCTTGCGGAGTTCTTCTTGTTCTTCGCTAAATCCAAAGTTCATCGCGACCCTCTTCTCCCCTACTGGCAAGTAATGCCAGCCATAGCGAGAATAGCCAAACTTCGCCGCCCGGCCGGAAGTGGCATTGTGGGGAGGTGGACAACGTCGAATTGGTCTGGGCGGACGCCGACGCCGAGGTGCACCGGTTCGTCGTGGGCCCGGTCGCCAACAACGTCTACGTGGTGCGCTGTCGAAGGACGGGCGAGGCGACGCTGATCGATGCGGCCAACGAGCACGATCGTCTCTTGCGGGTGGCGACCAACCTGGGCGTGACCTCGGTGCTCGAGACGCACGGACACTGGGACCACATCGGGGCCGTCGAACAGGTCCGCGACGCCGGCATCGACGTCTGGGTGGGCGGCGAGGACGCCGCGCTGCTGCCCGGCTACGACCACGTGTTCGAGGACGACACGGTGCACCGGGTCGGCCACCTGGCGCTTCGCACGATCCACACCCCCGGCCACACCCCGGGCAGCGTCTCGTTCGCCCTGGAGGGCACGCCAATCCTGTTCACCGGCGACACGCTCTTTCCCGGTGGACCAGGCAACACCACGTTCGAGGGCGGTGACTTCGCCGTGATCATCAATTCGATCGAGGAGCGGTTCTACCGGGTGTACGGCGACGAGACCATCTTCTGGCCCGGCCACGGAGCGCAGTCCACGATCGGCCTCGAGCGGCCCCACCTCGACGAATGGGTGGCGCGCGGCTGGTAGCGAAGGGTCAGTTTCCTCCCCAATACCGGTAGGCTCCTACCCGTGTCCGAACCCCTGCTGGAACTGCGAAACCTCCACGCCGAAGCCGACGGCGCCTCGATCCTGCGCGGCGTCGACCTCGTCGTGAACGAGGGCGAGGTGCACGCCCTCATGGGTCCCAACGGGGCCGGGAAGTCGACCCTCGCCAACGTGGTCATGGGCCACCCCGGCTACACCGTCACCGCCGGCGAGATACTGCTGAACGGCGAGAACATCGCCGCCTGGACGCCCGACGAACGCGCCCGCGCCGGGATCTTCCTGGCCTTCCAGTACCCCGAAGCGATCAGCGGCGTCTCGGTCGTGCAGTTCCTGCGCCAGGCCATCGCCGCGCGCAAGGGTCTCGAGGAGCTGAGCATTCTCGAGGTCCGCCTCAACCTCGCCGAATGGATGGACCGTCTGGGCATGGATCCGGCTTTCGCCGAGCGCCACCTCAACGAGGGCTTCTCGGGCGGCGAGCGCAAGCGCAACGAGGTGCTCCAGATGGCCCTGCTCGAGCCGGCCATCGCCTTCCTGGACGAGACCGATTCGGGGCTGGACATCGACGCGCTGCGCATCGTCGCGCGCGGCGTGCGAACGGTGCGCGACCAGAACCCCCCGATGGGCGTGGTGATCGTGACCCACTACGTCAAGCTCCTCGAGGAGATCGAGCCCGATCGCGTCCACATCCTCGTCGACGGCCAGATCGTGCACTCCGGTTCGGCCAAACTCGCCCAGCAGATCGAGCTCGAGGGCTACGACGCGTGGCGTCCCGTTAGCGCGTGAGCAGCTTCGACGCCCGCCGGGTACGCGCGGACACGCCCGCGCTCGCGCGCATCATCAACGGACAGCGCATCACGTACCTCGACTCCGGCGCCACGTCGCTGCCGCCCCGAGCCGTCATCGAAGCGATGAGCCGGTACTACGAGCTGCGCCACGCCAACGTGCACCGCTCGGTCTTCCAGACGGCGAGCGAGGCGACCGCCACCTACGAGGGCGCCCGCGAGTCGGTGGCCCACTTCATCAACGCCCCAGGCGGGGCGGGCGAAGTCGTCTTCACCAAGAATACGACCGAATCGTTCAACCTGCTCGCGAAGTCATGGGGGGAAGCGAACCTGAGCGAAGGCGACGTCGTGCTGCTCAGCGAGATGGAGCACCACGCCAACATCGTGCCGTGGTTCATGCTGCGCGAGCGCACCGGCATCGAGGTCCGCTTCATTCCGGTCACCGACGACTTCCGCCTGGATCTCTCGAGCGTGGACGAGCTCATGGAGGACGTGAAGCTGGTCTCGGTGACTGCGATGTCGAACGTCCTCGGCACGATCAACCCGGTCAAGGAGCTCGCCGCGACCGCCCACGCCCACGGGGCGCTCATCGCGGTCGACGGGGCCCAGTCCGTCGCCCACGACGTCACCGACGTCGCGGACCTCGACATCGACTTCTTCGCCTTTTCCGCCCACAAGATGCTCGGTCCCACCGGGATCGGGGTCTTCTGGACGCGAGCGGAGATACTCGACGCCATGCCCCCGTTCCTCGGGGGGGGCGGCATGATCGCCGACGTACGCCTCGACGGCTACAGCTGCGCGGGCGGCCCGACCCGATTCGAGGCCGGCACTCCGCCCATTGCCGAGGCGGCTGGCCTCGGCGCCGCCGTGCGCTACCTCGAGGGGCTCGGCATGGCCAACGTCGCCGAGCACGAGCGCGCCCTGACCGGTGACGCCCTCACGAGACTCGGCCTCGAGTTCGAGGACCGCGTCAGGGTGATCGGGCCCGCCGACACGACGCACCGGGGCGGGGTCATCAGCCTCGACGTCGAGGGAGTGCACCCCCACGATGTCGCCCAGGTGCTCGACCAGTTCGGGGTCTGCGTGAGACCGGGCCATCACTGCGCCAAGCCCCTGATGCGCCGGTTCTCGCTGCCCGCCACCGTGCGCGCCTCCTACGGTCCCTACTCGCTGGTGCGCGACACCGACGTCCTGATCGAGGGGCTCCGGCACGCCATCGAGATGTTCGCGTAGCCATGGAGAACCTCGACAACCTCTACCGCGAGATCATCCTCGACCACTACCGCTCACCGCGCAACCGCGGCGAACTCCCCTCGCCTCCGGCGATCCGCACCGAGGGCTTCAATCCCCTCTGCGGCGACGAGATCGTGGTCTACCTCGACGTGGAAGAGGGCGTGCTCGCGAACATCAAGCTGACCGGGCACGGCTGCTCGATCTCCCAGGCCTCGTCCTCGCTCATGAGCAGCGCCGTCAAGGGCAAGACCATCGAGCAGGTCCGCGACGTCATCACCACGTTCAAGCAGCTGATGACAGTGCACGAATCGACGCTCCAGCCGAGTGGCGAACCGGTGAAGGTCGACCTACGGGCCATCGGCGAACTCGCGGCGCTGGCCGGCGTCGTAAAGTTCCCGGTGCGCATCAAGTGCGCCATGCTGGCGTGGAACACGCTCAGCCAGGGGCTGGACGAGCTCGGCTCAGCTTAGGGAGTACAGGGCACCGGGTCGAAGTTCGGCACGGCCTGGGACGGGTTCGTCGTCGTAGTCGTGGCGACCTTCTTGGGGCCGGTCTTGGTCTTGGGCACCGGCACGGCCTTCGTCGCCGTGACCACCGGCGGCATTGGCGTCTCCAGGAGCGTGTTGGGCGGAGGGTTGGTGGGCGCGAGCAGCTGGCTGCCGAAGATGTTCACCAGCATCTTCTGAGCGGCCGGCTGGGCGACGAAGAGCACGCTGCCGACGGCCGGGTCCAGCGCCGATGTGGTCGGCAGCGTGTCGGTGAGCATGGCGCTCGGGTTGATGCCGTGGAACTTGATCGCGAGGCCGACCAGCTCGCCCAGCGTGAACTTGCTGTCGAGCGTGATGCCCTGGGGGATCTTGGAGAGGAACGAGTTGATCGTCAGCGGGTTGTAGGTACCCCTCACCCGGTTGATCATGGCCCGCATGAAGGCGTTCTGGCGGTCGATGCGTCCGAAGTCGCTCGTTCCGTCGTACATCCAGCCGTCGTTGTACACCTCATCGTCGATGGCGGTGCTGTTCGCCAACGTGATAAGCGTGGCGTCACGGGGCCAGTAGTTGAGGCCCTTGACGTTGTAGTAGTAGTGACGGCTGCGCGCGACCGCCAGCGCCTGGAAGCCGCTGACCAGCTGGCAACCGGGGTGCCTGATGACGAGCCCGGAAGCGGGGTCGTGCGTCGGGTACTTGAAGTCGAGGTAGACCCCGCCGATGGCGTTGGCGGCGTTGATCAGCCCCCCGAAGCTCACGACGATGACGTGGTTGATGGGAATGCCGAAGTTGGCGGTGATGGTCCGGGCCAGCAGCGAGGGGCCTTTGCCAAAGTTCACATTGATGCGGTTGAATTTCCCGAAGAGTGACTGGTTGGCCAGCAGCGTCGTCATCGTGTCGCGCGGTATCGACAGGACCGTGATGGTGCCCGCCGCGGGGTCGACGTGCATGATCTTGACGACGTCGCTGCGCTGGCCCGACACCGAGGAGGCGCCGGTCTCCGCGGCGACCTTGGCCGTCAGGCCGACCCGGGAGTCCGAGCCGATCTCGAGGATGTTGAACGGCTTGCCCGCCAGCACGGGCGCCTCGGTGGGGACGTTGATCTTGGGGATCTGGTTGAAGCGGTACTGGGCGTAGAGGTAGCCGCCGCCGAGCAGGACCACCAGGAGTCCGACCACCACGCCCGCCGAGATGATGATGTTGCGGCGCCGGTGGCGCCCGTGGTGCCTGTCGCGGCGGCGCTTAGGCTCAATGCCGCTCTTGCGGTCCACGGCCTCGCCCAGGGCGACGAGACGGTGCTCGTTCGCCAGGGCCCGCTGGGCCGCTTCGGCTTTGTTGGATCGGCCCCGGGGCGCGCTGTGACGTCCGTCAGACATTCGAGAAGTTTACCAAGCCGGCCGCGTCGAACGATTTCAGATGCTGGAGACGCGGAAAGGCTCGTAGCCGTCGCGCTCGAGGACCTCGGCGAGCTCCGGTCCGCCGGTGACGACGACTCGGCCCGCGCTGAGCACGTGGATCATCGTCGGTGTGAGTTCCTGGAGCAGGCGACGAAAATGCGTGATCGCCAATATCCCGCAGCCCCATTCGGAGGTGGCGGCCAGCAGACGGCGCGCGACCGCCCCGAGCGCGTCCACGTCGAGACCCGAGTCAATCTCGTCGAGCACCGCGAACTTAGGACGGAGAATCCCGAACTGCACCATCTCGGCGCGCTTGCGCTCGCCTCCCGAAAGATCGACGTTGACGAACCGGTCGAGGACCTCGGGGCGAAGCTCGACGCGGCGCGCCTCGTCGTGCATTCGCGCGCGCAGGTCGGCCGCGTCGGCGCCGGCGGCCACGAGAAGGTCGATCGGACGCACCCCGGGGACCTCGAGGGGCTGCTGGAGCGCCAGCAGCAGTCCGTGGCGCGCGCGTTCGGTAGCTGAGAGTTCGAGCAGCTCGACGCCGTCGATGCGCACCGAACCGTCGAGGACCTTGTAGCCCGGGTGCCCGGCGATCGCGTGGGCGAGGGTCGACTTTCCCGATCCGTTGGGTCCCATGATGACGTGCACCTCGCCCGACGACATCTCGAGGTCGAATCCACGCAGCACCTCTTTGCCGGCGACTTCGACGCGCAGGCCCTCTATCTTCAGGGTTGAACTCACGGCACCATCACCTCGAGCCGCCCTTCGTTGTGGCGGATGTCGTAGTGGTGAACGGGCCGCGTGGCGGGAAATGACATGGGCTCGCCGTCCTTCAGGCTGAACATGGCGCCGTGGCGCGCGCACTCGATCTCGCACGTGGCAACGTTCACCTCGCCTTCGGCGAGGCTGAACTCCTCGTGGCTGCAGCGATCGTCCAGGACGTAGACGTCGGCCTCGATGCGCACCACCACCAGGACGCGGCCGTCGACGCGCACCTGGCGGGCGTCGCCACTAACGAAGTCCTCCACCGTCCCGATGTCCACCGCCCTCACGGCGTCACCACCCGGACCGTCGCCAGCACCGAGGTGACGTCGGCCTCGACCAGTCCGGCCAGCTCGTCGGGCAGGGTCGTCAGCATCTCGTTGAAGAATCCCTGGATCATCAGCCGCTCGGCGTCGCCGCGGGTCACCCCGCGCGACTCGAGGTACCAGCGCTGCAGTTCGTCGAGGGGCCCGACGCTCGAGGCGTGCGCGCACATCACGTCGTTCTCGCGAATGTCGAGGTTGGGCACGCTGTCGGCGTGCGCCGATGGCGAGAGCAGCAGGTTGTGGTTGGTCTGGCGCGCGTCGGTGCGCTTGGCGCCCTTCTCAATCTCTATCAGCCCGGTGTAGACCGAGCGCGACTCGTCCGCGACCGCGCCCTTGGACAGCAGCGTGCAGCGGCTGCGACCGGCCTTGTGGAACTGGTGCGTGCGAAAGTCGTGAACCTGCGACCCCGATCCGAGGAACGTGGTGCGCAGCTCGTTCTCCGATCCGAGCCCGAGCATCTCGGCGTCGTTGCGCGAACGGTTGTAGTGGCCCCCGATGCCGATGACGGCCTGGCGGAGCCGGCCGTCGCGCGACAGGAAACCGGTCGTGCGCGCCACGTGCCACGCGCTCGGGGCCAGGCGCTGGTAGGTGATGAGCCCCAGGGCGGCGTTCTCGCCGATCTCGTACTCGCTGAGGGGAACGACCAGGGCATTGGCCCCGCCTTCGAAGTACTCCACCACCGTCGCGTTCGCGCCGCGTTCGAGCACGATCTGGGTGCGCGCGAACGATGAGGTTCCGTTGGTGACGTTGAGCACCACGATGGGCCGCTCGACGTTCACGCCGGCGCCGACGCGGATGACCGTCGTGGCCGGCGCGAGCGCCACGTTCATCAGGGCGAAGGTGTCGCTCTCGTAGCGCCGCACGAGCGCCTCGCCGCTGAGCGACTCGGACGAATCAACGCTGAGCACGCTCACGCCCTCGAGGTCGGCGCCGGCGCCGACGTAGTAGCCGTCGACGATGCGCACGACGAGCCCGGCCCGCTGGCAGAGCTGGGCGGCGAAGGCCGAGTCGGCGGCGATGAGCGGTTCATCCGCGAGGGTGAAACGGTCCAGGTCCAGCTCGCCCAGCGGCGCGTAGCGCCACACCTCATCGCTGGTCGTGGGCAGACCGGCCGACTCGAAGCCCACCCAGGCGAGCTGTCGCGAGAGCGTATCGGGCCGACTGGAAATGAAGGAAGAGGCTGATTCAGCGAATATTTTCATAGATTTGGGGTCCTTGGCATTGTAATGGGAAGCCCCGGACACCAAACGGGCCCGGACGTAGGCTGGTGCGAAGTCGCCCGAGGAGGTCCGGTGGAGTTCACTTCAGATGTCATCACGCTGGAAGTCGAAGGGCACGTTGCGACGATGTGGCTCGACCGCGCCGAGGCGAGAAACGCCATGGGCAGCGCGCTATGGCGCGATCTGCCCCGCGCCGCGCACGCGCTCGCGAGCAACCCGTCGATCCGGGCGCTCGTCATCGCGGCCAAGGGTCCCCACTTCACGGTGGGACTCGACCTCAAGGAGATGGGAGGCAGCCTCGTCCACAGCGGAACCGACGCCCCGTCCAGGGCAGCCTCCAGTGCCGTCACCTACGAAGCGGTGCGCGTCATGCAGGACTCGGTGACGTCGATCAGCGAGCTGCCGTTCCCGGTCATCGCCGCGGTCCACGGCTACTGCATCGGCGGCGGCGTGGACCTCATTTGCGCCTGCGACATCCGCCTCGCCTCGGGTGACGCCATCTTCTCGGTGCGCGAGGCGAAGGTCGCCATCGTCGCCGACCTCGGGACGCTCCAGAGGCTTCCCAAGATCGTCAGCGCGGGACACGTGGCCGAGCTGGCCTTCACCGGCAAGGACATCGACGCCCAGCGCGCCGCCCAGATCGGAATCGTCAACTCGGTCCACGGCACGGGGGCCGACGACGTGCTCGCGGCCGCGTACGAACTGGCCAACGAGATTGCCGCGAACTCCCCGCTCGCGGTGCGCGGCACCAAGGCCGTGCTCGCGGCCAACGACGGCCACACGGTGCACGAAGGTCTCGTCTTCGTGGCGCGCTGGAACACGATGTACCTGCAGAGCAACGACTTGCGCGAAGCGATGACGGCGTTCCTCGAGCGGCGCCAGCCGGTCTTCACCGGCGACTAACGGCGCCAGAACTTCCAGCCGCGACGCTTGTCCGCCAGCTCGTCGAGTTCGCGCCGGCGCTCGTCGAACATCTCGGGCGCCACGGCGTTGACGATCTCGCTGGCCTGGTCGAGCAGCTCGCGCCGGTCGTCGACCGGCACACCTGACTCGGGGGCCTTCTCGACCGGCTTCTTCACGAGGGACCCGTGAGCCCACCCGACGTCGGCGAATCGCCGCTCGTAGGTCAGGCAGTTCTCCGGGCACGACCAAGGCTGATCGGGCGCGTTGCCGAGCACGCAGAAGCGTGCGGCCTCGCCGTTGGCGTAGGTTCGGCTCTGGAAATGCTTACACTCTTCACGCATAGCCATCTTCTCATTCTCGCACGCCAGGGCTCGCGTAGTCTAAAAATTTATGGCGACCGACGGATTACGACTGGACGAGCATCCCCTGGACCGGACGACCCTGCGTGAGGCGGCCCTGGTGGCCAGGGCCGCCTTCTTCACCGATCCCTTCTACGAATTCCTCTTTCCGGACGAGAGGTTTCGGTCCCGCGGCCTCTCAATGTTCTTCCGCGCCGTGCTGGGTCACCTCGGGCCCCGGGCGAGGACTGCCACGGTCAGGAACGCCGCGGGGCACGTCGTGGGCGTCGCGCTGTGGCTGCCCACGGGGGCCTATCCCCAGTCGGCTCGAACGCAGCTGTCCCAGCTGCCCGGCCTGCTTCGCTCGATGCGGCGTAGTCCGCGTTCCATCGCCCACGGCAACACGCTCTTCGCCGCCAGCGCCAAGGTCCACTCCAAGGAGCCACACTGGTACCTGCAGCTGCTGGCGGTCATGCCGCCCCTGCAGCGCGAGGGAATCGGATCAATGCTGCTCGAGCACGGTCTGGGCATGGTCGATGAGGAGGGCGTGGGGAGCTACCTCGAGACCCAGAACCAGGAGAACCTCGCCTACTACCGCAGCTTCGGCTACCGGCTGCGCGACACGTTGAACCCGATCGCGGGTGGTCCCGTGCTGTACACGATGTGGCGACCGCCCCGTTGACCTTCGGTGGCGACGGCCGGGCGCGGCTTCCGGCGATCCAGCGCCGTCACTCGAAGCCCACCAGCACCGCCGCACCGTTCACCCGGTCATGGGCGAGGTCGGCCAGGGCGCGGTCGGCCTCGCCGAACGGGTAGGGACTGACGGTCGCCTTTATCCCGATACGCGCGGCGATCTCCAGGAACTCCGCTCCATCGCTTCGGGTGTTGGCGGTGACGCTGCGCAGTGTTCGCTCCTCGAAGAGGTGGCGCTCGTAGTTGAGAGCGGGGATGTCGCTCAAGTAGATCCCCGCCACCGCCAGGGTGCCACCCCGGTCGAGGGCCTCGAGCGCGGGCAGCACCAGCGTGCCGACGGGGGCGAAGAGAATGGCCGCGTCGAGCGGTTCGGGCGGGCGGGCGCTCGCGTCGCCCGCGCTCGAGGCGCCCAGTGAGAGCGCCAGCTCGCGCGCCTCGGAGGACCGGGTCATGACGTGCACGGTCGCGCCTTCGGCGAGGGCGATCTGCGCGGTGAGGTGCGCCGATCCCCCAAAGCCGTAGATGCCGAGTCGTCCGCCGGGCGGCAACTCGGTGCGCCGGAGCGCCCGGTAGCCAATGATGCCCGCACAGAGCAACGGCGCGGCGTCCTGGTCGCTGAACCTCGCGGGAACCGGGTAGGCGTAGTCCTCGTTCACCACCACGTACTGCGCGTAGCCCCCGTCGACGTCCCAGCCGGTGAAGGTCGGCGACGTGCACAGGTTCTCGCGTCCGTTCACGCAGTACCGGCAGGCCCCGCAGGTACGCGCGAGCCACGCCGCCCCGACGCGCTCTGCGAGGGTGAAGCGCTCCGCTCCCTCGCCGAGGGCGTCGACGAAGCCGACGACCTCGTGACCCGGCACGACCAGCGGATGCTTCTGGACCAGGTCGCCCTCGGCGAGATGCAGGTCGGTGCGGCACACCCCGCAGGCGACCACCCGCAGACGCACCTGACCGGGACCCGGCCGGGGAACGGCTCGCTCAATGAACGCGAGCGGGCCGGTGTCGATCGGACCAGGCGCGCGCACCGCCCACGCCCTCATGCTCTCACTCATCGTGGCACCCCCTATCCGTTGCCAACCTATACATAGTGCATGTCCACTTTGGACACACCGGTTCGCCTTGACCGCCTGAACAGCCGGCACTTGCTCACCGTCCTGGGGCTGGCCCGCTCGGACCAACACTGGCCGGTTCCGTCCCGGGGCCCTGCCCCTGTCGAGGCTTGTACGGGTGGCGAACGGCTCTTCCCGCGTGCTTCGCGGTGCAGGAATCATCACGCCAAGGCGCCGTGAATCCACTTCCGACAGTACCGCCAGGGTGTAGCAACACGCGGAACTCGCTCAGGGTTGGGAAGTAGCACACGGCCTGTCGGCACGCCCCACGGGCCTCGACCAGGGACGTCGCTTCCGGCCAAGGTCGAAGGTCAAGGGCCGCGCAAGCGCCTCGAGCGATATGACATTCGGCACTATGAGCGCGCTTGCGGGAAGGTCATAATCACGAAAGGTGGCCGTTGCCACCGCGAGGAGGAGGCTTTCATGACTGACGTAATCGAAAAGGTAGTGGACACGGAGAAGCAGACACCGAAGGACGCGGTGTTCGCGGCACCAGGCGAGCCCGACAGTTTCGTCTCGCTCAAGCCCAGGTATCAGAACTTCATCGGTGGGAAATGGGTCCCGCCCGTTCGAGGAGAGTACATGCAGGACATCTCTCCGGTGACGGGTAAGCCATTCTGCGAGGTCGCCCGCTCGACCGCAGAGGACGTTGAACTGGCGCTCGACGCCGCGCACGCGGCGCGGCAAGCGTGGGGCGAGACGTCACTGACCGAACGCGCAGCAGTGCTGAACAAGATCGCCGACGTCATCGAGGCCAACCTGAAGATGCTGGCCGTCGCCGAAAGCTGGGAGAACGGCAAGCCGGTGCGCGAGACCCTCGCGGCCGACATCCCGCTCTCGGTGGACCACTTCCGCTACTTCGCCGGAGCGACTCGCTCGCTCGAGGGGCGTACGACCGAGATCGACAAGGACACCGTGGCGTACCACTTCCACGAGCCGCTCGGCGTCGTTGGTCAGATCATCCCGTTCAACTTCCCGCTGCTCATGGCGGCCTGGAAGATCGCGCCCGCCCTGGCCGCGGGCAACTGCACGGTTGTGAAGCCGGCGTCGCCGACCCCCTGGTCGATACTGAAGTTGGCCGAGCTGCTCGAAGACGTCGTGCCACCCGGCGTGATCAACATCATCACCGGTCCGGGCGCCGAGATCGGCAAGGCGCTGGCGTCGAGCCCGCGGATCGCCAAGATCGGCTTCACCGGCGAGACGACGACCGGCCGCTTGATCATGCAGTACGCGGCCGAGAACCTGATCCCCTCGACGGTGGAGCTCGGCGGCAAGTCGCCCAACATCTTCTTCGCCGACGTCATGGCGAAGGACGACGCGTTCCTGAACAAGGCTGTCGAGGGGCTGGTCCTCTACGCGTTCAACAAGGGCGAGGTCTGCACCTGTCCGTCGCGCGCGCTGATCGAGGAGTCCATCTACGACGAGTTCATGGAGCGCTGCCTGGCCCGGATCGAGAAGATCACGCAAGGCAATCCTCTCGACCCGACAACGATGCTCGGTGCCCAGGTCTCTATCCAGCAGATGGAGAAGATCGCCTCGTACGTCGAGATCGGTCGACTCGAGGGCGCGGAGTGCCTGATCGGTGGCGAGGCGACGCACCTCGACGGCGAGCTGGAGGGCGGCTACTACTACCGTCCGACCGTGCTGAAGGGCCACAACAAGATGCGCGTCTTCCAGGAGGAGATCTTCGGACCCGTGCTCGCGGTGACCACGTTCAAGGACGAGGCGCAGGCAGTGGAGATCGCCAACGACACCCTCTACGGACTCGGCGCGGGCGTGTGGACGCGCGACGGGAACCTGGCCTACCGGATGGGCCGGGCCGTGCAGGCCGGTCGCGTCTGGACGAACTGCTACCACCTGTACCCAGCGGGTGCGGCGTTTGGCGGCTACAAGATCTCCGGCGTGGGCCGTGAGAACCACCAGATGATGCTCGAGCACTACTCCCAGACGAAGAACCTCCTGGTCAGCTACAGCGACCAAGCGCTCGGATTCTTCTAGAAGTGATGGCGCAGGGATGATGAACGGGTCGCGCGTCACGCGCGTGGTCGCCACGCCGGCGGCACTCGGAGCGATATTGGAGCTCACGCGCGAACGCGGACCCGTCATCTTCTTCCAGTCCGGGGGATGCTGCGACGGCAGCCTGCCCATGTGCTTCGAGGAGGGCGAGTTCAAGATCGGCGACCACGACGTGCTGCTCGGGAACGTGGGAGGCTGCGCGTTCTACATCGACCACCGCCAGTTCGAAGCCTGGAAACACACCCAGTTGATCCTGGACGTGGGCGCCGGCGAGCCCGAGGGGTTCTCGATCGGAGCCGGCCGCGACCGGCACTTCGTCATCAGGTCGAGGGTCTTCGATGCCGGCGAGTTGGAGGCACTGGACCAATCGGCGCCGTGACGCCCGCCGGTCAGCCATCGGCCAGCGCTGTCAACCGATGGAGCCTTCCATCTGAAGCTCGATGAGCCGACTCCACTCGACCGCGTACTCCATCGGCAGCGTGCGGGTGACCGGCTCGATGAAGCCGTTCACGATCATGCCCATTGCCTGCACCTCGGTGAGGCCGCGGCTCATCAGGTAGAAGAGCTGGTCGTCGCCGATCTTCGAGACCGTGGCCTCGTGACCGATCGACGCGTCCTGCTCACCCACCTCCATGTAGGGCTTGGTCTCCGAGGTGCTCTTCTCGTCGAGCAGCAGGGCGTCGCAGCGCACGAAGCTCTTGGCGCCGGTGGCGCCTTCCTCGACCTTCACGAGCCCGCGGTACGCGGTCAGGCCGCCGTCCTTCGAGATGGACTTCGAGACGATCGTCGAGGTGGTCTCGGGAGCGCAGTGCACCATCTTGGCGCCGGCGTCTTGGATCTGGCCGGGGCCGGCGTAGGCCACCGACAGCACCTCGCCCGACGCCTTGGGGCCCATCAGGTAGACCGACGGGTACTTCATCGTCAGGCGAGACCCGATGTTGCCGTCGATCCACTCCACGCGCGCCTCGGCTTCGCAGCGCGCGCGCTTGGTGACGAGGTTGTAGACGTTGTTCGACCAGTTCTGAATGGTGGTGTAGGTGATCCGCGAACCGGGCAGCGCCACGAGCTCCACCACCGCCGAGTGCAGCGAGTCCGTCGAGTAGACCGGCGCCGAGCAGCCCTCCACGTAGTGGACCTGGGACCCCTCGTCGGCGATGATCAGCGTGCGCTCGAACTGGCCCATGTTCTCGGTGTTGATGCGGAAGTAGGCCTGCAGGGGCTGGTCGACGTTGACGCCCGGCGGCACGTAGATGAACGATCCCCCGCTCCACACCGCGGAGTTCAGGGCGGCGAACTTGTTGTCGTTGGGGGGAATGACGGTCCCGAAGTACTTGCGCACCAGGTCGGGGTAGTCGCGCGTGGCGGTGTCCATGTCGCAGAACAGCACGCCGAGCCGCTCGAGGTCCTCGCGGTTGCGGTGGAAGACCACCTCGGATTCGTACTGCGCCGTCACTCCCGCCAGGTACTTGCGCTCCGCCTCGGGGATCCCGAGGCGCTCGTAGGTGTTCTTTATCGCGTCGGGCAGGTCCTCCCAACGCTCCACGCGGTTCTCGGTGGGCTTGATGTAGTAGTAGATGTCGTTGAAGTCAAGGTCGGGCATCCGAGTGGCGAACCACGGCAGCATCGGCTTCTTCTCGAAGCGCTTCAGGGCGTTGAGGCGGAACTCGAGCATCCAGGGCTCTTCGTTCTTGATGCCCGACATTTCACGGACGATCGCCTCGTTGATGCCCTTCTTCGGCTTGAACACGGGAATCTGGTCGTCCGACCAGCCCAGCTTGTAGCGACTGAAATCCAGACCCGTTGTCGACATGGCGCTCCTTTGGAATTAACCCTATGGCCATAGTAACAACTACCCCACGGCCCATGTCCGAAATACTGACAAAGTAGTGACCGTGCCCACTCCCCCCACCGCTGCCCAGCGCCCCCACCCGATCAGCCGCCACGACGATACCCGCGTCGACCCCTACTACTGGCTGATGAACCGCGACGACGAGGAGGTTCTCGCCCACCTACGCGCCGAGAACGACTTCCTGCGCACCGAGTTGGCCCGCCTGAAGCCCCTGGAGGACGAGCTCTTCGAGGAGATCAAGGGACGCATCGAGGAGACCGACATCTCGGTGCCGGTGCGCCGCGGCGGCTGGTGGTACATCGAGCGTACCCGCGAGGGCCTGAACTACCCCATCAGCGCGAGGGTGCCCGCGTCGGGCGACGACCTCACTCCTCCCCAGATCGACCCGAACGAGACGCTGGCCGGCGAGCAGATCATCCTCGACGAGAACCTCGAGGCGGGCGATCGCGACTTCCTCTCGGTCGGGATCCTCGCGGTGAGCCCCGACGACGCGTGGGTGGCCGTGGGCACCGACTTCGAGGGCGACGAGCGCCACCACGTCACGGTGCGCCCCCTGCTCGGACAAGAGCCGATCGGCGATGAGCTCGACGACGTCTACTACGGCTTCGCGTGGGCGACCGATTCGCGGCACTTCTTCTACACCCGCGTCGACGACGCCATGCGCCCATGGCAGCTGTGGCGCCACGAGTTGGGCACGCCGGCCGCGAGCGACGTGCTGGTGCTCCAGGAGCAGGACGAGCAGTACACCGTCTCGGTCGGGCGCAGCCGCGACGACGCGGTGATCGCCGTGCTGGTCGGATCGTCGATGACCACCGAAGTCCACTACCTCCACGCGGACCAGCCGACGAGCAAGCTGACGCTGCTCGAGGGACGCCGCCACGGCATCGAGTACGGCGTCGAGCACTTCGTCGACGGCGGCGGGCGGGGATGGTGGCTGAAGATCACGAACGAGGACGCCACGGACTTCCGCCTGCTGGCGCGTCGCGTCGACGGCGGCGAGTGGCGCGAGCTGATCCCCGAGCGCCCGGGCAGCCGGCTCGACGGCGTCGACGCCTTCAAGGCCTTCCTCGCCATCAGCGAACGCCACGACGGCTGCGCGGCCGTGCGGCTCGTCAAGACCCTGCCCGGCGACGATCCGTTCGGCGACGGCCTCATCGGGCGCTCGACCTTCGTAGAGGGCGACGCGAGTCCGAGCACCGTGTCGCTCTCGGCCAATCCGAACTTCGACACCCCCCTGGTTCGGGTCTCCATCACCTCGCTGGTGACGCCGCGGCTCATCGCCGACGTCGTCGTCGAGACCGCAGAGCTGCTCGTGCGCAAGCAGCAGCGGGTCCTCGGCGAATTCGACGCCGCGAACTACGTCACCGGGCGCCTCTGGGTGAGCGCGAGCGACCACGAGCGCATTCCCGTCTCGATCGTCGCACGCAAGGACCTGGTGAACGTCGGACCCACCGGCGAACTCACCGCGCGAGCGCCGTCACCGTTCCTGCTCTACGGGTACGGCAGCTACGAGATCTCCATCGATCCGTCCTTCTCCTCGCTGCGCCTGTCGCTGCTGGACCGGGGGGTCATCTTCGCCATCGCCCACGTCAGAGGCGGCGGGGAGATGGGCCGCTCGTGGTACGAGATGGGCCGGCTCGCCCAGAAGCCCACGACGTTCAGCGACTTCGTCGCGGTGGCCCGCGAGTTGGTCGCGCGAGGATGGACCACGCCGGACCAGTTCAGCGCTCGAGGAGGCTCCGCGGGGGGCCTCTTGATGGGCGCGGTGATGAACCTCGCGCCGGAACTCTTCCGGGCCGTGGTCGCTGAAGTGCCCTTCGTCGACGCCCTGACGTCCATGCTCGATGCCTCGCTTCCCCTCACGGCCGGCGAATGGGAGGAGTGGGGCAACCCTGACGCGAGCGCCACCGCGTACCGCACGATGAAGTGCTACTCGCCCTACGACAACGTCAGGTCGACGAACGACGACGGCTCCGAGCGCGTCTATCCCCACCTCTACGCCACGGGCGGGCTCAACGACTCACGAGTCGGCTTCTGGGAGCCAGCCAAGTGGGTCGCGAGGCTTCGAGACGCCAACCCCGCGAACACGGCGTACCTGAAGACCGAGATGGGCGCCGGACACGGCGGACCGTCAGGGCGCTACGACGCGTGGCGCGACGAGGCGCAGGTCCTCGCCTTCCTCCTCAGCGAGGTCAGCCCGCGCCCGTAGAGGACGGCTCGAAGACCAGCACGAGGGTCGAGGACAGCGACGAGGGCAGCTTGACCGGGCTCCCGCCGAGGCTCACCGACGCGTCCTGGGGCGACCCGAGCGTGACCCGCGAGACGCCCGACACCGTCACCGACTTCGTGGTGCCAGTGGGAATCGTTCCCTGGAACACCAGGGTGCCCGCCGCGCCCATTCTGATGACCGTGGAAACTGGGCCGGCGCCGGCGGTGACGCTCACGTGGTACTTCAGCACCGGCACGTTGTAGGAGGCCGACTCGCCGTTCACCGACGAGGCGACGAACGACTTCGGCCAGCTGGCCGCCCGGGAAGGCGCCAGGGTGGTCGTGGTCGTCGGGTGATGGTCCTGGCCGGTCACGTAGTAGCCGACGAACCCCGCGAGAACCCCGAGCACGACCAGGACCATCAAGACCCGAAGGGTCGCCGCGGAGATCCGCGATTTCCTCGACGACTTGGACAGGGCCCAGAGCTCGTCGTGGCGACCGAGCGGCGACACGCTCTTGACGTAGTCGGGAAGCTGGCTCTCGCTGAAGACGTACTCGCGACCCGGCTCGAGGCGCGGCCGGGGTGGCACGGGCCGCAGGGGCTCGTTCACGGGCCCGTCGAGCAATCGGAACCCCTTGGACGGCGTGTAGGGCGACGGAGGCGGCGCCGTCAGCCGGCGCTCCACCGGCGCGTCGACCTCGCGATGCTCGTCGCGGCGCAGCTTGCGCGCGCGCAGCGCCGCCGCGGCGAGCAGGAGCACGACGAAGAGCGCGAACAGGACCTTCAGGACGGTCGTCACCGCCGCCTCGCGACAACGCTTACTCGGGCCGTGGTGATCACAGAACGAAGCGTAGTGAAGCGGACCCGCTCAAGCAGGTAGCCCGTAGCCCCCGCGGTAGTACAGCAGCGGGCTGGCGGCGTTGGCCTGCACGTAATCGACCGCCACCACGGCGATGTCGTGGTCGCCGTACGTGGTGACGCTGAGTATCCGTCCCTCGAGGTGCGCGAGCGAGCCCTCCAGGAGCGGCGACCCGTGGGGCGCCTGCGCCCACGCGACGCCCGCGAACTTGTCGACGCCGCTGCGGGCGAAGCGCCGGGCGAGGTCCTCCTGGTCGGCCGACAGCATGCTGATCCCGACGATCCCGACGCTGCGGATCCGCGGCCACGACTGGCCCGCGCTCTTGGCGGCGAACGAGATGAGCACCGGGTCCAGCGACAGCGAACCGAAGGTCTGACAGCTGAAGCCCACCGGCCCATCCGGGGTCATGGCCGTTATCACCACCACGCCCGTCGCGTAGTGGCTGACGACGTCCTTGTAGTGATCGAGGTCGACGGAACTCACCTGGCCGAGACTACCGGCCTGGGCGCGCTCAGCTCCCGGCCAGCTGCACGCCGCGACCGCGGCGCTCGACCAGCCCGTCGCGGATCAGGCCGTCGAGAACGAGCCGGCACCTCGCGGGCTCGGCTCCGTCGAGTCGCGCCAAGAGCGCCGCGGTCGATAGTGACGACCCGCGCAGTTGGGCCAGGATCCGTCCCCGGACCTGTCGGTCGGAACCCTCGAAACGCGACTGCGGCCGCGATACCCCCGCGCTTCGCGGCGCGGGATCGGCCCCGCCCTCGAGGCGCCACCGACAGACCCTGGCCACCGGGCAGGAGGCGCACAGCGGAACGGACCGGCAGAACTGCGCGCCGAGGTCGAGCATGGCCTGGTTGAACGAAGCGCTCTCGCCGCGCCCGAGCAGCCGCTGGGACATGGCCCTGGCCTCGGGGGCACTGAGGGGACGGTTGGCCAGCGCTCGCGCCAGCACCCGCGCGACGTTGGTGTCGACGACGGCCACCCGCTCCTTGAACGCGAACGACGCCACCGCGTTGGCCGTGTACTCGCCCACTCCCGGGAGGCGGCGAAGCTGGGAGGTCTCTCGAGGCACCACACCGGCGAACTCGTCGCGGATCATTCGCGCCGCATCGTGCAGGGCCTTGGCCCGCCGGTGGTAGCCGAGCCCGGCCCAGAGGCGAAGGACGCTCGACAGCGGCGCGTTCGCGCACGCGGTGGGCGTCGCGAAGGCCTCCACGAAACGCGACCAGGGACCGACGACGCGCGAGACCTGGGTCTGCTGGAGCATCACCTCACTCACGAGCACGGCCCACGGGTCGGGGTGCTCGATCCAAGGCAGCGGACGGACGAGTGAGGGCGCGCAACGACGAAGCGCACGTCGGAACGTGGCGTAGTCGTTACTCCCAGACGTCGTCACCGTAAGGCCGCCGGCGCTTGGGCGCGTAGTCGCGCATCCACACCATCACCCGGCGCCGGAAGTAGCAGACCTCCAGACCGTCCTGGTTGAACCCCTTGGTCTCGACGAGCACGACGCCGCGGTCGGGCTTCGACGTGGAAGGGGTCTTGGCGAGGACGCGGGTCTCGGCGTAGATCGTGTCGCCGTGGAAGGTCGGGTACCGGTGGATCAGGGTCTCGACCTCCAGGTTGGCGATCGCCGCGCCGGACACGTCGGGCACGCTCATGCCGAGCACCAGCGAGTAGACGAGGTTGCCCACCACCACGTTCCTCTTCTGCACGCTCTCGTGCTCGGCGAACCAGGCGTTGGTGTGCAGCGGGTGGTGGTTCATCGTGATCATGCAGAACAGATGGTCATCGGCCTCGGTGATTGTCTTGCCGGGCCAGTGCTTGTAGATATCGCCGACCTCGAACTCCTCGAAGCAGCGGCCGAAGGGTCGGTCGAAAGTGCTCATGGCCCCAGTCTTACCGACGCCGCGGCTCTCGCCCTATTCCTCTTCCGGCGTCTCGAGCGCCGGGCGCGTCGTGAACGAGACGGTCGCACCGGGCAACGATTCGCCGTTGATCACCATGCGCCAGGTAAACCGCGAACTCGGCGCCAGCGGGATCGGACCGAAGTTGACGGCGATGGGCACGTCGACTGGCGTGCCGACCGGGACACCGGTCGGCGCGGTGGCCGAGAAGTCCCCGCGCACCTCGATGGTCTGCATTCCCTCGGGGGTCTCGAACTGGACCAGCTGTCCGTCGGTGTCCTCCAAGAAGAGCTCCCAGTGGTGGTTCTCGTTGAACTCGGGCGAGTCCACGCCGACCTTCATCGCCACCGCCGAGGGCGACGCGTCCGGTCCGGTGACCGACCATCCACCGCCCAGGATATAGAGCTTTCCGTCGGCGACTTGGGCCGAATCCGCCAGGAGCATCGTTACGTTCACCGACCAAGACTATGTCTCGCCTCAGCACGGCGGCGAACCGGTAGTTTTCACTTATGCCCGCGCCCGCACTTAACCTCGTTGAAGCAGCCGATTTGGTGGACCGGGCCCAGCGGCTCATCGATGCGGCGGTTCGCGAGCTGAAGGCCCGTGGCGGCGTCGACCTCAACCAGACGCTCGCCTACGACATCGCTCACGCCGCCAGCGCCATTGCCACCGCCCGCTCGGCCTTGGACTACGCCCGTAGGGGCACCACCGAGGCGGCCCTCGCGGGCGCCTTCCTGGGGCTCGCGCTGAGCGACCTCGCGACGCGCATCCTCGGCCGCGAGGCGCTCTGGGCCGTCGCCGACGACTGGTACCGACCGTTCGCCTCGTTCGTCGCCTCGCACCGCGACCCCCAACTGCTCGCCTCGCTCGCCGAGACCCCCGGGCCGCGACACCTCGGCGAGGACTTCTCGATGGTCGCCGAGATGTTCCACCGCTTCGCCGAGGAGCAAGTACGTCCCCACGCCGAGCACGTGCACCGCACCAACGGCGACATTCCCGACTCGATCATCAGCGGACTGAGCGAGCTGGGCGGCTTCGGGCTCTCGGTACCCGAGGAGTTCGGGGGCTTCGCCACCGGCGGCGAGTCCGAGTATCTCGGCATGGTCGTGGCCACCGAGGAGCTCTCGTGGGGCGGGCTCGGCATAGGCGGCTCGCTCATCACCCGACCCGAGATCCTCGCGAGGGCGCTGCTGAGCGGCGGCACCCGAGACCAGAAGGAACACTGGCTGCCGCGGCTCGCGAGCGGTGAGGCCCTCGCGGCCGTCGCGGTGACCGAGCCCGACTTCGGCAGCGACGTGGCGGGGCTCAACACGATGGCCATCAAGACCAACGGCGGTTGGCTGATCAACGGCACCAAGACCTGGTGCACGTTCGCGGCGCGCGCCGACGTCCTGATGCTGCTGGTTCGAACCGATCCCGACCGCGCCAAGGCTCACCGAGGGCTCTCGCTCTTCCTCGTGGAAAAGCCCCGGGGCGACAGCCACGGCTTCCTCTTCGCCCAGGACGCCTCGGCTGCGGAGCGCCACGACGCCAACGGGCGCCTCGAGGGCCGGCCCATCGACACCTTGGGGTACCGTGGCATGCACTCCTACGAGCTCAGCTTCGACAACTGGTTCGTGCCTGACGAGAACCTCGTCGGCGGCGAGGAAGGTCTCGGCAAGGGCTTCTACTTCCAGATGGCCGGCTTCGAGAACGGACGGATCCAGACCGCCGCGCGGGCCATCGGAGTCATGCAGGCCGCCTACGAGGCGGCCCTGGAGTACGCCCGCCATCGCGTCGTCTTCGCCGAGCCGATCATCAACTACGAGCTGACCCGCGTGAAGCTCGGCACCATGGCCGCGATCATCCAGTGCTCGCGCCAGTTCTCCCTCGACGTCGCGCGCCAGATGGGTCGGGGCACCGGCGCCATGGAGGCTTCGATGGCCAAGGCCTACGTCTGCCGAGCGGCGGAGTGGGTGACGCGCGAGGCGATGCAGATCCACGGAGGCATGGGCTACGCCGAGGAGTACCCCGTGAGCCGCTACTTCGTTGACGCGCGGGTTCTCTCGATCTTCGAGGGGGCCGACGAGACCCTCTGCCTGAAGGTCGTGGCCCGGCGCCTCCTCGACGAGGTCGGCTGACCGCTTACTCCTCGTCGATGGTAAAGGGCTTGTGCACCGCCCCCAGGGTGATGCCGGCCGAGTGGAGGTCGGTCTGCTCTCCCCTCGACGCTTGGGCCTTCAGGGCCGCTCGTTCCCAGCGCTCCTCGACCTTGCCGTAGCGCCAGTAGAGGAGTGCCCCGGCCCAGACGAAGACGAAAATCCCCACGATCGTGAAGCCGGCCGAGTTGATGTTGAAGGCGGCCGCGTAACTCCAGAGGCCGCCCTTCAGCTTCAGCTGGCCGACGAGCACCTGCATCAGCTCCAGGGTCCCGATGTAGAAGGCCACGAAGACGCTCAGCCCGGTGATGGCGATGTTGTAATAGACCTTGCGCACCGGCTTGGAGAAGGCCCAGCCGTAGGCGAAGTTCATGAACGAGCCGTCGATGGTGTCGAGCAGGCTCATTCCCGCCGCGAAGAGAATCGGCAGGCTGAGGATCGCCCAGAACGGCAACCCGGCGGCGACGGTGGTGCCCGCGAGGACCAGGAATGCAATCTCGGTCGCAGTGTCGAAGCCCAGACCGAAGAGCACACCCAGCGGGTACATCTTCCAAGGCTCGTCGATCGAGCGCGCGAGGGGCCCGAAGAACCTCATCATGAAGCCTCGGGAGTTCAGGTGCTTCTCGAGCTCGGAGTCGTCGAAGCGGCCCTGGCGCATCTGGACGAAGAGCCGCACGATGCCCACGAGGATTATCAGGTTCAGCGTCGCGATCAGGTACAGGAAACTGCCCGAGACAATGGTCCCGATCAGCCCGCCGTAGTGGTGCAGCGAAGAGTTCGAGTTGCGGACCTGTCCTCCAAGGACGCGCGCGCCCAGTCCGAGGAGCACCGTGAGCGCCACTACCACCGAGGAGTGCCCGAGGGAGAAGAAGAAGCCCACCGACATCGGGCGCTTGTCCTCGGACATGAACTTGCGCGTGGTGTTGTCGATGGCGGCGATGTGATCGGCGTCGAAGGCGTGGCGCATCCCCAGCGAGTAGGCCAGTATCCCCGTACCGACGCCGAGCACCTTGCCCGATCCAACGCCGTAGCGCTCGCTCGAGGCAACGATGAGCAGGGTCCATCCGGCGACGTGCAGCAGGACGATGACGCCGAACATCGAGTAGAGCTTGCGCCATTCGCTGGGCGAAAAGGAGGCGCGAACACGATGGCGTAGGGCGGTCTGCTCCGTCGTCACCGTGGCCATGGGGCCACCTTAATAGGAGCCCTTCGCAGTAAGACTGAATCCCATTCGGCAAACTCGGTTGGTCGTGGAGTACGGCAAACTACGCACCACACCGAGTTCTGCACCGAACTATCTCCTACGCGCCGACTACCGGTGGCGTTTCGGTTGACGCTTCGTCGGGGTGTGCCGTTGCAACAAGATTCTGCTGCGCGGGACTTACCTCCCCTCCACGTCCAGTACCGGAGCTTGTCCCCGGCAGGCCTTGTCGGGCCAGGTTGATGGCCGCGTTGTGGTCGCGGCCGAGCACGAGACCGCAGGCCCCGCAGTGATACATCCTTTGGTCAAGGGACAGCGTGGCTTTGGCTGTCCCGCAGTGACTGCAAGGTCTTTGATGAGGGGTAGAACCGGTTGACGCGCACGAGAGTAGAGCCGTACCACTTGGTCTTGTACTCGAGCTGGCGGGCGAACTCTGCCCAGGCGGCGTCCTCGATGTGCTTGGCGAGAGAGTGGTTCTGCACCATGCCCGCCACGTTCAGGTCCTCCACCACGATCACGTCGTAGTTCTTCGCGAGCATCGTCGTGGTCTCGTGGATGAGGTTCTTGCGGGCGTTGGCGATGCCGGTGTGGATGTTCTGCACCCGACCGTTGGCCTTCTCCCACCGGTTCGACGCAGCGACTCCCTTCTCTGGACCCTGGCGCCGCGAGGCGATGCGCTGGGCGTGGGCCAGCTTCTTCTCCGCGGTCACGAAGTGGCGTGGGTTCTCGACGTTGAGGACCCGGGTGCCATCGGGAGTTGCTCCGGTGTAGAGGGTCGTGATGCCGACGTCGACGCCGATGACCCTCTCGGGCTCACGAGTGACCGGGACCTGGCGGGTCACCTCGACGGTGAACGATACTGTCCACCTGCCCGAGCGCTCGGTCACGGTGGCGGCGAGTACCTTGCCCGTCCCGCGGTTGAGGTGCCGGTAGAGCTTGCGGGTGGACTCGTAGGTCTTCACCTCGCCGATGCGCGCAATGCGGACGTGGTGGGAGTCGGCGAGGCGCACAGCGGGTCCCATGAACCGCACCGATCCGCCCTGGCCCTTGCGCTTGAAGTGTGGGAACTTGGCGCGGCCCTTGCGGAAGTTGGTGAAGGCCTTCGAGAGTCGCTGGGCCGCGTCGTTGTAGGTGCTCGAACCGTTCTCCGCCCACCACGGCGCCAACTCGGGGCGGTGGTGGGCCCAGAGGTAGAGCAGACCGAAGTGGCCGGTGTCTATGTAGTCGTCGTTGGTGACCTCGACGCCGGCTTCTTTCTTGGCGCGATTCTCGTCCCAGTTCTCCTTCACCAGTCCGAGCAGAGCGTTGTAGGCGAAACGAGAGCCGCCGACGTGGCTGCGCAGGAGGGCGGTTTGTTCTGGTGTGGGATCCAGGGCGTAGGCGTAGGCCCGGGTGACAACAACGGAAGTTGTGGCTGGGCTGGGCACGTGATCAGTATCGGCGCGACGTGTGACACACATGCCGTACTCCATCACCAACCGAGTTTGCCGAAGGCGGCCTGACGAATAGGTACTTAAAGGCTCAGGAAGAGCTGGCGCACCAGCCAGGGCCCACTCGCCTCGGCGAGGGTGTCCACCGTGGCCTCGGGATCCTCAATACCGAGCGAGGCGATGACGTGATGGTCTAGCGCGTCACGCAGCCCGGCGGGCTCGCGCAAGAGAAGGTCGACGATCCCATCGGAACTGTTCGCGTGCACGACCGTCGAAATGAAGCTGCCCTCGCGCACGCGCCACTGGGTCAACCCCACCGCCTTGCGTCCGTCCACGAAGACCTCTCCCGGGCCTCGTCCGGCGAAACAAACGACGCGGTACGCCGGGTCTCCCTCCAGCGGGCCCTCGTGAACGCTCACCACGCCCGGAACATCGTCGCCGAGTGCCTCGCGCCACCAACCCCCGGCTTGGACCGAACTGACGCGAATGTCAGGCGACCAGCGCGGGTCGCTCGCGGGTATCCACCAGTCGATCCAGAGATCGTCCGGCTGCAGGAGCACCAGGCCTCCCCCGCCGCGACGGCGGCGCAAGGGAATGGTCCCGGTGCGCGAGGAGTCCAGCACTTCGGATGATTGACTCCCGCCGAGCACCAGCGTCGGCGCCTGGAGGTGCACCACGAACATCGTGGCGTCGCTCAGCGCGCGCAGGACCTCGTAGTCGTACAACTCCTCGATTCCAGACCTCACGACGCGCGTGGCAGGTACGGCGCCCAGAGGGGATCAGGATCGGCGACGTGTCGCCAACGCCACCACGGGCCGTCAGGCGCCCGCGGCTCGAAATGCAGTCGCCAGCCCAGTTCTTCGAGCAGCCGGTCGCCCTTTTGCATGTTGTGCCGCCGACAAGCCGCCACCACGTTGGTCCATTCGTGGCGGCCTCCGCGGCTCTTGGGCACGACATGGTCGATGGTGTCGGCATGATCGAGGCAGTACGCGCACTGAAAACTGTCGCGCAGCAGGAGCGAGCGGCGGGTCAGCGGCGGCGTGCGGACCTTCGTCGGCAGTTTCACCATCTCGTGCAGGCGAACGATCGCGGGGATTGACACCACCAGTGTGGCGGACCGGCACACCACTGGATCCTCGGGCGTCACGATCGGCTCCACCCGCCCCGCCAGCATCAGGACCACGGCACGACGCTCGCTCACCAGCTGCAGGGGCTCGAAAGTCGCATTCAGCAAGAGCACCCGTCCCATGGCGACCGCTAACGTCCCGCCGGCTGACGAAGCGCCCACCTGGCGGCGTCGAGCACTGCGGCCGGTTCCAGCGCGGTCGTCCCGGCGCCGGCCGCCGTCGCGATCCGAAACTTCCAGTACTCGCGGTCGGGCAGGGGAAGGAAGGGGGCCCGACGCCACCAACCTGTCCGACGCAGCCGCCACGCAGCCCGGGCCAGCGTCGAGATGCTCGACGGATGACGCAGGAGATAGGTGCTGAGTCCCGGTGTCCAATACGACGTCAAAGGGCCGCTCCCCGCCATCCCATGATCGCGTTGACCAAGGTCGACCCGTCGCTGCCCCAGCCCGGTGAGACCAGTTCGCCGTCGCTTCGCCGGCGGCCCGACGGCGCACCGCCCGGCTTCGACAGTGCTCCCGCATGCGTGCTTGCGCCAGTATCCAGGGCCAAACACGGGGCCGCGTCAAACGCGACCCCGGTGTCGATCATTCGCTTTTGCGGCGTTGACGCGACAACCAGTCGCGAAGCGAACTGGTACGGGGACCGTAGTTCGCATGGGCATCGTCACCTTGACCAGGACGGGTTATGTCCTGCCAGGAGGCGCGGCCCAGAAGTCGAGCGTTCCGTTCAATGACCACCGCCGAGACGAACATCAGCGCAACGCCGACCAGACCCAGCAGAATTGAATCGGAGAAGAAGAAGATCAGTACCAGAAGACCAGCGATAAAGCCAGCGACACCCCAGCGCACGCGTCGACCGCCGTGGGCGTACACGTTGGTCTCGCGTACGCTCTTGGCGAACCGGGGATCTTGCTTGGACAGCGAGTCTTCCAACTCGGCCAGAATTCGCTGCTCATGCTCGGACAATGGCATCGCATCTCCTTCCAACTCGTCTGTACATATCGTACCTTCTGAAAGTCCTCGGCCGCACGCCAGTTCTAAAATCTGGCTCAGCGAGAAATGTACAAACTCACAAGGGAGCCGCGTGCCAGAACCAACCCTCCGGGTCGCCATGATCTGCACCGGAAATATCTGCCGGTCCCCCATGGCCGAGGCCGCCCTGGCGCACCTGGTGGCCCAGGACGACGTTCTGCGCGGCCGCGTCGACGTCTCCAGCGCCGGGACGGCCAACTGGCACGTCGGCCGCCCGATGGACCCGCGCGCGCGTCGTGCCCTGGACCGCGCTGGGATCGACCGGGTCGCGCGACCCGGCGCCTACGCCGACCGCTCCTACCTCGGCGCCCAGGACCTCGTCGTCGTGATGACCCGCGAGCACCGCGACGACGTGCGACGTCGCCTGACCAGCCAGGCGACCGAGGTGATCATGCTGCGCAACCTGATGAGCCCGGGCCTGGACCTTGACGTCGCCGATCCGTACTACGGCGACGACCAGGAATTCGACGAGTGCCTGGATCTGCTCAGAGAATGTTGCCGTCGGTTGACATCGGTATTTCGTCAGAGATTGGATGCAGGCTCGTACGAAGCTTGATCTCGGGCAGCGTCAACGACAGGAGAAACGCCAGCGCACCCACTGGTATGGCCCATCGGTACACGAACTGGATCGAACTATCAAGCACGTGGAGGACCATCGCCAGCTCCGTCGGCGGCAGCTTGTGCAGCAGCTTGGGAGTCCACTGCGTTGGTGAGACCGAACCGGCCTTGATGACGCGTCCCTTGAGAGCGGCGGCCAACTGCTGGGGGACTTCATGGGCGAACAACGCTCCAAAGATCGCCGTGCCGAACGATCCACCAATCGAACGGAAGAAGTTCGCTCCGGCCGTACCCACGCCGATGTCGGCAGGGTCGACGGCATTCTGGACCGCGGTGACCAGAATCTGCATCACCAGGCCCAGCCCTATCCCCAGCACCAGCATGTAGATGCCCAGATCGAAGCTCGACGTGTGCAGCCCTATCGTGCCGAGCAGACCGAGGCCGATGGTCATGACGGCAGTGCCCATCATCGGGAACGGACGATACCGCCAACCCTTGGCCACCAGCTGGCCGGTAATGATCGACGCGCCGAACAGCCCCGCCATCATCGGCAAGAGTCGTAGTCCCGAACTGGTCGGCGAGACGCCGCGCACCATCTGGAAGTAGTACGGCAGGAACGTCAGGGCGCCAAACATCGCGAAGCCGACGACGAACCCGATCGCCGAGGCGGACGTGAAGACCCTGTTCTTGAAGAGGTGGGGAGCCAGTATCGGCTCCGTCGACCGCCTCTCGATCAGCACGAAGATCGCGGTGAAGGCCACTCCCCCGATGAGGAGTGCCAACGATTGCAGCGAACCCCACGCGAAGGAGATTCCGCCCAGCGACGTGAAGAGAATGAGTCCCGAAGCCGCGAGCGTGAGCGTGATCGCACCGGCGTAGTCGATGACGTGCTGGACCCGCTCGCCCGCGCCGGGCAGCACCGCGGCGGTGACGATCAACGCCAGGATGCCGAAGGGAAGGTTCACGAAGAAGATCCAACGCCACGAGAAGTACTCGACGATGAAGCCACCGAGCAGCGGCCCGATGACCGTCGCGGCGCCGAAGACGGCGCCGAAGAAGCCGGCGTAGCGACCGCGATCTCGCGGGGGCACGATGTCGGCGATGATCGCCTGGGCGCCGACCATCAGCCCGCCACCACCCAGCCCCTGGACCGCTCGGAAGAGGATCAATGTCAGCATGTTGGTGGCGACGCCGCAGAGCATGCTTCCCACGAGGAAGATGATGATCGCGGCCTGGAAGTAGATCTTGCGTCCGTGCAGGTCTCCAAGCTTCCCCCAAAGCGGTGTGCTCACGGTGGTCGCGAGAAGATACGCGGTGACGACCCACGCCAGGTGGTCGCCTCCTTTGAGGTCACCCACAATGGTCGGGAGCGCCGTGGCGACGATCGTGCTGTCCAGCGCGGCGAGCAGCATGCCGAGCATCAGGGCGCCAAAGACGAAGTACAGCTCGCGTTTCGGCATCGGACCCGCCAATTGTGCGTTCATTCGAAATTTCCTCCGTTGGCGCCGAAGGGGCACCGGGCCACGCATCGACCAATCCAGACTACAAGCGCCATGTGAATTCGCACGCAAGCCCACGGAGTGCACCGGTGCCCTCGAGCTCCGGTTCGACGAGACGTGAAGCGAACCTTCGAACTCATTGGCAGGGCGGCCCTCGCCTAATCGCGTGTGTTCTCTTTCCTCCCCTCCGATCAGTTCCGAGCGTTGCAACTCCCTGCAGGTACCGTCAGCAGTGGCTTCACGATGCCTCGGCGAAGGGAATCCTGCACCGCGAAGCACGCCGGAAGAGCCGTTCGCCACCCGTACAAGCCTCGAAACTGAGGAGGGGGCCCTGGGACGGAACGGGCACGTGCCGATCCGAGTGGATCGACATCCGGACGGTGAGCAAGTACCGGCCGTTCAGTCGGTCAAGGCGAACCGGTGTGTCGAAATAGGGCACACGCTGTAGGGCGGCTCATTGATCGACCGGCGCGACGTCGCTGCCGCCTTGGTCCGACCGAAGCTCCGTGCCCGCCCGGGGCGGCGCTGGCATGCCAACGAGGGTGCGCACGCCGTTTCACTATGTTGTGCACCAGGAGGAATCATGAAGACGAGACTCACCGAGCTGCTCAAGATCGAACACCCCATCATGCTGGCGGGAATGGGCGGCGTGGCCTACAGCGAGCTGACCGCCGCGGTGTCCAACGCCGGCGGCTACGGCTGCCTAGGGGCCTCGACCATGACGAGCGACCAGCTGGCCGCCGAGATCGCCGCGACCAGGTCGCTCACCGACAAGCCCTTCGGCGTCGACCTGCTGACGGCCTTTCCCGACACGCTCCTCCAGAACGTCGAACTGCTCATCGAAGGCGGGGCGACGACGTTCGTGGCGGGACTGGGCGTTCCGCGCCACGTGATAGATATCTGCCACCTCCACCACGTGCTGGTGATATCGATGTGCGGCAAGGTCGAGCACGCCCGGCGGGCCCTCGACGCGGGCTGCGACGTCGTGGTGGCCCAGGGCACCGAGGCCGGCGGCCACACCGGAACCGTCGCCACGATGCCCCTGGTTCCGCTGATCGTCGACGTGGTGGACGGGGCGATTCCGGTCGTGGCGGCGGGAGGGATCTTCGATGGGCGCGGGCTCGCCGCCGCCCTGGCGCTGGGGGCGGAGGGGGTTTGGATAGGCACCCGATTCATCGCCACGCCCGAGGCGCGCGCGACGCCCGGCTTCAAGGAAGGCATCATCGAGACCCGCGAGGACGGCACCGTGGTCTCGCGGGCGTTCAGCGGAAAGACCATGAGGGTCCTGAAGAACGAGACGACCGAGTACTACGAGGCGGACCCTTCTCGCCTCAAGAAGTTCCCCGAGCAGCTCCACGTTTCGAGGGACAACGGGACCTTCCACCTGGGGGGCGACGAGCACACGCCCGGCGTGGATCCGCGCCGCGAGGGCTATCCCGCCGGCCAGGCGGTCGGGGCGATCTGGTCGCTGGAACCGGCCGGGGACATCGTGCGCGCGATGGCCGCCGAGGCCGAGCGCGTCATCGCGGGTCTGCCCGGGCGCTAGGAGACTGTTGAATAATTCAGAGCAGTCAATGAAGTGACTGATTACGCCCGACCGTTTTGACCTGAACGGCCTCTTCGAGCCGCTAGAAGGCCGTACTGCGCGTGGTCTTCTCGATGTCTTGCAGGTGACTCCTCAAGAATCGCTTTGTTCAGCAGTCCCCTAGTCGGTCGCCAACCCCACCGGGCAGCTCACGCCGGTGCCGCCAAGGCCGCAGTAGCCGTTAGGGTTCGCGGCGAGGTACTGCTGGTGGTACTCCTCGGCCAAGTAGAACGGGCCGGCCGGGGCGATCTCAGTGGCTATCGGTCCGTAGCCAGCGTCGCGCAGGGTCGAGGCATACGCCTCGGTGAACGCACGCGCCTCCGCCTCCTGGTCTGCGTCGACGAAGTAGATCGCGCTGCGATACTGGGTTCCCACGTCGTTGCCCTGCCGATTGACCTGGGTCGGATCGTGGCTTTCGTAGAAGCATCGCACGAGGTCGGCGTAGGACACACGCGCGGGGTCGAAGACAACCTTGACCGCCTCGGCGTGCCCGGTCTTACCCGTACAGACCTCCTCGTAGGTCGGATTCGGCGTAAAGCCACCCTGGTAGCCAGCGGCGGTCGTCACGACGCCTGACAGTTCGTAGAACTTGCGCTCCGCGCCCCAGAAGCAGCCCATCGCGAAATACGCCGTCTGGGCGCCGGGAGGGGCCGGCTCGAGCATCGACGTGCCGAGGATGAGATGGGGACGTGCGACGACGGTCTGGTTGAAGCGCCCCTTCAGGGCCTGGTCGGATGTGATCATTTCTGGGGCTGAGCGCATGAAGCGAGATTACGGGTCTCGCGGCCCAGCGCGTGCACACGTAGTCTCTCTGACATGACGGAGCAGCGAAATGACGTGGACGAGATACTCTCGGCCATTCGCGCAGCAGCCAGGCGCGTGACGGTCGCCAAGCGGACCGTGGCCGAGGTCCTTTGCGACGCCAACGGGCACTTGAGCGCCGACGAGATAACGACCGCGGTGCAGCAGCGCCAGCCCGAGGTAAGCCCGTCGACGATCTAC
>Ga0224558_1000659_pt1 | contig 39904 bp, 34 predicted proteins | sample 714S32024metaG_FD_180682 | JGI IMG/M metagenome (GOLD analysis project Ga0224558, IMG submission 180682) | Peat soil microbial communities from Stordalen Mire, Sweden - 717 S3 20-24 | ecosystem: Environmental > Terrestrial > Soil > Wetlands > Peat | place: Sweden: Norrbotten County, Stordalen... | reverse complement strand
ATGCGATCGCTCCGCCCGTAAAGCACACCGGCGGCGTCACCGAACGCCCTGCCAGCGCCGCGACGCGCAGAGCGATCGCATTCTGGACCCCCGCGGCGATATCGGGCGCGGCGACGCCTTCGGCGAGCAGGCCGATAATCTCGGTCTCGGCAAACACCACGCACATGCTGCTAATCAACGCCGCCTGGCGGCTGTGACGGCTGAGTTCCCCCAGGGTGGTTAGATCAACCCCCAGCCGGGCTGCGACCACCTCAAGGAAGCGCCCACTGCCGGCGGCGCAACGGTCGTTCATGGCGAAGTCCCGCACGCGGCCGCGTTCTTCGAGAACGATAAACTTGGAGTCCTGACCGCCGATTTCGATGATAGTGCGGGCTTCGGGAGCCAGGTGATGCACTCCTTGCGCGTGACAGGTGATCTCGGTAATGGTGGTGTCGGCAAACCGCACCGCGTTGCGGCCGTAGCCGGTGGCGACGATAGGGCCGACCCCCGCGCGATCCAGTTGCGCCTCGCCGCAGGTGCGTTCGAACAACTCAGCCGCCAGGCGCTGTTGTTCCACTCCCTGATCCGCGAGGCCGGAGCCGACGATGCGTGCCTGTTCCGTATCGAACAAGAGCACTTTGGTCGCCCGCGACCCTGCGTCTATGCCGGCGCAAATCATCGGACCGCTAAATACCACCTGAAGCCGGCAAGCGCGAGAGTCAAAGTATCCTCAGCCACCGTTTCCCCGCACCATCTCCAGCAGCGCCTCCACCCGCCCGGTGATTCGGGCCGAGTCGGATGGAGAATAATCGGTGGTGATCTTCAGATAGTGCAGATGCAATTCCTCTTCGACGAGCTTGCGCACATGCCAGGATTCGACGTCGTAAGTCAGGCACGCCTGCCACACCAACTCGATGACGCATTGCGGCCGAAACTTCGCCACCAGATCGCGCAAGGTCTCGAAGCGGCGTGGGTTGGGCGTCATAACAGAGCAGGGGAGGTGGTAATACTTCTGGCCGATGGCCCGGATCGGATCGGGCTCCTGGTGCAAATCCACGTCCTCCAGAATGGGCTTCAGGCCCGTGCAGTTCTCCATGCACACCACTACCGCGCCGCAGCCTTCGATCAGCTCCAACACCCGTTCGGCGCCGTGCACGAGCGGGACGCCGGTCAGCAACACACGGACGGCTGGCGCATGCTGCCCATCACCCGCATCACTCCGACCCGTGCACAGTTGTTCCGAGGGTCGACCGGATGCCTGATTGGCTGCGCCATGGTCGCCCTTTGCCGGAGCATACATTTGGAGGGCGCGCTCGTACTGCTGCAGGTCCGCCTCGATGCCAGATATGATGCTCTTGAAATCCAGCAACTGCCGCCCGGTGATGGGCGGCGGCTCGGCCATCATCAGGTCAGCCAGCCGGCGGCGCAGCCCGCGCTCGCGGTTCATCAGCTCGCTGGCCTGCCTCAACTTGTCGTCGGTGATATCCACCTCAAACCGGCTGCCCAGGAACTGCCGGAACTTGCGTAGCTCCAGCACCCAATGTTCCAGCGCGTCGGAATCCTCTGCCTTCTGCGGTAACTCCAGAACGTACATCGGTTTGGACTCCCCGAGCAGCTCGAACATCTTCTTCTTCCCGTCGCAGGTGGTCTCCGCCACCACCAGGTCGGCCCAATTCAGGAAGGGGTTCTTGCCCGTGACCTGGTAGCCGAAGGTGGACTTGATGAGCGGGCAGAGATTGGCTGGCAGAAACTGCTCGGCCGCCGGGATCGTGGCGGCCGATCCGCCGCACAGGCACACCGGTACCGCGCCCGCCGCCAGGATGATTTCCCGCGGCGTGAACTCGCACATGATTCCGACAATCGGCTGCCCTTGCGCATGAGCCCTTTCGGCAAAGTCGTAGCAATGATCAATCATGCCACCAAACCACGCCAGCGGGCTTGGCGGCTCACCGCGCGCGGCGGCGGAACGTTGGCAAATGTCGTCAGCCATAGTTCAAAGCCTCGGGGCTGCTAACCCCTCGGCCGGACAGATTGGCTGGAACCGTTCAGCGGATTCATACGCGCAGCCTAATACGCCCCGGTTGCCTGGCAAAGCCTGTTCTGGTTGCATCGCAATCCCCAACACCATAGCCAACACACGCTCGCAGCGCCCCAACGCCTCCCTCGCGCCACCAGAGCAACACCGGAGCAGGGCTAGAGCAGTGCGCCAGTTGCAAGGAAGTTGCAAGCATGTTGCAAGCATGTTGCAGGCTTGTCGGAAGCTTCCTCCTTCTCTCTCCCGCCCGGTCTCCAGGTCGAGCACCGGTGCGGTCCAGCCTCCGAGCGGCATAGCGGCTCGCGGGGCACAGGTATAGAATATAGACTGCGGAAGGGTCACCAAGGTTACAAGGATTGGATGAAATTCAAGCTGGCGGGCGCTACTCACTCCGGTCTGGCGCGATCCCGCGATGGTGGTCCGGACGGGATGCGCCGGGTTCCGAGCAGCCGGATTTGGGCATTGCGCCTCCTCGCGGTTTGGACCAACCTCCATCGCAGCACGAAGCCGACGGCTCGCGGCAAGGCCTGGATGTCGCTTGAACCGTCGGCGCAACGGTGACCGCCAGCCCATCGCAGACCGAAGCAGCAAACCATGAACATTCATCATCTGGAGCTCTTTTACTACGTCGCCCGCCACGGCGGCATTACTGAGGCCGTGCGCAACATTCCTTACGGCATTCAGCAACCGGCCGTGAGCGGCCAGGTGGCGCAGTTGGAGGAATATCTGGGTGTGACCCTGTTCCAGCGGCGACCGTTCGCGCTGACACCCGCCGGTCAGAAGCTCTTTCTGTTCGTTCAGCCCTTCTTTGATCACCTCGATCTCATCGCCAGCGAACTCCAAGGCGGCAAGGCGCGCCAAATCCGCATCGGCGCTACCACCATCGTCCTGCGCGAACATCTGCCCGAGGTCTTCCAAAACGTCCGCAAACGGTTTCCCAATCTCAAGATCAGCCTGCGCGAAGGGTACCCCGCGGAATTCGAAAACCTGCTCCTGAAGGAAGAGCTCGACCTGGCCGTGACGGCGATTGAGAAGAAGCCCGCGGCCGGACTCCACTCGATAGCGCTGGTCGAGCTGCCACTCATGCTTTTGGTAGAAAAGAACAGCCGCGTCACCGCCGCCGACCAGCTTTGGCAGCGCGACAAGATCGAAGAACCCCTCCTTTGCCTGCCAGCCGCGGAGGTCGTCTGCAAGAATTTCCAGCAGGGCTTGACCCGGCTGGGCGTGGATTGGTTCCCCAGCATCGAAGTCAGCTCGCTCGACCTGATCGAGACCTATGTCGCCAGCGGCTTCGGCATTGGCGTCTCGGTGCAGGTGCCCGAAGCCAGGCTTTCGCCCAGCGTGCGCGCCGTGCCCCTGCCTGACTTTGCCCCCGTTGTCCTGGGCGCGATTTGGCGCGGCAAGACCTCCGCGTTGGTCCAGGCCTTTTTGGACGAAATGCAGCTCCGCGCCAAGCGCTTCGCCTGAAGCGACCGCGCCAGAGGCTGCGAAAGAGCCTTGAAAAGCGTCCGCCCTTGGGCAAAGTGCGGAAAGCTATGCCCCTGATAATGCTAAGCCGGGTCAACAAAGGCGGAGATATCGTCGTTAACAGCGACCATATCCTCTTCATTGAGGTCGAATCCAAAGCCACGACCGTTCACATGACCGGCAACCTGCTCTTCTCCGTCGAAGAGCCGCTGGATTCCATCGCAATTAAGATTGAGATGATCGAGACCTCCCGAATCAAGAATGCCATTCAGCAAAGCGGGTTGATCGGCAAGTAGCTCCGGAGCGGCACAGCGGCTGGCAACCCCTTTTCCCCCCGCCAACTCGGGAGCAGCTTCGCGCCCACCAATAGACAACGTCCTTCTGGCAGACACACGCGTCCTGATTTGAGACTGGTTCAGCCTCTCCGCGCTTGGCAGCGAAAAGAATCCTCCAAACGTCAACGCGCCGTGTACCTCTGGAACCTGGTAGGGACGCGTTCCCCCGCGTCCGTAACTTCGCCCCACAAGAATGGGGCACGGTAGAACGCGTCCCTACCAGGTTCAGGGGCAGGGGGGCGCTCGCACGGAACCGCTGGCGCAGCCACACCTGGCCGGTGAGGCGTCTAGCGGTATAGAGCCGTTCGGCACTTAGTCGCCGACCGCCTGGCTGTGGGTCCGTCCCGGCGACCATTGTGGCAGCCGACTTGCTTCAGAAATGACATTTAACCGTAAATGACATGGGCAAGCAGATGAAGGCGCCCCCTTCTGAGCTGGAAACCGCTATGCGTGTGATGGATTTGCCGAAAACTCGCGGGCCGAAAGGGCAGGCCGCCGCCTTCACGCTCGTGGAGGTGGTGATGTCCACCGTCATTATCATGCTTCTTTTTGGGGCTATCATCGGGGGTTACATTCAAACCTCCTACCGCGCGGAATGGGCGGGCTATTCGCTGGCCGCGCAGGCGGCGGCCGTCCAGCAACTCGAATCGGCCAAATGCGCCGTCTGGGACCCCTTGCAGACCCCGGTGAAGGACGAAATCAGTCAATTGCCGCTCGTCACCTTAACACTCCTTGATCTTCCTGTAAGCGGCACGAATACGGTGTACGCCACCACCACTACCACCGTTACCTTGCTGCAAAACGGGATCTACAGCAACTACTTCGTCCTCGTGAATACGGTCTGGCCGTTCCGCTGGAAGAACCAAACCACTTATTATACTAACACCATCGCGGACTATTACGCGCCTGAGTGATGAAAACCCTTTCCGTCGTCAAGCCAATACCAGCCGGCGCAGACCGCGGCCGCCAAGCCCAGGCCTTCACGCTGGCCGAGATGATGATCGCCGTGTCTATTTTTGTGTTCATGGTTCTCGGGGTCATCTATGTCTGGATGTTCTGCATGCGCTATGACGAGCTATCCTGCAGCAAGCTGGGAGCGAGTGACAAATCCCGCATGGACTTCCAGATGCTGACCGGCGACATCCGTTCCGCAAAGTGGTGGAAGGTTGGCAATGGCAACAGTACCAATTTCACCGCCTGCGGCAATGCCACCAACCAGGTTGGCAACGCGCTAAAACTGTCGTCAAGCGGCGATACCAATTCACCCGCGTTCATCATTTACTACTTCGACTCGAGCAACCCGGCCAACGGACAACTATGCCGTATGAGCAACGGGCTGCCCACAATCCAGGTGATTGCCCAAAGCCTGACCAATAGCGGCACCCTCGCTAATGGCACCACGAATACCAGCATGAGCTTCTATGCCGAGAAGTACGACGGCACCCGCGCACTGGATTGGCAATACAAGTACGCGATCGTGACTACGATGGAGTTCTGCCAATACCAGTACCCGTTGACCAAAGTAGGGCCAGGCTATTACTACAACTACTACCGCATCCAGATTAAGGCTGCGTCGCATTGTTCCAACTGATTATGAAAGCCAGTCTTGCCTCTCATGACCGCTCCTCGGCCGGCCACGCGCTGCTGATTGTCATGTGCATCACGGCCGCCTCCATGGTCGTGCTCGCGGCGACGATGAGCCGGTCCATCGGTACCTCGAACATGAACGCCCGCAGCAACCAGTACGTCGCCGGCCTCTACGCGGCCGAAGCCGCCACCGAGAAGGTCTATGCCATGATGAGGACCGACTTCCTGGCCGGCAATCTTACCGCCATCACCAACCATCTACGAACTGGCCAGTACCAGGGGGCCATCCCCCTTGCCAGCGAGAACGCCTATTGGGGTCAATACCAGTTCAGCGACGGCCAGGGCAATCTAAATAGCAACTACGTGGCCTGCACCATGAGCGCGTACCAGCTTTCAAACAACTGGGGTGCGATCCCAGCCCAATATGCGGGCCTCAACGGCTGGACCAATTGCTATCGGGTCGTCTCCAACGTGAAGCAGATCTCAAATACGCGCTATAACATCGCCAATGCCTGTCAGTTGGACGTGGGACTGGATCTCATCCCCCTGTTCCAATTCGCCATCTTCTACAACAGCCTCCTGGAATTCACCTGGTGCGCCCCTCTGACCGTCAACGGTCGCACCCATGCCAACGGCAACATCTATACCGGCAGCACCTGCCAGCTCACCTTTAACAGCCTGGTCACCGATATCGGCACGATTTCCTCTCCCGCCTGGGATGGCCACGGAACCAGCGATTATACCGTAACCGCGAAGTACAACGCCGGCTACAGCACCAACTACCAGGCCCTGACCATGCCCATCGGCAGCACCAATGCCATCGAGATCATCCGGATGCCCCCCACCGGCGAGGACACGAATTCCACCCTCTCCCAGGCACGCTTCTTCAACAAGGCCGATCTGGTCCTGCTGGTCAGCAACTCGACCGTCGCCCTTACCCTCAAGACCTCGCCCTTCGACCCCGGCACAAATATCACCGCCACTTATTACCCCACCAACTCCAGTCCGACCAACTACGTCCAGATCACCAACAATTTCCCCTTCCTGAACATTACCAATTTCTACGGCACTGGTGGGCTCACCACCAATGGCTTCACCGATCAGCGGGAGGGCGATCTGGTCAAGGTGACCGATATTGACATGGGAGTCCTGAATAATTGGCTCGTTACCAATACGACCGCCAAAAATAAGTTCCAGCCCACCGCCGGCGTTTATGACCTCTCCAAGGTCCCTAACATCATGTACGCTGCGGACAATCGCTCCACCACCTCAAGCCAGATGACGGCCATCCGGCTCAAGAATGCCCAGATAATCCCTGCCAACACGGTCAATATCGCGGGTGTAAACCAACCCAGCGGACTCACCGTGGCGACCCCCAATCCCCTGTACGTTTTGGGCAACTACAATTGCCCGAACAGCGCCAACCTGAACAGCACCAACACCCTTGCGTACCCGCCCTACCCAGCCTCGCTGGCGTGCGATGCCCTGACCATCCTCTCGACAAACTGGAATGACAAGTATAGCGCCACCACTTTAGGCGGCACCGGGAAAAGCGCCGCCGCCTCCGACACCGTCAATGCCGCCATTATAGCGGGCATAGTCCCTTCCACCGGCTCCGGCGCCACCACCTTCAGTGGCGGAGCAATGAACCTGCCGCGTCTGCTCGAGGACTGGGGCAATGGCGGTGCGGTGACCCTTACGCTTAACACTTCAATCGTGAACCTCTACGCCAGCGCCCGGGCCACCAACCAGTTCCAAAATCCCGGCGTTTATTATTACGCGCCCACCCGCCAGTTTAGTTTCGACCAGAACTTTTTGCAGTACTCCAGGCAGCCGCCCGGCACGCCGATGATAGGCGCTGTCCTGCGTAACAAATGGGCGGTGCCACCGCCGAACACAGTCACTTATGCGGGCAATTAAACACTTCGCTCTATTCGCCGCCACCCTTGCGGGTCTCCCAATCTGGGCGCAGCCGGCCAGCCCCGCTGACCCATCTGTCAACCTGGCCACCAATCGACCCGCTTACTTGACCCAAATCAAGCGCGTCGGCGGCCCCGGCCTGTTGCCGGGTGACTTCGCCTACGTCACATTCGGCACCAATAAGTTCGGCTTTGTAATGCCTGCCGGCTTTCGCCTCGAAACACAGGACCGGCAAAAGGTCACGCTCATCAGCCCCGATTTGAATTGCCTGCTGACCTTCCGGATGCTCGAGCCCATACCGGGTAGCGACGGCGAATTGGATCCCGCTTACTATCGCCAACTGCTGCTCAACGGTCATCCTGGCGGGAAGATCGTGGATGAATTCTCCCTCGCCGCAGTCAGCCGGCGTGGACCGGCCTTCGACCTGCGCTGGAACGCTGCCGGTACCGTGCCTCGACTTGAGCGTGTGCTGTTCATTTCCTCCGATGCGGGCGTGCTCAAGTTCAGTCTGGCCAGCAGCCTGGAGAAGTTCGAAGCGGGCCGGCAGGCCTTCAGCTCCTTTCTCATGACCTTCCGCATCCCAGAGAAAGATGGGCGTCTCAATATGCCCGTGCTGTCGGATCGACTCTAAACTGCCCAGCCGGGTTTTCGGCCGGCAAGATCCTTTAGGCTTTGCGGGACCGAACTCCCCTTCCGTGGCGGTTGGTCGCGGCAGCGTCCGATGGCGGCACGGACCGTGCTGCTGTTATACCAGAAATCCAACGCCGGCTGGATGTCGGCTCTGTCCGCTGCGAATGACGGGCGGGCGGTTGGCCCGGATGCTGCTCGTAATCAAACAGCTTACGGTAGAGAGACACTTTTATGGCGTTGCCATTTTTTGACGGTGGAGTAGGAAAGAAGCGGGACCAGACGCTGGCAGTGGACCTTGGCGGCCGCACCACCAAAGCCGTCCGCGTCCACCGCTGGGGCCAGGGCTTTGCCCTGACCGGTTTCACCGTCATGGGCGCGCCCATCTATGAAAAGTCACTATCGGTGGACTTGCTGGCCGAGCACCTGAAGGCGGTGGCCCAGACGCTCAAGGCCAAGAGCAACGCCGTCACTCTCACCCTCGGCGTCAACGACGCCTTGGTCCGACATACCGAAATGCCACGCCTGCTGGTCGAAGACATGCGGCTGGTGTTGAAACACAGCTCGCGGACCTATCTGCAGCAGGAACTGACAAACTACGTCTTCGATTGCCATATCCTCGCCGGAGCCGCGGCCGACCAACCGGCCAAACCGGCCGAATCCCCCAAGGCCCCCGCCGGCCCGCAAAAGCGAAAGGTCCTCGTCGCCGGCGCCCGCAACCAACTCATCGAAGACTATGTGGAAGGCGCCCGCCGCGCCGGTCTAGTGGCCGACTGCATCGTGCCGGGTTTGATCGGCCCGGTGAACGCCCTTGAGATGGCAATGCCCGACGTGTTCGCCAACGAGGCCGTCGCCCTGGTGGATCTCGGCTTCAAAAGTTCCTCTATCTGTATTGTTCAGCAGGGCGATTTGATCCTCAGCCGTGTCGTGGGCATCGGGGGGGACCGGCTGACCAGCGGCTTGGCGGAAGCTCTGAACGTCAGTTATGCCGAGGCAGAAGGGATTAAGATCGGCATGCCCAGTGAAGTACAGGCTCAACTCGAATCATTCGTGCTCCCCCTGGGGCGCGAACTGCGCGCCTCGATTGACTTCTTTGAGCACCAGCAGGACCGACCTGTTACCCAGGTGTTTCTCTCTGGCGGCGCGGCGCGTTCCGAAACCATCGTACAGATGCTCCAGCGTGAAGTGATGATTGACTGTAAGATCCTCAACCCGACCACCTTCTTGCACATGGAACTGCCGCCGCAGCAAACCGTCGAAATCGAGCAAGCCGCGCCTCAGCTCACCGTCGCCATCGGCGCCGCCCTGGCTGCTCTCTAAACCTGGACCGGACCTATGCCCATTCGTCTTAACCTTCTCGCCGAAGCTCAAATCGCCGCGGATCTGCGGCGCCGCGACCCCGTCAAGCGCGCCCTTTGGGTGGCCGCGCTGGTTATTTCCGGGATCCTCGCGTGGAGCAGTTTCCTCCAGCTCCGCTTCACCCTGGCCAGCAGTGAAGTGACGGGTCTCGAAGCCCAGATAGGCGCCCGCACCAACGAATTCCGCCAAGTCCTAGACAATCAGAAGAAGACCGTCGAAATTGACGGCAAACTCCGCGTCCTCCGGCAACTGGCCGTCAGCCGGTTCCTCAATGGGACCCTGCTCAACGCCTTGCAGCAGACCACGGTCGAGGACGTAGAGTTGATCCGCCTGCGGGTGGACCAGCTCTACACTACGGTCGAGGGAACCAAGACCCGCACTAACGATGACAACGTCGTCATCAAAGGCAGACCGCCGGTTACAACCGAGAAGATCGTCCTCAACCTCGAAGGTATGGACTTGTTGCCCAGCGCCGGCGATCAGGTCAACCGCTTCAAGAGTGTGCTGACCTCCAATGCCTATTTCAAAGACATGCTGACCAGGACAAACCCGGTCAATCTCAAGAGCCTCTCACCGCCGCAAGTCGCCCCGGTTAGCGGCAAACCTTGCGTGACCTTCAACCTGGAATGCCGCTACCCCGAGAATTCGCGATGAACTTCACCAAACTACCCATAGAAAAGCGCAAAAAGCTCATCCTGGTCGTGGTGGGCACCGTCCTGGCGGTCGCCGCGCTCTACTGCCTCGTCATTAGCCATCAGAACCAGAATCTCGCCCGCCTTGCGAATAAGAAGTTGGACGTCCAAGCCAACCAGCGCCGGGTCCTCGAGACCATCCGGCGCGCCAGCGTGATCGAGGCCGACCTGGCCACCGCCCGAAAGGCACTCGCGGAGGCCGAAACCGACATCGCCTCGGGTGACTTGTACTCCTGGGTCATCAACACCCTCCGCCAGTTTAAGGCCGCCTATAAAGTCAATATCCCTCAGGTCGGTTCCCTCGGCCCGGTTACCGAAGTGAACTTCCTGCCCAATGTCCCGTACAAGCAAGCCAGCCTCTCGCTCGTCGGCACGGCCCACTTCCATGATTTAGGTCTCTTCCTGGCCGACCTGGAGAACCGGTTCCCCCACATCCGCGTCGTGAACCTCTGCCTCGACTTGAATCCGAGCCCGGCTCCTGAAGACCAGGATACAGTCTCGTTCAAGCTGGACCTCGTGACGCTCGTGAAATCTAATCCCTCCTGAACCCCCTGTCGCGCCCTATGAAGCCACGTTCCCACCGGTTCATCGAAAAACTGCTGGCGTTTGCCGCCGCCTTCCTCAGCCTGGCGTTCGCCTCCCTCGCGACGCAGACACCCACCCAAGCTCCCGCCACGGCGTCGCCTGCCGCAACCAATGCCGCGCCCGTTCAGGCTGAGATCCCAAAGTCGGTGTTCCTCATTCCCTCCAGACCGCAGGAAGGTAAAGACCCGTTCTTCCCTCGCTCGATGCGCCTCTTTGCTTCCGCTGTCGTGAACACCAACGTGCAGCCTCTGGCCACTCCCCCCTCCGTCGAACTGCGCCTCAACGGCATTTCCGGCACCGCCGACCACCGGCTGGCCATCATCAACAACCAGACCTTCGCGGTCAACGAAGAGGGCGAAGTCCCCACCAACCCCGGCCGCGCCCGCATCCGCTGTCTGGAAATCAAACCCGATTCCGTCCGGGTCCAGGTCGGCGCCGAGCAGCGGGTGTTGCATTTGCGCCCGGGTTCCTGACCCAATTGACAGCCGCTCTCCCATTGAATTGGGTGCGAGCGCCACGACCTTCGCTGGCTCACCTGTGCCCCTGAGCCTTGGTCGGCCCCTTCCTCTAGCCCGCTCCCAAGGCCACGCTCCTGGGCTAAGGCTGTCTTAATGATATACAAATGTCTGGCGGCGTGGCCATTTTTCTGCCTTCAGAGACAGAATCACCCGACTTTATCGCCTTGGCACCCTGTCTGCTCAAAGGGCCTCAAATGCAACAGAGCATTCTGTTATCGCCCGGTCAACATCGATTCCATTTGATTCACATGAAACGCTTACTCCTCTCGCTCACGCTCGTTGGGATCGTCGCCTGCAGCCTGGCTGCTTTCGCCCAAACCAACTCTCCCGCCCCTGACGCCACCCCCGCCAGCGCGACCCCGGCCCAGGATACGGCTCAACCGGCCCCCGCCGCTGAAGCGCCGGCTCCAGCCACCGCCAACGAGGCGGCCCAAGCTGCCAGCCGCCCCGTGCAACCGGGCGTCGTGATTCCACTCATCGTCATGGACGATGTGCCGTTGACAGACGCGATTCGGAATCTCGCCCGCCAGTCCGGAATCAATTACATGCTCGATCCCAAGATCGGCTTCGGCCAGGTCGGCCCCGATGGCAAACCCGCCGGGCAACCCAATGTGTCTATCCGCTGGGAAAACATCACCGCCGAGCAGGCGCTCGCCGCCCTGCTCAATAACTACACCCTCCAACTGGTCGAGGACCCCAAGAGCAAGATCGTCCGCATCACCATCAAGGACCCCGCCGCGCCGCCCCCGCTCACCACGGTGATCATCCAGCTCAAATACGCCAGCCCCTCCAATGTCGTCTCCAGTGTCCAGGCCACGCTGACGGACAAACGCAGCAAAGTCATACCCGATACCCGCACCAGCCAATTGATCGTGGTGGCCACCGAGCCGGAAATGGCGGAGGTCCAGCAACTGATCGAGCGCCTGGACACCAAGACCAAGCAAGTGCTCATCGAAGCGCGCTTGCTGGAGACGATGATAAACCCGACCACCGCAAAAGGTATTGACTGGTCCGGGACTCTCGCCGCGCAGCACGTCAGCTATGGCAACGGCGTCTTGTCCGGCACCACCAGCCAGAACTCCAGCCAGAACTCCGGCTGGAACTCCAGCCAGAACGGCAGCCAGAACAATAATAACACCATCACGTCGCCCGGAACCACGACGACCACTACGTTGCCCGGGGGACAGGTCACCACCATCACGAGCCCATCCGATTCATCGGGCTCACAGACCGCCAATTCCGCCGGCAGTTCTGGGGCCAGCTCCGGGATCAGCTCGAGCGTCAGCACTCTTCTGAGCTCCGTGATCGGCAACGGTGGCCTGTCGCTCGACACCGCCAAGGGCCTTAATCCCTCCACCTTCTTCCTCAACGCGGACGGGGTCCACGCGACCCTGTCGTTCCTCAACACGTACGCGGAGACGAAGGTGATCTCCTCGCCCCGGACGGTCACACTGGACAATGAAATGGCCAGCATCGAAGTCGGCACCTTGTACCCCATCGTCAACACGACTGCCGGCACCGCCAATACGACGGGCGGGTCGACAATCACTTACTCGAACCTGACGGTGTCGCTCAAAGTCACCCCGCGCATCTCCGCCAACAACTACGTCAGGCTGCAGGTAACCCCGAGCGTGATCCGGCTCGGCGATAAGGTGGTCAGCGTTGTGGGCGGCGTTCCTAACACCGTTGATTCCTTCCAAACGCGCGAGATCAATACCAGCGTTCTCATCCCCAGTGGCAACACGCTGGTTATGGGCGGCCTGATCCAGGACGAGATCCACAACGGAAACACCAAGGTCCCCCTGCTCGGCGACCTTCCGTTTGTGGGCTTGCTCTTCCGCAGCGACACCAAGTCACGCATCAAGTCTAATATGCTCGTCTTTATCACTCCCACCATCGTCGAGGATGAGGACTTCCAGCCGACCAAGAGCACCTTCCTGAAGTCAAAGGTGCCGGTCAAGGACACCGTCGAGGACGGCGACTGGTCGGCCTGGGACAGTGGCAAACCCAAAGACTGGAGCAAACGCAAGCCGAGCATGGACGATAGCCTGACCCAGCCAGGGACAACCCTCCCCGACCAAGTCCCCGGCCAATAATTGAAGCTAACCGTAATTCTGGTCGAGCATTGACGCCTATTTACATCCTATGAACACCAACATTCTCAAGCGCGCTCGGGAAGCTTTGCCGGGAGCGTCCTCAGGCTGGCGCGCTGCCGGAGCTGCCTGGACCGCGGTGCTGCTGCTGCTGGCCACGACTAATCTTAGAGCCGGGGTGCAAAACGGCGTGGTGGTTGGGAGCGTGTGCGGCGGCGGTTTGCCCCTCTTCTACGGATACGTCGAAGGCAATCCGGCCAATTCAACCGACGCGCAATTCCACACCCCTGTCGGCTTGGCGCTGGACAGTGCAGGGGAGTATCTGTTCGTCGCCGACTCCAGCAATAATGCGGTGCGCGTCGTTGACCTGCCCTCCTCCTCAGCCCATTACAACCTCACCTACACGTTCGCTCCTATTCCCGGGTTCACTTCGGGCACGATCAACAACCCGGTTGGCGTGGCTCTGGACGCCGACGATAACGTCTATGTCCTAAATCGCGGCAACGGCAATAACGGCACCGTCGTGGTGTTTGACTATTATTTTGGCGACCTCCTCGCCACGAGCGCCATGCCGCTGATCAATGCCAACGGCATCACCCTGGATAACATGGGTAATGTTTACGTGACCGCAAGCAACAACTTGTTCCGGATCACATTCTCAAGCGACTTCGCGACCAGCTCGACGACCCCCGTTACCAGTGTAACCAGCGCCGGTGCCAACCTCCAGGGCCTGGTCGTCATGGATAGCGGGTTGATTGCCGCCTGCGACTCCGGCCTGAACGGCATCTACCTCATCAACCCAACCAACGGCGCTATCGCTAAGCTCACCGGCTTCAATGGCGCGGGGGACAACAACAACATCTGGACGAACACCCCTAACCATCCTGTGACCAAAGCCACCGCCATGTTTAACCAACCCATGGGCCTTGCCAAGGCAGGCAGCGGTATGCTCATCGTCGCCGATTACGGCAACAACCGCGTCAAAGCGGTCAACTCCGCCGGCACCGTCACAAATCTCTACGGCGTCAGTTCCAACCTCTGGTACACTGGCCCGGGCACCTCGGTGTGGCCTGGCTGGCGGGACGGCAACGTCACCGTGCCTGATGCCGTGGGCGATGTCGAAGCGCGGTTGCCGAACGGTGTGCTCTTCGCCCCGAGCGGCACCGTCTATGTCACTGAAGACTATTACCATCTGATTCGCATGGTGACGGGCACGGAGTTGCCCCCGGTCCCGCCCCCGCCGCCCCCGCCGCCTGCCGCACCAACCATCTTGACCATTCTCACAAACTACGGGCAAGTAAGTCTCACCTGGTCAACGTCTCCAGGTGCCACTAGTTACAACGTAAAACGATCCACTTCTAGCGGCGGACCTTACACGACCATTGTTAACACATCTTCCACAAGCTATACTGACACGAGCGTCCTCGACGGAACGACTTATTACTATGTTGTTTCGGCGGTCGGCGCCGGAGGCGAGGGGCCAAACTCCCCTCAAGTCAGCGCCACACCGCCCCTGCCGCCGGTGCCTGACCCCCAAATTGGGTATGTGGACTTTCCCGCCACATCCACACCAATTGCCTATACCTCCGTCTTTCATCCGGTGTCGTCCTTCGTTGCGAACAACGACGTAACCATTGTCATTGAGGGGGCTGCCGGCAGCCAGACATTCTATACTTATGGACCGACCAGCGGCAGTATTCCTGATCCAACTTCCGCTTCCGCCTCCGCCCCGGTAGGCTATCAGGATGGTATGTCCCCCAGCCAGGTGGCCTACTATTCGATTGCCCAGATAATGCCCGATCTGACCCTCAAGGCCATCGGGGAGAAACCTGACGGCAGTCCCAACAGCGCCATTGTTAAGGCCCGGTTCCAATTCATCACCGCCAATCCGTTGATTACCGGTAACAATGCCGCCCAATTCACAGTGTCGGACCTAACGACCAACGCCGAGATGTGGTACACGGTTGACGGTTCCGACCCCACGAATGCCGCGCCCAGCGTGGGTCCCATCTCCAGCGGCGCAAGCCTGTCTCTCCAGTTTCCTGCGGGCGGTACCAATCTCACCTTCAAAGTGATTGCATTCCGAGCCAATTATCAGCCAAGCGCCGTTGTTCCCGTGGTCTTTTCGGCGACAAACATTGTGGCCAACACCATCAGCTTTGGCTTCGCCTCTGGGGAGGCTTCCAGCGCTTTCATCGGCTCCCCGGGGCAAACGTTTTACGCTCCGGTCACTCTGTCCGTTTTGCCAGGCACCGTGATGTATAGCCTCCAATTCAACATCACGGTCACCAACGGCGGCGCGGCCCCGGCCATTACACCCGGAGCTTACGGGTTCCAATCCATGCTGATGAAACCTGTTGTCCCGGTTCCCACGAATTATCCGCCGGGATTTGATTTATACACAGTCATTCCGTCATACATGTTTATCGGTAACGCGTCCGGTCCGCCGCCGCCCAGTCAGATTGTTTCCTATAACAACGGCAGTTTTATCAATCTGGAAACCATCAACACCAATCTCAACCTGCTCGGAGTGGGCTGGTTGGAACGGTACTCGGAGACCAACCTCTACAACACACTTTCCCAGGATCTCATTCAGTACTCAATGGCTCACGATGATCTTTTGTTGCAGACCGCCGGCTCTGTCATCGTGGGCGGCTACGGCTTCCAGATTCCGGGCAAAGCCCAGCCCGGCCAGCAATATCAAATTCAGATTGGCCGCCCGTCCGCGACCGACGATGGCATTGGCGCGCCTGGCTCCGCTGTTTATATCGCAACACCGACCAATGGCTCATTAGCGGGTGGTTCCATCAATGCCCTCAAGCTGGTTACGGTCGGCCAGCTCAAATACTTGGTTGGCGATGCCTACCCGTTCCGCTGGTTCAACGCTGGTGACTTTGGTGACACCAATCTGAACAATGCGGACGTTGAGCAGGTATTCGAATCGGCTATTTATGGCTTGAACACACCGCCGTCGAATACTGACTTTTACGACAGTATGGATTCCTGCGGCGCTTTTGGCGCGCTCGACACCGGTGCCGGCTATTACACCAATGCCGGCCCCTTGACCCTCGCCCAACAGAACGCCTTGTTCGACGGAAACGAGACCAATATCAATACAATCGCCTTTGGCGACGGCGTGCTGGACGTGTGCGACGTCTATGTCACCTTCCGCCGGTCCTTGGATCCGAGTTTGTATTGGTTCCAACGCTTCTGGACCAATGGCGTTCGTGGCGCCCAGGTTTATCCCCAGCCTAACCTCCAGGCCAATGCCAACGTGCAGCCAAAGCTCAATATGTCGTTCCTTACCAATCCCCCGTCCGTTAATTTCGCCGCTACGGACTTCACCGCCTCCGCCGGCCAAACGCTCCAGGTTCCTATCACGGCCAACATCTTCGGCGACTACCCGCTACGTGTATTGATGCTGAATTTAAGCGTCGAGCCGCTGGACGGTTCGCCCGCGCTCACCAGCCCCGTTCAGTTCACGCCCAACGCGGCGCTGGGCACTGCCGCCATGACCTCTTCGACCGGGAACGGCAACTACGCTGCCACCTGGCTCAACAGCGCCGTCTCCGGGCTCACCGGCACTGCCTCCTTGGGCACCCTGACCCTGACGATCCCGGTCAACGCCCCGAGTAGCGCTGCCTACGCCATCCACTTTGACCATGCCTCGGCCTCGCCCAACGGCATTGCCTCTTTCCCCAAAAAGACGCTCACCGGCCTGATTCTGCTCTCGGAGCGTTCCAGCTCCATCTATAACGACGGCATCCCTGACTCCTGGCGGCTCCGTTACTTCGGCACGGTGAATAATATCCTCTCCCAGGCCGCAGCCGATGCGGACGGTGATGGCGCCAGCAATTGGCAGGAATACATTGCCGGTACCGACCCCACCGACCCCAAGTCCGTCCTACGCGCCTCCACCGACCAGGCCGCTGCCCAACATAGTCAGGACTGTGTGGTCCATTGGCCCAGCGTCGCCGGCAAGCGTTACCTCATCGAACGCTCCACCAGCCTCTACGGGCCGAACTGGATTCCGGTCTACACCAACACTGGTAACGGGGCCGATATGGAATTCCACGATACCGACGGCGGCAACGTCCGCCTCTACCGCGTGCATGTGATTCCGTAAGCCGGTGCCGGTCAATTGGGCGGCCTTTGGCGGCGCATTCCTCAAGAATGCGCCGCTGTTCTTGTATGGCTGGCAACTGATGCAGACACTATCGCGGAAAGGGCTATTGGGCCGGGTACTGAATAATGCCGAGTCAAGCGAGGTGATCCCTTAAGTCCGTAGGCGCCCAGTCATCTTTCGTCCCTATATCCTCCATGGCGCGTATTGGTACGAGTCGGGCTGTTTTCGGGGTAATGGGTGGAGCAGCTTCCCTTGCCGCCCGCCCATACCTCCAGAGCCCCGCCGGACCCTCGCCGGAGCCTCGCCGTAGTACCTCTGATCGCCGATCAGAGGTACTACGGCGAGGTTCCGGCGAGGCTCCGGTGAGGCTCCGGTGGGGCCCGCAGGACAGTCTGGTGCAAATTGGGCGCAATAGGGGGCCAGAGGCCAAGCTCACACTTCTCGGATGAACCATCGCTGGATTCTCCCCCGTCCCACCGTGCGCGCCGGCCCACCAAACTCCGCAGGCTACCGTTTCTCACCAGCCTCCGCCGCTCGCCGGAGGTACTCGAACGAATAAATTCCCGTCGCATGCCCGTCTTCCCAAACAGGCTGCAAGGCGTAGGTGCCTACTCGTTCCAGGCGTACCAGCCGAAATGCTGCGGGCGTTAGTGGCCGCTCCGGGTTCTTGTAGAGGTTGCCCATCACGTCCATCTCGCCTTTGCAGCCGGCGCACGGGCAAGCCCGCCGCAGATTTTCGAGCGAGAGGAAGCTTTCGCTGCCGTCCTCCCATTTGATGGCCAGTTCCTCGCCAATCTGCTGTACGTCCGTCGGTTGCATGCGGTTTCAGGCAGAGGAGTCATTCGGTTGCAAAGTTACATGAGTTACCTGGGGGCGCCCTGCTCATGTAACCATGTAACCATTTGAACTATGTAATCAATTCCAGCACCCGTTCCAACTCCGCGTCCGTGTTGTAAAAGTGCGGCGACAGGCGGATGTACTTCTGCCCGGTCCGGTCGGCGCGCAACGACGTGACGACTCCCGCCTCAACGAGCTTCTGATGCAGCGCCGCCAGGTCTGCCCCGGGCTGAGTGAAAGAAACGATCCCACTTCCGGCCTGCGCCGGTGCATCGGCCTGCAAGACCGTGCAACCCTTCCCCTGCAAGGCGGGCACCAGCCGTGCGCGCTTTCTTAGCAGCTCACGGGCGATATTCTCTATTCCCAGCTCCATAATCAGCCCCATAGCCGTTACGAGGCCCACGATGCCCAGCAGGTTGTGCGTGCCCGCCTCGTATTTTTGTGAGCCGGTCCGGAGAACGATTTGTTCCTGGGCCACGTAACTCGGGCAGCGCACGTTGTTCCAACCGTAAATCGGCGGATTGATCCGCCCTTGCACTGCCCCACGCACGTACATCACTCCGGCTCCGCACGGTCCCAGCAGCCACTTGTGCGCATCCGCAGCCAGCAGGTCCACCTGTTCCACCGTTGTCGGAAACGCGCCGAGAGTCTGGATGGCATCGAGGCAGAAGAGGATGTTGCGCTCGCGCAGGTACTTGCCGATGGTCTGGAAATCAAGCCGGTAGCCGCTGATGAAGTGGCAGGACGCCAGCGCGACCAGCCGTGTGTTCTCATCCACCTGGCCCATCACGTCCTTGGGCCGGATTACGCCCAATCCGCGCGTGTTCAGTAGCCGCACCTCCACGCCTTGCTCCGCCAGCGCCATCCATGGATAGACGTTCGACGGATAATCCTCGAAATAGATCAGAATGTTGTCACCCCGCCGCAGCTTCAATCCGCTGGCCAGGAAGCTCAATGCCAGCGACGTCGGCCCGATGAAGGCCACTTCGTCGGGTTGGCATTTCAGCAGTTGCGCTGCCAGTTTACGGCCCTGGTCCAGGATCGCCGGGTAGACGAATTTCTCCTGGTCGCCGGTGGAGGATTCACGGGCGTATTCGGCAATCGCTTCCGCCACGCGACGGGGCAGCGGACAATCGCCCGCATGGGCCAGGAAAATCTTGTCCTGCGTGACGGGAAACTCGTGACGACGCAGCTCTTCTTTGCTGAGGATTTCGCTTAAAGTCATCGCATGAAGCTATGCATTTGAGGCCGCCCCGCAAGGTCCGAATGCGCCAGTTCGCTTCGGACCTCGGACTTTGGACTTCGGACTCCGGCCTTGGGACTTTGGACTTTAGACTTTAGACTTTAGACTTTAGACTTTAGACTTTAGACTTTAGACTTTAGACTTTAGACTTACAGTCCTCCCGCGTCCCGCACCATATTGAAGTAGTTCGTGTAGAAGTGGATGATCTTGAAGGCAATGATAAACACCACGCAGAAATATATGGCGCGCGGCGTCCAGCGTGCCACAGCGTGGAGTTTGCGCGAGCCTTCTTCCTGGTAATAGGCATGCAGGCGCCGCAAGGTATCATCAAGCTTTCCACTTATTTCGCCCGTCGCGTACTGGCTGGCAAACAGTTCCGGAAAGCTCCCCGACGTGCTGACCGCCTCGGCGGGCGTCTGGCCGGCGTTCACCTCGGGTCGCCACCCCAGCACCGTTCGGCGCAGTGCGGGCGAACCGCTCGCCGTCGCTGCCAATTCCCAGGCCTCGATAATCGTCACCCCCGCGCTCAGGAGCGCTTCCAGGGCGGCAGACAGCCGTGCCAGCGCCAGATAACGCCGCCCTTGGCCAAGGACCGGGATAGGATGGAGCAGCGACTCGATCGCCGCCCGCCACGCCTCGCCATGGCGGCTCTGCGCCGCAAAGATGATCAGGGCGACAACTCCGTAAAGCGGGATCAACACACCAAAGGTCTGGCTCAGATAGGCGATCCAGTTGCCGGAGGTGAAGAATTGGGCGAACGGAAAGATGAAGATCGCAAAGTGCAGCAGAAACGCCGGATAAGCCAGGTCGCCGATCATCTGGCGCGCCAGGCGGGCCCGGTCGGTGTAATAACTCGACAGCAGCCCGAAGCAGGCGTCCAGCCTCCCGCTGTGCTCGCCTGCCTGGAGCAGGGCAAGATCGAAAGCCGGCAGCCAATGGCCGCAGCCCCGTACCGCGTCAGTAAAGGTGCATCCGCCAGTGATCCCCTCAAGCACCCGCCCGATCGGCTCACGGTAGGAGCGGTCGGGGGGGGCGCGTCTAACTTGCTCCAGTGCTTGGATAAGGCCGAGCCCGGCGCCGGTAAGCTGGCCAAGCTGATGATAAAAATCAGCGCGTCGCGACAACTGGCCCGGGGTAAAGATCACCGGCGCGCCTCAAACCGCCACGCGGTCGAGGCTGGCTTTGAGATCGCGCTTGCTGCGTAAGCCCACCATCTGGTCTGCCACCTGACCTTGATTAAACAGCAAAAGCGTGGGGATGGCGCGGACACCGTATTCAGTCGCCAAGGCCTGCTCCTGGTCTATGTTCACCTTGCCGATCTTAACCCGGCCGCCGTATTCGTCGGCTATTTCATTCAGGATCGGCCCGATCATCTTGCACGGACCGCACCATTCCGCCCAGAAATCAACCAGCACGGGCGAAGAGGCTTTCAACACTTCAGCGGCAAAGTTCTCCTGCGTCAATGTCACAATATTGTTAGCTGCCATACTCAAATGGGTATTAATCAAACTCAGGACGGTTGCAGTGCCAAATCCGGAACGCCGCTCCAGCTCGGCTTAATTCGGATCCGGTCAGCGCGCGCTCAGAGGTTTGGCAAGAACAGCCAAAGGTAAAGCGTACTCGCGACGGCCGCCAGGCCAATAACCGCCGCGGCGATTGCGAGGATGGTGTCCAGCATGCTGACGGTGCGGGCAGCCGGTTGGGCCGCTGGCGCAGGGCGCGCGGCAGCCGGCGCCGAACGAGGCGCAGCGGGCGCAGCAGCGGTGGCACGAGGCGCGCTCGGCGGGTGCGCTGGTGCGGCGGTCCCGGCCGGGGCAGGCGCAGCCCCTGGCCCACCAGTCGGCCCTCCGGGAGGCAGTGTCGGCAGTTTGATGGTCGGGGCGGCTGAGGGCTTGGGCGGCAAATTGATCCGCACCGTCTCTTTCTTGGGTTGAACCTTGCCGGTTTCCTTCTTGGGCGGAACGGCGCCACTCGGAATGCTAGGAATATTCTCAGCCATATAATTGTTAGTCTTGTTTCATGCTAAAGTCGCCGCCCCCGCGAGTCAAACCCTTATTCCCGCCTTACGGGCGATAGAGTCCATTACCAGGGGAACGCCGATATCGGTCGGCCAAATCCCCAGCGCTCAACGGTTGCGCCGACCCATATCGGCGGTTGCGTTCAGTTAATAAACTGTGCGACGGGCAAGCGATTCGCGTCAAGCCCGCGCCTCGCCGGCGCTGCGCCGGTCGCCGCTATAGCGCGGCGCACGCTCTTCCCGCGGTCGCGCCACGTTCACCGTCAAGGCGCGGCCTTGAAATTCTTTGTTGTGGAATTGCTCCACGGCTTTATTGGCCTCTTCCGGGGTTGCGAATTCAATGAAGGCGAAGCCCCGTGATTTGCCCGTCACTTTATCCATCATCAGGTTCACCGAGGTCACTACTCCGGCCTGTGAAAAGTAATCCTGGAGGTCGTTTTCCATGGTCTGGTAGGACAGGTTTCCAACAAAGAGCCTATTTTGGTTCATAAGGTTGCGTCTGCTCAAGAAAACTAAGTGGGGAGGACTGCACCGGCAGGATCACTGAATGTCGTCTTTCTTTTTGGTTGCGGACAATCTGTCTTCTGACACCGACACGCTCGTTCTTTGAACGGACGGGTGATTTGTAGCAAATCAGCCCGCCCCGTCAACACGAGATTCAGCAATTTCAGCCGGAAGGTAGGGCGCGTCACTCCGTGCGCGCCGTTCGCTTGCAGGCGCCCCAGGACCGGCGCGCACGGACTGACGCGCCCTACCAACCTGACACAATGAGAATTGCGGCAGCGATTTCCGCCTAATACCGGTAGTGCTCAGGTTTGTAAGGACCTTCGACCGGCACCCCGATGTAATCGGCCTGCTTCCGGGTGAGTTTGGTCAGCTTCACGCCGATCTTCTCCAGATGCAGGCGCGCGACTTCCTCGTCGAGCTTCTTCGGCAGACGATAGACCGCCGGCTTGTACTTCTCGCGATTCGTCCACAGGTCGAGTTGCGCCAGGACCTGGTTCGTGAAGGAATTGGACATCACGAAGCTCGGATGGCCTTCGGCGCAACCGAGGTTCACCAGCCGGCCTTCCGCCAGCAGGTAAAGGCTCCGGTCGCCTGGCAGGTCATAACGGTCCACCTGTGGCTTGATGTTCAGGCGCGACACGCCTTTCGCCTGGTTCAGGCGGTCCACTTGGATCTCGTTGTCGAAGTGCCCGATGTTACAAACGATCGCCTGGTCCTTCATCTTGAGCATGTGCTCCAGCGTGATGACGTCGCAGTTGCCGGTGCAGGTGACGTAGATGTCCGCCTCACCCAATGTAGCCTCAATGGTAGTCACCTCGAACCCCTCCATCGCCGCTTGCAAGGCGTTGATCGGATCAACCTCGGTGACAATCACCCGGGCGCCAAACCCGCGCAGGCTCTGCGCGCAGCCCTTGCCGACATCCCCGTACCCGCAAACGCAGGCCGTTTTCCCGGCGATCATCACCCCCAGCGCCCGCTTCAGACCGTCGGCGAGCGACTCGCGGCAACCATAGAGGTTGTCGAACTTGGACTTGGTCACCGAGTCGTTCACGTTGATGGCCGGCACCAGCAGCTTGCCGGCTTCGAGCATCTGGTAAAGCCGGTGGACGCCAGTCGTGGTCTCTTCGCTGACACCTTTCCACTCTTTGACAGTTTCAGTGAACCAGCCGGGTCGTTCCTTGGCACACCGCTTGAGAAGCTTCTTGATGACGTCTTCCTCGTGGCTGCTGCTCGGCGTGTCGGCCCAATTGCCGCCATGTTCCATCTCGTAGCCCTTGTGCAGCAGCAACGTGGCGTCCCCGCCGTCGTCCACGATCAGTTGCGGGCCTTTGCCGCCAGGGTGCGTCAACGCCGCCAGCGTGAAGTCCCAGTATTCCTCGAGCGACTCCCCTTTGAACGCGAACACGGGGATGCCGGCTTTGGCAATCGCCGCGGCTGCCTGGTCCTGCGTGCTGAAGATGTTGCAGCTCGCCCAGCGCACCGAGGCGCCTAGCTCCGCCAGGGTCTCGATTAGGACCGCCGTTTCGATGGTCATGTGCAGCGAGCCGGTCACTCGCACTCCCTTTAGGGGCTTTTCTGTGCCGTGCTTCTCCCGTACGGTCATTAAGCCCGGCATTTCCTGCTCGGCCACCGAAATCTCCTTGCGGCCCCATTCGGCGAGGCTGAGGTCCTTGATCTTGTATTCGCTGGTCGCGCGGGCTTTACCATTGGCGGGCGCGGTCTTCTTTCCGTTCGTCTTCGTTAGCGTTGGCATAGTGCTTGGTAATCGGTTTTGGGTGACTTGGAATGTCTCAGGCGGTGGCTGCGCCTCGTGCGGTCGCTCGGCCATTAACCAGCGCCGCGGCTTTCTTTAGCGTGCTGGCGGCCACTGCGGACGTCGATTTGCCTGCTGCCTTTCGCAGGGCCTCAACTTTATCGATCTTCTCCCACGTGATATCGGGGTCTGTCTTGCCGAAATGGCCGTAGTTGGTCGTCTTGGAGAAGATCGGGCGCAGCAGGTTCAACTGCTTGATAATCGCTGCCGGCTTGAAGCTAAACACCTCGGCTACAGCACGCTCCAAGTCCTCGTCGCTAACCACGCCCGTGCCGAAGGTGTTGATGCACACCGACACCGGGTCGGGATAGCCGATGGCGTAAGCAAATTGAATCTCCGCGCTCGTAGCCAACCCCGCCGCGACGATGTTCTTAGCCACGTACCGGCCCATGTAAGCCGCGCTGCGGTCCACTTTGGACGGGTCCTTGCCGCTGAAGCAACCGCCCCCGTGCCGCCCCATTCCGCCGTAGCTGTCCACGATGATCTTCCGGCCCGTCAACCCCGTGTCACCCTGCGGCCCGCCTACCACGAACCGCCCGGTCGGGTTGATGAGATAGGTCGTCTGCTTATCGAGCAGTTGCGCGGGCAGCACCTTCTTCACGATCTCGTCAATAATGAACTTCTCGATGGTCCGGTGCTTCACATCGGCGGAGTGCTGGGTTGAGACCACGACATTGGTGATGCGCACCGGTTGGTCATTTACATACTGGACCGAGACTTGGCTCTTCGCGTCCGGCCGAAGCCATTTGACCGCCCCGCTCTTGCGCACGCGCGTCAATTCGCGCCCAAGCTGGTGCGCGAACATGATCGGCGCGGGCATCAGCTCCGGCGTCTCCGCCGTAGCGTAGCCGAACATCAAACCCTGGTCGCCCGCCCCTTGCTCTGCCGTTTTCTTGCCTTCCGCTGCCTTCGCATCCACCCCCTGCGCAATGTCAGGACTCTGCGAGGTAATCGCGTTCAGGATCAGCACCCGGTCCGCGTGAAACACGTCGTCGTCATGCGTATAACCGATCTCACGGATGGCCTCTCGGGCGATCGCGTTGAAATCCAGCTTCGCCTTGGTCGTGATTTCACCCCCCACCACCACCAGGTTGGACTTGGCGTAGGTCTCGCAGGCCACGCGGCTGCGGGGGTCCTGCGCCAGGCAGGCGTCCAGCACCGCATCGGAAATCGTATCGCACACTTTGTCCGGATGGCCTTCGCCCACGGACTCGGAAGAAAAGATGTAGTTCTTGCTCATTAATTCAGCTTGTATAGACCAAGGTTATCGTGTCATATTGACGTATCAGGATAAGATGATATATGCTTTCTGCCGGAAGTCAACAGCCAATGATTTGCTGGGATTCCAGGCTCGTGCGCCGAGCCTTTCGGCCTTCGGATTTCGGACTTCCTTCGGATTTCGGCCTTCGGATTTCGGATTTTCCATGAGTGCCACCCTCAAATCCCTCCGCGCCCTGTCCGACCCCACGCGCCTCCGTATCGTCGCGCTGTTGGAGAAGGACGAATTGTCGGTCAACGAGCTGCAGGACATCACCCGGATGGGCCAATCGCGCATCTCGACCCACCTCGGCCTGTTGCAGGATTCCGGGCTCGTGCAATCGCGCCGCGACGGAAAGCGCACCTTCTACAAGCTCAGCCCGCCGACGAACGGCATGGCCGGCGAGTTTATCCAACTGGCCATCCGTGGCGCCCGTGAACTGCCGGAGCATGGCGGTGACCAGATCAACCTGAAACGCATTCTGAGCCGCCGCCGAGAGCAGGCGCAGGCCTACTTCAACCACGTTGCCGGGCGGTTCGACCGGGTCTATGGACCGGGCCGATCCTGGCAAGCCTTCGGACACCTTCTATTGCGGATTCTGCCGCCTCTGGTGGTGGCGGACCTGGGCGCGGGGGAGGGGCTGTTGAGTGAATTGCTCGCCCGGCGCTGCCGGAAGGTCATTGCGGTGGATAACTCCGAGAAGATTGTGGCGTTCGGCGCGGCCAAAGCGAAGAAGAACAACCTGAAGAACCTTGAGTTCCGGCACGGCGACCTGCAGAACCCACCGATCGAGCCGGAAAGCGTGGACCTGGTGATCCTGAGCCAGGCGTTGCATCACGCCGAGGAGCCGGCCAAAGCTATTCGCAGCGCATTCGGTATCCTCAAGTCCGGCGGACAGATCGTGATCCTCGACCTCGCCCGGCACACCTTCGAGCGCGCGCACGAGCTGTATGGCGACCGCTGGCCCGGTTTCGCCGAGAGCGACCTGCACCGATGGCTCGAGGCTGCCGGCTTCAAGAAGATCGAAATCAGCGTTGTCGCCCGCGAAGAACAGCCCCCCCATTTTGAGACAGTCCTTGCCGGGGCGCAGAAATAGCCGGCCTTGGCGCGTTTCTCTCCTCTCCCGCAGTCGGCACAACCAGCCTCGTCCAGCCCGCCCATTTCAGGTGGCTTGAGCGTCTCATGTATGTCGCAAGCCAGTCGCTATCCCCCCGTGTGCCCCCTGGATGCCCCATGCATACCCCATGCATACCCCATGCTATCCATACGTGGTTTCCCCGCATGCTTATGGCTTGGTACCTCAGTCTTCCTCCGAGCTCTTTCCGCCAGGTAACCGCAATTCGGCCCGCAACGCCGGCCAGAATCGGCTTGTGTAAACCCCGATCGAGATCAGGTTGATTACCACGCTCAAGCCCTCCAGGCCATAGACCAAGGACTCGGGCATCCGAACAGGCCAATACCCCGGCGCCTGCAGGTAGTAGTAAATCACGCAGATGGTCGGAAAGGAGATCAGGGTGCGCGCCTTGCCCGACCAGTTGGCCTTGGCGCTCAGGTAGTGCAGCGCCCCCAGCGACCGCAGGAACGAGACCCACTGGTCGCGTAGCAGGAACAGGATCGCCAGCACCAGCAACACGCGCGCGTGCGTGTGTTGGCCGACCCGGTCCGCCAAATAGACCAGCGTGGGAAACGTCGTCAGATAAAACACCTTGTCCGTCATCGGGTCCGCGTAGCTGCCGAGCTGGGAGGTGACCTGGAACTTGCGGGCGAAGTAGCCGTCGAACAGATCAGTGAGCGCTGACAGAATCATCGCAGTGAAAGCCACCACAAACCAGAACTCCACCAACGGATGACTGCAGAAGACGCTGACCGCCAGAAAGAGGAAGATCAGCGGTACCCGCACCAGCGTCAGGGCCTGGACGAAGTAGAACTTCAACCGCAGCGACGGTTGCGGTGGCATAGCGCTCTTAACGCTTCAGGACCGAGCGGACCCACTCCTGGTTATCGAGGTACCAGCGCACGGTCTCACGGATGCCCTGTTCGAACTTGTGCGCAGGCAGCCAGCCCAGCTCTTTCTCGATCTTCGCGGCGTCAATGGCATAGCGGCGGTCGTGACCCAGGCGGTCCTTCACGAATGTGATCAACCTGCGTGAGCTCCCCCCGAGCTGCGGCGCCAACTCGTCAATCAGGTCGCAGATCAACTGCACGATGTTGATGTTGGCCCATTCGTTACGGCCGCCGATATTGTAAGTCTCGCCAACCCGCCCGCGCGTCAACACCAGCCACAGCGCTTCCGCATGGTCGCGGACGTAAAGCCAGTCCCGCACGTTCATCCCGTCGCCATAGACCGGAACCGGTTTGCGCGCCAGCACGCTCTGGATCACCACCGGGATCAGCTTCTCCGGGAATTGATATGGCCCGTAGTTGTTTGAGCAGTTCGTGATTACCGTCGGCAAGCCATAGGTGTGATGGTAGGCCCGCACGAGCATGTCACTGGAAGCCTTGCTGGCCGAGTAAGGCGAGTTGGGAGCGTAGGGCGTAGTCTCGGTGAAGAGGCCGGTCGGCCCCAGGCTCCCATAGACCTCATCGGTGGAAACGTGGTGAAAGCGGTGGCTGGCGCCTGCGTTCTGCCAAGCCGCGCGGCAGGCTTCCAAGAGGTTGAACGTGCCCACCACATTCGTGTGCACGAAGTCGCCGGGGCCGGTGATTGAACGATCCACGTGAGATTCGGCCGCCAAGTGCATTACGTGTGTGATGCTGTGCCCCTGCACGATGTCGAGGACGGCGGTCTTGTCTCGCAAATCTACCTTCTCGAAGACGTACTTTGGATGCTTCGCCACGCCCGCGAGGTTTTCGAGGCGTCCGGCATAGGTCAGGCAATCCAGGTTAACCAGCTTGACTACCTCGGGCCGGTCAATGACGTGCTGAATGAGATTCGAGCCGATGAAGCCGGCCCCGCCTGTAATCAACAGATTCATCGTTTCCTTGGTTTCTTTTCGGTTAGCTATCCGACTTCCATGACCTGTCTCAGGCTGTCCTCCCAGTGCGGCAGTCGGAGGCCGAACACGCGCTCCAACTTCCCGCACCCCAGCACCGAATAGGGCGGGCGCTTCGCCGGGGTTGGGTACTCCGGCGTCGAAATGGCTTCCACTACCGAGCATTTTTTTCCCTCCGCAGGCATCAGGTTGATGATGGCTTGCGCGAAACCCTGCCAACTGGTCACGCCCGACGAGGCGAGATGGTAAGTGCCGGTGAACGCACCCCAATCGCGCGCCGCGACGGTTTGCCTCAACGCCTGTGTCGTTGTCTCCGCTATCATCCGCGACCACGTCGGGCAGCCCACCTGGTCAGCCACGACCCGTAGCTTCTCGCGCTCGCGCGCCAGCCGCATCATGGTCAGCATGAAATTCTGCCCGTGCGCGCCATAGACCCAGCAGAGCCGGAAGACCAAATGCGCGCAGCCGATGGCGCGTACGGCCTCATCCCCGGCCAGTTTTGAGCGACCGTAGGCCCCTAGCGGATTCGGCGAATCCGTTTCCTCGTATGGCGTGGTCTTGGTGCCGTCGAATATGTAGTCCGTCGAGTAATGCACTAGCAGCGCACCCGCTTTCTTCGCCTCCTCAGCCAATATTCCCGGGGCGACGCCGTTGATGCTCATTGCCTTGGCCTCCTCCGACTCCGCCTTGTCCACCGCAGTATATGCGGCGGCATTGATGATAATATTGGGCTGGGTTTCCCTCACCCAGCGCCGGATGGAGTCGCCGCTGGTAAGGTCAATCTCGGGAAAATCCACGCATGCGACCTGGGCCATCGGCGCCAGGGTGCGGCGCAGTTCCCAGCCCACCTGGCCGATTTTCCCTATGAGCAGGATGCGGGGCAGTCCCATAGCGCGCGGTTTAGTTGAACAGCCGGTCCGGCGGCGTGTCCCGCAGGCGTAGGGCCTTGGCGTCCCGCTCGGAGAGCAGTGGCTCTTTCAACGGCCATTCGATGCCAATGTCCGGGTCATCCCAACGGATGGCCATCTCGTCCTTCGGCGAGTAAAACTCGGTGCATTTGTACTGGAATAGCGCGGTTTCGCTGAGCACCGCGAAACCGTGGGCGAATCCGCCGGGGATGTAGAACTGCCGCTTGTTGTCGCCGGAGAGCGTGAGGCCGTGCCACTTCCCGAAGGTAGATGAGCTGCGCCGGATGTCCACCGCCACGTCGAATACTTCGCCTTGCAGCACCTGGAGCAGCTTGCCCTGGGGGTTCGGATTCTGAAAATGCAGCCCTCGCAGAATGCCGCGGCGTGAGAACGAAACATTGTCCTGCACGAAATCCACATCCAGCCCCGCCTCGCCATAGCGGCGGCGGTTCCAGGACTCCAGGAAGAAGCCGCGCGCGTCGCCGAACACCTGGGGTTCGATTATCAGCAAGCCCGGAATGGCGCAAGTCAGGACCTTCATGATGCAAGCCCCGCCAACCCCTTTGCCTCCGCGACCACTTCGACTAGGTATTCGCGATATTCGCACCTCGGCATCCTCGCCGTGTGCGCCTCCAACCGTTCCAGCGACAGGAACCCGCGGCGAAAGGCCGCCTCCTCCGGGCAGCCAATCTTGATACCCGCGCGCTTTTCGATGGTCTGCACGTAAGCCGAAGCCTCGTGCAGACTGCTACTGGTACCGGCGTCCAGCCAAGCGAACCCTCGGCTGAGCCGGTGCACATGCAGTTGCTTGCGCCTCATGTATTCGACGTTCAGGTCCGTTATTTCCAGCTCGCCCCGCGCGGAGGGCTTCAGGTTCCGCGTTATCGTCACCACGTTATTATCATAGAGGTAGAGGCCGGGGACGGCGTAATTGCTCTTGGGCTGTTTGGGCTTCTCCTCAATTGAAATCGCCCGCCCGTCGCTGTCGAACTCCACCACACCATACCGTTCCGGGTCGTTGACATGGTAGCCGAATATCGTCGCACCCCCTTTGAACTTGGCGAACGCCTGGTAGAAGCTGTCCCCGCCGTAAAACACATTGTCACCAAGAATCAGGGTCACGGCATCTTTGCCGATGAAGCTCTCGGCAATTAAGAAGGCTTGGGCGATGCCCTCTGGCTTGGGCTGCTCGCGATACTCGATGGCCAGCCCCCAGGCGCTGCCGTCCCCGAACAACTGGCGGAACCGAGGCAGGTCTTGCTGCGTGGAGATGAGGCAAAGGTCGCGGATGCCGCTTTCGATCAGCGTCGTTAATGGGTAATAGACCATCGGTTTGTCATAGACCGGCTGAAGCTGCTTGCTCGCCACCAGGGTAAGCGGAAACAGCCTTGAACCAGCGCCGCCGGCCAGGATTATGCCTTTCATCAGTCCAAGAGGATAACTGAAGTGTCCCGGTTTGCAACGCGCAAACTGACCCGACCGCCGTCCGTTCTTGCCTCGACCCGCCGCTTCCGTACTTCCTCGGAGTCCTTTGCTCACTGCCCGCACCCGCGGACCACGCGAGCGCCCGAGGCCGCCAATTGGTCACTGGTTGGACTGGGATACCCACTTCACCACTTCCTCCTCAGGCAAGCGGGTTTCCACCACACGCAATTTCTGGCTCGCGCCGACCGCCCGATAGGCGGTGCGTAGAGAAAGGCTCGGGAAATTGGTCCCGGTGTTGTGCAACAGCAAGGGTTGAGGCGCTGCGAGTATAGCGCCGCCTTCAAACGTCCCAATATTGCGGATACCAGGGCAAAACAAATCCGGCGCAAGCAACGCCTCGTCGCTCGTAACGTCGGTTTGGTTGCAATCAGCGACGACAGCTCGCGCCGCCGGCGCCGCCAGCAACGCCCAGAGACCGGCGTGACCGTTGCCCCACAGAACTACGTCTAAGAAGCGCGGCCCTCGCGCGTCCACTCCCGAGCTGGCGGCCATGCACACCGTCAGCAGGTCGCTCACCCTCTCCTGGAGTTTTGTGCGGTTGTAGGTCGAGTAGAAATTAGCGAACTGGTTGGGCGGGTCGCCGGTGCTGAAGCGATCCACCGTGAGCACCGCCAGCCCGCGCTGGAGCAGGGCCAGCGGCAGCCCTGCTGGCTTGGCTTCGGGGTCTGGCAGCGTCGCATCATTGTCGTCTCTGCAAATGACCACCACCCTGGGCGCAGGGGCATTAAGGACTCCCGTCGGAGCCCAGTAGCTTGCCAGGACATAGGCGTCTCTCTCCGAGCGGCTGATCTTGAGCGTCGCCGCAGTAAACCCGCCGGATTCTCTCACCCGTTCCGCCCGGCACCACGCCGTTCGGCTAGGCCACGCGATTTGCAGTGTGTGGCGCCAGGCAGGTCGCATCATCCTTTTGAATTCTCCGAGACCACCCTCGTTCCGGACCAGAAGCGATTCCCACTGCTCCCGGCGCAATTCCTTCATGGACTCGATGAGCCAGGCCTCGCTGAGCGCGTCCTGAGGCAGTTTGCCGTCGGGAAACACTCGCAACTCGGCGTCCGGCTCCTTCTGATACGGTTCTTCCTTAATCGTGGCAGAATCAGGATTCCTCAACAGCCATTTGCCAAACCAGTCATAAACTGCTTCCCGGCTGGTCTGATTGTAGTTGTGGCCGAAGTCGAAGCGGACGTAGCGGAGTTTATCCCGCGCATTGAGAAGCTGATAGATGTGCTCGAGGACCGGGCCCTCGACGGTCAGCGTGTCCTTCGTCCAATCCCCCGTGGCAGCTACCAGAATCTGCGGGCGAGGCGCGGCTGCGGCGGCGATCTCCATGTTTGAGTATTCCACGCGCAAGCCGGGCGCGTTTTCGCACAGGCAGCCGCCTTGCATCGTGTGCGACACCATCACCACTGGCGCCTGCGCGGCGAGACGATCATCCACCGCCCCGAGCATGAAGGTCTGCGTGCCGCCGCCCGATTCTCCTGTGCACGCCAGCAGCTTTCGGTTCACGTCCGGCAATGATTCGAGGAAATCCAACGCCCGAATGCTGTCCCACGTTTGGAGTCCCATCAGGCTGATATTCCAGAGCAGGTTGACCTGGTTCGTCGCGAACTGGCGGTGCCGCAAGTAGTGCTTGTCCGCCGGCACGTTGGCATCATCTGCAAAGAATGTATCGTTGTAGCCCACCATGTCGTAGGAAAACGCGATCATACCCTGGCGCGCGAAGCTGATGCAGCGGGCGGCGATGCTGCCGTCCTTGTTGTCTGCCAGGCGGCCGTCGTTCCAGTGCCCGTGCGGATTCAGGATGGCGGGAAACGGCCCCTTGCCGCGCCCGAGCGGGCGATACAGGTTGCCCCCGAGGTAAAAGCCGGGCAGCGGCTGGAAATAGACCTTCTCCACGCTGTAGCCCTCGCGTTCGATCTTGCCGAAGACATATGGCTGAAGCGGGGTCTTCTCGGGCATCGGCCACAGGCCGCAACTGACGAGGACCTGTTCGCGAATATCCTTGGCGCGGGCCTGCCATTCTTCCCGGGAGGTGATCTTGGGAAACTCACGTGGGGTGTCAAGGTCCTTGACTGCGGGCTGCTGCTGCACGTGGGGCGCACCAGGCTCAGCAGACCGGGCGGACGGGACCAAGCAGACAATGCTCGCGCACAGAGCCAAGGCAGGCCCAAAAAGACTCCTCATAATAGTGCTCCGGATTCGGACTTAGGTCCTTCGAATTAGTTTCGGGTTACAGGTTTCGAACTTAGAACCTCACCTTCGCCCGTTGCTCAGGTAATTCATATACTCGATGAGCCGCGGCTTCATCTCCCTGCGCGGCACGATCGCGTCAATTAGGCCTTTGTCGAGCAGGAACTCGGCGGTTTGGAAGCCGGGCGGCAATTCGGCCTGGGTGGTGTCCCTGATGACGCGCGGGCCGGCGAATCCGATCATCGCCCCGGGCTCGGCAATGATGAGGTCGCCCACACTGGCATAGCTGGCCATCACGCCGGCCGTCGTTGGATGCGTGAGCACGCTGAGATAAGGGAGCCGCGCTTTCATATGATATGCCAGTGCCGCGCAGGTCTTGGCCATTTGCATCAGGCTGAACATGCCTTCATACATGCGCGCCCCGCCGCTGGTCGAGATGATGATGATTGGCAGTTCTTTCTCGGTCGCCTTCTCGATCAGCCGCGTTAACTTCTCGCCCACAACCGATCCCATCGAGCCGCCCAAAAAGGCAAAATCCATCACGCCCAGCGCCGTCCGGTGTTCCCCGATCTTGCAGATCCCCGTCAGCACCGCGTCCTTCAGGCCGGTGGACTTCTGGTAATCCTCCAGCTTGGAGATGTAAGAAGCTACCCCCGTGAAGTTGAGCACGTCCACGCTCGTTATAGCGGCATCCATCTCCTCGAATGTGCAGGTTTCGACCAGGGAATTAATGCGCTCGCGAGCACCGATGGGAAAATGATGCTGGCAATGCGAGCAGACCTTCAGGTTCTCGTCCAACTCCTTGTCGAACACCATTGTGCCGCACTTAGGACACTTGGTCCACAGGCCCTCGGGGATGTCCCGCTTCCGTGACTTGCGACTGGGAGGCTTCGGCTTCTTCACGAAGGTGTTGTTGGGAGGCACCGGCGGCGGCGTGACGGCCGGCTCTACCGACTCCATCCCAAGCGTCTTCTTGTTGAAGGACGTCGTTGCCATTCTCACTGAGGTTGAGTGTTGACGGTGGAGCGTTGCGGCTCGTCCGCCTGCCTCGCACTTTTCATGTTTACGGCAGCTTTCATTTTAGGCTTAAGTCCGATAATATTCAAATTCCGCGCGCAACTGTCCAGACCCAAACTTCACCTGCCCCGGCCGTCGTCAGAACCCGGGCGCACGCGCTGGTCGTCGCGCCCGTGGTGAAAACGTCATCCAGCAGGATGACGCGCTCGCCGTTCAATCGTTGGCCATTCCGCATGGCAAAGGCATTGCGGACATTCGCCAGGCGCTCTACGCGGGTCAGTTGCGTCTGCGTTCGGGTGGGTAGGACGCGTCGTAGCAGCCCTTTGTTCACGGGAAGCCCTGTTGCGGCGCCCAATCGCCTGGCCAGGCGTTCGGCCTGATTGAATTCGCGCTCCCGCTCCTTGGTGGGATATAGCGGAACCGGCACAATCAACTGAGCCCCGGCTATCGCAGGTCCTGCCGAGCGAATGAGCAGATCGGCCAGGAACGGCTCGAACCACAGCGCCCGCTGATACTTGTAACGATGAATCACCTCTAGCACCGGGTCGCGCGCCACCACGGCTGAGCGCGCCGAATGGGAATGCCATTCCATCTCGCGGCAGTTCGAGCACTCGAACGGGGTGATGATGTCCCCTTCGAAGGGCCGACCGCATCGCTGGCAGAATGGCGGCTCGATGAAGCGCACCTTGGCCCGGCACCCGGCGCAAACATAGCCCTCGGCCGGGGTCGCCCGCGCCGCGCCGCACAGTTGGCAGATTTCTGGATAGAGCCACCCCAGTCCGGCATTCAGCAAGCTTTTAATCGAGTTGGTGAAAGCAACCATAGGTCACTGGCGGAGGAAAAGCAAAGTCGCCATTACACAACGCTTCCACATGCCTGCGATAATAGAACCCGCCCCGCCAGAAGCCAAGTCCCGGATGGGCGGCATCGTATGGACCGCAGTCCGAGAGGGTGTTTAGAGTATGGGTGCATCTGATTCCGGTGGCAAAGCGGCTGTCGGCATGATAGATAGAGCCGGTGCTGAGCAGAGCGAAGAGTACGGATGCCGACGAAAGGCCCGCGCCGGGGCCGTTTGGCCGATTTTACTTGCAGGAGCTGATCAACAGCGGCGGCATGGCCGACATCTGGCTTGCGACAGACGACCGCCACAAGCCCTACGCCCTCCGCCGCATGCATGAGCGCTTCCGCTTTAACTTCCTGGCGCGGCGGCGCTTTGTTCGCGGCGCCGAAATTCTATCCAAGATTGGCGACCATGACCGGATTATCGGTTACGTCGAGCACGGCAAGATCAAGGGACAGCTCTATCTGCTCATGGAATACATCGAGGCCTCGAACCTCAAGGAGCTTTATAGCCAACACGACCCAGTGCTGCTGGAGAACGTCGCGCAGATTCTCATAGACATGGCCGAGGGCCTCCAACACATGCACGACAACGGCTTCATGCACCTGGATTTCAAGCCCGAGAACGTGCTGGTCACCCGCAACGCCAGCGTGCGGCTGGTGGACTTTGACCTCGCGCAACCCATTTTAGAGAAGCCGAAGAAGGCATCCAAGAAGAACCCGGGCACGCCCGCCTATATGGCGCCTGAGCAATTGCAGGGCGAGCCGATCAGCCAACGCGCGGATATTTTCGCCTACGGCGTCTCGGCGTATGAGCTGCTCACCAACCAGAAGCCCTTTCCGGGCGAGACGCCGGGAGAGATTTTGGCCAAACAACTCGACCGGTCGGGTTTCGTCGCCCCGCGCCAGTATAACGAAGACATGCCTGCCAGCCTGGAGAAGGTCATTCTTCGCTGCCTCGAACGCGATCCCGAGGCCCGCTATCCATTCATGGGGATGATGGTCCGCGAGCTTCAAGCGGCTCTTTATGTCTGACGGCGCCTGCACTCGGTTATGAGATCCTTCGAACGCAAAACGGGGCTAAGCCAGCCACAAGGTCTTCAACAACCAACGCGCGCGAGGTGCTTCCGGTTCGCGCCGATTCTTTGCGCAGTCGCGGTTTGCGGCCTCGTGGTTTCCTGCGGCAGCAAGAGCGAGCCTTCGCCGGAGCCTCCGTCCCCGCAGACCAACGCGGCGCCGTCGGCCGCCGCGGTTTCCCCGGAACTTGTGAAGCTGGTGGGCAAATGGCAACGGCCGGACGGTGGCTACATCGTGGAGATCAAGAGCGTGGATGAGAGCGGCAAATTGGACGTCGCGTATTTCAATCCCAACCCGATCCACGTCTCCCGGGCCGTTGCCTGGCGCGACAAGGGGACGAGCAAGCTGATTGTCGAGTTGCGTGACATCAACTATCCCGGCAGCACCTATACGCTGGAATACAACCCTCAGAGCGACCAGTTGTTCGGGCAATATTTCCAGGCCGCTCTGCGAGAGACGTTCGAAGTCGTGTTTTCGCGCCTGAAGTGAACCCGCCAGGGCTACCCCACGCGGAAGGAAATCTTGGCGATGAAATCCCGGCCAAAGCAGTGCTGCAACCGATCCAGGATTTCTTTGCGGCGGTAGCGGACGATTTCACTCAGCCAAACGCTGCTATCAATGGTGACGAACAACGTGCCCTTGCGCAGACCGGTTGGCTGGGCGTGGGCGACTATGGTCGGGTCAAGGATGTCGTTCCAGACTTTCACGACTTCGGCCTCTGCCCGGCGCCGGTCAATGCGCAGGTCGGAAAGAACGCGCGGCAGGACGGCGCTCGCGGGCTGGGCGCGCAGAGTTTGCGCCCGCTCCAGCGGCGCCAGATCAACCCCTCGCCACTGGGCAAAGACCCGTTGGCGCGGGGTCATTTTACCGGGGCCGAGCGGCGGGATCCGGCGTGGTGGCGGGGGCAGCATGGCTGCGCGGGGGTGGTTAGACGAGTTTGTGCAACCGGGTAACGAATCAGGTCTTGTCCTCCCCGTGTTCATCGAGGACCAAGACTCCGTGCGGTTGGAGGTCGTAGCCACCGGTAAAGGTGCTGCCGGTCAGGAAGTCGTGCATCGGCTCGTAGAACTGGATGCGCAGCGGCGAGTTCTGGTGGTTTAGCAGGAAGAAGATCCGCTCGTCCCCTTTCTGTCTAAGGCTGACTTCAACGCTGTCCGGGACTTTGAGCAGCGGATGGAGGTTGCACATCTGGCGGAGCCAGGTCACCAGATCCGTATAGAAATGCTGGTGGCTTTGGGTGCCGACGTAAATCGCTTTCCCCAACCCGAACGTGTGCAGCGTCAGCGCCGGCCGGCCCGCGTAGAAATCCTTCGCGTAGGTGGCGATCACCTGGCACCCCTTCGGTTCGATGATATCGCACCAGAGCCGCGCCGGGTGCATATGGTTCGTGGGGAAATCGCCCTTGAAGACCAGGTGATTCTCTTCCCCGGGCGGCAACTGGTCAAATTCCACGACTTCCAGGCCGAACAAGTCGGTCAGATCGTGCGGATACCCGTTGTCGGGGGCGATGTTATGTTCGTCCACCAGACCGGTGTTGAACGTCGCCACCAGAGTCCCTCCGTTTTGTACGTAGAGCTTCAGCCGGTCGGCCTCCCCGCCTGAGAGCAGGTGCAGGGAGGGCGCGAAGACCAGTTTGTAGCGCGAGAGGTCTTCGGCGGGCCGGGCGAAATCCACCGCGATGTTCCGGTCATGGAGCGCAGTGTAGAAAAGCTGGATGTGCTCGCGCAGGCTGAAGAACTTGTTCGGCTGCATGGGCTGTTGCAGGACCCAGTCATTGTCATGGCTGTAAAGAATACACGTTTCCGCCTGCACGTGGGTCCCCTTAAGGGAGGGCGCCAGCAGTTTCATCTCGTCGCCCAGTTGCACGACTTCCTGGAATACCCGGCCTTTGGGATCAACTCGGTGCGGCAGGACGGCGCCATGGAATTGCTCGGAGCCGAACCGTGGCTGGCGCCAGCGGAAGAACAGGACAGCCGTCGCGCCCCGAGAAACCAGTTGGTAGGTGAACATACGCAGCACTCCGGGGCGGACGAGCGAGTTGACGTCCTGCCAGGTGACATTGCCGGCCTTCTGCTCCATCACCCAGAACCCTGTGTCGCCGTCCGGAGTCCGGATGCCCGATTTCTTGAGCGAGCGCAGCATATCAATCTCACAGGCCAGCTCGGCCGATTTGGGCTTCAGCGCGGCTGTGCTTTCGATTGAGACAAAGTCAAGGACCTCGGCCACGTCGAAATGGTCAAAGCGGTGGATGAGCGGGCGCAAGTTCGTCGTGACGGGGCATTTGGGGCTTAGTTTGTGCAGCACGTCGGCCTGCATCTTGACGAACTGCACAATCGTGTCGCTGCAGAAGCGGCACCAATCCAGGACCAGCGCGGGGTTGTGAACGGTCGGGGCGGCCATCGGCATCGGCACCTGGCTCCAGCTCGCGACGACCTGGCCCCAGTGGCGCATACCCATCCGCTCGTTTAGGCGCTCAATGGTCTCATATTTCGCTTCGAGCCACAGATGCCAATCCCGCCGCGCGTCTTCATTGAATGCCGCCTCGGTGAAATTGCCGCCCAGGCTGTTATCAATCTGCCAGGCAATGAGCTGGGGATGCTGGCCGAGGGCTTTGGCCATCTGTTCAACGATGCGTTTGGAGTAATCCCAAAAGACATTGCTGTTGAGGCAGACAGCGCGGCGCGTGCCTTCGCGTTTGACCAGGCCGTGCTCGTCCACGGGCAAGATCTCCGGATGTGCCTGGGAGAGCCACATGGGCGGAGCGGCCGTGGGGGTAGCCAGCACAATTTTGATGCCCGCTTTGCCGAGCAGGTCCATCATCCGCTTGAGCCAGTCGAAGTTGTAATTGCCGTCCTCCGGCTCGCAGAGCCCCCAGGTAAACTCGCCCATGCGCACGACGTTGATGCCGGCAGTCTGCATCAGCTCGACGTCGCGCTCCCAGGCGGCTTCGGGGTTCTCGCGTGTTCCGCCGTATGGGTAAACCCATTGCTCGGGATGATAGTCTACGCCGAAATACATAAATACCCTTTCGCGGTGCGGCCTTTCACGTACTCTAAAATTAGACCGCCAGCCCGGCAATGTAAAGGTCGCGTTGGCAGCGATTGAGGCCGGCAATGTTTCCCTGTTGAAACTGGCTCCGGATTGTGTTGTCTAGTGCCATGCAATTGCCGCTGCGATTTTGCCTCATTTGGGCTGTGCTTGCCTGTGGGGTTGTTTACCCTCGCACTATGTCCGCAGAAACCGCTCCTTCCCCGGGCGTCATGCCGGTCTATATTGGCACCTACACGGGCGAAAAAAGCAAAGGCATCTACGTTTCGCGCTTTGATCCCGCCACGGGCCGGCTCACTCCTCCCGAGTTGGCGGTGGCAACCCCGAGCCCGAGTTTCCTGGCGCTCCATCCGGGCGGGAGCTTCCTTTATGCGGCGGGCGAAAACACCCGCCTGGGCGGCAAGCCCGTCGGCGCCGTCAGCGCGTTCCGCCGGGACGCGAAAACAGGCCAGCTCACCTATTTGAACCGCCAATCTTCCGGCGGTGCGGGACCCTGTCACCTGGCCGTGGACCCGACGGGCAAGTGTCTCCTGGTGGCTAATTACGGGGACGGCAGCATTGCCGCCCTCGCGATCCGGGCGGATGGCACACTGGCGGAGCCGGGTACGATCATACAGCACCAGGGCTCGAGCCTGAACCCGGGGCGCCAGGCTGGGCCTCACGCTCATTTCATCATCCCGGACCCCGCCAACCGGTTCGCTCTCACGTGCGACCTCGGCCTGGACCAAGTGCTGGTTTATCAACTCGACGCAGCCAAGGCCACGCTCACCGCAAACGACCCGCCCTTTGCGGCCGTCAAGCCCGGCTCGGGACCACGTCACCTCGCATTTCATCCGTCGGGGCGCTTCGTCTTCCTGATCAATGAAATGAGCGCGACTTTAGTAGCCTTTGCCTATGATGCCGGGCGCGGGACGTTGAAGGAGTTGCAGACCCTATCGACCCTGCCGGAGAACTTCAGCGGCACCAAGTCCGGCGCTGAGGTGCAAGTTCATCCCTCCGGCAAATTCGTCTATGGTTCGAACCGCGGCCATGACAGCATCGCTGTCTTTGGCTTTGACCCTGAGAGTGGCAGGCTGACATTCCTGGAGTGCCAGTCCACGAAGGGCAAGACGCCGCGGCACTTTGCGCTGGATCCGACCGGCCAGTGGCTGTTGGCGGAGAACCAAGACTCGGACAGCATTGTGGTCTTCCGGGTTGACGGCAAGACCGGGCGCCTGAGCCCGACAGGTCAGACAGTCTCTGTGGGGGCGCCTGTGTGCGCTGTGTTTGTGCCTACTTCTTCTTGAACAGGTTGCCGAGGCCCTTGGTGACTGTATCCACGGCGTTGCTGCCCGCTTTGTTGGGATCTTTG